>Ga0137366_10001367_pt1 | contig 18040 bp, 16 predicted proteins | sample SagtaG_8_FD_104938 | JGI IMG/M metagenome (GOLD analysis project Ga0137366, IMG submission 104938) | Vadose zone soil microbial communities from Sagehorn Ranch, Mendocino, California, USA - Sage1_L_60_16 metaG | ecosystem: Environmental > Terrestrial > Soil > Vadose zone | place: USA...
CACCGCCGCCCTGGCCCGGCACGGCGGCCAGCGGCACCTGCCCGCAGACTCCCCCGAGGCCATCTGGCTGGAAAACCAGCGCGCCGCCCACCGCGCCAGCGCCCTTCCCGAGGGCAAGATCACCCTCTTGCGGGAGGTCGGGGTCACGCTTCGCCGTACCGATCTATGGCAGGCCAGCTACCAGGCACTGCGGGATTTTCATGCCAGCAATGGCCATTCCCGGGTTCCCGCAGGCCTGCGCACACCTCAGGGGGTGGATCTCGCAGGCTGGGTGACAGCCCAGCGCACCCGCCATAACAAGAGCCAGCTCCCCGCCGAGATGACGCGGCTGCTCGAGGAGATCGGCTTCCCCTGGAACGCCCGCCAGGAAGCCTGGTACTTCCGCTACCAGCAAGCCCGCGTCTTCAAAGACCAGCACGGCCACCTCGACGTGGCCAAAGGCACGCCCCTAAACGCATGGCTGTATCAGCAGCGCAAGAAACACCGCGCCGACCAGCTGCCAGATGACCAGGCACGGCTCCTGCGCGACCTCGGCGTACTCGGCAACCTGCCGGACGGAACCGGAGCATGACCATCCGGGCTATCCAGAAGATCACGATCCCGATCGGGCGGAGCGAGCGGGATGCGTTCGGTGCCTTGGATGGGTCGCCGACGCGGGGCAGGTAGGACGCCGCCGGTACGGGTAGCCTGGCGGCCCGGACCACGGGTCAGCTTCCGGCTTCGTTCCGGTGCGCGCCGCTACAGTAAGTTCCGCGCGGGGTCTCTCCGGACGGAATGCTGGCTGCGGCGGAACGGTTCCGCATGCCGCCGCCTGGCGGTACAGGGTTTCTGCCGACCGTAGCTCCGAAACGCAAGAGCGGAACGCGGAAAATTCGGTACTCCGGTTCTCCGGAGTACCCGCCGCCTTGGAGCCAGCCGACGGAGCACGAGTTATGGAGCACTCACCGGTGCGGGGCCGGCCACCCTGAGGCGCCCCGGAGCGCTGAACGCCCGGCAAAGGCCTGCACCTGGGCGGGGCCGTGCCGACGCGAGAGGGGCGACGACATGACACGCCCAGAGATCTTCTCGGTGCTGGACTATGCGGAGCCCACGACTGCCATAGGCCCGGCACACACGCTGACGGGGGGACCAGGAGACGTTGTCCCGGCACTGGGTTGGGAGCAGGTCGGCGAATCACCCGGCCCGGCCAGATGCCCGCTGGAGCGTTCACACCGTGGACGGCCGGTAATTTGCTTCCCATTGGTGCCGAGTGATGCCCAGTTCGGAATAGCGCTGCCCGGGCGGGCGCAATTTTGAATAGTGTGGCTAAGTGCACCCAAGTGTTCGGGCATAGGTGCCTTATGGGCACCGACGTCACACCTCTGCCTACTGATTTCCACGGTTGTGCTGAGGTCGCGAAAGCGACCGAAGCAAGATGTAAGTAAACCCGGGATATCTATGGACCGGGCGCGGTCCATAGATAAAATGGCCTTCGGGCAGATCCCCGGAGTAAAGTCCGCCGCATAAAATCGAAGCGACGGAACCTGGGATTCGCAGCCAGGGAGTGCGCAATATGGCTGACATAGCCGATAGCAAGGCGCGGCACGGAGAGGCCCAGGGAGCGCGCCGTTCGCGCCAGGGGGTCAGGCGTCCGCATCGGGTCGAGTTCGCGCTGACCGTAGAGGAATTCAGGATGCTGGACGCGGCGGCCGGGCGGGCGGGGCTGGCCCGGGGAGCTTATGCGGCCGAGGCCGCCCTGGCCGCCGCCGCGGGTACGGCCACCGTGGGCGACATGACGCTCCGGGGGGCGCTGGCCGAGCTGATCCGCGCCTCCGGCCTGGTCCGGCGGATCGGGGTGAACCTCAACCAGGCGGTGGCGAAGCTGAACGCGACCGGGCAGCGTTCCGGCGACCTTCTTCCGTACGCGGAGGAGAGCCTGCGCCGGGCGGAACGTCTCGACGCGGCAGCGGAACAAGTGCGGAAGGCGCTCCGGTGACATTCCGGGAGGCGTTCCAGAGCTCCGGAAGTGGATCGCGGTGATCGGCAAGATCACCGAGCCGCGCGGAGAGCGGGTCGAAGGGCTGATCTACTACTTGTTCGGTCCCGGGCGGCGGGAAGAGCACACCGATCCGCACATCATCGCCGGGTGGCGGCACCCAGCCGAGCTGGAACCGCCGCTGCGCGAGGACGGGAAGCGGGATTTCCGGCGGCTGCTGGGGCTGCTGAACCAGCCGCACGCCGCCATGGGCAAGTGGGGATTCCGCCGGCCAGTTTGGCACTGCTCGATGCGTGCCGCGCCTGGCGACAAGATGCTGTCGGACGATGAATGGGCGCAGATCGCCTGCGACGTCATGAACCGCACCGGCTTGTCCCCCTACGGGCAGGAAGACGACGCCGTCCGCTGGGTGGCGATCAGGCACGGCGACGATCACATCCACCTCGTGGCGATGCTGGCCCGCCAGGACGGCCGCCGCGTCCGCCTGGACTTCGAGCGGCTCCGGGTCCGGGATGCCTGCCTGGCCGCCGAACAGCGCTACGGGCTGCAGCGCACCGCGCCCGGGGACCGCACCGCTGCCCGCCGCCCGTCCCGGGCCGAGTCGGAGAAGGCCCGCCGCCGGGGCCTGGAGGAGGCCCCGCGAGTCACGTTGCGGCGGCTGGTCTGCACGGCGGCGGCCGGGGCGAGCAGCGACGAGGAGTTCTTCGCTCGCCTCGCCCAGTCCCGGGCGCTGGTCCGCAAGCGGTTCAGTGCCCGTGATCCGGGCCAGGTCACCGGGTACGCGGTTGCTCTGCCCGGCGACACGTCGAAGGGCGGCGGCCCAGTGTGGTACGGGGGCGGCAAGCTCGCCGCCGACCTGACCTGGCCTAAGCTCCGCCAGCGCTGGAGCCGCTCCGGTACCGCGCCCGGTGACCGGCTCACTCCCGCGGAACGGGACGCGATCTGGGAGCACGCCGCCCGCACCGCCGATGACACCGCTGCCCGGATACGGCTGCTCACCGGGAACGACCCCGCCGCGGCCGCCGATGCGGCCTGGGCGGCGGGCGACACCCTGCACGTGGCGGCCGCCGCGCTGGGCAGCCGGGTACTCCGGCAGGCCGCTGACGCTTACGACCGTGCCGCCCGCGCCCCTTATGGCCGCATCCCCCCGTCCAGCCCAGCCGGTGATTGCCTGCGCCAGGCGGCCCGGCTACTCTCGGCCTTCGCGTTCGTCAGCGGCGATCGGTCTATCAGCCAGGTCACGCTGATCATCCGGCTCGCCAGGCTCGCCGAGGCGGTGTCCGTACTTCGGCAGGCCCAGCAGCGCGCGGCCCAGGCGGCCAGCGCCCTCGGCGCAGCCGAACGGCTGCACGCTGCCGCGGGCACTCTGCTCGCGCCTGACCGCGGGCAGCGGGCTGCGGTCCGGAGCGTAGTAGCGCTGGCGGATGCGGGGTTCCCGCTCCCATCACGTCTCTATCCCGTCGGCTCCCCCGCTCCCGAGACGCGACGACCGGCCCAGTCCGGTCCTCGGCTGCGGAGACGACGCGGCCGGTAAATACGACGTCCTCGACTGACCCAAGGAGGCTCACGATGGATTCTGCAGACCACTATCCAGACCCGTTCGGCGAGGCGCTCAGCCATTCCTCCAGCCGGGCGGCGCAGATGATCTCGCTGGCCGCTGCCGCCGCCGAGGTCGCTGCACGCCGGGTGGCGCTGAAGAACGCCAGGGAGGCAGCGCGCGACGAGCAGGCTCGCCGCGAACTGCGCGATGCCGAGCGTGTCGACCGCGAGCGGGCCAGGGTCAGGTGGGCACCTGCTCACGATCCGCGGTGGCTTGCTCAGGCGGACCTGCTGCAGACAGCGGGTACCTGGGGTGCCGCTGCCGCACACGCCGACAGTGACCCAGCCGCGGCCGCGGCTCGGCGCAAGAGTGAGGAACGGCTGCGTGCCCTGCATCCCTACGCGATGGCTCGCTATGACCGGCTCTGCGCGGAGGGCGCCAGCCCGCTCGAGGCGATGCGCGAGGCCACCCCGTTGTTCGGCCGCGAGCCATATGCGCGTCCCGGCGAGGCGGGCACCCACCGACTTGGGATCGGGCCGGGCGCGGCTAGCGCGGATGCTGCCTCGGTGAGCGCTCATACCTCGGCGGACCGGGATGCTGCCCGGCTGGCGGCCGAGAGTTTCCCCGGCACGGCCGCCGACGGCATCAGAGCTGCCGTCGCGGGAAGCCTGCAGCAGGCAGCACGCTCGCCTGTCGCAGCGGCCGCTGACCGGAACGTCACGAGGTCCGGCCTGCCCTCGTGACATACTGAAATTGGAGGATGCCATGGACGCACTGGCACACAGTTCTGTGTTCTGGGTCGCGCTGATCGCCGGGCTTCTGGTGCTGTACATTCTGCCGAGCCTGATCGGCGCCATCCGCAAGGTCGAGGGCCTGGGATGGCTGGTGGTCGTCAACCTGATCCCCACGGGCATCGGGTGGCTGGCGGCCATGGTCCTAGCCTGCATGCTCCCGCGCAGGCAACCGCCGCCAACGTACCCGATTACCTACTGACTTTGTTCGCCGGTATGGACAGCATATTGTTCGGCGTGCCAGAATCGGTCACCGACCGTAGTGCACTTCCGGGCCTGCGTGCGATCGGATCGCCGATTCGGAGCGGCTTAGACCGCTGCCAGCCGTGCTGGGCGCGGCAACGCAGATCATCCGGATCTGGGACGCCAGGCCCCGGACGGCTTTGGGCTGAGCTGTAACGAACCGCTGCCTGCCTTGCTCTGGGCACGAGCATGTATCAGAAGCCGCGCGTGACTCCTCGGCATAGTATCCGGCGATGACAGTGTCGCCTTGGACGAAGGGTAGTCAGAATGAGCAGCCTGCCACGAGCCGCATCTGGCAGCCGCAGCGAATCAGCCATTTCACATTACTCATCTACTGTAACTGGGCTCGCTGAGCCGGGCCTGTGAAGCCGGATCGTAAAAGAGGCCCAGGACAGGATCCTGCGATCGCCGGGATCCGTTTCCCATGCCGAGAGTTTCTCTCTTCCTGTTGCCTTGTTCCGTCTCTATGATCAAGGCCAGGCTCCCGGAGGGGCCGCACGTGTTTGGGGGGGCATGGATGGGCATGGATGAGCACCCAGCAACGCTAGGCGTTCAGGTCGCGGTCGGGCCTGACGCCGATGCTGACGAGATCGCTCAGGTCACTTTGCTGCTTCGCCGCGAGCTGCTTGATCTGGATGTTGATGCGGTTGAGGCAGCGGGGGCCGGTGAGCCGCCGCCGGGGTCCAGGGCGGTGGATGTGGCGGCGCTGGGCGCTCTGGTGGTCCACGTCGCGGATTCGCAGGTGCTCGCGGCTGTGGTGGCGGCGGTCCGGTCGTGGCTGGCCGGTTCGTCCCGGCGCAGCATCAAGCTGGAGCTCGGCGGCGATGCCCTGGAGTTGACCGGGGTGTCTTCGAGGGAGCAGCGCCGGCTGGCCGACGAATGGCTGGCCAGGCATGGCAGGTGAGCGACCGGTGGGTGGCACCCGTAGCGCGCTGATCGTTGCCAGCGACGCGTACACCGATCCGGGGCTGCGGCAGTTGCGGGCCCCGGCCAGCGACGCCCGGGCGCTGGCGGCCGTGCTGCAGGATCCGGGGATCGGCGAGTTCGAGGTGCGCACGCTGCTCAACGAGCCGGCACACGTGATCAACCTGGCGGTGGAGGAGTTCTTCGCTGACCGCCGGCCCGGGGATCTGCTGCTGGTGCACTTTTCCGGCCACGGGGTCAAGGACGAGGACGGGGAGCTGTATTTCGCGGCGTCGAACACGGTGCTGCGACGGCTGGGCGCGACCGCGGTGGCGGCTGAGTTCGTCAGCCGGCGGATGAACCGTAGCCGCTCGCGTCGGGTCGTGCTGCTGCTGGATTGCTGTTATGCGGGCGCGTTCGGGCGCGGCCTGGTGGCCCGGGCGGGCGTGGAGATGGGGATCGAGCAGCAGTTCGGTGGCCGGGGCCGGGCGGTGATTACCGCGTCCAGCGCGATGGAGTACGCGTTTGAGGCAGGTGAGCTGGCCGACGCCCGCGAGCTGGGGCCGTCGGTGTTCACTAGCGCCCTGGTGGAGGGGCTGGAGACCGGGGAGGCCGACCGGGACCAGGACGGCCTGGTGGGTCTGGACGAGCTGTATGACTACATCTATGACAAGGTGCGGGCGGTCACCCCGAACCAGACACCCGGCAAGTGGACCTTCGGGGTGGAGGGGGAGCTGCACATCGCCCGCCGTAGCCGCCCGGTCACCATGCCCGCGCCGCTGCCCTCCGAGCTGCAGCACGGGATAGAAAGCCCGCTGGCCGGGATCCGGGCGGGGGCGGTCCAGGAGCTGGCGGGGATCCTGCGCGGCAGCCACGCAGGGATGGCGCTGGCCGCTCAGCTGGCCCTGGAACAGCTCGCTGACGACGACAGCCGCGCGGTAGCCGCAGCCGCCACCGCCGCGCTCAGCGCGCCAGCGCCGGCGGTGCCGCCCGCGCCTCACCGGCCAGAGCTTGCGCTGTCGGCCACGCTCATCGACCTGGGGCAGCTCCCCCTGCATGGCCAGTCCCCGGAACGCCGGGTCCAGATCCGCAACGCAGGCGGCGGAGACCTTAATGCGCGGGCGGCTACCACGGCGAGCTGGCTCAAGCTCCGGCAGGCCGCCGACGAACTGGTGGTCACCGTAGACACCGACGCGGCCGGGGAGTACGACGGCATCATCGATATTGACAGCGACGGTGGAACCGCTACTATCCACGTGCACGCAGGGGTCGACTCCGCACCGCTGCCTGCACCGGCGGCAGCTACTGCCCACCACGTGGCACTGCCGGAAACACCCGCACAGACCGGGCCCAGCCCGCAGCAGGATCAGGCACTGGCCACCGCCTCATCCGCGACCGCGGATGCAGTCCGGCCAGTCACGGAGACTGCCCCCCCGCCGGCGGACCCGTCGGTCGCCCAGGCTGCCATCGAGCCGACCGTTGACCCCGCCCCACCGCCGGACGGCGGCAGCAGCCACGCCATATCGCCGCCGAGTGATGACCACCCCGTGGCCACAGGCGGCCCGGGACCACGTGCTGGGAAGGTGACAGCACCCGCACCTCACCCACACCGTGGCGAACGCGCCATCCGGCGCCGCCTGGTGATCGCCGCCTTGGGCATCGCCGTCATCGGGCTGCCCATCGCGATCGTCATCATTTTCAGCGCGCCTCGGTCGGCTAACTCCCCGCCGCACCCGAGTGCCGGCACCACCACGCCGGGTTTCAGCGCCAGCGTCAGTTCGCCCGCCACCAGGGGGCCCGCCCTCAAGCTCACCGTCAAGGTGGTCAAGCAGGGCACCAACGGCCCGAGTGTGGCCGGCAGCCCGGTGAAGGTGCTGCAGAACGGGACGCTGGCCAGCGTCGCGTCGGGCACCCTGAACGCGGCCCTGCAGTTCGCCGCGAACGTGCCCGCCGGGCAGTACCAGGTGTGCATCGACCCGCCGGCCGGGTGGGCCAGCGCCACCCGCAGCACCCACGTGCTCATGGGCTTGATCTGCTCCGCGACCGACCTCAGGACGGGGTCCCAGCTGGTCACGTTCCACCTGACCCCCCAGCTCCCGCAGGTGGGCCAGTGAGCTCACATAGTCGACGCGGCCGCGGTCCCGTTGCTTGCCGAGGTCCCCGGCCGGAGAACACGCCTCCACGGGGGGCGGATACGGCCCGGAGGGTCAAGATCCAGGCAGACCAGCGCCGCACCCGCCTGGGCGGCCAGCAGGCCCTTGCCCGGGCGATAGCTGGCGGCATCATCTACGCCTAGCAGCATCGGCCACAACACTTACGCGCCGGACATCGAGCCGTAATCGTCGCGGCTCGAAACCGGGGATTCGTGCCCATCCTCAGCCCAGCGGACGGCCCGGCGGGAGGCTGGTCCTGATCCTGGTCAGGACGTCCGCGAGGGCATCGGCCGGACGGCCGTAAACGCCCGCTCAGCGCGATCTGGCGGCTCCAGCAGCGAAGCGTCCAGCTGGATCTTAACCTCGGCGCGCTAGTCCGCGCCCGCGTCGCTAATTCTCAGCGTGGCGGTGATTGATCACTCGCAGCGGAGTGTCGAGATAGACAAGCACAAGACCGACCCGATGGTCACCCGCGACGGCGGCCAACTTCCGGCGGTCGTCTCGTTCCAGCAGCAGGTCGTCCTCGGTCAGGGACTGGCCAGCAGCCAGGATAGAACCCATTTTCCCTGCGGCGCGATGCCCCGGACGAAGCCATACCCGGCAGCGGCCGCCGAGCCGGGCGGTATCAGGTGCCGATGGGCCAGGTAGATCTCGACGCCGTAGCACAGCAGCCTGATGCGCGGTGCCTGGCTCAGTGACCTGGCGAGGACATGCCTGCCGGAGACAGCAGGCCATGGCGATCAACCCCGGCCGCACGACGCGCGCAGCTTACCTGGCCCGGCCCTGTTCGTGTCGGGTCGAAGTCCTACGGCGGTCCAGGCCAGGGCCGCACGGCCCACTTCTAACGCCAGCCCTTCGCTTACGGCGGTTCCCTCGGCGCTTGTTTGCATCATGCCCGGCTGGCACTGCCGACGCGGATGACGTTGCACGCTTGCCTTCGGCAAGACGAACGCCAGCCGCCCGTGCTCACGGGCCACAGATCATCCAGGATGGCGTCGATCGCGAGCGGTGTCCTCGCGCCTTGCAGGCCGTGCAGAGCGGCGGTTCTACTTGCGTGCCCTACAAGGGGTCGGCCACGCTGCGTCACGTTTTCGATCTCCGAGCTCACCTCAGGGGTAAAGCCGTCCTGACCGGCCCAGCCTCGGCGACGCTTACTGCAGGTTAGTGCCGGGGTCTCCGCGACCGGTTACCGGGATGCGAGATCGAGCGCTTCGGGATGGGCCCGGCGATAGTGCTCGGTGAGGACCTCGGTGAGGTTGCCGGGCCGGTAGGCGACGGTGCGGTGGCAGATCTGGCAGCGGGTGGCCGGAAGCTGGGTAACGGTCACGGGGAAGCGGCGGGAAGGTGACTTGCTCATTTGCCTCTATGATGTCAGGCCCGCGGAAGTGATCTTGCACGGTGCTCACGCCGCACTCACGCCACGCGGCAGAAGCGGGCGGGCATCTTGACACGCGTGCCGGGTTTCAGTTTTGTATGAGCCGGAATTCCTGCGCCACGACAAGGGTGTCGTCGCCGACCGTGAACGCGGGGTCACCAAGAGCCTGGCGCATCTCGGCCGAGTGCCAGAACTGCTCATGGCCGGCCCGCCATTCCGCGACCGAGGTATATCCTTCGCCTTCGCCCAGCGCGTGGTTCAAGTCCACATCGGCCAGCCGGATCACCCGCACCGCGGTCGTCTCGATAACCGCGACCAGGCTGCCGGCGGAGTCGACCACGACCTGGCGCAGTCCGGGGCCCGGCAGCGGCTCGTTCTCGTGCTCGTAGTCTGCGACCAGCCCGGTCGTCGTGGTCTTCTCACCCGCCAGGATCGCCGCGACAAGCTGATCGCGCAACGGTCCCGGGAAGGCGAACTCCGCGACTGGCAGACCGTTGTCGGGCATGGCGGCAAGCCTACAGACCCGCGATCGCTTGAGATCCGCCGACTCCTCGCCCTGACTGCGGCAATAGAGTGCGTTGCCGCGAAAGCGGTTTGTGAAATTCTGCACAAGGCGCTTCCGCGGAAACGTCGCGGATGTGCCTGCCAGCGCCATAACGATCCGGGAAGCACCTGTCCGCGGCAGAAGCGGGCATTCGCGCAACCGCGGCGCTGCATAAATATACGGCTGAGCCACTCGTCTGCCCGGCGGCAGCCGAGATCGGTGACGGCGCGAGGAACTCTTGATAAACGCGCACTGACCCGCCGTTCGGTACGCCCCATGCCTCGTGGTTGACGGAGCCGACTATGCGACACGAACGGTTGATCTGTCGCGCCCGGCGAGCTGATGCGTAGCCGGGGCAGGACTTCGGCGTGTCCGTCTGCTGGTCCGGCTGCGCGCACTCCGCAAAAGCGGCTGCGGCGCTGCAGCGGCTGAGGTGTGCAATATGGCAGGGCCGGGTGCACATTGGGCTGATGAGAATACGACACCTGGACAAGGCTCCGTCCGTCCACCCCGAGGCCTATGTGGCGCCCACCGCGGTGCTCAGCGGCGAGGTCCGCATCGGCCGCGGCAGCTGCATCATGCACGGCGCGGTGCTGGCCGCCGAGGGCGGCCCGGTCGAGATCGGCGCCCATTGCGTCATCATGGAGAACGCGGTGCTGCGCGGCACCCCGCGGCACCCGCTCATCATGGGTGATCACGTCCTGGCCGGCCCGCACTCGCACCTGACCGGCTGCGGGATCGCCGATGAGGTGTTCATCGCCACCGGCGCCCGGGTCTTCAATGGCGCGCAGATGGGCCGGGCCAGCAGCGTCGCGCTCGGCGGCACGGTCCACATCGGCTGCGTGGTGCCTCCGCTGGCCCGGATCCCCATCGGCTGGGTGGCCGTCGGCGAACCCGCACGCGTCTACCCGCCCGGCGACGCAGAGGCGATCCGGGCCGGCATCGCCGAGGTCGGCGGCGGCTTCCTGCCGTTCGTGTTCGGCATCGAGGAGGCCGCCGACCGCCGCGAGCAGATGCAGGCCGCGCTCCAGCGCTACACCACGGCGACTGCCCGCCACCACCGCCAAGACGAGGTCCTCCCTGCCTCAAAAGGCGACGGATGACCGCCGCACAGGCAACCTAGGCGGCTGACTTCCTCAAGACAGCGCGATCGGCCGCCCGCCGCCAGGCTGAGCTCCACCAGCGTCCACCCGCAGCGGGACAGCGGAGGTGGCCGCCAGCCATGGCGCTTTCGTGCATGCGGCGAGGGCATGCGCCCGGCAGCCAGCACGCGCGCAGAGCTGGACGATTTGCTCGCGGACATGCGCCTCGCTGACACAAGAGCGGGCCGTCCGTAATCGGCGTTTTGCGTGGCTTGAGATGCTGAGCAGGCGTTTCTCGTTGCTGTGCGTAGTCGTGCTTCGGATCTCAGGGTGACTGGAGTCGCCCTGCAGGGTGATGGGCGGAAGGCAGAGCGTGTGTTGCCGCCGGGGCGGCCCGCTGGGCCGGTGTGCTGGCGTGATGGATGGTCACGCCCGGTGCACACGGTGGTGTTTCGAAAGCGTTCGTGTGGTCCGGCACCGACGGGTCCGCCGGGCGCCCTGCGGAGGCCTTGGCGCGAGTCGGCTGCGGGGCAGATGTCCCTGGCTGTCCGGGGGGTTCGCATCAACTGCATATAGATGCGCTGATCGCGCTGGTGTGCGCGCGACGGGCGCTGCCGGTGGCGGCGGCCGGGCGGCAGCAGGCCATGGCGGTGTCGGTGCTGGCGTGCGAGCGGGTGCTGGCGGCCATGGACGGCCCGTCCGGCGGGCTGGCTGGAGGAGCAGGGAGGATCAGGCTCGGCGGGCCGAGCCCAGCGTCGTGGGTTACACTCCGTGCACCCGAAGTGGTCCTGTGACAGGCGCTACGCCGCTGCGTCACCCGGAAATTCCCGGCCAGGGAGATGGCAGGCCAGCCCGGCAGGCGGTCCCGGGTCAGGCCCGTGGCGCGTACTCGATCGAGTCGAACGGCCAGTCGCGTTCCAGCCATGCGCGGACCGCGTGGTAGAGCACCGGGTCGAGCGCCGCCTGGTCCGCGCGCACCCAGGAACGGACGACCGCGCCGCGGCGGCCTTGTTTCTCGCCGGGCGGCGGGTAGATGTAGACGCAGCCGATGACCTCGCCGGTGGCGGTGCTGAGCACGGTGTAGGTGAATCCGCGGCGCCCCGCGAAGTCCTGCGCGTGGCGCTCCAGATCGCGCAGGTTCTCGGCCAGGCTCATCTCGTGCGGCCAGCCGGTCCCGGCGAATCCCGGGGTCGCCTGGATGTGGCCGGTGCTGGCCGTCCATGCGGCGTAGTCCGCGGCGTTGTGCTGGGGCCCGAGCGGTTCCAGCCGCAATTCCCCGGCCGTGAGCCCGCCGGGAACTGCAAAACCGGCCGGGACGAACAGCTGAGCACCCATCAGGCGATGCTAGCCGCACGCGCCCGCTGCAGCAGGGCTCCGCCGCAGCTGCCCTCTTGGGCAACAGCGGCGTCCGGGCAGCCTCCAAGCCCGCCGATGGCCGCAGTCATGTTCCGTGACACCTACGGCACCGCGCAGTTCCGCCGATCTGGTCGACCGGGCGTCCTGGTTTGATCAGGTGGGCAGCGTTCCGGATCTGGACATTATGCACGCCCATGAGGCGGTCTGAGCCCGGACAAATGATCTTGCTCAGGCCCCGCCTCCAGATCAGGAGCTGTGGTCAAGGTCTACCGCACAAGTAGCCGAAGAGGACGACCCCGCCCACCTGGCAAAGACGCCCACCGCCATCTACTTCACGAAGTACCAGTTTTCCGGGTTGATAGCGTCTGTCGGGCTTTGCGGGGTGGCGCCTTTGAGGTTGTCTGCGATCTCGGTCAATGCGACAGGGGTCGGCTGCCACATGAGCGGCAGCCTGGTGGCGAGGTAGTCCTGCCAGTGGTACAGATCCTGCAGGTTATTGCTGGTCAGTGTCTTGTCGATGAGCGTGTCGTCGGTCTTGTTGCAGAACCCGCCGGAGTTGGCGATCGCCCGGCAGGCGAACAGTATTTCGCCGGTGGGCAGGTAGCCCGGCGAGAACGCCCAGCCGCCGCCCCAGTTCGCCATGTCCCAGTTGCAGGGGGTCTTGGCGACGACGCAGTTGCCGACGGCCAGGTCGGTCACCAGGCCGAACGCTTTGGGCGGTAGGTTCAGCTGGATGCCGAGCCGGGCCGCGTTGGACCGCAGCTGGTTCATCTCGAGCGCGGTCCATCCGCTGCCGGAGTCGTAGGGGAAGTTGAACTGCAGGCCCTGGCCCTGCCGGATCCCCGGGCCGCACCGGCTCGGGGCGGTGCAGGTGGTCACTCCGTCGGGGATGACGTTCCAGCTGTGGCTGGTCAGCAGCGCCTTGGCCTTGGCCGGGTTGTAGGGGAACGGGTCGCCTTTTTGGCCCTGCGGGGACAGGAACGAGGTCGGTGGCGTGCTGGCCACCGGGCCCACGGTGGGCACGCCGTAGCCGCGCAGCGGCCCGCGGATCACCGCGGCCTGGTTAATCAGGTAGGCCATTGCATGGCGGAAGTACAGCTGGCGGAGGACCGGGCCGTTGCCGGTGGTGCTCTGGAAGTTCATCACGTAATAGCCGATGGCCCAGTTATACAGCGGGGACAGCGTGTAGTCCTTGCCCGCCAGGGTTGGCGCCAACGGCAGCACCCTACGATTTGGGCGCGGCTCTCGTTACCTGACCACATATGTGCAAGGGTTAACTCGTGCGGCGGCATTGTTTGCCAGTACCGGCGCCGAGCATAGGGGCGCAGAGGGATGACTTGGTGACAGCGGATGGTTGCGGAACTGCCGGACCATGCGGCCGTGGAAGCCGTGAGGGCGCTGCTGGCAGCGGACGCGCGTGCGAGGTCTGGGTTGCTGGCCGCGGCGATCTACGAACACGGCACGACCTTGCTAGATGCGCTGAGCGCCGCCGCCGAAGACGGTGATCCGGGTGTGGCCCAAGTCCGCGCCGAGGCGCACGGGATGTTCGTGCGGTGGCTGCGTGGCGATCGGCTGACGGATTGGCCGGACGAGCCAGCGCGGCGGGCTCGTGCTCTTGCCGATATCGCACGCCGGTCGGCCGAGGCCGGCGATGCCGATGCCGAGCGTTTCAGCGCGCTTGCTCTTCTGGAACTGCCGCGGGATCATCCGGAACGCGATGACCGGCGCGCTGCTGCTCTGCTCGGCAGCTTCATGGAACGGTGTCTGACCAATAACGACATCTCCGGCTACCTCGCGGCAACCGGTGATGTCTTCGATCATGACCTTGTCGGCACGGACGAGCGCGACTCCCTCCTGCAAGCGGGCCTGGCGCTGCTGGATCGCGCCCCGGCGGCCGACGCATGGAATTTCCGCCTGCGCGCCATAAGAGAGTACGTCGGCCGTGCGATCGACGCCCGCACGGCCGGTGACGATGATGGGCAACGGGCTGCCGTCGCCCAGGCGCGGAAGGCGTACGCCGAGGCGGTAGCCGTCGGCGACAGTGCATTGACCGAAGATGTGCGGCTGACGCTCGAGGCACTGATCGCCGATGCCGCTGGCGACACCGCGGCAGCTGCCGACTGGTATGACGAAGCGCGAGCCGCGCGTGGTGGCACTGCCGCCGAAGGTGTCTTCGCCCTGCGCACCGCCGTTGCACACGGGGAAGCCGGGGACTGGTCTCGCGCCGCGGCGGTCATCGAGCCCTGGTTGAACGACCTACGCGGCCGGTACCTGCGCTCGCTGCGCAGCGAGGACGTCGAGGAAACCGGCCGCGAATTCGCCACCGCCCTCGATGTGCTGGTCGGTGCGCACATCGCCGGTGGCCACCTCGACCGCGCCGCCGAGTTCGCCGACCGCGGCAAGAGCCTGCGCCTTCGCTTCCAGGCGTACATGCGCCGCGACGACACATCCGGACAGATCCTCGCTCTCGAACAAGATCTGCATGCACAGGAGCGCCGTGCATCGTGGGAGCGGGCTGCCGGCACCGACCCCGCGGTGGTCGATGGGTGGGTGTCCGGTCTGGCCGGCCTGGAACAGCAGTACGCACGCGAGCGGGCACGAGTTGAGTCCGGTTTCGCCGACGACGTGGCTCTGGCCGACGTGTCCTCGGTGCTGGCCGAGGACGAAGGGGCGGTCCTGCTGTCGACCACTGCATTGGGGATGCTTGCCGTGGTGGTGACGCGGCGGTCGGGCACGGGCGTCGCGGCGTCGATCTTGGAACCCGAGCTGACCCAGACCGGACTAATTCAGCTGATCGGCGCCGACGACGAGGTGGGATGGCTCGATCTCTTCAGGACACCGTGGCTCGTCACCCGCGAGCGCCGACGAGCACTACTCGCCACACTCGTGGCCGACGTCGAGGACGCGTTCGGCCGCCGCCTGGCCGCCGTCCTTGAACCGCTGCGGTTGCGAGGTCTCGTTCTCATCCCGCATCTGCTGCTGCACCTCCTGCCGTATGACGCCCTGCCGAGCCTGCGCCCCTACGCTCTTACCACAACGAGCAGCGCCGCGGCGTTCGTCGTCACCCGCACTGCCGCGACCCCCGACCCGGGTCAGCGCGCAGCGGTCATCGCGAACACCACCAGGGATCTTCCACTGGCCGCAGGCATGGCCGCCATCGTCGCGACACGGCTGCGCCAGCAGGGCTGGGGGGTCTTGGAGCGGTCTGGGGAAACCGCCACGCTGACCGACATCCGAGAGGTGGTCTCCTCGGTGTCTGTTTTGCACTTCGCCGGCCATGGGCGCTCCGACGTGTTGGACCCCGACCGCTCCGCACTGTTCGTCTACCCGCGTGGAACCGATCAATATGCGTTCTCTGACTGGCTCGCCACCGCCGTCAACTGGCGTGACATCGACGAAGCACGCGTAGCCGACGTGCCGGGCGTGGGCCGCCTTACCGAGCGGAAACTGCCCGGCGATGTCACTGAGCTGATGCTGGAACGCCCGGACGGCGGTGTGGTGTGGCAGCGTACCGGTGCCGGCGGAACCTATCCGGCCGAACTCTGGGCGGCCGCGGACATGCTCGTCACGGACACCTTGGCGTCGTGTCGCCTGGCCGTACTGGTCGCCTGCGAGTCCGGCGGCGTGGGCGCGCAGTCCGTGGTAGACGAGTACTCCGGCCTGCCGGCCGCCCTGGAACTGGCCGGGGTCGATGCGGTCGTCGCCTCCCGGTGGCGGGTGGGGGACCGGGAGGCGGCGGTGTGGGCTGACCTGTTCTACGAGGAACTCCTCACGCCCGGCCAGACGGTGGCGCACGCCGTGCACGCAACGGCGAACCGGCTACGGACCCTCACACCCGCCCAGGCCGCGCATCGAGCGAGAAACCTGGCCGCACGTGTCCAATCGCCCCAAGCACGATTCCGCCTGCAATCCTGGGCCGACGCGTTCTTGGCAGCAGCCAAGGAGCCGCCGTTTGACGATCCGTGGATATGGGGCGCGTTCTACACGACGGGCGACGGGCACGTATGCATCAGTGCGGGAGGCAACGGTGACCAGTTACGATCACCTGATCAGCCGGCTTGAAGCAACCGCGGCGACGGACGGACCGGCCCTGATTGTCGATATCGAGGAACCGTTTGCCTGCACGCTGGCCATCATCGAGGCCTGGTTCGGCGCTGACGACGAGCGACAGCAGCTACGGATGGTCGTCGGAGACCAGGTCGGCGTGCTGACCCGAGACGCCGCCGGAGCACTCAGCGCCGCTGAGGACGTCGACATGGCCGACCCGGTATTCGGCGGTTCACAGCGGTCCCTTGTGCCGGGTGATCCACAGTACGCGTGGCGGCGGTTCCGTTGCCCCCAGCCAGGCTGCTCAGCGGGCGATCTCTACGCAATCCTGGGCACCCGCGCCCACCTTCTACGCTGCCCTGCCCACCCCAGCGTGACTTTGGTCCCGGCGTGAAGCTCGACGCGTTGCTCGACTTTGCGCGCGGAGCCGGGCGCCGATTCGTCCTCGGCAGTCTGCTGCCGGTCACCCTGGCCATCGTCACTGTCGCGGCGCTACTCGCCGCCGGCGCGCCTCAACACCACCCATCGCCAACGACCTTCATCAACACGATAAACAAGCTCAATGCGGGTAGCGGCCTGGCACTCGCCCTCCTGGCGCTGACCGCTGCGTTGCTCTTGACACCGCTGCAGCTTCCCCTGGTGCGTCTGCTGGAGGGGTACTGGCCAGACACCTTGCCCCTGGGCGCCTGGAAAAATCGGCGTCGAGACGCATACGCCCGCCGACGCAAGGCCGACGAAGAAACCACGGCGCCCCGGCAAGCCCCACCCGAGGATGTCGCCGAATCAGCACGGATCGCCACAGCCGCATGGCGGCTGCTGCACGTCCACCCAGCCGACGACGCCCGAACCATGCCGACCCGGCTCGGCAACGTCCTGCGTACGGCTGAAGACCAGGCCGGTGGCCGTTACGGGCTCGACACCGTCACGTTCTGGCCCCGCCTGTACCCGCTGCTATCCGACCAGCTTCGCGAGGTCGTTGACGACGCCCGAGACCAGCTCGACCTGACTACGCAGTACTGTGCCACGTTCGCAGTCACCGCCGCCGCCACAGCGGCGCTGCTGATAGCGCACGGCGGCTGGTGGCTGCTGCTGCCTGTCGGGCTCTCGCTGGCGAGCACTGTCGCGTACCGCGCTTCGGTCACCGCTGCACTGGTGTATGGCCAAGCACTAAACACAGCCTTCGACGTGCACCGGTTCGCCCTACGCCAGTCACTTCACCTGCCGCTGCCGCCTGACTTGGCAACGGAAATCAAATGGAACAGAGAGCTCACGGCATTCCTCGCACAAGGCTTCGACACCTCCTTGAGCTACGAACACCCGCCCAGTTGACCCCCATAGCTACTGCCAGAGCATGGCATATGAGGCTATATGCCGCGCCTAACGGCCGAGTACGGGCGGAAGTGAGCTGCGCGGCCGCGCAGGCGGATCGCACGCACATCTGTCAGTTCTGATGCGACCGGAACCAAGGGGTGGGCCGCCGCGCCGAGGAGGTCGGCCGCGAATGGGACCTGTCGCGGGTCATTGAAATGCGGCCGAGAATGGTCGCGCTGACACTCAGCCGGACGTCCGCAATGCGGCCGACGCGGCGCCGAGTCGCACCTCAATCCAGCCTGTGCGTGCAGCCGCAGATGTCGGCACGTGCGCTCGTCCGGTTCTGCTTGATATGGAGGTGATCGTGAAGGCTCCACGACCAAGAGCACTGTGCACAAGCGAGACGGGCGCCCCATTGACCCTAACTGGCGAATCTGCGCTTGCGTGGTGCCCAGCGTTCTGGGCGGGGGAGAAGCGAATAATCGGCGATCTGGTTCATCCATGTGTCCATATCAACGCTGTGCGGGAAGTCGGTAAAGCGCGTCCGGAGTCCGCCGGATCGCGAATGGCCATGCAGGGCGGTGTATAAACATCCGGCAGCACAACGCACTACTTTCGGCAGATTCGGACGTCGGTCAGCCGGGCCGGCCATGCGAGTGGCCGCACAGATCAGCTCGATGCCCGTCAGGGTGAAGAAGCCGGCCAGGCCCGGGAAGCAGG
>Ga0137366_10001368_pt1 | contig 18039 bp, 18 predicted proteins | sample SagtaG_8_FD_104938 | JGI IMG/M metagenome (GOLD analysis project Ga0137366, IMG submission 104938) | Vadose zone soil microbial communities from Sagehorn Ranch, Mendocino, California, USA - Sage1_L_60_16 metaG | ecosystem: Environmental > Terrestrial > Soil > Vadose zone | place: USA...
CGGGAGCGACGGGACTCGAACCCGCGACCTCCGGCGTGACAGGCCGGCGTTCTCAAGCTTCCGTGAACAGGGGCGGGCTCGTGTTGCCTGAACTGACGCGAATTTTGTACCCATTTTGTACCCATCTCAGCTCATCTCACGTGATCGAGTATGCTCGGGGATGGCTTAGACAAGCCAATCTCACCTCAGATGACCTGGATCGGCTGGTCTCATAACCCGGAGGTCGCAGGTTCAAATCCTGCCCCCGCTACTGCGAAAGGCGCCGGAAACGGCGCCTTTCGCTTATCCGGGCGGCCAAGACCGAGCGAATCTTTTGCCAGAACGTTTGCCACCTGTGGCGGTGGCCGCCTGCCTTTGCGCCTAGGAAAAGCCCGCGGCTGCGCTCAGTTCCCAGGCGACCACGTCGCGTGCGGCATCACGCAGTCCCGCCAGCCAGCCAGCCTCATCCGCTTGAGTCTTCAGCGCGTGTTGGTACCAGCTCTGCGCCTGCTGGACCGGATCGGCATGTCGGAATGCCCCGTAGTGCGCAGTTGCATTTCGGCGGGCATACCAGGCGGTCACTGCGTCCTGGAGGTCCGCTGCCGGGGCTGCCCAGCTCCTCTCGTCGACTTGGCGCGAAAGCAGGTGATGCTTTGCAAGCTCGTAAACTCTCGGAGCTGCATCGTCCGTTGTTCGCGGTCTCCCGTCAGGATGTGTCCAAGGTCGACCACTTAGGAGCGTGACCGAACTACCTCGCGCGACGCGATTGCTTGCGATCACCTCGAGGAGACTCCAATACCTGAAGAACGCCGAGTCGACCCCATCGTCATTCAGAGGGTCACGAAGAAGCGACAGCGAAAGCACGAGGAAGGGGTCAGATCCGGTGGCTTCGTCCCAGCCAAGAAGAGTGCGCTGACTCTCGCCTGACGTGAAACCCCCCACGAGATTCCCGGTGTATGGTCGAACTTCTGCGTACACACGCGAAGTGGCCGCCGGGACCGATTCGACGATGAGTGCCAGCGGCCTCGCCGGGGCGAACCTGCTAAGCGCGAGCAGATTCAACACTTCTGTTCGGCGCCGCAGCACGAGCTCGGCCGCGGAATGGAAGTCAGACGCGAACACTCGCCGAAACCGCAGTACCGTCAATGGACGGGAGTTCGCGTTGATGTCTCCCCACCACCGGCCGTCGATGCGAACACCGGAGCCAAGCTCCTCGAGAATCTGATTGACGATCGCGGCCTCCTCGCCGGCGGTGTTGCCTCCTCGGACCGGGATGATCTCTACGTCATGGAGACGGATCCGCGTCGTCATCAGGAGACGCTCGACGACAGCAGTGGCATTGAACTGCTCCACGTCTGAGTCGTCTGGATTCCCCAGTGGACGGTTCAGCCGACGCTCTTGTGCTTCTCGCAGGACTTCTTCCCACTGCACCAGCTCGGCCTGGGAGTGCATTGGCTCTCCGGCCTCTCTGACGTGGAAGCGCACGTCGGACAGCTGGGGCGCCGTCCACTCACGAATTGCGTTGCCGCCATTGTCGTGGAGTTGGACGCGCACGAGCCTGTAGACCGCGCCACTCGGAAGACCAGTCGTGTCGAGGGTTGCCGCAGCTGTGTGCGTACCTCTCGCGGACGTGCCGACCGACGCGGCCCAGGCTTCCTCAAACTCGTCCACGTACTGGAAGTCGAGGCGAAGTCCCTCAGCGTCATCCAGGCCGGGAAGTTCATCGATGATGATCTCTAGGTCGGACCCTCGCTCCGGGCAATCCGACGACAGTGCGACTTTCACGTCAGCCACCCTACTTTCGTGCGGTCGACAGTCGACCAACCCGCGTTTTCCATCGCTGCTCGGCAGCGCGCGTACTTGTGGCCGTGGGTAGGTGGCTACGGTTTCCGAAGGTGTCGCCCGAGAGCACAGTTCACGAGTACGGCCATGCGAGCGCTGAAGCTCGTGAAATCGGCCTTAGCCTGCTCGACTCGAGCAGCGCTTACGAGGGGTTCCGGGCAAGTGGCCGGAACCAGGTCGCAGTGGCGGGCCTGGTAGCCCGAGCGCGTCGACTTCTTCGTTCGGCGTACCGACTCGCCGACGCTGGCGAAGGTTTGGAGGCAGCCGTCCTGCTCCGGTCAATGACCGAGTACTGCTTCACCCTGTCGTGGCTCGGAGATGATCAGGACCTAAACATCCCGCGCTGGCTTCACGACGGCCTCGCTCGGATACTGCAGCAGGACAAGGAGCTACGTTCGATCGAGCGCCGTCGGCGTCGCGATGCGGGGCTGCCGGAGCATACCGCTGCAGAGGAACCCGTCGGACTCCTGCTCCCCGCGATGCGAGAGCGAATGATCGCCGCCCGCGATGCTCTTCGAGATGAGCTTGCGGCGATCGACCATCTGGAGGACCGGCTCGAGCCGCCGCGGGCGTTGGACACGCGGGCGCCCGAGGTGCGGGCACGGGACCTGCCCTCCTTCCGTGCGCAAGCTCGCGCAACCGGCATGGGCGACGTCTATGCGCTCTCCTATACGTTCGACTCGCTCGCGATCGCCCATCCGAACTCGATGGCCGCAGAGCAACTGCTAGACCTCGCAACGGATCGATCGGGCGGCGTAGTCGCGGCCACGCCGATGCGGAGCCTGCCCGACCCATATGCAGTCGGCGCGGCGCTATTCATCCTGCTCCTCGAGAGAGGGGCCGGCCGGACGCGTCTAGGACAGCGGGCTGCGGCAGAACACAGGAGGTTCCACGAAACGCGCTCGGACAGTTCGTCGACTCGATGACGGTAGGCGATCCCGCTCGCCACCCGAATGGCCACTAAACGGCTCGAAGGGAGGTGAACATGGCGAAGAAGCCTTCGAAGAAGCAGCTGAGTGATGCGGGGAAGAAGCTCCGCAATCCGCGGACGCCGGAGAAGAAGGAACGCAAGGCGGCGCAAACGCTGCGCAAGGGGCGCAAGCACTAGGAGACCCGAGTAAGTTTCGGCCCATCGGCGCAGCGCTGGCGTGCGGGAACGACCCTGCTTAACCTCGATTGATGGCCCTCGTATCGAATCGGACGCTGGCTCTTCTCGCAGCACCCTTCCAGGGCGGCGACGGACCCAGCCATGGAACGCTTGAGCTGATCTGGACCGCCGCAGACGCCTTCGACTACCTCCCGAGCGAAGGGAACAAGCTTGAGCGAGTGCTTGGGGGTCTCCGAGGGCTTCGAGACGGCCTCCCGGGCACGCTTCGTGGCGAAGGGCTTCCAGCGGCTCATGACAATCTCCGCACCGTCGTTGCGGACCTGTCGACGCGGCTAATGGCGCAAGAGCTCGTCGACGTGAGCCAACTCGAAGCGTCATTGGCCAACGACGGCTTCGTGGTCAGCGGTCACGACCTTGCTGAGACACGTCCTGCCGATGAGCCGGCGGACCGTCTCTCGAGTTACCTCGAAGAGGTCTTCGGAGAGCGCCCGGAGTTGGCTGTGGCCCGCAATCACTATCAGCAGGCAAACGACGCCTTCGAGCGGAATCACTGGGAGGCGGCGAACTCGCAGTTTCGCAGCGCGCTGGACGCAACCTACGACTCCCTCGCGGCGCTACAGGGCTGTCCTAAGACGAAGACCGGCGGATCCGCTCGAAAGTGGCTCGTTGACCAAGGCCTGCTGGAAGAGGACGAGTCCGAACTCTTGAAGGCCTTCGCTTCCTTTGCGGGGAGTGCTGGCTCACACGCGGGGATGTCGGACGCCACTGAGTGTCAATTACGTCGCCACTTCGTCAGCGCCCTCATCGTCTTTGGAATCACGAAGCTTGGCTAGCTGCTAGACCGCCGGTGAAGAAACCCTGAGGCAGAACGTATGCGCCGACGTCGTCGCTCGGCGCGAGGGAGGCGGTCTGCATGACGACCGCCTCCCGCACCTTTAGGTCACTCGCCCAGCGGTGGCCCACTCCCAAGTCAGTCGTGGTCGATCTTCTTTCCCGACGGGGACAGGACGTACCACTTCGCGCCGAACTGATTCAGCCCCTCGCCCTTCGTGTCGCCGCGCTTGGCATCGCCGGCGTAGAGGTAGAGCGGGTGGCCGGCGTACGTGACCTCGACCTTCGCATCCTTCCGCTTCGTTGTTCCGAGCAGAGCAGCGTGTGCCCCGCGCACGGCTGCCGGCTTACCGGTCGTCGTGAGAGGCGGCCAGATGCTCGCACAGGCGCCGTAGCAGGTGCTCGCACGCCGCCGGTCCCGCTGGAACAAGTAGAGCGTGCGGCCCCGCGCATCGACGAGGATCCGGCCGAGGGACGACACTCGGCTGCCGACCTTTGCTCCGGTAGCGACCGGTGAGCCGCTGGCAGAGCCGGTAAGACCGGCGCTCGCGAGCAGCGAGACGGCGATGCCGAGTGTTGCGAACTTCAGCTTCATGAGAGCTCCTTGGATCGTTTGGTCGAGGGTTTCGGCGCGCTCGTGAGCTGGCGGTTGAAGTGGCGCACGGCGGCGTTCGGTAGGGACGTGATCTCGTTCAGATGCACGCTGCTGGCGGCGGCGAGGCGGCCGACGAGCTCGCTCGAGGCTGTCTCCCCGCGCGCTCGGGCGAGCAGCTCTTCGCTCAGCTTCTGTGCGTAACGGTCAGCCGCCTGTGCCCAGCCGACCAGGAACTTGCTGGCGGCGCTGACCGAGGCGAGTTGGATCCGGGCCGCGTGCATCAGGACTTCTCGGGCCGTCTCGGCATTCGTCTCGGCCGACGTCTTGTTGCTTCTTCGGGGAGTTGCCGTTGCTGCCATATCAGGCTCCTTTGGGTTGACGGAGTGCGTCGACGGCGCAGCCGCCGGCGGCGAGGAGGACGATCGCGAGCACGAAGCAAGCGATGAGCAGGCGCCGCTTCATCGCTCGCGCGGGAGGAGGAAGTGGTGCAGAACGAAGCCGGCGACCTTGGAGCCGAGGCTCTGCCCGGCCACCTCGTCGAAGCGGAAGTGCTGCCCTGCGTAGAGCCGGCTCGCACTCGCCTCGTCTGCCACGGCCGAGAAGCTCGTGAACGAGCGAACGACTCCCGGCAGTACTTCGGAGGTGACGGCCAACCGGTCCTTGTCGTTACCGAAGAACTTGGCGAGCACGTCGGCGCCGGCCGCGCTGACAACGGCGTGGGCGCCTGGGTAGGAGGGATCGAGCGCCGTCGTCGCGAGCGGCGTCCAGTTCGGATCGGCGGCCGTCGCCGGGTTTCCGTCCGTCGCAGCGGTTCGGATCGCAGTGACCGGGCGCCAGCGGTGGTACGCGTACTTGGCGTCGTAGAAGGCGATTGCCGAGTCGGCCAGGGTGAGGTCGAGCAGGGCGAACAGGCGCGCATTCTGCGCGAGCGTCGTGCCGTGCTGGAGCGCGGCGGTCTGGGCGATCTCGTTCCAGTAGTTCTGGATCGGAGCACCCCAGAAGCGAGCGATCTGAGTTTGGTCAGCGGTGCGGGTGGTGCTGCCGGTCGCTCCGAGGTCTTTGACCTCGTTGAAATCAGCGGTGTACGTCCTGCTCGTCAACGCCGGGGGCGGTGCGGGGCGAAACTGATCGGGGCTCCTAAGCACGAACGGCCTCACGAAGGGCCAGTGGGTGAAGACCGGCTGGGCGAAAGCAGGTGGGGTCAGCCGGTAGTCGCCCGGGCTGGTTCCCGGCGTGAAGGGGATCGGGGAGGCAGCGGAGCCGTCACCGGTGCGGAGAGCGAGGATGAGGCGGGCTGCCTTGTCTCCGACGCGAACGCCTTGCGTCTTGGCTCGTCCGCCTGGCACCTGCGCCAGCGACTGGCCCAGGTCGGCATCCAGCATCGCGGACTGGCTCGGGTAGAGCTGAGTCAGCACGCCGTGTGCAGCTGCGGCGGCGGCCGCGGCCTCAGATGCGTGCCGTGGTGCCTTCAGGCGGATGCGGTACTCGGTGTGCGTCCGGTCGATCGAGTTGACGGCGTCGTAAACCGCTGCGTGCAGAACCGCCATGCTCCGCGTCGGGTGGATCGTCGCCGACTGGACACCGGGTGTTCGCAGGATTCCGAGCAGGATTCGGTTCCACTTGACCACCTCGTCGACGTGTGCCGGCGCGACCACCGGACGGGCGGAATCGGCGGGCGGGGCCGATTTCGGGGATGCGTATGCGCTCGCGGCAAGGACCGCGGCTGCGCCGAGCGCGCCGAGGGCGATTCCGAGGGTGAAGAACCGTAGAGACAGTCGTTTCATGAGAGTGCTTCCTTTCTGTTCGTGGCTGTGGTTGCAGGCTCGAGGGTGCGTGCCCATGCTTCGAAGCCGGGGCGATCGCCGGCGAAGAGCACGGCGAGCACGTCTTCGCGCGCCGTCAGAAAGACATCGCGCACCGTGTCGGAGACGCGCAGCTCCCAGTGCAGGTAGCGCCGCTCGCTCGCCGTGATGGCCCAGCTGATTTCGAGCTCGTAGATGCTCATGAGATGGGATCGACTGGGTAGAGGAGCGACTCCGGCCCGGAGGCAGGCTCGCCGGCGCCGAGGCGCTTGACGGCATGGATCCGGGCCTGTCCTCCCGAGCCCCGAACGCGGCTGACGCTGTAGATCGGCCCGAGCCAGAGATGGCCGTTTCGGATCGAGAACTGGTAGCGGTCGAGTGCCCGCGGCGCCGGGCCGGCGGTGCGGTTGCCCTCGGTGTCGAACACGCTGCCGTGGCAGGGACAGCTGAAGCCGGCGGCCGGCAGGGCCGGGACGAGCCCGACCTCGCCGTTTGCCGTCTCGAGGGCACGGCGTTGCCGAGCGAATACAGGTCCGTTCGGCTGCGTCGGGCAGCCGACGTGCGTGCAGCGGCTCGACATGATCGTGAAGCTCGGCCGCCTCCCGAGCAGGCCGTTGTTGCGGACGTAGGCCGCGCGGCGCGAGACCTCGCCCATCTCCGGATCGGAGAGGAAGGTCGCGACGACGAACTCGCCCTCCGGAAAGGCGCCGATCGGGCCGAGGTCAACCGCCCGCCGCCGCTGGCCGAGAAATGAGGGCAGCACCGCGAACCCCACCGCCGGCAACGTCACACCGAGGGCGACGAGCCCGCCGAGGCCGAGCGTCGCGCGCTCGAGCAGGCGGCTGCGGGGAAAGCGCTCAGCTTCTGTCTGCTTGCGCCTTGCCGTTGACGGGGTTGCCGGGCGAGCCGTGGTGTCCGTACTCCGCACCCAGCGAAAGCCTGCGAGGATCGTGATCGCACCGCCGAGCGGGGCGATCAGCTCCGGGCTCACGATCAGGCCGACGAGCAGCACCGCGACGCCGATCGCGCAGCTGATCGGCCAGATCGATGGCGCCGCGGACGGTGACGCTTCATCTACGGACATCGCTCTTCTCCTCTCGCTTGCAGGTGCGAGAGCGGATGCCGCTCCCGCGGGACTGAGCCCCGCTTCGCGGCCGGAGAGATCGTCGAGTGGCCTGGCATTGCCTCTCCCTCTCAAGTCGCACGCCATAAGGCGGCGCGGGGAAGAGGCGGACTTGGCCTCGGCGGCGTCGTCTTGGACGCCGTGTGTCCAAGCTAGCAGGACCGATCGAGCCTGCGCGGCGGCCGAGCTCGAGAGTTGTCAATCCGGGCGGGCCGGGTCGCCGTAGCGGACTAAGAACCTCGTGGCCGTCGTTTCAGCACCCATGGGCTTGGCACTGACCCAAGTGGGCCGCCGTGACGCAGCGCTCGAGTTCGACTTCCGCTCGGCAATGGTCCGAGTTGGGCACTGGCTCGGCTGGATCTCGGTCGGCGCCGTGCTCACCGGGGTTGCCCTCGGCGAAGCGCGCGACCCCTGGCGGCTCGTGGGCCTGGCGCTGGCCGCCGCCGTTGCCAACTTGCTCGCGATGCTCGTGCCGTGGCGCGCGTGGCTGCCGACGCTGCGCGGTCGAGCCCTGCTCGATCTCTGGTCGGGCGGGCTGATCGGATTCGTGGTGGTGCTCGTGATCGCGGGCGGTCCGACCTTCGCGCTGCTTCTCTTCCTTGCGATTCCGTTCATCGCGGTCGTTCAGACCGGTTGGCGCCGCGGCTTCTGGCTGGCGGTCAGCGCAGCTACTTGCGGGCTTGCGACGGCGCTCGTCCCGCTGCCGGCCGGTCAGACCGCGATGCGGCTGGCTCTGGTGGGAGCGACGGCAGGCGTCGCGCTCGTTCTCGTGCGCACGATCCGTCGGGAAGCCGTCAGTGCCGAGCTCGAGCGCGCGCTCGCGAGGGAAGCGAGCCACCGGATCAAGAACGACCTCCAGACGGTTGCCGACCTCCTGCTGCTCGGGCGGCCCACGAACGGCGACGGCCGTGCGTTCGACGAGACCGCGGCGCGGATCCGCTCGATCGCAACGGTCCATCGGCTGCTCACGGAAACGGATGATCCGGTGGACGCCGGCGCCCTGCTCAGGGGCATCGCCAACGGTGCGCCGACGCCGGTGAGGATCGAGGCCGAGCCTGTCGCCTTCGACGCCGCGACCGCGCAGAAGCTTGGGATCGTGGCCAACGAGCTGATCACGAACGCGTTCCAGCATGGCGAGCCGCCGATCGTCGTGCGGCTGAGCGGTGGATCCCAGACGCACCTGCGGGTTGACGACACCGGCGGCGGCGTCAGCGGCGAGAACGGCCTTGGCCTCGAGCTCGTCCGGCGAATGGTCGAGCAGGGCCTCCGCGGACGATTCGAGCTGACCACGCGGCCCGGCGGCGGTACGCGCGCCGACGTCGCCTTTCCGGCGGCATCCTGATGCGAGTTCTGATCGCTGAGGACGATCCCGTCATCGCGATGGCACTCGGCGAACGCCTGCGCATGCTCGGGCACGAACCGATCGGACCGGCCTTCGATGGCGAGCAAGCCGTCGCGATCGCGCACGAGAGTCTCCCTGACCTCTACCTCTTCGACATCGAGATGCCCTCCGTCGACGGGCTGGCCGCTGCAGCGCAACTTTCGGAACAAGGGCTCCGGCGACCGGTCGTGGTCATCACGGGGGTCGACGATCCTGACTTGATCGAGCGCTCGATTGCGTCTGGCGTGAGCGCCTATCTCACCAAGCCGATAGACGCACGTGAGCTGCAAGCCGCGATCGAACTGGCAGCCATCCGGTACGCGGAGTTCGAGGCGCTCGAGTCGGAGGTGAACGAAGCTCAGCAGGCGCTCCGCGAGCGGAAAGTCGTCGAGCGGGCCAAGGGCCTGCTGATGTCGGCCCTCCAGCTCTCGGAGCAAGACGCCTTCCGGCGGCTCCAACTCACCGCGCGCGAGCGCAACCTGCGACTCGCGGACGTGGCCCAGCGAATAGTCGAGCAGGAGAGCCTCCTCAAGCCACGCTCCGCTTCGGCGATCACGCGGCGCTAGCCGTGGCTTCACCAAAACGTTTGCCGCAACTTTTGCCCGCTTGAGCTGATCTGCGCTGAACTCAGCTGAGCGGGCATCGCTTGAATCCGCCGGGCGGGCGTCACCTGATCTGACAACAGACGTCTCATAACCCGGAGGTCGCAGGTTCAAATCCTGCCCCCGCTATTGCGAAAGGCGCCGGGAACGGCGCCTTTCCATTTCGTCATATCAGGCTCGGGCGAGACTTTTGCCCAAACTTTTGCCTCGGCGCCGGCTCTCCACCGGGCCGCAAGCTACCGCCCCGTTTCTAGTCCGAGGCGTGGGCGTAGGGGGTCACTGACGTTGTACTTGCGTTGCTCAGTTTGCGAGCGATTCAACGGGACGAGCGGTCGCACCGACCGAGCCCATGCGCGTACCAAGACCGCCGGTGAAGAAACCCTGAAGCTGCGACGGAGTTCCGAGCGCTAGCGACAGCTACGCCCGTGGAAACTGTGACCATCGGAGCGGCGGCGGCGTATTTGATCAGTTCGCTGCCGCTCGAACGATGGCGCTCGCAACCTTGTGCCCGTTTTGGTAGGCAGCGATCTTCCAGAGGCCGCTCCGCCAGAACATGAAGTAGCCCATCCGGACGCTCACTCCCGCTCGGATCGTCGCGATGAGAGTTCCCGTTCGGTGCAGCTTGGCTGCCATCACGGGCAACCGGTCAAATGGGAGCGAGCCATTCTGGTACCAGAATCGGAGCGAGCTGCCCGTGGAGCAGTTCCAGCCACGTATCGTGACCCGGCGCCTCAGTGGATGCTGTGCCTTGACGATCGTCTTGGTTGGATAACCACTCCGAAACGGGTAGACGGAGAGCCAGACGAAGCGCCCAAGTGGGACGGCTCTTCCCCATGGTGCGGACGGATCAACTGGGGTAGGGACTCCGCATCGCATGGTGGTCCGCCGCTCCGCCGCCGGTGCCACACAAGCGAGTACCGCGCCGGCTAAGGCAGAGACCAGGATCACGCGCCAGATGCCGAGGATTATGACGCGGACACATCGCCCAGTCACTCCCGACTGTCCCCGCCGCGCCCGGGCCGCAGGAGGGCTTCGCGAAACGGGAGCCTCTCGTGAACGACGTCCTAGACTGCGTTCCTACGTATGGTTCTCGTGGTTCTTCCCGCCGCGTTTGTCCTTGCGGGTTTGGTTATCGGGCGATGGTGGGTTGTCGCTTTCGGCCTCGCCTCTCGGGGTGGCCTAGCGGTCTTTCTCGACGTCAATAAAGGCTGGTACGGACACGGCTGGGGCGACGGCGGGATCGCTATCAACATGATTGCTGCAGCCGCGACCGTCCTGGGCGCGGTTCTTGGGGTTGGTCTGCGCTACGCCGCGAGCGGAAACGCTCGCACTCGTGCGAGAGCCTGAGACTCCGTCCGTGACCGTGCGTCGACGGGCGACCGGTGCTGGCAGGTTCACTGCTATCTGCTCGGTTCTGCTGCTGGTCGATTTTGTAGTTGGCGTAATCGCGTGGGGACGATGCGTCAATGCAGGTGAAGGCCCAAATTCAGGCGTCGATGGGCTGATCGTCGGGGTTGCGTTCTACAGTGCCGTGGCGCTCGTCGCGCTCATTCTCGGCGGCGCTGCCGTGAGCACCGCTCAATGGGTCCGAGAGATCAGACGCCGTCGCAAGGCCGCCCAAGGCCACTAAGCCGGCGCGACGTCGCCCGGTCTCGCCACTTCGCTTGGCTACTAGGCATGCGCGACGTGGTGGTGCGCGTGATCGCCTTCCCCGATCGGTTCGTTCATCAGCTTCAGCATCTCCCAGCCGCCGCCGCGGCGGAAGTAGCGCCAGATAAGCGCGGCCGCGAGGAGCAGGAAGACGACGTTGAGGTAGGTCGTGTAGTTCCAGCTCACCGAGGCCATCTCGACCTTGGCGTTGCGGGCGTGCCGCTCGATGCCGAGCCTTTGGAAGAGGAACTCGACCGCGAGCCCGGCGGCGACCATGCTCGCGTAGAAGGTCGCGAACAAGAAGCCGGCCATCCTCCAGCCGTAGTAGCGGCGGTAGATGTCGAGGATCGGGAGGATGATCAGGTCGGCGAAGATGAAGGCGAGGACGCCGCCGAAGCTGATGCCGCCGTTCCAGAGCACGGCCGCAAGCGGGACGTTGCCGATCGAGCAGACGAAGCTGACGATCGCGACAGCTGGGCCGACCAGGGGGCCCCAGAACTTCGCCAGCGTGTGGTGCTGCTCGAGGAAGAAGCCGCGCCAGAACGAGCTCGGAACCCAGGCGGCGAGCGCGCCGGCGATCAGGAGACCGCCGAGGACGTCGCGGGCGACCGCCGCCCAGTCCATCACGAAGTACTCCGCCGTGGCGGTGAAGCCCTCGGGCGAGCGGAGTCGCTGCCAGAGCGAGCGCCCATCGGCCTCGACCGACATGTCCATCTCGGCGTGCCCTTCCATCGAGCCGAGCCGGCCCTTCTGCGCCTCCGCCCGCGCTTCGTCGACCAGCCGACGCGTAAGGAAGACCCGGAAGAGGATCGCCAGGAAGACGATCATCAACGGTCCGCCGACGAACTCGCCGAGCACGAACTGCCAGCCGAGGAGTAGCGCCATGATGATCCCGAGCTCGATCACGAGGTTCGTGGAGGCAAACTGGAACGCCATCGCGGCCGTGAAGTCGGCCCCTTTTCGGAACAGCGACCGCGCGAGGGCGACAGAGGCGTACGAGCACGACGAGGAGGCTGCGCCCAGGCCGGACGCGACCGCCAGCGTCTTCGGCGAATCATCCGGCAACAGCCGTCGCATCTCTCGTTTCGAGACGACCGCCTGCACCGCCCCTGAAAGCGCGAAGCCGAGGATCAGGGCCCAGAGGACCTCCCAGGTCATCCCGAAGGCGAAGCTCAGCGCCCGCCACAGCTCATGCCCAATGGCTACCGCAACGACCATTGCCGGCACCTAGCGGGTCTTCGCGAATCGCTGCACGGCCGCAAGCAGCTCGGTGGCCTTTGTCGCAGCTTCCTTCTTGTCGCCCGAAGCGATCGCCTCCCTGACGCAATGACTCACGTGGTCGTCGAGGATCTCGAAGGCGAGGCTGTCGAGTGCGGTCGACACGGCACCGATCTGTGTGATGATGTCGATGCAGTAACGGTCGTCCTCGACCATTCGCTCGAGGCCGCGGACCTGGCCCTCGATCCGGTGCAGACGCTTGACCAGCATCTCCTTGTTCTCCGCATAGCCGTGAGCCATAGATAGGCGTGGACTATACCCGATGGGGGTATATCAACTACACGGGAGCGGTTGACCCGGGCCGCCCCGAGCGGGAGACTAGGATCAGGCCCGAAACCGGGTCAGCGCTGCGGCAGCGGGGAGGTCGGAGTCCGGCCCGCCCGCCGCTCGCCAGCCAGCCAGCCGGACAGAAGGAGGTCGGTTGGTATGGCGACGATGGCGCCCACCGAGCAGAAGCACGAGATGCGAAACGGGGCGATGGCCGCGGAGCCGATGGTCTCGTTCGCCGAGATGCTTCGGGCGCTCGACCCGAAGGTCGCAAAGCACCTCAAGTTCCCGCACTGGTTCCCCCGCGTCTACGAGCGAAAAGACCAGTGCGAGCTCAACCAGAACGAGCGCGAGCGGTTCCTCTGCGCGTTCCAGACGCTGATCGGGAGCGGCACGCTCGGCCAGTTCGTCAAGATCCACGGCGAGGTCCACTACCAGCACGGCTCGCAGCGCTTTCTTCCCTGGCACCGCGTCTTCCTGCTCCTCATGGACCAGGCGCTCAAGACAGTCCACCCGGACGTGAGCATCCCCTACTGGGACTGGACGAAGGATCAAGAGTTCCCACCCTGGCTCGCGGGCTTCACCCCGACCGTGACGATGCCCCCGCCGCTCTCGCCGATCACGGTGACGCGCTCGCCGGGCACTTCGGCGGATCTGGCGACCATCACCTCGAACATCCCGACGGTGATGGGGAACGGAACCTTCGCGCCGTTCAGCTCGAGCCTCGAAGGGGTGCACGGCGCCGTGCACGTCTGGGTCGGGGGAACGATGGGGTTCATCGCGACCGCGCCGGCAGATCCGATCTTCTGGATGCACCACGCGAACATCGACCGGCTCTGGTGGGACTGGCAGCAGGGCCACGCAGGCGAGAATCCGAACCTGACCGGAACCGGTCCGTCGAGCCCGGTGATGGACCCCTGGTCGTACACCGAGCCCCAGACTCGTGACATCACCGCGCTGGGCTACGAGTACGTCTAGCAGCCTGTGACCCAGGAAGGGCTCGCCAACCGCGAGCCCTTCCCTGTGTCGCCCTGCGAGAACCGATTTTCGCCCGGCACGGTATAAACCCGCCGGAAGCAGACTCACGCCAGCAAGGGGGGAGCCAAATGAAGCGCCGTCTGCTCGTCGCCCTGTCCCTGCTCGTCCTCGTGCTCGCCTTACCCTTCGTCGCGTTCGGTGACGTGACGGTTGGATCCGGCGGTGGGGTACCGGGTACCTCACTCAACTTCCAGCTCGTCGGTGCGAACTCGCTCTACGGCCGTGGGATGAACGCCGCGCTGACGATCTACGACCACTACGTCTACATCGGGAACCGCACCGACGGGTCGAGCACGTGCGGCTTCGGCGATCCCCGCGGGTACTTGACGCAGAACTGTCCGCACCCACACCCGGGGATCCTGATCGCCGATATCGCAGATCCCACGAATCCGACCGTGGTTGGCGAGATCGGACCGCCGTACGCCGGCCAGGTCGGAATCACTACACGCGAGGTGCGCGTGTGGCCGCAGAAGAAGCTGCTGATGGTGATGACCTTCCGCTGCAGCTCGGTCATCCACGCCTGCCCTGTTGGAAACGACACGACTTTCCCGTTCGACATCAAGTTCTTCGACCTCACCGATCCGCTGCATCCGGCCTTCATCTCGAGCTATGTCCCCACGTCGGCAGCGGGGCTGAGGGTGAAGCCGCACGAGATGTTCCTCTGGGTCGACCCGAAGAACCCAGATCGCGCGCTGCTCTGGCTCTCGACGCCGAGCACGTCTGTCAATCCCGGGAGGCCGAACCTGATGATCGTCGATCTCAGTGACGTGCCGTCCGGCGGGGCGGTCCACGAGGTCGCCGAAGGAAACTGGAACCAGTTCTTCCCTGGAGCTGCCGATCCCAACAACTACGACTTCGACCTCTCGCTGCACTCGATGACGCCCTCGTTCAACGGCACGGGCACCTACCTTGCTTACCTGCGCGGGGGCTTCGGCGTCCTCGACACGAGCGATGTGGCCAACAACCGGGTTCCTGCCGGCACGGTGGAGAACCTGAACGACAACCTCCTGACTCCGATTCCGTTCCCGACCTGGGGAACCGGGCCCCACTGCGACGGCCACACCGCGGCCGGCTGCGCCGAGAGCCATTCGGCCGTGCCGCTGCCGGGCCGACCCTTCGCGCTCACGATCGACGAGGTCTACGGCACACTCGCCGCGTCCTCGTTCGGCTGGCCCTGGGGGTGGGCGAGGCTCTGGAACGTCGCCCAGCCGCGCCGGCCGCACATCATCGGCGAGTACAAGCTCGTCCAGAACACGAGCGCCTACACGCCGGCGCCGGGTGAGAACGAGTTCACTTCGTACTCCTCGCACAACCCGACCGTGCTGAGGGACCTGATCTTCGACTCCTGGCACTCAGGAGGCGAGCAGGCGATCGACGTCTCCGACCCCGGGCGACCGCAGCAGGGCGGCTGGTTCTCGCCGACACCGCTTGCGTCAGTTGCGAACGAAGACCCAGCCCTGTCCGCCGGGCCGAACAAGGTCGTGATGTGGAGCTTCCCGATCATCCGGAACGGGTTGATCTACGTCATCGACATTCGCAACGGCCTCTATGTGCTCCGCTATTCCGGGCCGCACGCCGACGAGGCTGCTGCTATCTCCTTCCTCGAGGGGAACACGAATCTCGGCGACGCAGGGCGACTCGCGAAGAGCGGCTAGCTCGCTGGAATGAAAGGGCCGGCACGCGGCGCGTGCCGGCCCTTTACCTGGACTGAAGCCCGGGTGAGCCGGGTCGCATGTCGAGGAAGAGGAACTCGATCACGAGGTTCACGATTTCCGAGTGATGAACGTTGGGCCGCGGGACTCGTGCTCACACCGTCGACTTCTTGTTACATGAAGCCGAGGGTGCCTGGCGCCCGAATCGTGGATCCGACTGTCGGGCAATAAACTGAGTCATCGACACTCCGTCTGGATCAGAGAGGGCCAACGAGCCGGAGAGGGACGATTTCCACGGCCCTCCAACGGATGTCCGCACCTTCCTGATCGCCGACATACGCGGCGAGGCTGGCCTCGAAGTTTGCGGCGGTTACGCGCGAGACCGTAGCCACGCGCGGTGGCGCCATAGTCGATCTGCGCGGCGACGAGGCGCTCGGCGTATTCGGCTCGGCGCGCCAGGCCCTTCGCGCGGCGGTCGAGCTCCAGGTGCGCTTCGAAGAGGAAACGCGCATCGATCCCGACCTGCCTCTCAAGGTTGGGATCGGGGTCGATTCGGGCGAGGCGGTCCCGATCGAGGGTGGCTTCCGTGGCGCGGCCCTGAATGTCGCAGCACGCCTCTGTGGGCTTGCGCGCGCGGGCGAGGTGATCGCGACCGACAGCGTCGTACATCTCGCAGGGAAGTTGGAGGGCGTGAGCTATCTCGACCGTGGTCGAGTGCACCTCAAGGGAATTGGCGCGCCGGTCCGCATTCTCGAGCTTCGGCGGGAACTTTCTCCGATGCACGGAGCGGGTTGGTCGTGGCGGCCATTGGACTGGTCGAAGGCGCTCGGCTGGCGGCTGGCCATCGCCGTTTCCGTGATCGCCGCAGGGACGGCCGCAGCTGTCGTACTGCTGACTACGAGGGGCCCAAGCGGCGGTGCGGCGACGAAGGGCAGTACCGGTCACGGGATGACAACCGGTTCCATGACGCAGATGGGCTCAAATGACAGAAACATGACCCCGAAGCAGCGCTTGGTTAGCTACGAGCAGAACCGCTCCTGGACCTGTCAAGACACCAAGAGCCATTCGGCCGGCGCGCTGGCAAGCCCTGTCTGTCGCACAGATGTACCTGACCGATTGCAGCTGACGCTGTTCCGCAACGAACGTGACCTCCTGCGCGCCTACAACGCTCGGCTCAAGCGGACCGCCATTTCGCCCGGCTCTGGCGATTGCCGCGCCGATGCCTGGCGTGGCGAGCTCAGGTGGTTCCACGGCTTGGGCGAGCCTGGAGGACGCGCCTTCTGCTACCTCTCGGAGGCGAAGCAGCAGTCCTACGTGACGTGGACATCCGAGGCCGGGGCGAAGATCCTCGCCGTCGCCCAGCTCGACAGTCTCCTACACAGAAACCTGTTCTTCTGGTGGATAAACATCCGACACGACATCGTCTGACGAGCGGTAGAAGGGAAGATCCGCTGGCCCCAGCCCAGCGGCTGCGATAGGCGGAGGGGTCGACTCTTCGCGCGGCGAGCGGCTCAGTGTTCTCCGCTCAGACGGAAAACGTTCGCCAAAACTTTTGCCCGTCTCAGCTCATCGAGGCCCATCCTGGGTGACCTGAGCTGACGGAGCAATGCCGAGTCCGGCGTTGTCTGACCCAGCAACGACCGTCTCATAACCCGGAGGTCGCAGGTTCAAATCCTGCCCCCGCTACTGGAAAGGCCCGGAAACGGGCCTTTCCTCTACGAGTGCGGCGTGCCGTTGCCGCTTTGACGGCTACAACGTGCGTGCGGTCACGCGGCTGGCTGCCGAAAGTACTTCGTCGACGACCCTCCGTACGTCCTCTTCGGTCGTCCGGTGATTGGTGATGCAGACGCGCAGGCCGGCCGTGCCGCGAACGCTTGCATTCGAAAGCCACACGCGACCCGCCTGATTGACGCCGCGGAGGACTGCGTCGTTCAGCTCGTTCAGCATGTCGCCGTCCGCGTCTGACCAGCGAAAGCAGACCGCGCTCAACTCGACCGGGGCGAGCAACTCGAGCGACGACGTCTCCTCGATCAGTCCGGCGAGCGAGTTCGCCTGCGCGAGGTTTTCGGCGATCGCGGCGCGGAAGGCCGCCAGACCGTGGTATCGGATGGAGAGCCACAGCTTCAGCGCCCGGAACCTGCGGGAGAGCTCGATCGTCTGGTCAAAAAACGCGAACCCCTCGATCGGGTCGTCGGTCGTCGTCTTTACGTATTCCGCGCTGTAGGCGAAGGTGCGTCGGGCGGCATCGGTGTCTCGGTAGAGGAGAACGCTGCAGTCGAGTGGTTGGTAAAGCCACTTGTGGGCGTCGAGTGAGACCGAGTCGGCGTCCGACATCCCGATGAACTTTTCCGGCGCTGCGAGCGCCGCCGCCGCGCCGTAGGCGCCGTCGACGTGGAACCAGAGATCGTGCCGCCGCGCGATGTCCGCCAGGTCAGCAAGCGGATCGATCGCGCCGGTCATGATCGTGCCGGCCGAGCCGACGAGCGCGACTCCGCGCAGACCAGCTTCGCGGTCACGCGTGATCGCGGCCTCCAGTGCCGGAACGTCGATCCGCATGTGATCGTCGACCGCGATCAGGCGCAGGTTCGCGCGTCCGATACCGAGCATCGCAACGGCCTTCGGGATCGACATGTGCACCTCTTCGGAGGCGTAGACCACGCCCGGCTGCGCACCATCTTCGTTCGCAGGCGCGCGCGACTCGCGCGCCATCGCGAGCGCCATCAGGTTCCCCAGCGAGCCGCCACTCGTGAAGGTGCCGGCGAAGCCGCTACAGCCGATCGCCCCGGCGAGCCATCCGAGGACGCTCCGCTCGATCGCCACCGCAGCGGGTGCCGAGCGCCACGCCGTGACGTTCTGGTTCAGCACCGACGCGTAGAGGTCCCCCAACGCCC
>Ga0137366_10001370_pt1 | contig 18034 bp, 19 predicted proteins | sample SagtaG_8_FD_104938 | JGI IMG/M metagenome (GOLD analysis project Ga0137366, IMG submission 104938) | Vadose zone soil microbial communities from Sagehorn Ranch, Mendocino, California, USA - Sage1_L_60_16 metaG | ecosystem: Environmental > Terrestrial > Soil > Vadose zone | place: USA...
ATTCAGGATTGTCGCGGTGCAGCCGGTCGCAGTCTTCCAGGGTGCGCGTTGTAGGACTGAGCTTGATGCGCATGTCCCACAGGTCCTGGCAGAGGGCGCGGATCGCGTCCTGCCTGGCTGCCGCAAGCGCCGGCTGGTCGGTGAGAAAGAGCAGGTCTACATCGGAATAGGGCGCAAGCACGCCGCGTCCGTAGCCGCCGATCGCCACCAGAGCAAGCCCCGCCGGCAGTGCCAGGTCGGGATCGATGTGATGACGCCACAGCTGATGGGCGAGAGAGTCAACCATGGCGGTGCGCCCCAGCAGCACGGCGCGGCCCGAGCGCGTATGCTCGAATTCCGACCGCATGCGCTCCGAGCCTTCCAGATATTCAGCTTTCAGCTGCTGACCGATGCCCGGCGCCATGCCCCTCCCTCGAATTTTCGCCCCAGCAAGCCGGAAACAGGCTCGCCGGGGACCCCGGTCTTAGAGAGCGTCCGTACCTCGCTCTTCGTTGCGGATGCGTATGGCTTCATCAATACGCGATATGAAGATCTTGCCGTCGCCAATCTTGCCGGTGTGGGCCGAACTGATGATTGCCTTGATCACATCGTCGACCACATCGTCGCGAAGCACGATTTCCAGTTTGATCTTGGGTAGAAGGTCAACGCTGTATTCGCGCCCGCGATAGAACTCTGTATGGCCCTTCTGCCGGCCGTGACCGCGCACTTCGAGCACGGTCAGTCCATCGATTCCAATGGCCAGCAGGGCCTCCTTCACGGCGTCAAGCTTCGAGGGTTGAATCACCGCTTCGAGTTTTGTCATGTCTCTTTCTTGTCTCCGGAACGCGGGCCGCAGTGTAGCGGCCAGCCCGTGAATTTTATTCCACCGAGTAGCCTTCCTCGCCATGTTGCGTCAGGTCGAGGCCTTCGACCTCGTGTTCATCGCTGACGCGCAGGCCCACGGTGGCATCCACCACCTTGAGCAGAATGAGCGTACCCACCGCCGCCAGCACCCAGGCGATGATAACTCCCACGAGCTGGTTCAGCACCTGGTGGGCGTTACCGTCGAGCAGCCCCGAGGCGGTCGCATTGCCCCGCGCATCCTTGAAGATAGGATTGACGTAGCGGCTGGCGAAGATACCGGTCAGGATCGCGCCCAGTGTGCCGCCCGCGCCATGCACGCCAAAGGCATCGAGCGAATCGTCATAGCCGAAGCGCTCCTTGACCTTGGCCACCATGAAGTAGCAGACGGCCCCGACGATCAGGCCGATGGCCAGCGCCGGCATCGGGCTGACAAATCCAGCCGCGGGAGTGATGGCGACCAGTCCGGCGACCGCGCCCGAGATTCCGCCCAGCGCGCTGGGAACGCCCTTGAAGATCCACTCGGCGGCCATCCAGCTCAGCGCCGCCGCGGCAGCGGCAAAGTGGGTCGCCACAAAAGCGCTGGTGGCGAGGCTGCCGGCCGAGAGCGCGCTGCCCGCATTGAAGCCGAACCAGCCCACCCACAGCATGCATGCGCCGACAAACGACAGCACCACGCTATGCGGACGGAAGAGCTCCTGCGGATAATCCTTGCGCTTGCCCAGATAAAGAGCGCAAACCAGCGCAGAAACGCCCGAGGTCACGTGCACAACGGTGCCGCCGGCGAAATCCAGACACGGGAAGCGGCCGCCCAGCGCGGCATTCAGCAGCCCGCCCTTGCCCCAGACCATGTGGGCCATCGGCGAGTAGATAAAGAGCGACCAGAGGGTGAGAAACAGCAGCATCCCGCTGAACTTCATGCGCTCGGCGAATGCACCCGAGATCAACGCCGGGGTGATGATGGCGAACATCAGCTGATAGACCATGAAGGTCTGCAGCGGGATCGTCCCCGCGTAGTCAGGGTCCGGCGCCGCGCCAACCCCATGCAAAAAGACGTGCTGGAAGTTTCCGATAAAAGGGTTCCCGGAACCAAAGGCAAAGCTGAAGCCCACGATCCCCCATACGACCGTGACCACGGCCATCATGGCAAAGCTCTGCATCATGGTGGAGAGGACATTCTTCTTGCGGACCAGACCGCCGTAAAACAGCGCCAGCCCCGGGCCGGTCATCATCAGCACCAGCGCCGAGCTGACCAGCATCCAGGCGTTATCGGCGTTGCCCCGGGCCTCGGCGACCTGCTTTTGAAGGTCGGCAACCTGTTCTGGTGAAACACTTTGGGCGGCAGCTGAGAGGCCGCAAAATAGAAGCAACAACAGCAAACAGAGAGAGCATGCGCCGGAACGGCGCGAAAGGGACTTCCCTAAGTGTTCGATCACTTGGCTTCTCCGGGTGGAACCAATTCACCATTGATACGTGGTTACTGTGGGCCGATGGAAATAAAAAATTGTTATAAGAGCCATCGGCTCTGGTTATGAGCAGCTCGGCTTTTCGCGGGATTGGCCAGTCGTCCGGGTGGAGCGGGGTAGTCTCTCGCTTGAAGGGTACTGCGGCATCCGTGAATAAAGGCCAAAGCAGCTTGCAGTTGCATGTTGTAACGGAATCACCTCCGGCCTGTGACTTCTGCTCTCGATTTCCTGCAGGCAGGTGGCCCTGTCTGGGCAGTGGGCTCGCGCATCTCCCGCCTGCGGCCCGCATCCACATCACCTGAGGTTCGACGAATCATCCGAGTAGCCCGTAGGAGGCGTGCCGGGCGGTGCTGATGTGGATCAACTGGCTTGCGCGTACGCCCGGTAAACAGCGGGGCGTGTTGCGTCTTTTATTTCACCTCGGAGCGGCCGGGCTCTTCGGGCTAGCAATCCTGGACAGCCTGCCGCTGCCGACCTTTAGCGGCGCCGACATCCTGACGGCTATTCTGGCCGCGGGCCATCGCGGGCCATGGTATGAGTTCGCTGCCGCCGCGACTGCTGGTTCGGTTATCGGTGCCTTCCTCACCTTCAGGCTGGCCCGGAAGGCGGGCTTGGGCTATCTGAACAAGCGCTACGGCCAAAGCCGCGTGGCCGCGGTATCGCAGGTGCTGGAGCGCTGGGGAACTCTGGCGTTGGCGCTCTCCGCCGGGATTCCCTTTCCCACTCCCACCACGGTCTTTTTCGCAGCCACCGGCGCCTCCGGCTATAGCACTAGGCGATACCTGATCGTGGTCGGCATCGCCCGCGCCTTGCGCTATTCGCTTGTCGCATTCCTGGCTGATCGCTATGGGCGAAGCTTCCTGCACGCCCTGCGCCATCCGGCCGAGGCCTGGGGTTGGCTGCTGCTGCTGGCTGCCCTGGTCACGGTTGCAGTCGTGGGAGTGGCGCTTATGAACCGCCGCATGGCGAGCGCCTCCGGCTCCAAGCCATAACCAGGCACGTGCTTGACAATGGCTTTTGTGGAACTCTACGCTAAAGCGCTTTGTGGCAGCTCTGTGTTCACCAACGAAAGCTGAATCGAGAACGTCTCATGATCGTACTTGCGGCGAAGTTCACCGGTAAGCCGGATAGCAAGGCTGAGATCCTGCGCCGGGTTGGCGTGATCGCGCCCCTCTCACGCGCGGAGAGCGGCTGTGTGACCTATGACTTTTACGAAAAGCAGCCCGGCGGAAACGAGTTTCTGTTCTTCGAGGAATGGCGAGATCAGGCGGCGCTCGATGCGCACTTCCAAACGCAGCATTTTGCCGAGTTCGTAAAGGCGCTTCCCGCGCTGATCGAGGGTAAGCCCCAGATCCGCATCTACGAGGTGGGGCAAACACGCGAACTGTAAGCCGCAAGCAGGCACTTCGATCGGGTGCCCCGTCCTAACCTTCCGTTGGTTAGGGTGGGCAGTTGACTCTAGTTTTTCGCTACCGCACTAGCTTTCAGGCCCTTGCTCTGAGCGAGCTCCTGCGCGTCACGACCTTGCCGCTCTCGATGCGGCTGGCCTGCGGCAGCAGTGACGGCATGTTCATGGCGACCCAGCCGGCCGCGAGCTGATTGGATTCGATGGCGTGCGCGAGGTCCTCGAAGACGCTGATCGAAAGCATTGCTCCATGCCCAATGTCCACCCAGAAATATTCCACAAAGCCCGGAATCCCCGCGATCAGCGGCACAAAGCCCTGCTCAATCTTCCTGGCTGCCTCCGCCGGGTTCGCCACACCTTCATACTTCCGCACCGTGGTATGCATGTGCGCTCCTCAGGCTCGTGCTCTGCGCGAGCTCTTGCGCGCCTTCACGGTGCCTTTTTCGACCTGGCAGGCATTCGGCAGCACTGAGCGCAGGTTGAGCTCCACCCAGCCCGCGGCCAAACGGTTGGATTCCTTGGCGTGCTCCTGGTCGTCGAAGATCGCCACGGAGAGCAACTGACCGCCTCCCAGGTCCGCCCATACATAGTCGATAAAACCCGGCATTCCCGAGATCAGAGGCACGAACCCCTGCTGGATTCGCTTCGACGCCTCGTCAGGGTTGGCGACTCCTTCATACTTCCGCATCATGATGTACATGCTGTGCTCCTCACCAGTACTGCGCATTTTGCGATCCAGATCAAGACTATGCAATCATTTGTCGACGCAGGGGAAAACGAAAGTAATGGGCGGAAGCTCTGGCCACCGGGGTCCCCGGCGCGCCCGCGTTTGGCGTGCTGGGGCAAACCACCGCTGCCCTGTACGCATCGTAAGTCCCCGGAGGGGTGCGATATGAGCAAGAACATCGATGAGCGCGGCTACACCAATCCTGAGGTCCTCGTCTCCACCGCCTGGGTAGCCGAGCACCTGAACGACCCTGGAATTCGAGTTGCCGAATCCAACGAGGATCCGCTTCTCTACAGCTCCAACCACATTCCCGGCGCGGTCGAGATCGACTGGACGCGTGACCTCAACGATCCCATTCGCCGCGATTACCTGGGACGCGCTGCCTTTGAAAACCTGATGCGCAGAGTTGGAGCCGCCCGCGACACCACCATCGTTCTCTATGGCGACAAGAACAACTGGTGGGCGGCCTATGCCTACTGGCTGCTGCAGCTTTTCGGCCACACCAACGCAAAGATCATGGACGGCGGCCGCATCAAGTGGGTGCAGGAAGGCCGGCCCATGGCAAAGACCGTGCCGCGCTATCCCTCCACCAACTATCAGGCTCCGGAGCGCGACGACAATCACTTCCGCGCCTTCCGCCAGCAGACCCTGGAGCACTGCGAGAGCAAGCGTCCGCTGATCGATGTGCGCAGTCCCGAAGAGTATCGCGGGGAGCGGCTGCACATGCCGGACTACCCCAATGAGGGCGCGCTGCGCGGAGGACACATCCCGGGAGCGGCGAGCATTCCCTGGGGCCGCGCCGTGAATGCGGAGGACGGAACATTCAAGGAGGCCTCCGAGCTGCGCAAGATCTACACCGAGGAGAACCATCTGCGGCCCGACGATGACATCATCGCCTACTGCCGCATCGGCGAACGCAGCAGCCACACGTGGTTCGTGCTGCGCTACCTGCTGGGCTTCTCGAAGGTCAGGAACTACGACGGCAGTTGGACCGAGTGGGGCAACCTGGTCGGCGTGCCGATCGAAAACCCAAGTGCGGTATCGAGGAATGAAGCGGCTGCCTGACAAGCTGGACCAACTGATCTCGCTGCTCGAGAGCATGGAGCGCGAAGACCGGATCCAGATGCTGATCGATGTCGCTGAGCGATTCCAGCCAGTGCCGGCACGAATCGCCCAGCGGCCCTTCCCTGCCGAGCGCCGCGTGCCCGGCTGCGAATCCGAGGCCTATGTCTGGTCGGAGCCGCGGCCCGAGGGAACGCTCGTCTACCATTTCGCCGTGGAAAATCCTCAGGGCATCTCGGCCATGGCACTGGCGGAGATCCTGCGCGACTCGCTCTCCGGCGCGCCGCTGCCCGAGGTCGCCGCCGTGCCGGCCGACATCATCTACCGCATCTTCGGACGCGAGCTCTCCATGGGCAAATCGCTTGGCCTGATGGGGATCGTCAACATGGTCCGCGCCGCGGCCCAGCAGCAGATGAAGAGCGCGGCAGCGCGTTAGCCGGCTTCATCTCAGCGGATTTGTCGCGGCACTCCGTCGCCTTTTTCAAATCTTTCGGCCACCATGTTCCGCCATGGCCTCAGCAACTGTCTTCTTCGACATCGGAAACACGCTGGGGACGGCCCGAGTCGCCAACGGTACTCTCGCGGGCATCGACCTGTTTCCTTTCGTTCCCGAGGTCCTGGCCCGGTTGCGCTCGCAGTGCCGGCTGGGCATCCTCTCCAACACGGGCACGGAATCGCTCGCCACCATGCAATCTGTGTTGACCGCAGCCGGAATCGCGGACCTCTTCGATGCGCCGCTCCAACTGTTCAGCTCCGTCGAAGGAATGGACAAGTCGAACATCGAGTTCTTTCGCCTCGCCGTTCAGCGTGCGGGGACAGACGCCTCGCGTTGCATATACGTCTCCGAAGACGCGGCGGAGAGGGCGCTGGCCCGGCAGGCGGGGATGGAGGTCTCCTACCACCCACTACATGTTTTTTACGTGATCCAATCGATGGCGTGAGGCTTATGCTTTTCTGCCCGGCTTGAAAATTGGCAGCTCGGATGAACTGGGTGCGAGATCGAGATCGAATCCCAACTGCAGCTTGGCGGCCTCCGACATGCGCGATTTGTCCCATGGCGGATCGAAAACCACCGCAACCCGCACCTCGCTCACACCGCGAATCTGCGCCAGCTTGCGCTCCACCTCGGCTTTAATCACGTCAGACATGGCGCAGCCGGGAGCTGTCAGGGTCATCGTGACTTCGACGCGGCTGCCGGACTCGCCAGCGGAGCCGGCACGCCCGCTGTTGGCGTGCTGGGGTGAAAGCGGCGTGATCGAGCACGCGTAGATCAAGCCGAGGTCGACGATGTTGACGGGAATCTCCGGGTCGAAGACGGTGCGCAGCTCGCGCCACACCGCCTCTTCAATACCTGTTGCCGACTCAGCCATACCTGATCCCCGAAAACTCGGCGGGTGCCCCACCTTCGCCGCCGCCTTTGCAGCTAAGGTGGGAGGGCAGAACGCCCCCACCGGCGACTTTTAATCCTGCGTCGATCCCTTCGACGGGCGGCCGGAGAAGCCCAGCAGGCGCTGCCGAACCAGTGCCTCAAGATGATTTCGGGCCGCGCCCTCCTGCATGCGCGCCAGGCACTCCTCGGCAAAGGCCAGCAGCAGAAGCTTGCGCGCTGAGTCTTCCTCGATCCCGCGCGAGCGCAGATAGAAAAGCGCGTCGTCATCGATCTGCCCGATCGTTGCGCCGTGCGTGCACTTCACATCGTCAGCGTGGATCTCTAGCTGCGGCTTGGTGTCGATCTGCGCGTCGTCGGAGAGCAGCAGGTTGCGGTTGGTCTGCTTGGCGTCGGTCTTCTGCGCGTCTTTGTGCACGATGATGCGGCCGTGGAAGACTCCGCGCGCGTGGCCGTCGAGGATGCCGTTGTAAAACTGCCTGCTATTGCAGTGTGGGCTGGCATGCTCCACCAGCATGTAGTTATCGATGTGCTCGCTCCCCGTGCACAGGAAGAGGCCGTTGATCAGGCACTCGCCACCTGGGCCTGCGAGCACCGGATGCACATTGTTGCGCACCAGCGTGCCTCCAAGCAGGACCGAGTGCGAGGAGACGTTCGCGCTGCGTCCCTGCTGAATGCGCAGCGTTGAGATGTTGAACCCGGAGCCATTACGCGCTGCCGCTTCATCTCCAGCGCCCTGGTGCGAGGCCCGGAAGTGCGACAGCACCGCGCCATCGCCGGCCACAATTTCGGTTACCGAGTTGCACAGCCCGCTTCCGCCGCCCAGCCAGATGTACTCTTCGACGATGCTCGCCTGACTGTTCTCATCGACGAGGAACAGGTTACGCGGATGGTTCATGAGCGGCGCTTCGTCGAGTGTCGAAACAAATAGCAGATGGACCGGCCCTTCGACGACCACGCCGCGCCCGAAGTGCACAAAAGCGCCGTCCTCGGCAAAGGCCATGTTCAACGCGGAAAAGCCCAGCGTCGAGCCGTCGCGTCGCGCGTCTTCGTATCGCCCGAAGTGCTGTTCGATCAGGCCCGGCTCCGCCGCCAGTGCCTGCGCCAACGGGGTAACTGTTATTGCAGCGCGCGACGAGGACGACAGCTCCGGCGCAAAGTGCCCATCGAGGAAGACCAGCCTGCAGCCGGCCCCTTCCACCTTCATGTTGTCGATGGTGGCCCACATTTGCCCTTCTTTGGCAAAGGTGGGATTCGGAGGAGCCGGGCGAAACGGGGTATTCGCGACGGCGGCAACATTGGTGAACCGCCAGTCTTCCTCATGCGTGGTGGGGAAACCGATCTCACAGAAGCGGGCGAAGGCCTCGCGGCGAAGCTTGCGCAACCACGGCAGCTCGCCTCCGGCGGCACGCTTTTCAAATTCGGTGAAGTGCTCCAGATACTGCGCCGTGGATTTTGTCGCCGTAGTCACTCGATCACTCTCTCATCGCTGGATACTGCGGGTGCCCCATTCAACCCTCTGTTGGTTGAGTGGGGCTGTTTGTTCACGCCTGAAACTACCCACTCAAGCAAAAGAGGCTTGAGTGGGCCATCGATTATGCCGCCGAGGTGTCGGCCTCTAACGCCACGTAGCCGCTCTCTTCCAGCTCCAGCGCCAGCTCCTTGCCGCCGGAGCGCACGATGCGGCCGTCCATCAGCACATGCACGTAGTCGGGCACTATGTAGTTCAGCAGCCGCTGGTAATGCGTTACCACGAGCATTGCCCGCTCCGGGCTGCGCATGGCGTTCACACCCTTGGCTACAATTCGCAGTGCATCGATGTCCAGGCCGGAGTCCGTCTCATCCAGGATCGCCAGCCGCGGCTGCATCACGGCCATCTGCAGGATCTCGTTGCGCTTCTTTTCGCCGCCGGAGAAGCCTTCATTGACCGAGCGGTTCATCAGCTTCTCGTCCATCTCGAGCAGGGCGAGCTTTTCGCGGAACATCGGCAGGAAGTCGAGTGCGCCCATCTCGCCTTCCCCGCGCGCCTTGCGAATGGCATTGAGCGCCGAACGCAGAAAATAAACGTTGGTGATGCCGGGAATCTCCACCGGATACTGGAAGGCCACGAAGACGCCCTCCCAGGCGGCCTCTTCCGGCTTCATCGCCAGAAGGTCGCGGCCCTGGTTGTCACGGCCGTAGTAGAGCACCTCACCTCGGGTGACCTGATAGGTGTCGCGCCGCGCCAGCACCTGCGCCAGCGTGCTCTTGCCCGAGCCGTTCGGCCCCATAATGGAGTGCACCTCGCCGGCATTCACGGACAGGTTCACGCCCTTCAGGATCTCGTGTCCATCCACGCTGACGTGGAGGTCTTTAATTTCGAGCAATGCGCTCATTCGTGCGTTCCTCATAAACTTGGTGGCCCCTCATTTGCCCTCAGTTGGCTGCGGCGTCCCCCACATTTGCCAAAAGCTGATGTGGGCCACCTATCCATAACATCTTTTTATCCGACACTGCCTTCCAGGCTCACGCTCAGCAGCTTCTGCGCCTCCACGGCAAACTCCATGGGCAGCTCGCGGAAGACGCGCTTGCAGAATCCATTGACAATCATCGATACGGCGTCCTCGGTGCTGATCCCGCGCTGCCGCAGATAGAAGAGCTGGTCCTCGCCGATCTTCGAGGTCGAGGCCTCGTGCTCCATGCGCGCGGTCGAATTGCGCACCTCAATGTAGGGAAAGGTGTGCGCGCCGCACTGGTCGCCGATGAGCAGCGAGTCGCACTGCGAGTAGTTGCGCGCGCCGGTTGCGCCCTTCATGATCTTGACCAGGCCGCGATAGGTGTTCTGCCCGTGTCCGGCCGAGATGCCCTTGGTCACAATGGTGCTGCGCGTGTTCTTGCCCATGTGGATCATCTTGGTGCCGGTGTCGGCCTGCTGATAATTGTTGGTCAGCGCAACGGAGTAGAACTCGCCCACCGAGTTATCGCCCTTCAGAATGCAGCTCGGATATTTCCAGGTGATGGCCGAGCCTGTCTCCACCTGCGTCCACGAGATCTTCGAGTTCACTCCCTCGCACTTGCCGCGCTTGGTCACGAAGTTGTAAATCCCGCCGCGGCCTTCCTTGTCGCCCGGATACCAGTTCTGCACCGTGGAGTACTTGATCTGCGCATTGTCGAGCGCGATCAACTCCACCACAGCCGCGTGAAGCTGGTGCTGATCGCGGATCGGCGCGGTGCAGCCTTCCAGATAGCTGACGTAGGAGCCCTCGTCGGCGATGATCAGCGTGCGCTCGAACTGTCCCGTCTCAGCGGCGTTGATGCGGAAATAGGTCGAAAGCTCCATCGGGCAGCGCACGCCCTTGGGCACATAGACGAACGATCCATCCGAAAAGACCGCCGCATTCAGGGAGGCAAAGAAGTTGTCGGTATACGGTACGACCGAGCCAAGGTACTTCTTCACCAGCTCGGGATGCTCCTGCACGGCCTCGGAGAACGAACAGAAGATCACGCCCGCCTCGCGCAGCTTTTCCTTGAAGGTCGTGACCACCGAAACGCTGTCGAAGACCGCGTCCACCGCGACGCCCGCAAGCCGCTTCTGCTCTTCCAGCGGAATGCCCAGCTTTTCGTAGGTGCGCAGCAGCTCGGGATCAACCTGGTCGAGGCTCTCCAGCGCGTCCTTCTTCTTTGGCGCCGAGTAGTAGACGATGTCCTGGTAATCGATCGGCCCGTAGTGAATGTTGGCCCACTTCGGCTCGGCCTGGGCGTTCTCCAGCGACATCCAGTGGCGAAGCGCCTTGAGCCGCCACTCGAGCATGAACTCCGGCTCATTCTTCTTGGCCGCAATCAGCCGCACGGTGTCTTCATTCAGGCCCTTGGGAACGCTCTCCGACTCCACGTCGGAGACAAAGCCCCACTTGTACTCACGCTCGGCCAGGTCTCGAATTGTGTTTACGTTCGTGCTCATGCGATGAGCTCCCGGGCTGGGCTGCCCTGAACAGTCCTCTGCCTATATGGTCTGTAATTTAGATGCTTCCAGATTTTGAGATGCTTCAAGCAGTTGCAGGGCGGAATTGAGAGCTGCCGCAGGAGTTGGTTGAATCCTCATGCTCTGGCTCATCCTCATCGCGGACTTGGATGCCGGGCCGTCGCGGAGTATTCTGCGGGCATGGATAGGCCCTTCGATTGGGTGCCCTCGCCGGAGTCGGTCAGCAAAACCAACCTCTATGCACTCATGCAGGAGCGCGGCGCCGGCACCTATGACGAGATCCATGCCTGGTCGGTGCAGGAGCCCGAAGCCTTCTGGGAGCGCACCATCGGTGCCTTGCACATCGCCCTGCGCAGGCCTTGGGAGCGCCTGCTCGATGTCTCTGAGAGCCCGGCGCACGCGCGGTGGTTGCAAGGCGCGCAACTGAACATCGCGGAGAGCTGCCTTCGCCCCAGCACGCCGACAAAAGGCGCGCTGGGGGCCCCTTTGAACGGCCCGCCGGAAAGCTCCGCGATCATCACGCGCCGGCAAAGCGCGGGGCAACAAGACAAGCACCTCGAAACTGTTTCCGTAGGCGAACTCGACCGCCTCAGCAACCGCGTTGCAAACGGACTGCAGGCGCTCGGAATCGGCAGGAGCGATGCGGTCGCGATTGACATGGCGATGACCGCCGAATCCGTGGGGATCTATCTGGGCATCGTCAAGGCGGGCGCCGCGGCCGTCTCAATCGCCGACAGTTTGCCCGCAGAGGAGATTGCGCGGCGATTGCAGATCGGACGCGCGAAGGCGATCTTCACCCAGGATGTCGCCCTGCGCGCCGGAAAATCTCTGCCGATGTATGCGAAGGTCCGCGAGGCCAACGCGCCCGCGGCCATTGTGCTCTCCGCGAGTAAGGAGGCGCTCGAGCTTCGCCCCGGCGATCTGCGCTGGAGCGACTTCCTCAGTTCGAACGAGCGCTTCGAAACCGTTGCCTGCGCGCCCCAGGACACCACCAACATTCTCTTTTCATCCGGCACAACCGGCGATCCCAAAGCCATTCCGTGGGACCACACCACGCCGATCAAATGCGGCTCCGACGCTCTCTATCATCAGGACATCCATCCGCGAGACGTCGTCTGCTGGCCCACCAATTTGGGCTGGATGATGGGGCCCTGGCTCATCTACGCCGCGCTCATGAACCGCGCGACGATTGCGCTCTACGAGGGCGCCCCGACCGAGCGCGGCTTCTGCGAATTCGTGCAGGACGCGCAGGTGACCATGCTGGGACTCGTGCCGAGCATCGTGAAGTCGTGGCGCAGTTCGGGCGCTGCCGAGGGCTTCGACTGGAGCCGCATCCGCTGCTGCAGCTCCAGCGGCGAGGCATCCGATGCCAACGATTACGCCTGGCTGATGCGCCTGAATCAGCACGACGGCGGCACGCGCCCGGTGATCGAGTATTGCGGCGGCACCGAGATCGGCGGCGGCTACGCGGCCAGCACCATGATCGCGCCGCATCGTGCCGCGGAATTCAATGCTCTCGCGATGGGCAGCGATGTGGTCTTTCTGAACCAGCGCAACCAGCCGTGTGCGCCCGGCGAAACGGGCGAGGTCTTCATTCGCCCGCCATCCATTGGCCTCTCCACGCGCCTGCTCAATGCAGACAACGACGCGGTCTATTACGCCGGCTCCCCGGTGCTCGACGGGCGTTTGCTCCGGCGCCACGGCGACCAGGTGATCGTCGGCGAAGGCGGCCGCTACCGCTCCGATGGACGCGCCGACGACGCCATGAACCTGGGCGGCATCAAGGTCGGCTCGGTGGAGATTGAGCGTACGCTGAACCGCCTCCCCGCCATTCTGGAGACAGCCGCGGTGGCCGTGCCACCGCCGGGCGGAGGCCCCGATCGGTTGGTCATCTTCGCCGTGCTCCGCCCCAGCCCGCCAAACATAGGCGCGCTGGGGACCCCGAAGCCGCAGCAGGAGATAGACCCACTTCTGCCAAAAGAGGGCAGAAGTGGGGCACCAAAAGCTCTAGAAGGCAGCAGTGGGGCGCCAGCACCGGAAGCTCTCAAGCGAGAGATGCAGCAGGCCATCAAGGAGCACCTCAACCCGCTGTTTCACATTGAAGATGTGGTGATCACAGACAGTCTGCCGAGGACCGCCTCGAACAAGGTCATGCGAAAGGAGCTGCGCAAGCAGTACAGGGCAGGCGTGCTGCACACCTGAACGTGAGCACAGGCCGGCAGCCGGCGCTCAGCAGCGCTCGATTGCCCTGTCCTGCATACATCCGTGCCCGCAGGATGACCATCTCACGGCCAGCGCCCATGCTTCGGCTATTCAAGGTTCGGCTATTCAAGGCTCGGCTGTTCAAGGTTCAGAGTATTACCGCAGGGAGAGCTGGCCTGCACCCGCGGCGCGCAGCGGCTCTCATCCTCGTCTTTCTCCTGTGTAGCCCAATCCTCTTCGCTTACTCGGTCCTTAGCCACGAAGAGATTGTCGACCTCGTATGGATCGACCATTTCAAGCCGCTGCTGCTCGCCCGCTACCCGGGGCTCACGCAGGAGCAACTCGACGAGGCCCACGCCTACGCCTACGGCGGCGCCGTCATGCAGGACCTCGGCTACTATCCGTTCGGCAGCACGACGTTTTCCAACCTTCTGCACTACGTTCGCACCGGAGATTTTGTCGGCGAGCTGATTGCTCAAAGCCAGGATGCCAACGAGTACGCCTTCGCACTGGGCGCGCTTTCTCATTACATTTCCGACATCGCCGGCCACCCGTACATCAACGAGTCGGTCGCGCTTGAGTTTCCCAAGCTTCGAGCGAAGTATGGCGATTCGGTCCGCTACGCCCAAGGCAAAACCGCGCACCTGCGCACCGAGTTCGGCTTCGACACCGTGCAGGTGGCCAAGCATCGCTACGCCCCCAAGCAGTATCACGATTTCATCGGCTTCAAGGTCTCCAAGCCGCTGCTGGAGCGGGTATTCCCCATTGTCTACGGACTGGAATTGAAGGACGTGCTGCCGCGCGAGGACCTCGCCATCGGCACCTTCCGCTGGTCGGTGAGCCAGTTTATTCCGGAGTTGACCAGGGTCGCGGTTCGCTCGCACAAGCACAAGCAGGCCCAGATACAGGAGAAGGCGGATGCGGAGCAGCGGCTGTTTGTCTATCGGCTCTCGCGCGCGGCCTATGAGAAGGAGTGGGGGACCGGATACCAGCGCGCCGGCGTCGGCGCGCGCATTCTGGCCTGGGTCATCAGGATCACGCCCAAGATAGGTCCCTTCAAGAAGCTGGCACTCAAGATGCCCAGCACCGAGACCGAGGAGCTCTACATCAAGAGCATCAACGACACAGTCGAACACTACCAGAAGCTTTTGGCGGAGGCGCGCACCGGACGGCTCCTGCTGGCGAACTATGATCTCGACAGCGGTGAGCCGACCCGGGCAGCAGAGTACTCGCTGGCCGATGATACCTACGCCAAGCTGCTCACGAAGCTGTCCAGGAGCGATTTCGCGCAGGCCTCGCCGGATCTCCGGCGGAACATCCTGGAGTATTACTCCGACCTTTCGGTGCCGATTGATACGAAGAAGGATCCCAAACGGTGGCAGGAGGTGCTCGCTGCGCTGGACCGGCTGAAGCCCTCGGCAGCAGAACCGACCCAGGCGCAGACGCCCGGGCACTGAGCCCACCCCAAAGCCGCACGCCGGCTTCAGCTCACAATACTGATAGCGGCACGTCTGCCGGAGCTGCCTCCACCTTTGTTCCCATTGCGCCGTCCCAGGGGGCTCCCAGCGCGCCCGTTATTGGCGTGCCGGGGTTGACTAGCACTGGAGCAAAGCTCGCTGTTAAACTCGTGAGCGCCCATGTCGACTGCTACCTTGCAAGAAATCCTGCTCCAGGGCCAGACACTCGCCGACGCGGCGCTGGAGCGGCTGCTGCCCCCGGCCACACAATATCCCACCTCCATCCACCAGGCCATGCGCCATAGCGTCTTTGCCGGAGGCAAGCGCCTGCGGCCGATCCTCTGTATGGAGGCGGCGCGCATGGTGAGCGGCGGCAAGCTGCCGGTAGGGGTCGATGAGCTGGGGGCGGCGATCGAGATGCTCCACACCTACTCGCTGGTGCATGACGACCTGCCGGCGCTCGACAATGACGACCTGCGCCGCGGCCGTCCCACCTGCCACAAGGCATTCGGCGAGGCCACTGCCATTCTTGCGGGCGATGCGCTGCAGACCCAGGCCTATGAGGTGATGGCGCGTCTGGGCTGTCCGGCCGAGGCCCGCGTGCGCATCATCGAAGAGCTGGCGCATGGCACCGGCACCATCGAGGGCATGATCGGCGGTCAGGTGGTGGACCTTGAATCCGAGCATGTCGCGCCCAACTTCCAGACGCTGGAGTACATTCACCGGGCCAAGACCGGCGCGTTGATCGTCGCCTCGCTGCTGACCGGCTGCTACTACGCAGAAGCCGGCGCGCCGCAAGTGGAGCGCGTTCGCCGTTTCGGCTCCAATGCGGGATTGGCATTTCAGATCGCCGACGACATCCTCGACGTGACCCAGACCAGCGAACAACTCGGCAAGACCGCCGGAAAGGACCTGGCGGCGGAGAAGGTCACCTACCCGGCGCTCTTCGGGCTGGAGAAGGCCGCGCAGATGGCCTCGAGCCTGATCGAAACCGCCTGCTCGGCGCTGGAGCAGTTCGGCGAACGCGGGAACACACTGAAAGAGATTGCCCGGTACCTGGTGGAGCGAAAGAAGTAGAAAGGCCGCACCGATGAGCGTGATCGACGAAGTACTTGCCGCAAACGCCCTATACCGTGAGACCCACGATGCTTCGCTCTACTCGCCCAGGCCGCGGCGCAAGCTGGCCGTGCTGATGTGCATGGACACGCGCCTGGACCGCCACGCGCTGGGACTTGACTTCGGCGACGCGCACTTTATCCGCAACGCGGGCGGCATCGCAACCATGGACGTAATCCGCTCGCTGCTGATCTCGCATTACATGCTGGGAACCCAGGAGGTTATGGTGATCGGCCACACCGACTGCGGCCTGCAGAAGACCAGCGAGGGGCTGATCCAGGCGCTGGTGCGCGAAAAAGCGGGCCGGCCGGCGAGCACGCCGCTCACCTTCCACGCCTTCACCGACGTCTACCAGAATGTGCACGACCAGCTGGAGAAGCTCGCCTCGCACTCCTGGATCCGCAAGGAGCTCATCCTGCGCGGCTTCGTCTACGATGTCGCCAACGGGCATCTGACCGAGGTGCCGTGGACTTGTCGCAGACTTTAGCGGAACAGCCCCACTCAAGTAAAAGAAGCTTGGGGGCGTGTTTTTTTCCTTGATTTTGTTGTGTCATCCTGAACGAAATGAAGGACCCCTGAGCCGCCGAGGTAGGTGCTGCCGTTCACAGGTATTTCAACCAGCAAATTTTCCCATCGAGCGCGGCCAAAATGCCTCCCGACGTACAACAGTATTGCGCTTCGCTGGGGTGCTTCGCTCACGCTCAGCATGACCGTCAAACGCGATAACGATGACAAAGCAACAGCCCCACTCAAGCAAAAGAAGCTTGAATGGGGCACCAGATCTTAGCGCGGTGCCCAACTTCTGCCGTTTTTAGCAGAAGTGGTTCGACCTAGATATCCACCGTCATCGGTGTCGAGCGTTCTTCGAAGACCAGCTCGCGCGGCACGCCGGGCTTCATCTCCCACAGATCGAAGTGTTGCCGCGTTGCCGCAGGGGCAAGCTTGCGCGGATCCCCGATGAGCATGGGGAAGGTGCCGAAGTGCATGGGCACCACCACGCGCGGCTTGAGCAGCCGGCAGGCGTACTCGGCCTCGCGGATGCCCATGGTGAAGTGGTCGCCCATGGGCAGCAGCGCCACCTCCGGCCGGTAGAGATCGTGGATGATCTGCATGTCGCTGAAGACGGCGGTGTCGCCCGCGTGATAGAGCTTGAGGCCGTTGGCGAATTCCAGCACGTAGCCGCAGGCCTCGCCGCCATAGATGAAGGAGCCGTCCTCCTCCTGAATCCCGCAGGAGTGCACCGCGTGCGTCATGGTCACCTTCACCCCGGCGACCTCCTGCGTGCCGCCCTTGTTCATGGGCGAGATGTTCTTCGCGCCCTTGCTGCCCAGCCACGTTGCCAGCTCGAAGATTCCGACCACCAGCGGCTGATGCTCGCGGCAGATGGCCACCGCGTCGCCGATGTGGTCGCCGTGGCCGTGCGTGCAGAGCAGCACGTCCACTTTCTTCTGGTGCTTTTCCGACTCCGGGCAGAGCGGATTTTGCGTGATCCAGGGATCGATCAGAAACGTCTTGCCTTCGGTCTCAATCCTGAACGTCGAGTGGCCCAACCAAGTCAGATGAATCGGCATGATCCTGTTCCTCGCGCTGCAATCTTTGACGTGACCTAATGATTTCCGGTGCCCAACTAACTGAAGTGGGTGCCCCATTTCTGCCATCCTTCGGCAGAAGTGGGGTAGTTGACTTCGCTTTCGATGGTGCTGTTGCTCTCACATTGAAACCTTGAAACGTGTGCTACTTCCCTTCCGTCTCCTGCCACCCGCGATAGCCTCCGGCGAGCGAATAGACGTTGCGGAAGCCCATCCGCTGCAGCATGTGTGCCGAAAGCGCCGAGCAGCTGCCGCCTGCGCAGTAGAGCACGATCTTGCGGTTCTTGTCTGTCGTGACGTGATCGATCTTGAGCTCCAGCACCCCGCGCGGAATGGTCTGCGCGCCCGGGATCGTTCCGTTGTACCAGTCCTCGCGCTCTCGCACGTCAATCAGCGAGAAGTCCTCGCCGCCGGCCTTCATCCGCCGCAGCTCGTCCGCCGAGATCTCGCGCACCTCGCGCTTGATCTCGTCTACCAGCATCTTGAACTCGGGCATCGGCATGATGGCCCACCTCTCCGCCTCGCTCGAAACTTCGCGGCCACATTTTACTCCCGCCAGGTCCCCACATTTGCCGAATGTGGGCAAATATGGGCCACCGCCCACCCAACTCGTTCAGAACCACAGTGTTAAAATCCGGAATGTAGCGGCTACGCCGCGTCGTGCAGGTGAATCCAGCGCTGAACACCACCGCTGCATCAGCGCTAAACATTTGAGGACACCCAACCCAGTGACCACTCGCAACCACTTCCAGCTCGAAGAGCGGCCGCCGGCTTTCGTCTATCGCAAGGGCAAAGCAGGCCGCGCTCTGTGTTGCGAGCAGG
>Ga0137366_10001379_pt1 | contig 17967 bp, 14 predicted proteins | sample SagtaG_8_FD_104938 | JGI IMG/M metagenome (GOLD analysis project Ga0137366, IMG submission 104938) | Vadose zone soil microbial communities from Sagehorn Ranch, Mendocino, California, USA - Sage1_L_60_16 metaG | ecosystem: Environmental > Terrestrial > Soil > Vadose zone | place: USA...
CGCGATGTCGCCGACCACGTCTGGGCGCCTGGTCCGGTTCGCCCAGGTCGGCCGGACGGGCAGGGGGGATGAGCGCGCACGCCCAACACTTGGGGGCCCTGGATGCCCCACCTCGAGGCCGGCATCGTGGATCCCGGCCGGCTCGTGTTCGCGCGGAGCACCTGAGCGCCAGCGGCCCGCGCCGCGTCGCCGAACGGCTGCCCGCCCGCCGCCGGCACATTTGAGGTGTGTCGGTCAAGTCGGCGCGACCGCGCCGTCCAATCTGCGGAACGATCGACGTCGAAGCGACGTCTGAGAAGTCGACGGAGCGAGTCGGCCGTCCAGGCAGTCCACGATGTCGCAAGAAAGGAGTCGATATGAATTCCGTGCAGCTGCGATCCTTGGTGGTGGCGGGGCTCGCGACGTTGGTTGCGCCGGCCATCGCCGAGGGGCCGCTGGCTTACGCTCACGACGACGCGACGTATCCGCCGGACGCGCCCGCCGCCGTCGTGGCGGGGAGTGAGACCTCTGGCCCCGGGATCGCCATCGCCCACGATGACACGACGTACCCCGAGGGCCCGGTGCAGGTCGGCACGGCAGTCGAGCTCGTCGCCTCAGCGCCGCCCGGGCATGACGACACGACCTACCCCGCTGCCGACACGGCCGCGCGCCCGGCCAAGGTCGTCGCCCGGCGCCTCGCCGCTCGGACGCCGTCCCGATAGAGCCAGGAGAGGGAGCGGCAGGGCTATCGAACCGACCATCGACGGGGGACCGCCCGGCGGTCCCCTGTTGGTCGCGCGATGCGGGCCTTGCCGGAATCCCAACTGGCGTCCACCCCCGATTGTGCGTCAACCGCCTCTTACGCTCCATCAAGCACTGGCATGTGCATCACGCCCGAGAACGCATTGGGTCCGGAGGAGAACCATGAATGTGAGTTCGTTGCGAGGTGGTGTCCACTTGAGCTGGGTGGCGGCCATCGCGGTTGCAACCGCTCCGCTATTTCCCCGTGCGTCCGACACAGCTGGTGCCGGCGAGGGTTCCGACACCACACGGAGCGGCGGGCGGCCGTCCGCGGCGGCGATGAGCCCGGAGCAGATCAGGCTCGTCCAGCGCACGCTCAATGCCCAAGGTTACCCGGTCGAGGTGACGAGCGCGTGGGACAAGAGGACGCGCGCTGCGCTGACGAGCTTCCAGACGGCACATGCCCTGCCCGCGACCGGCGACCTGGATCCCGCGACATCGCAAGCGCTCGGTGTCGACCCGGCCGACGTCATGCCCGTGCGCGCGACGGCCGCCGAAGACGCGGCAGCGAGCGACGACCCCGCCGTGAACCGCAGCGTGAACAACACGGTGGATGGGCGGCCTGGGCCGTAGCCTGCGCGATGAAGCGAGATCGCGGTCGGTCTCATAGCCCATCGCGTGTGCCCCTGGTGGCTCGGTTACGTCCTCGCGAGCCCGCTCCGGCGGTCCTGGCAGGACCCGCACACGATCCTCGAGCGCCCGGCGATCCGCAGCAGCCGGACGGCGCTGCTGGTCAAGGAGGAGTTCCGTGACCTGCGCCGCGACTAGAGCTTCCGGGTGTAGGACACCTGGAAGGTGGTGCCGGCCGAGACGGAAGCGTAGTGCAGCGGGGTGAGATTGCAGGTGCCGCTGCCGCCCAGCGCGGTGAAGGCGAAGCCGTCGAGCGACCCCGATCCGAGCGTGCCGAGCTTGAAACCGATTCGCCAAACGCCAGGCGCGGTCTCGCCGCTGGCCGCCGGGTCCAGGTTCCCCTTGGCGATGGTGTAGGCGTCGTCGTCGTCCGCGATGATGACCCCGGCGAGCACGTTGCCGTCGGATCCCCGGATCACCGTCATCCACTCGCTGACCAGGAACGGCGAGCCTCCGTTGTGCTGGTCCACCGTGATGTTCACCGCGTATCCTTCGATGGCCGCTGCGTCGCCCGGCGCCAGCGCCAGCGAGTCGAGGAAGACGCTGGTGAAGAAGTACGAGGTCCCCGCCTTCATCGTGGGGGCGGGCGGCTGGAGGTCGTTGCGGGTGTTGGCGAAGTACCGCAGCATGCGGTTGAGATCGACCGCCAGGAGGAGCTTCGTCTCCTGCTTGTCCTTCACCTCGAATGGCAGCTGCGTAGCGACGGTGACGCTGCCGGCCCGAAGCTGCGCAGCGTCGAGGTTGCCTGGGTTGCCGCGGTCGAGATCGATCTCGGTGAGCTGCGCCAGGGAGGCCATGAAGTCGGCGTTCGAGCCGATGGCCGACGTCGTGTAGGTGCCCACCGACAGCTCGCTTCGCGCGGTATGGGTGCAGAACGTGCGTGCCGCCGTGTCGAGGATGGGATCGTTCGAGTACACGTTGCCCGTGTGCAGCGGGGCCACCGCCAGGATCTCCGGCTGCAGCGGGCCCGTCGTCGCGACGAATGGAACGAACGGCTGGAACGACCCGGTGACGCACCCGGCGATCTCGGCGACGCGCGAGACGACGAGGCGAAGCTCGGAATAGGTGCCCGCGGGCACCGCGAGCTGCGAGACCCCCAGCGCCTGAGCCAGATCGATGGTCTGGTTCGTGAGGGTGACGAGCGAGCCGCGGGGGTCGCTCGACTTGAAGATCTCGACCGTGTCCTTGGAGGAGAGCAGCACCTGCTGAACGTAGATCCGCATCTCGTCCGGAGCGCCGGAGAGGATCGAGCCGCTCGTCACCTGCGGGGTCGCGACCACGGAGCGGGTGGCTCGCACCAGACCACTCACCGTCCCCGCCGTGGGCGAAGAGTTCACCGCCGCCAGGGACATCCGCACGCTGCCCTCGCCGCCCTTGCCGCAGGCGGTGAGGGCACAGGCGACCACGGCCGCGATGGATGCTGCTCTCGTGACGACCATGGGTTCCCCTTCGTGGAAGCGACGACCCCAGCTGCCACCACCCGAGCCGCGCGGCAAGAGCGTAAACGTTTGGTCTGCGTCCGTCCGTGCCGTGTTCGCAGGACGAGCCGGATGAGAAGGATGGAGCGCTCGAAGCTCGAGACACGTCTCTACGTGCCGCGACTGCGGCCCTGCCGTCGAGCTTGTTCGCAGTTCTCGTGGCGGCCGTCCACCGCCAGAGGAGGTGACGCGTGAACGCGGTCCTGACGCCGCGCGCTCAGGTTCGGTATGGTCGCCTTCCCTGCCAGGAGAGTGTGCATGCGTCGTGACGCCCTGATATTCGCCATCGCTCTCGTCGTTGCCGCATCGCTCGGCTGCGGCAAGAGCAGCACGCCGACCGTCTCGGGGACGGCCCGGGTGCTGCACGGTCCCTCACCGGCGGCACCGGTTGCAGCCAGGGCGCTCGCGTCGGCGTCGCCGTCGGCGGCGGTGGCGAGCGGCCACTGGCTGCTCTCTCCCGACCAGGGGAAGATCAACGTCACCGGCCTGGAGTTCGTGAAGGCGGACGGCAGCAGGGAGCACCTGGACATCCAGAACTGCCTCGTCGCGTTCAGTCGCGACGGCGCCGCGATGTCATCGATCCTCGACTGCCCGTTCGAGGTGCCCGAAGGAACCTACGTCGATCTGGCGATCCAGGTCGACGCGACGACCCAGGTGCTCATCGACGACGCGGTGAATGGCATCTTCACCGACCCTGCCAGCGCGACGGGGTTGTCGGCAACGCGCCCGGCAGGCGGTCCCGGCCTCGTTCCGTTCACGCCCCAGACGCCTGGCGGTGCGAAGTCCTTCACCGTCCAGACCGGGTTGTCCGCGCCGCTCGTCGCCAGCAAGGGCTCACCCGTGTCGCTGACGATCGTCGCCGACATGATCCACACGGTGTTCGCGAACGCGTCGGGCGGAACGCTCACCTTCGACACCAGCCTGCCGGCACCCGGCGTCGCCCTGATCGCGATGACCACTCCTGTGTCCGGTGGCGCAGGACGCGTGGAGTACTACTCGCCTTCCGGAACGGCTGGGAACCACGACACGGGGCTCGGGTCCGGCAACGAGGCGGGCAGCGTCCGCGTGTTCTACGACGACGCCGGGGTGCCGCGGTTCGTCTTCAACCCGACCATCGGGCCCAGCGAGGCATGGGCGGTCGACCCCGCCAAGACGCCGCAGAATGGGAGCCATTTCCGCCCAGGCGGATACCTCGGCCTCGACGCGTCGGGAACGCTCTGTTGGGCCCTCCCGACGGACTTCGACTACACGGCCTATGCCCATCTCTGCGCGATGCCCGTGGTTCAGGCGCTTGGCTCGACCACGACCCTTCACTGTCAGAGCACGGCGAATGCTCCTCCGCCGCAGTCCGGTGACACCTACGCTTCCGGCTGTCCGGCAGTCACGCCGGACTCCACCTTCGCCCTCACCCTGGTGGCCAGGTGAGCCGGAGGCCATGCCCCACATCGTGACGGTCACCGGGCGGAGGGCGCGGCGATCGTCGCGCTCGACACGGGCGACGCACCCCCGAGCGCTCTGGGAGGACCGCCGAGGCTGCTTCCCCACTTACAGTGGCGGGACCGCGCCGGCTTCTCACCGGCTTCCCTGTTATGCCCTCGCGGGCACCCGAAGCATTCTGTTGTCCGACGGCTGTTGCCCGCACTCGCGAGGCTGTCAAGCGGACGCGGGCTCGGCACGGAGGCTTGGCGCGGCGCGACGCCGCTCGCCGACGTCGGATTTTCGTATCACTTCATGGCGCCGAACACGGGCCCGAGCCATCCCGCGATCCAGCGCCCGAAGCCAGGGAACTCGAAGGCGAGCAGCGCCAGCAGGGGCGCCGCGCCCAGACTGACGTAGCGCGGGATGGAGCTCACGTCGAACGAACTGGCGCCCGGTGCCCTGGCGTGGAGCCACCGCAGCACCTCGTCGCGCGCCTGCTGGACATGGATGACGACCGCGCTCGCCACCGCACCGAGCACGATCAGCCACATGAGCAGCATGGGCCTCCCGGAGGGCTGGTAGCGGAGGGCGACCGCGAACAGGACGGCGAGGGCACCCGCCACCGAGAATGTGACGAGGCGCCGGAGGTGAGCGAGGGCGCAGAACAGCTTCAGCGCGAGCTGGCTCGCCAGGAAGTCCTCGATGGCCCGCGCGCGGGGGCCGCCGTCGTCGGCGCGGCGCGGACCGGCCTCCTCGCCGATCGCCGCGGCCAGCACCGCAGCCTCCTCGAGCAGCGCCAACTTTCCGCGCCAGCGTCCGCCTTGAACCAGGGCGCGCCCGTCACCGAGGTTGCGGTCGATGCGCTCGCGCGCGTCGGCCCATGACGAGTTGGGGAAGGCAGCGCAGAATAGCCGACACGAGACCTCGAGGTCTGCGACCTCGGGCCCGCTCCTGAGGAGGCGCCTCACCCGCCCTGGGCGGTAGAGCTCGGGGACGCGGCGCAAGGCGGCGCCAATAGAGTTGTCGGGCAGTCGCACGAGCACCTTGCGAAGCGCAGCCCAAAGCCGGCAACTCCGCCACAGTGACAGCCCCGCGGCGGCGGTCGCGGCCTCGAGGAGCAGCCGGTACATGAGGTCGAATCCCGGCCCCTCGGGAGAAGGCGTCCACGACGAGCCAGGCAGGAGGACGACGGACGGGACGAGCACGAAAACAACGGCGAGCGAGCGCTCGCGGAGAGAGGTTTGCCCGTTCGAAAGCCGCGCCACGTCCTCGTCAGCGGCCGCAAAGGCGGGATCCCGCGACTGGATGGACCTTCCGAGGAGTTGGCCGCGCCAGTCGCCGTCGAGGTCACGGAGCCGCATCAGCTGATAGTGCATGGCAAGGTGCAGGCCGAGCGCCGCAAAGAGCACCGGCGGGAGGGGTGACACGCCGCTTCCCAGGTGCACCGCCCGCTCGAAGAGGAGCATCGTCCAGGCGGCGCCGAGTCGCTGCTGCGCGAAGCCCGCCACGACAGGCGCCACCAGGGCCAGCGCCATCGCTGGGACTGCGACAGCGATCGCGGCCGCGAGAAGCGTCCTCGTGTCAGGGAGGGCGGGGCCCTCGATCCGACCGCCGCGTGGTCGAGCGTGCTCCCACGCAACCCAGCCTGCTGCGCCGAGCGCGACTCCCGCCCCAGCGGCAGCGAGCCGTGCCACGACCGAGGTCCAGTCCGTCGAGCGAGGCGCGAGGATTTCGGGATCCACTCCTGCCGACCCCGGGATGAACAGGATGACTGCGACGACCAGGACCACCAGCGCGAGGCACCCGAGGTGCACCACCAGCCACACGCGGTGAGACCGGCTGGCGGGGGCAGGCGCATAGTGGCCAAGATGGAGCCACGGTCCCCACGGCGCGAGCCCCCGCGCAGCGAACGCTGCGAGAGCGTTCGCGACAGCGTACAGCGCGAGCACGGCCGTGAGGACCAGCATCGACCGGGATGCCTCCGGGGTATGAACTCGCCGCACCGGCGTGCTCGTGGCGTGGGCGTCCATCCAGGTGCGGAGATGCGGCGCCGGCACGGCAGATCCGCGGTGGCAGTCGGCCCACACCGGCCAGAAGGCGTCGCCGCCTACGACCGAGATCCAGGTTGGCGGCGCCCGCGAGTCCCTTGCGGCGTTTTGGAAGGGACAGCCGTAGTCGAGCAGCAACCTGGCCCGTTCATGTTCCTGGGCGAGCGCGAGGATCGCCGCGTTGTGCGTGCCCTCGGCGATGCCGCTGGCGAACTGAACGCGCTCGAGCCGCGGGCCCGACGCGGTCCACGACTGGGCGTCGGCAAAGAGTGGGTATGTCGAGAGAACCAGCGTCCCTTGCATCGCGCGCTGGAGATCCGGGTACAGGCTGAGGAGGTCGCTCCCGACGGTGAAGAGGAGCGCCTCGGGCACGAGCTCGCGCAGCTTTGCGACGAGGAAGCTCCTGTCGCGCGGATCGGTAGCAAGCACCGCGGCGGCCCGGATGCCGCGTCGGCGGAGCGAGCCGAGCTCGCCGGCGAGGACCTCCTCCTCGTAGTTCTCGGACGTGGCGGATAACATCGGCGGGACATCCTTGACGTAGAGCTGCGGATCATCGCGCAGCCCGACGGTGAGCTCAGGCAGCGCATAGCCCCCGACGACGACCTGCTGGCGCCGGCGCTGTCTGTCGAGATCGCTCCGGATGCGCGAGACGTGCACGGGGAAGCGCAGCAGGATGGGCGGGCGTTCACGAAAGGATGGATCGACCGTATCGAGCAAACCGGCCGCAACGCCGCCGCCGAACGCGGTGTCCGACTCCACCAGAATGGCCAGCTGGTCGGTGGGGACGCCGACGTGGCGGAGATAGGACATGAGCACGGACCAGAAGTCTTCCTGGCGATGGGCGGTCGAGCGGAACCTGACTCGCGGTCTGGACGACAGCTGCGCGAGGCTCTTCCCGTCGGCCGCGCTCCCCGTGACGACGTCGAAGCTCCGGTCGCTCTTCGCCAGCTCGCGCGCGAGACTCGCTGTGGACCCGGAGAACGTGGGGCCGATGATCGTGATCGGCTCTTCGGCAGCGCGGCCTGTTTTCTCGATGAGCTCGAGCGCGCGCTCGAGCGCGAAGCGGTGGATCCCGGTCGTGGGCGTCTCTCCGACGAGGAGGAAGGCGAGCGGCGGTTTTCTCGGAGCGCCTTCCTCCGGGCGCGCCGCCACCGGCCGGTAGAGGACGACGCCCGCCTGTCGTGTTCGGCAAGCATGCTCAGGGTGCCCCTCCTCGATCTCCCGCCGATCGAGCTGCCACGGGAGCCAGAACCGGTCGAGCGTGTACCTGAGGTGCGCGGCCGCGAGGCCGATCCCCGTCAGCGTCTGGTCGAAGGCGGCGTCGAGCCGGGAGTCGATGGGATCGGCGATGGTGACCACGACCATCCGGAACCGCTCGTCTTGCATCGCGTTCCGTAGGGCGGCGTCGGCGTCATCATCGCGATCCGGGACGCCTAGATAATCGCGGAACGCGCTCGCCGGGCCGTCCTCGCAATCGGGTGCTAGAGCGTCAGGCTGCTCACGAGCGCTCCCCTTCTCGGCAGCGCTCGCGTTCCGGAAACCGCTGGGCTCGGCTGCCTCGGAGCCGCGCATCGCGAAGGCACCCGCGATTGCCGCGATCGAAGTGAGCGCCAAGGTGAGCATCGCCATTCCCCCCGGACGTACCATCGCCAGCCTCCACGCCGTCGCGACGCGTCGCACAGCCAGTGATAAGGGGCGAGGCGGCGTCCAATCATGACGCGTCCTGGTGGGGGCTGGTGCGGGCGAGCCGGCGCCTGATCTCGACGGGTGGATGGGGTCGCGCTCGGCGAGCCGCTTGGCGGATCGCAGAGGCGACTGACGGCCAGAGGTCGTTGATGCCTTCCGCGACCGGCATTATCTCGCCCTCGGAAACGCGAACGCGCCGGGCGCGCGGTACGGGAGGGGCCCATGGCAAGCGCGAACGACGGACTCTTCGTTTTGGTACGAGCACCTGACCAAGGATGCTCAGGCGTCGATCGCGTTCTACTCGGACGTCGTCGGCTGGAGGACGCAGCCGTTTCCCGAAGGCGTCGACTACATCATGTGGGTGGGGGGCCAGGGTCCGCTCGGTGGTGTGATGAAGCTCCCGGACGAAGCGGCCAAGATGGGCTTGCCGCCGCACTGGATTGCCTACGTCCAGGTCGAGGGACGTTGGGTGGCCCGTCCGCGTGGTGAGGGGGTCGCGTCGTCTCGCGGCCGTAGACGCCAAGCCAAGCGCGCGGCGACCGCACGGCTGGCCCGGGGCTCGCCGACCGGCGTGTCGACGTCGGCGCTCAAGTCGTGAACGTCTTGCTCAGGCCTGCCACGCCTGATTGCGCTCCGGAGGGATGCGCTGCGGGAGGCTTTGCGCGGGAAAGTCACCCGCACGGCGTTTCGGAGGTTCGGAACGCAGGCGCGACCTCGTGGCCCGCAGCGTGCAACGCGCCCCCGATGTCGGGAAGGCGACCGAACCGACCAGGAGAGTGCCTTGCCGAACGGAGGAACGAGATGAGTGCCTCAAAGCTGGAACGAGAGGATCTCGCGCGGTCCAGGACCAAGCTGTTCGTTCTCGGCGCGACGGGCGGTACCGGTCGCGCTCTCGTCGAGCAGGCTCGTCAGCGCGGCCACCTCGTGACCGCCTTCGTGCGTTCGCCAGAGAAGCTCGACCCTGTCCGCGACGGGGTGACCGTGCTCCGGGGCGACCCGCGCAACGCCGACGAGCTGCGCGCCGCGCTGCCCGGCCACGACGCCGTTCTGTCGGCGCTCGGGCCGCCGGGGCTTGGGCCGACTACCCTCGTCAGCGACTGCGCGCGTAGCACCGTTGCGGCCATGCAAGCGACGGTGGTGCGGAGGCTCCTGGTGGTCGGCGTGGCCGTCCTCTTCGAGAACGACGGGCTCCTGAACGCGATCGCGCGCCGGACGTTCCTGCGAAACGTCGCGAGCGACTCCGCGGAGATGGAGCGCATCGTGAGCGCGAGCGGCCTCGAGTGGACCATCGTTCGACCGCCACGGCTGACGAACGGCGTGCTCACGCGGGCGTACGGCGTCGCGGACGGCCGAATGCCTCCGGCCGCCCGGTTCACGATCAGCCGCGCCGACGTGGCGGACTTCCTGCTGGACGAGCTCGAGCACCCGGCGCACGTACGTCGGATCACCGGGCTGGCTTCGGTGAGGCGGCGGCGAGGCGTGAGCACTGAAACGTGAGCCAGCCGTGCTTCGCGGGCGAAGTAGACGCACTGCCCGGTGGCCGCGCGCGAGCCTGGCTCTGCGGTGAGCGTCGAGCCGATCAGCGCCGTGCGAGCATCTGCACGCTTCGACCGGTGCGCCCCTCGACCTCTAGACCGCTCGAAGTCCTGCGGCTCACCAACTCCCCCCGTGGTCGCGCGGGAGTGGCGCCTCTCGTCGAGGGGCGGTCCGGGGAAGCAATCCGCTCGCGATGTGTCCATCGTTGTCTTGGATTCGTACGAATTCAAGGAGGTCCTGTATGGCGGTCGATCTCAAGCAGGTGAGTCGCAAGATACTCGAGGACGTCTTCGGTAAAGGGAAGTACGAGTATCTTGACCAGGTATGCGACTCGTCCTTCAAGGGGCACGATCCGATGTCCGGTGAGTTCGACGTCGCGGGGTTCAAGCGAGACGCTGAGAGCTACCGAACAGCCTTCCCCGACCTGACGCCCACGGTCCTCGGGCTCTGCGGCGAGGGGGACACGGTCTGCACGCTGTGGCGCTGCACTGGTACGCACCAGAAGCCCTTCATGGGCGTCCAGCCGACGGGCAAGAAGATCACGGTCGACGGCATCAGCTTCGACCGGTACCGGAACGGGAAGCTCGTCGAGAGCTTCGCCCAGTGGGATACGCTCCGCTTCCTGCAGACGCTCGGGATCATCCCGAAGCTCGAGCTGGCGGCGCCGAAGGGCGAGGCGGAGCGGCGGCCGCACGCCTAGTCGTGGCAACAACCTGACTCAGGCGCGAGGGGCCTCCAGTGAGGCCCCTCGTCGTGCGCGCGAGCGAGGCGCTACGGTGTGATTCGGCGCGATTCGCAGGTCAGGGTCTTGGCGACTAGCGCCGACCGTGACCGGGCTCTTCGTTCCGGTTCTCCCGGCCATCGTCTCGCGGTTCAGGCCTGTGCATCCGGCCCCTGTCCTGCGGCCGCTGGGGAGGCGCTTCCCGCTGCGGCTGGGCGCGAGGGCCGCTCGGGTACCCACCGCGCTTCTCGTTCCAGTTGCCCCGGCCATCGTCTCGCGGTTCCGGCCTTTGCATCGCGCCGCTGTCGTGCGGCCGCTGGGGAGGCGCTTCTCGCTGCGGCTGGGCGCGCGGGCCGCCCGGGTATCCACGCTGCTGAAAATGCTCCCGCGCCACGGCCTCACGCGGCCGGTACCGGTAATACTCGGATCGAATCGAGTGCTGTTGCTCGGTCGCGCGAGGATAGCGGTCCCCCGAATACTGCCGCTGGTAGACTGGCAACGGTGCGGGACGAGGCGCGGAGCGGTGGTCCCAGCGGTCCCATCCCACGTGGCGCCGCTCCCAGCCGCGGCCCCAGTGCTCGCCCCAGCGCGGCGGCGCGTCGGCGCGCCAGCCGCGAAAGTGCGGCGGAGGCTGGCGGTAGTAGCGCACCGGAACACGCAGGACGTACAGCGGCACGTGCTCGGGTCGCACCAGCTGCCACGGCCCGTCGTACCAGCTGCTCGCGTACCAATTGTCGCCCTGGTATACCCAGTACACGCCGTCATAGAAGAAGTAATTCGAATCGGCGCGAGGAGCGTAGTAGACGGGATATCCCGGCACCACGACGAGCTCCGGATACACAGGCACGCTGATGCCGACGTCGATGCCGACGCTGACCTGCGCGTCGGCCGAGGTCACCGAGCCCATTGCCAACGACAACGCGACGAGCAGGTAGCGCATGGCCATTCTCCCGATCTGCCGAACATTCGCCGGAGCAGTGACGATCCGCGGACCCGGCGCATTCACCATACCAGGGAGCGTCTCCGACGAGGGCGTCATCGTTGTGGCCTCCTACGGCGGGGCAGCATCTCCCCATCCCGTGCGGGCCGGCGCCGACGATGGACGCGCGGATATCCGCGGGATGCGGACCCGAGCCGAAGGCCGAGCTCGACGACTGAAGGGACAGCACGCCCGCACCGCGTGCGACTCGAGCGTCGCGCGGCTGACGCTTTGTTCCGGAGTGTGAACGCCAGTCCACAGCGCGACGGCCGAGCTGGCGTGCCCCGTACCCCGTGCGGCCACCGAACGCTTGCGCGCTCATCGCGGCCGACCTCGACGCTCACCACGTCGGCCTGCGGGCAGGAGGACGAGCTGGCGTGCCGGCATGCTTCGGCCGTCCACTCGAGGTCCTCACCGAAGCTGCAGATACATACATCTCGCCAGCGCCATGTGAGGCAGCCCGACAGGAGCCGTCAAGAGTCCCGCGTGCTGTGCTCTCCTCCTTCGGCGCTCTCTCGCGACAGGGGTGCTCCATGCCATCGCTCGCGCTCCACGGCTTGCAGGGACGTCCCCATCGATTGCCGACCCGCGCGTCCACGAAGGTCCCAGGCTTGCCCGATCGGGAAGACATGGTGGGCTGGTACGACCCTCCTCAGCTCCTGAGGACCGGGATCGACATCGTCGTGTCGACGCTGTTCGCCCGCAACGCCGACCGTCGCCTGACGGACGCCATCACCACACGGAAGCACCGGTGCTTCGATTACACGACGACGCTCGTCCAGGGAACGGAGGCGCCTCGGCGCGAGATCGTCGTGGATTTCGTGGCCGACACCGGCGACGGGTGGAACTCCACGTACGCCGTCGCGTACTGGGTCTCGCGCCCGCACCTCGCGCTCCGGGACGGATCCGGGCAGACGCACGACACCCGACGCGGAGACGTCCTCGTCTTCGGCGGCGACGAGGTCTACCCGGCGGGGAGTCCGAGGAGGTACGAGCGCCGGCTCGTCGCTCCCTACGCGGCGGCGCTCGAGTGGACCAACCCGCCGCATCCCGACCTCTTCGCCATCCCAGGCAACCATGACTGGTACGACAACCTGGTCGCCTTCAGCAGGCGCTTCGCCACGCGTCAATGGCTCGGCGGATGGCGCACGCGGCAAGAACGCAGCTACTTCGCGCTCCGGCTGCCGCACGGCTGGTGGCTCGTGGGAAGCGACGTCCAGCTCGAGTCCGACTTGGATGAGCCCCAGGTGAATTTCTTCCGTGACGTCGCGAGGGAGATGGAGCCTCAGGATCGCGTCATCCTGTGCACCGCCGAGCCGCACTGGGTCTACGAGCACGAGCGCTCTCATCCCCGCAAGCACGACAAGGCGCTGACCAATGTCGGGTTCCTGGAGGAGAAGGTCTTCGGAAGGCGGATCAAGGTCTTCCTGTCCGGCGACCAGCACCACTACCGCCGACATGCGCTGCCGGATGGCTCGGTGCACAAGATCACGGCCGGTGGCGGCGGTGCCTTCCTCCATCCCACGCACGGATGGCGGGAGGGTGCGCTGGCTGGCGGGTTCGATCTGGAGCACGCCTTCCCGGCCGAACGCGAGTCCCGGCTCATCGCGTTCCGGAATCTCCTGTTCCCGATCCTCGACTGGAAGTTCGGCGTCCTCACGGGCTCCGTGTCGCTCCTGCTGTATCTGACCCTCGCGGCGACTCTCGCGAGCTGGACCGGTGGGTCACCGAGAAGCCTGCTCGCGAGCGTCGCCAGCTCCATCCCGGTGAATGCCGGGGCCGTGCTGTGGATCGTCGTCGTCCTCTGCGGATTCCTGCTGTTCACCGACACGAGCTCCAGAGCGTACCGGTACGTGGGGGGATTCACGCACGGCCTGGTGCAGCTCGTGACCGCGTTCCTCACCGCCTGCGCGGTCCGCCATGCCATGACACGGTGGCAAGCCCTTCCGAGCTGGATTGCGCCTTATGCCGCTCCTGCCATCCAGTTTGCGATCGGATGGGTGACGGGGTCGTTCATCATGGGTCTCTACCTCTTCGTCTCGCTGAACGTGTTCCATCGTCACCGGAACGAGGCACTCCCTGAAGATCGAGGACTACAAGAACTTCCTCCGGCTCTCGATAGACGAAGAGGGCAATCTGTGGATCTACCCGATCGGGATCACGCGAGTTCCGCGAAGGTGGCGGGAGGTCGAGGGCGCGACCAAGTACGACCCGAAGCTCGAGCCTGCTCCTGACGATGCGGGCACGCCTCCACACCTGATCGAGGGTCCAATTCGGGTGGGACGTGGGGCCGTCCCGTGATTCCGGAGCAGGAGGGAGCGTCCGTCGACGTGCGGTCACCCGCGTGCGCCTGCGCGCTTGGAGGAGAGGATGGCTAGCGTCGAACACTTCGATGTCGTCGTGGTCGGCTCCGGATTTGGCGGCTCCGTGATCGCTTATCGCCTGGCCGAAGCGAAGCGCAGCGTCTGCCTTCTGGAGCGCGGCAAGGCCTACCCTCCGGGCTCTTTCCCGCGCACGCCTCACCGCATGAAGCAGAACTTCTGGGACCCGAGCGAAGGACTGCACGGGATGTACAACGCGTGGTCCTTCGAGGGGCTCGGCGGTCTCGTGGCGAGCGGCCTCGGCGGCGGATCCCTCATCTACGCGAACGTCCTCATCCGCAAGGATGAGAAGTGGTTCGTGCAGGAGGACGCGAAGGGCGGCTACGAGCCCTGGCCCGTCCAGCGCGCCGACCTCGAACCGCACTACGACCGCGCAGAGAAGGTGCTCGGTGGCGTGCCGTATCCCTATGCGGACACCACCGCGAAGACGGTCGCGATGCGCGACGCAGCGCGCGCTCTCGGCCTCGAATGGAAGCTGCCGAAGCTCGCCGTCACCTTCGCGCGGCCAGGCGAGGCGCCGAGGCCCGGGGCGGCGTTTCCCGACGACAACCTGCATCATGCCGACCGCGAGACCTGCCGTCTGTGCGGCGAGTGCGACGTGGGTTGCAACTATGGGTCGAAGAATACGCTCGACTACACATACCTCAGCGCCGCAGCGCGCGCGAAGGCCGACATCCGCACGCGGTGCGAGGTGCGCTCCTTCGCGCCGCGTCAGGCCGGTGGTTACGACGTCGAATACATCCGTCACGTGGCGGAGAATGAGGGGCGCGCCACCGATACGAAGAGCCTCCCCGTCGAGCGCCTCAGCTGCGATGTGCTCGTCCTGTCGGCGGGCGCATTCGGGAGCCCCTACCTCCTGTTCAAGAACCGAGCGGCGCTCCCCGGGCTCGGCGCCGGACTCGGCGCGCGCTTCTCGGAGAACGGCGATCTGCTCACGTTCGTCCTGCGCAGCCGCGACGACAGCGCTCGCGACGGCTTCCGCGTCATCGAGGCGAGCCGCGGCCCGGTCATCACGAGCGCCATCCGCGTCCCGGACGCGCTCGACGGCGGTGGCGGCCGCGGCTACTACATCGAGGACGCCGGCTTTCCCGAGTTCGTCGCGTGGATCACTCAGGTGGCCGAAGGGGTGACCGGCGTGGGCCGTGCCGCTCGCTTCGGGCTGAAGTGGGTGAGGCACTACTTCGGGCTCGACGCCAAGTCGGACCTCAGCTCCGATTTCTCGGATTTCTTCGGAGCGTGTGCACTCGAGAAGAGCACGCTGCCGCTGCTGGGCATGGGCCGCGATACACCCGACGGCCGGATGAAGCTCGACGCCGAGGGGTTCCTCGAGATCGACTGGGGAGTCCGCGGGTCGGAGCCCTTCTTCGACGACATGCGCGAGACGATGCAGCGCATCGCGGTCGCGCTCCGGGCGGACTTCATGGACGACCCGGTGTGGCACCTGAGCCGCGTCATCACCGTGCATCCGCTCGGTGGCGCGCCCATGGCGCGGTCCTCAGCGGAAGGTGTCGTGAACGCCTGGGGCGAGGTGTTCGGACATTCCGGCCTCTACGTCGCCGACGGATCGGTGATGCCGGGCCCCGTGGGGCCGAACCCCTCGCTCACCATCGCGGCGCTCGCCGACCGTTTCGCCGACGGGATCCTGTTTGGGCATCCATGACCGTGCGTCCGGTCTCGCCAACCTTCAGACGACGAGCGCCGCGATGATCCCGACACCGAACGTGAGGACGGCGCCGACCGACATGAACCCCACGTCCGCCCCTTCGGTATCGGCGCGCGCGAGCCGTGTCGCCATCCCGGCGAGCCACCACACGGCGTACAGCGCGGCCGCATAGGCGAGGTTGACCCAGGCGCGCTCGGGGTAGGCGCGCGCCGCGAAGGCGAGCACGGCTGCGATGACGAGCGCCTGCACGGCGAACGTCAGGAGACAGACCGTGACGTGGACGAGCCTCGAGCGGGTGAGCTCGGTCGCGAGGAGAAAGCGGACGAGCTCACACACCACGATGAACCCGCTCAGCAGGATGAGCCCCGGCATGGGGTTGTCCGGCGGCAGCGTGAGCCACGCGCCGATGCCCTCGAACGGCGCAAGGGCGTCGCGGAGAATCGAGGCGACGTTCATGACGCTCTCCTCTCTCTCGCCGCGGACGTCGAGATCGCTGGCCGCCGTGCCAGCGCGTGCCCGAACGCCTCGAGCGCGTCGAGGCTCTCCTCCGAGAGGTGCGGGTCCGTGAGCAGCGGGGAGAGCCAGCGTGGCCGCCCCGGCTCGCCGAACGCGAGAAAGAAGAAGAGCGACCAGGTACGCATGGGGTCGCGGCCGGGGTTCGTGCATGCGCGCACGCCAACGACGCGGCCCCCGCGCAGCTCCGCCCAGCGCACCGTCATCGCCTGGGTTCGGCGCCACAGCCCCCTGCATACATTCACGACTGCGATGTCGCGGCCGTCGATGATGCGTTCGCTCGCGGCGTCCTGGAACACGCTCTCCAAGGGCGCGCTCATCCCCACGAACCACGTCGGGCACTCCAGGACGACGAGATCGTGATCGTGATCGGGCGGCGTGCGCAGCGGCTTCACCGGGGCGGGGATGCGCAGGATCGCGCGCAGCGCGATGCGGATGAAGGCCCAGAGCGATGGGAATGGGAAGCGGAAGAGCGCGGTCTCGACCGGCTCGACACGGTCCTCGTCGACCGCGTATCCACCCGCCACGAGCCCGCTCTTCACGCGCTGCATGGCCCGGGCACCGTTGCCGCTCAGCGAGTGGTAGAGGAGGAGCGCGCGGCGCGTGCGCGGCACGGAACCGCCGGGCAGGACCTCGCCCGTGTTGAGCCGGGCGAGGTCGGGCGAGGCGAGGTGCAGCGCGAACAGGAGGAACACGACCGTGTACGCGGCGTCCCAGACGCCGAAGCCGATCTGGAACGGGTGGAGCGCGCCCCGGAACCCGAAGTAGAACGTGAAGGAGGCATACAGCCCCTTTGCGATCGCACCGTATACGAGGAGATTCAGGCTGCGCTCCGGATCCCTCCAGATCATGAAAGCGAGCACGCCCACGGAGAACGAGAAGCCCGAGACGGCCGCGAAGGCGAAACGGTCCGAGGGGGGCGGCACTCCCAGGAACCGGTAGAGCGGCTCATGGAAGAGCAAGAGCGCGACGTTGCCGCCTGCGTTCGCGAGCGCCGTGACGAGGCACAGGAAGCGGAAAACGCGATAGGCCCTCGGGCGCGTAGGGTTCATGTCAGGCTCCGAGCGTGCTCGCCCGCTTCGGGGGGAAACCCGATCGGCGGGGCCGATCTCTCACGGGCACGGGGCGGGAGAGACTGTCCTCCTGGACGACACCGTCGTCGAGGGAAGGTGCGTGAGCAGAGCACGTGAATGACGGGGTTCCTCGTTGTCCGGGCGTACCGCACCCCTCGCCTGATGGACGGCGAGCTTCGACCGATATGACCGCGTGACCGCGGGTGCCCCCGTCAGAGACGGATGAGACTTGATCGGGTCCGCTCCGGCGGCCGCGCGGCCGCCGCGGACCCTGCGCTGAAACGCGCGCTCGACTTCACTCAGCGCCTTGTAGCTGCGCACAGCCTCGGGTGCGCTCATCTCCTGCTTCGGGAGGCTGGTGCGGATCACGTAGATGCCATCGAGCGCCGCCTCGGCGGCGATCTCCTCCTCACGCAGCGCGAAGTCGAAGCGGGCATCCTCGATCGTGAGTTCGAAGTGCTTGGCGACCTTGTACTTGTTGACGACGCGACCGGTCCTCACGCCGATCTTCCCCGCGCCGCGCAGGTCGCCGCGCTTCACCATCGCGCGGACCTTCTCGAGCTCCTTCGCCGGCGCCTCGAGGAGCGCCTGTCGCTTGTGGGCGCGAAGCTTGCCGAGCTCCGCGTTGCGGCACGCCACCAGGCGCTCGCCGGGGAAGTCGGGGTGCGTGAGCTCGAAGAGATTTCCTCTTGTCGAACAATCCGATTTGCAGCGCTCCGCCCTCCACGAGCGCCCGGATCTGACTGCTCTTCAGCGCCGTGATCCACTCGAGCCCCGCCACGTCGCGCAGGTCCTCGATGGCCGCCTGCCCGATCATCGCGCGGTCGCCGACCAGCACCACGCGCTCGAGGCCGAAGTCGCTCTTGAGCTTCGCCACCTGAGGCATGAGCGTCTTCGGGTCGTTGGTGTTGCCCTCGTAGACCGACACGGCCACCGGACAACCGCGGCGGTCGGTCAAGAGGCCGTAGTTGACCTGGAGCTTGTTCTTCTTGCCGTCGCGGTTGTGGCCGATCTTGGCGAGCGGGCAGGTCGTCCCCTCGAAGTAGCTGGAGGTGAGGTC
>Ga0137366_10001388_pt1 | contig 17934 bp, 15 predicted proteins | sample SagtaG_8_FD_104938 | JGI IMG/M metagenome (GOLD analysis project Ga0137366, IMG submission 104938) | Vadose zone soil microbial communities from Sagehorn Ranch, Mendocino, California, USA - Sage1_L_60_16 metaG | ecosystem: Environmental > Terrestrial > Soil > Vadose zone | place: USA...
ATTATCACCGAGTATGGCAAAGGCGGGGACGATGATCCGGATTCCGACTCATGGGGCGCCGACGCACCCCGGGGAGATGTTGGCCGAGGAGTTCCTCGCGCCGTTGGGGATGAGCCAGAGCGCGTTGGCAGAGCGCATTGGCGTGCCATTCCAGCGTGTGAACCGGATCATCAACGGCAAGCAGGCTGTTACGCTGGACACGGCGCTGCGGCTTGGCCGGCTGTTCGGGACGACGCCCGATTTCTGGCTCAACCTGCAGCGCGCGTGGGACCTGTACGAGCTGGAGCGGTCGCGCGACGCCGAAGCGATCCATCGGATCAAGCCGCTGAAGCGGCGCTCTGGTCAAGTGGCATAACCTTCACCCCGTGTCTTGAGGAGGGTCATGAAGGGAACAAAGAAGGTCCGTTTGCCAGCTAACGGCTGGAGGATCGGTTCGCCGGCCGAGTTCCTCGGACTGAGCAACGAGGAGGCGGCCCTGGTCGAAACGAAGCTGGCTCTTACCCGCTGCCGGCCGACGCTCCGCGCTCGTCGAGTCAGTCGCCGGCCTGCAGACTGACAGCCTGCATCTTGTGACCACTGGCAACTTGGCGTCTGGGAACTTGCAACCAGTAGTTTGGCGCACGTGCGGCAGAGTGTCGCGGCGGTGGAGAAAGGGGCGCTCGAGCCGGGGATGCTGGCGAGGCTCGAGGGGCATCGGTGGGAGAAGAATTGGTATGGGGAGTAGGGGGTGGGTTTTGCGGGCCTTCGCTGCGCTCGGGCGGCGATCCTCTCCCAGAGGGACTAGACGACCCTATCTGGTCTTCTTCGTCACTACCACAAACTTCATATCACGCTTCCTGCACCAGGTAACGGCGGCCTCGTGCTTCCGTCTTGTATCAGGGTTCTCGAGGAACTGACCACCTTTGACTTCGTGGAGTTCCTTCGCCCCATCAATCAGCTCGACCAGAAAGTCGGGTCTGTATCCTCGAACGTTCCCTGCCTCGGTCACGAACTGTATGGTGATACCATGGTTCTTCGTCCACTTCGCAACGGTCTTGTCCCGCTCCAACCGTTTCATGTACTCCCGCTCCCAGCCAGAGTCGAAACGCTCGACTGAGTATGCGCTCTTGCTCGGGTTCTCGAAATCGCCGCGGTCAATGTTGGGCATTCGAAGACCGGTCCTTGTACTTGACGATGCTCCTAACCAATCCCGGCCGACTCTTCAGGTGCAAGGCGAACTGCGGGAACCGATTGATCGCGTGCTTGAGATCTCTCACTTCGGCTGCACCGAGTGTCTGACCGTGGAGGAACTTCGTGCGGATGTGCTCGATCATCACTCGATAGAGGTAGCCAAGCTCGTGAGAGCCGACGCCCTCGTCGGCGAGCAGCGCTGAGCCAATGTCTCTGACAAACTGGTTCAGGATTCGTGCGAGTTCCGCTGCCGAAAGTTCGGCAGCGGCGGCTGTTGGTTTGATCGCCGTCACTGATGGTGCGGCGTGAATCTCGATGAACCCACTCGCATCCAGGGCCTTGGCAGTCACGCCATCGATCGTGACGTCGGTAATCTCGACGTCATCGCCGTATTGGAACTGGTCCAGTACATCACGCCAGTTTGGGAAATCGGTCTCGGCGACACTGATTTCGGCCAGCTCTTTCTCGAAGTCCGCAACCTCAGGTTCGATAGGTTCTGGAATCGGTATCAGGAGCTCAGGATGGGCGACGATCTGCGCTTTTCTCTTTGGAGGCAGGTCTTCGTCGCCGAACATGCTGACCTGATCGACGTCCTTCCGAACCTTTGCACCCACCATGTCCCAGAGCCATTGGTGGGCGAGCTTCTCATGATCCACGATAGCGCATATCTCCTGGAGATCCTCCCCTCGGACATTGAGTCGCAAGCCGCGGCCGACAACCTGTTGACCGTAGACTCGCGATGAGAACTTGCGAAGGAGCAAGATCACCGAGACGGGAGGGACATCCCACCCTTCTCGGAGCATCAATACGCTAACCACGGCCTCGTAGGGGCTCTGGGGCTTTCCAAGGTATCGAGCAGCCTCTCTTTCTTGATCATCCGACTTTTCGGTAACGAGCAAGGTTCGAACCTTGAACTCGTTCTCAAGCATCTCCTTTGCTTGTTCGCCGTCCTTGATGGAAAGCGCAACGACGAATAGCAGTGGACTGTAGCGGTCCGCCGCCAGGGCCTTTGCTCGTCTCCTCTGCTCGCCTAGGCGGTCAAGAGCAATTTGGATTTGCTTTCGCATTGGGTCGGGGTCCGTCACCCATTGAATCGGGCTCAATCCCTTCTCGATCCTTTCGAACTCCTCGTCCATCTCGTCTACAGTTCGCTTCTCTCCGGTTTCTGGGTTGGTGTACGTCAGCTCTACCGAACCAATCTTCGGTTGGTAAACCACAACGCTCTTAATGATAGGTGGCACTTCCGCCTGTGCATCGAGGATGCCGTATTCGAGGATCATCTTCGAATCTGGTGTTTTCCCGTCCGCTCGGTCGGGCGTCGCGGTCGTGTCCAAACGGAAGCGCGATTTCTGGGCGAGTGCGAAAAGTACGTCATCGTATTCGGGAGCTGGCGTGTTGTGGGCCTCGTCATTGAAGACAGCGATTTCCTGCACATAGTTCATGATGAATGCCAAATTGCGACGACCGCCAATATTCGATTGGTAGAGTTGCTGAATGTTGCCCAGAATGATTCCATTTTCGAGGATGCCCTGGGGCGCTGCACCGCTCTCCATCAGGTGCAGCCCGAGCTCATTCGTGTAGTGAGTTGTCCCTGGGGGTAGAAGTTGAAAGTCTCTAAATACCTTCGCGTCTCGCAGGTCATCTTCAAGACGGTCACGGACAATTGTGTTGGGGCATAGGACTAGGAATTTGTGGAGGTCATGGCATGCTTTCAGCCAAGCCATTACGGCGCCGATGATCGCAGTCTTTCCACCCCCAGTGACGATGTTGAGCAACACGTTATTCAACTGCAGCAGCTCATACGCGTAGACCACCCTTAACAGAGCCTCTAGCTGGTGTCGCCAGAGAGGCTGTGGCGCATCTGCGCGTGTCACGTGTTGTAGGAAGTCGCGCGTCAGCGGGCTGACGTCTGGAAACTCACCCGAGTCCCACCATGCCCTGAAGTCTTGCTCGTACGGAGCAAAGTAGTAGTACACCTATTTTACCTCGACCTTGACAACCGCAGTGCGTTCGCCCCCTTGGTCATCCTGCACCGAACAAGCAATAACGGATTCGCCGCCTCTCGGGAACTCGTACTCAGCCAGGAGCGAGGGTTGGCCGGTCTTGGTATCGCGCAAGAATGCGTATCCCTGGGTCGAGGTGAACTTTCCGCGGTAGTCAAAGTCCCATTGTACGTTCGCGATCATACCGTCCTTGTTCATGCTGGCGGATTCAGAAACATCGAACTCGTACTTGAGATGCCCAGTGCGACGAACGTGCACCACGATCTCGGGAGGCTGTATAAAACTGAGCAGCTCGCCATAATTTGTGTGCTTGCTGATGACATGCTCCCGGAACTCGTCGGATTCGAGGCGCACAAGCGCTAGCCGAACGAAGTCGATTCGCCTGTTTTCTCTCGCGGCCAGTATCTCAGCTGCCTTTTTTGCATCAGGCCCAAAGTTCCAAGCAAGCATTGTTCCCGCGTTCGTCCGACGCTCCTCAAAGATTGCCTTCGCGAATCTCCCGACATCGTCTTTGTCAACTCGCTCTTTACGTGACGGATGACAAACGTAGAGGGGCACCCCATGGCGCATCCCGTGAATGTCTTGAGATACACTCTCTGGTTTGCCGCCAAAAGCTCTGACCACGAACTCGCGGAAGGCGCTTTCCGACAGAGCCTCGAGCCTGGGGATCTCGTAGATGCCCCAGTTCTCAACAGTGAAATCGGGTGCCGGGAACAGTTTCCCTACCTTTTCCTCGACGGTTCGGGCAACCCGGTCAGAGATGATTGCCACTGCAATTCGGGATTGATCACAGGCGATCCACCTCCGATTCATCCGCTGGGCTACGGCAGGAGTTGTGCCCCCACCACAGAAGAAGTCCGCGACCGTGTCGCCCTCGTTGGAGGCGATCTGCAACATTCGCTCGATCAAGGCTTCAGGCTTCTGAGTGGGGTAGCCGATGCGCTCCTTGCCGATGGGGGCGATGACGCTGATTTCCCAGACATCAGAGAGTGGGGCGCCGGGGGTCTCCTCATCAAGTTGAGCAGGCTTTCGGTGTCCAGATGAAAAGTCCGCGACCTGCTTCTTGGTCCCGAATGTCTTGAGTGTCGAAGCAGCCAGCGGTTCGTGCATGAGGTTGAACACATGATGATCGTCTGCTTTTCGGACGTAGTACAGGATCGTATCATGCATACGCTGAAGATTCTTTGTCTTCGCTGGCCAGCGGCGGTATCGCCACACAATCTCAGTCTGAAAGCAGTTGTACCCAAAGATCTTGTCCATCTCGACCTTCACGTAATGCACCGCATGCCAGTCCACATGGACAAAAATGCTTCCGGTTGGCTTGAGCAGGCGCTTCATCTCATACAGCCTGGCGTTGAGCCACACTAGGTAGCCAGGCATGCCTCCCTCCCATATGTCGGAGAAGGAACGCACCTCGTTCTTGTCACCGAATAGGACATTGTAGTTCCGACCTGAGAAGAACGGAGGGTCTATGTAGATGAGGTCGATTGAATTACTGGGGAGTTGTCGCATGACATGGAGGCAGTCGCCAAAGAACAGGCGGTTGGCCGCCGTAGGAAACACTGGCGTTTGGCTAAACTGCCTACCGTGCCCAAACTCAACTCGCTGGACTTCTTGAAATGGTAGGGTGATCCTGGGGTAGGCATGCTCAAACTTTGTGATCTTTGTCTCGCGGCGCCGCGTCTCCACTTCCCATCCAAGAGGAGCTTCGTCGATCGGCACCGAGCCAAATCGGGTCGGGAGTTGGTAGAACTGCTTCTGTTCGGGGATTTCGGGTTCTGCTGGAGGCGGCTCGATAAACGAGATAGCGGCTGGGTCGGTCTCCTTGGCCATGAAGGCTCCTGTCTGATCGAGGCTGTCCGGCTTTACACAAGCAAATGCGGTTGTGGGCTTCGGCAACGCTCTAAGCTAAACATTGCCTTGCCAACACGTCAGAGGGTCGTCAGTCGGTTTTGTACCCGCGTTCGGCGACGTCTCTTACCAGCTGCTTGTTGGTGCCACATCTTGGCAGCCGAGGCGTGTGTGGGCGCGCCAAGTTGGGAAAGGGACGAGTGCTTTGGAGATACGGCTAGTAGATAACAAGGATCTCAGTCTGCAAGATGCGCTCGCTGAGGCGTGCACTCGGGCCGACCGTGTTCGCGTCGCCGTCGCGTTCGTGAAGGGGTCTGGCCTAGTAGCGGCACCGGCACTTGAGCAGGTTGTCCAACGCGGTGCGGAAGTGCGTCTGATCGCGGGCGTGGATTTCCAACTCACTGACCTTGCGGCGATCGAAAGGTTCGATAAGCCCCCCTCCGCGGCTCGTGTATATCTGTCTGCCCAGTCGTCGGAACGAGCGACCTTTCATCCCAAAGTCTACCTGCTTGAATCGAGGCACGACGCGGTCGCAATTGTTGGGTCGTCGAACCTCACCGGCGGTGGGCTCGTCGATAACCTCGAGGCGAACATCTTGCTCCGTTCCAGCCTTGACGACCCTGTCATCGCCCGAATCCGGGAGTATCACGACAAGCTGTGGACCTCCGATTTTGCGGCCCCGGTCACGGAGAGTTTCCGCCAGAGCTATCACCAGCTTCAAGATCGGCGCAGGGCAATCGAACTGGCACTGCGATCGGAAGCGGATTATGAGCGGGCGCAGCGAGGGTTGCGTGCTGCCGTGGCAGAGGCCGTCGTCACGTACAACGCAGGTCGTCGAGGTCGTTGTTGGCTGCTGATCACAAGTTCGGAGAACTACATCAGATGCATCGACGGAAGAGTTTGGGGCGACGAAGATCGCGGGCGTCTCGCACAGGTAAAGACGGGTGACATCATCTTCTTCTATGTTAAGAGCCCAGCTAAGTACTTAGCCGCAATGGGACTCGTTACGCGAGCGCCCTACACGGACAGCACAATACTGTGGACGGACGACGAGCGCGTGTATTCCCATCGGTTCAACTTTGAATTGCTCCTACGCCCACCTCGGCCAGTGTCTTTCCGTCCGCTGGTTCCGCACCTCGAACTGTTTGGGATGCAGGACCTCTCCAACTGGGGTGTCCACCTCCAGGCGGCGATGAAACCCCTTTCAGCGCATGATTGTGAAGTGCTCCGCGGCGCGTTAGCTGGAGCCCAAGGAGGCGCGCGGGTAGCGTGACCGTGGCCGAGGTCCGCTACTGTGGCTGGCCTGATCGTACTGGGGTAGCTGCTCTTGTCTAGACGGAGCCGTTCCCTCCAGCCGTGACGCCTTGAAGGGTCAAACCGCCGCCGCAAAAACGCCCCTTTCTGCCACAAAACCGCCCTAGCCAAAGCAGCCGGTAAGCACGAGCGTTGAGCGCTCGATCCGGACCAAGTGTCGACCAACAAGATGCTTAAGGCCCCCGCATAGTGAGACCATTGATCCGCTGGGCCGGTAGCAAGCGCCCCGTGCTTTCGCGCCTTCGTGGGTTTTGGCTCGGGGGCGACGCACGATACGTCGAACCTTTCGCCGGATCGGCGTCTCTCTTCTTCGACCTGGAGCCACGACGCGCTCTTCTGGGTGACTTGAACGGAGAACTCATTGCCGCGTACCGGGTGATCAAGCGCGACCCCGCTTCGGTCCTTGCCTACCTGCGGGGTTTGCCTCGTGGAAAAAGGGCATACTACCGCCTGCGAGCCGTACCTCCTTCGGCGCTCTGCAGCGCCGCGGCGGCGGCCCGGTTCCTGTATCTCAACCGCTACTGCTTCAACGGCCTGTACCGAACGAATAGAGAGGGCGAATTCAACGTTCCGTACGGGCCGCCAGATAACCCTAGGGGCGTGGACGAGGCCTTGTTGAGCGGAGCGTCTGCTCTGCTCGGTCGCGCGACCCTCATACACGGTGACTTCGAGGTAACTCTGGCGACTGCTCGCAAGGGCGACTTCGTGTATCTCGACCCGCCATACGCCGTCTCAAGCCGCCGAGTATTCGCTGAATACGGGCCCAACCCCTTCTGCGGCGCCGATCTCGAGCGTCTCGCCGTCGCCCTCGTACGTCTCGATGAGCGGCGAGTCACGTTCGTCATCACCTACGCCGACTGTCCAGAGGCCCGGCGTCTGCTGAGGCATTGGCGGCCACGGCGTATGTGGACGCGCCGGAACATCGCAGGGTTTGCCGCCAGCCGGCGCGGGAGCTATGAACTGGTCGCGACGAATTCGCCAATGGGAGAACCTCCTGATGATCATTGACGCGGCCCATTCACATCTTCGGGAGATCCCAGTTGACCAAATTGATCGGAATCCAGAGAATCCGCGGATCGTCTTTCGTTCAGGCGAATTGGAGGCATTGACCGAATCCATTCGCCGGCACGGAGTCCAGGTACCGATCTCGGTCTACCAGGAGGGCCGGCGCTACTTTCTGATTGACGGCGAAAGACGCTGGCGCTCCTGCATAAAGCTCAACAAGAAAGCAATCCCCGCCTTAGTCCAAGACAAGCCCGACGATCTCACGAACGTCCTCTTGATGTTCAACATCCACGCGCTTCGTGAGCAATGGGATTTGCTAACCATAGCATTGAAACTCCCTCACGTGATCCAGCTGCTCCAAGCGAGGCTAGGGAAGGAGCCGAGTGAAAGGGAGCTAAGTGAGCAAACCGGGCTGCTGCGTAGCGTTATCCGCCGCTGTAGGCTGCTCATGGAATTGCCGGAAACCTACAGGTCTGACTTGCTCGAGGAGCTCAAGAAGCCGAAGCCACAACAGAAGCTAAGCGAGGACTTCTTCATCGAAATGGAGCGTGCTCTGAAGACGGTAGAGCGCTCAATCCCCGATGTCATAAAGGACAAGAACAAGGTCCGGGACGTCCTAATAAGCAAGTACAAGAAAGATGTCATTCCCGACATGACCGACTTGCGACAGGTCGGAAAGATCGCGAGAGCAGAAAAGGTCGCGGCTGACACAGGCAAGGCTCGCGACGCATTGACCAAGCTGTTTCGGGCAAACAGCTACTCGCCCCAAAAGGCATACGAGGAGTCCGTCATCGATGCGTATGAAGAAAGAGATCTACTGACTCGGATCGAGTCACTTCTCCAGCGGTTGCAGAACATCACCCCGGCGAAACTCGACGCTGATCTCCGCCGAGCCCTCGAAAGACTGGCTGCTAAGGTAGCCGCGCTGCTCGACAGACCACGGCCCTGATGTACCGCCACCTCCCTGAGCATCTCCGTCCAATCGCGAACGCGGCGATGGCCTTTTACAAGAAGGATCGGGGCCTTGCACGGTGGGCGATCGAGGAGCCTATTGACGACGAGATCGAATTCAGGCCCACCCTTCACGCAGCTACCCGGAACGGCGAGTTCGTCTGCATAGAGGTTCTCGAGCGACCGTACTCGACGACACTCGACGCGCCAGTGTTTGAGTGCATGAAAAGGGGTCTCCCTGTGCGACTCTACGTGGCGTTCCCCGAAGATCTCGAGCAGCCGGATTATCCGGGGGACCTTAAGCGCGGAGATGCCAATGGCGTTGGTGTTGTAGAGGTGTCCGGGAAGGTCGTCCGAATCGTCCGTGAAGCAGTATCCCTCTCCCTCCTTGGTGTGCGTCGCGTCGATAGGGGCGCCTTTCCCCCCAAGTATCGTCCTGCCCTTGCCGAAGCGGAGGCGACGTTTCGTGGAGGAAGCCCATCCAAGGCTTGTTCCGTTGTTTACGACGAGATCGAAGCCTTGTCGCGGGCTGTCGCGTCCAGGACTCAGGCGAAAGGGCTGTGGAGGTCTTTGAAGAAGGGAGAGAAACCGCCTCGGATCGACCTCGATGATGGCGCTTGGGCTAGGGTTGTGGAGGTTCTTATCGACCATCTCGATTATAAGAGGTGCAGGAATATCCCCAAGAGCCTGCTCGCCCGTGTCCTCGGGATAACAGGGCATCGGAACGAGTCTGGACACAAACCACGTACCAAAGCGCGGCTAATAAAGCGCAACACGGAGTTACGCACTCGCTTTGAGAACGCGACGGATCTCCTGCTCGATTTGATTGTGGCAACGAAACCTCTGCATGTGTAGAGGCACTCCTGAATTTCCAATATTCACTCGCCCAAGGTGACCACGAATGAAGAAGCAAGACATTAGCGTTGGCTCTTTGGTGGGGATGATCGAGAGCGGCGAACTTCAGCTCCCAGAGATTCAGCGTCGCTACGTCTGGCGTGGTCCCAGAGTGCGTGACCTAGTCGACTCTCTCTACAGAGGCTATCCTAGCGGCTCGATCCTCGTCTGGGAGACTGAGCAAGACATCCCCACGCGCAAGATGGGCGTCGATCAAGGAAAAACCCCCTTCGCGGGTCGAAAACTGCTGCTCGACGGACAGCAGAGACTCACCTCCCTCACAGCTGTACTCAAAGGCCACCAAGTGGCCGTCCGTGGTCGCAAAAAGCCAATCGACATTCTTTTCAACATCGATCATCCAGAGGGTGCACCGACTGAGATGATTGAGGTCCTCACTGACGAAGACTCACCCGTTCTTGAGCTCGACATCGATGAGGAAGGAGCGGATGAAGGGGAGGACGAAGGAGACGAGTTGGATCTCCAAGAGCGGCTGAAACTCCGGACATTTGTTGTCGCCAGCAAAGCAATGGCCCAGTTGCCGAACTGGGTATCCGTTTCCCGGGTCTTCAGCGACGATGGGGACACGGAGATTCTAAAGCGCGCTGGCATCAAGTCCTTCGACGACTCCCGCTACAAGAGGTATGTCGAACGGCTTGGTCGCCTTCGTGCCATCCGTAACTATATGTACGTGATGCACGTCTTGGAGCGCGACTATAGCTACGAGGAAGTGGCAGAGATCTTCGTGCGGGTGAACTCGCTTGGTGTGAAACTACGCTCATCTGACCTTGCGCTGGCGCAAATTACAGCGCGTTGGCCGAAGTCCCTTCAGTTACTGGAGGCATTCCAGGCTGAATGCGAAGAGAAGTGGTTTACTCTCGATCTCGGCCTGCTAGTCAGATCCATGGTGGTCTTTGCGAGTCAGCAATGCAAGTTCAACTCGGTAGCCAATATCAAGATTGAACGACTGCAAAAGGGGTGGGACACTGCGAAAGATGGACTCAGATTCGCAATTAACTTTCTGGCCTCCAACGCCGGGATTGAGGACGAATCGCTCCTATCTTCCCCTTTCTTGATGATTCCCCTCGCAGTCCTGAGCCAGCTGCGGAAGAACAAACTCTCGGCGGCTGAGTCTCGGGGTCTCTTGTACTGGTTACACGCCTCTAACGCCAGGGGACGCTACTCGCGTGGGTCGAGTGAGACGCTTCTCAATGAAGACCTGGCGATCCTCTTCAGGGATGGCGGGGCCGAGGATCTCCTCGAGCCCTTGAAGCGGCAATTCGGGCGCCTCGACATCGAGACAGGAGATCTGGCGGGTCGTGGCGAGAGGAATCCGTTATTTGCCCTCGCGTTTCTTGCTCTGAAAGCGGCTGGGGCCAAGGACTGGCAGAGCGGTCTTGGTATTTCGCTCAAACATAAGGGGAAGCTTCACTACATAGAGTACCACCACATCTTCCCCAAAGCACTCCTCAAGAAGGCGGGATACGAACAGGGGCAGATCAACGAGATTGCCAACATGGCGTTCATATCCGGGGATACCAACCGTAAGCTGAGCGACACCGCTCCAGCTGATTACTTCCCGGGGGTTATCAAGCGGCGTGGAGAAGAGGCGCTGCGAAGCCAGGCAATCCCGCTTGATGCGAAGCTTCTGCGCGTTGAGAACTTTCCCAAGTTTCTCCAGGCTAGACGAGAGCTGCTTGCTACCGCCATTGACGGCTACATCAACGCTGCGTTGAGCCCCTAGGACAGGCTCGCTCAAGCATCGGATCGGCAGGGTCAGTTAGTCGCAGCAAGGCGGGTTGCCGCGTCACTAGAAACACCAACATCAACTCATTCAGGTTCTCAATGGCATCGCAACCTGATCAGGTTCTAGGCGAGTTTCTACTTTCGGAGCTCGACCACATCGCGAACGCGCTCCACGCCGCCCCTGCCCATCGGTCGGAGTCCTTTGAGGTCGACATCGAAATCGCCGACGCTGTTCTGAGAGCGCGCCAAGCCGGGGAAGCAACGCGGGTATTGTTGGCAACCGAGCCGCTCGTCGCCACGTGTAGAGTGGCATCGAATCGCGGCGAAAAGGTGCTCCTGGTCAGCCGGGTCTCCATCCCCGATCATCTGCCGCTCCACGGTGACGCACTCTACGTCAGTTACCTATCTCCCCTCGGTCGAGCGATCTCGCTTGCCGTCGGTATGCAAGACTCGATCCTGGTGCCTGACGGAGAATGGCGACTAACAGTCAAGGAAACCGATCACTTTCGACCGATACGCGACGGTTCGGCTCCGTGGGATGCCCGAGATAACAGGATTGCTAGAATCGGAGACAGTCCGCGTACGATCGAATCTTTCCGAGCTTTCCTAACACAGTCTGTACCGGCCGCGGTCGCTGACGCGGCACTGTTGGAGCGGGCAGCTCTAGCTCGGGTGCCAGTCCCAAGCCGGACCGTTCGTGATCGACTGGCTTTGCAGGATCAGCCTCTCCTGGACGAAGTCCAAGACCCGATCTTTCGGCTGCCCGTGAATGCTCGAATCATCGTGACCGGCGCTCCGGGAACGGGCAAGACGACGTTGATGATTAAACGCATTTCTCAAAAGAGTCGACGAGAGTTCCTGGATTCGAGCGAGATTGAAGGTCTGACTCAGACACAATTGACCAACCTGCTGGACCCGCGACGCACATGGGTCTTGTTCACGTCGACTGAGCTGCTTCGGGACTACCTCAAGGAGGCCTTTGCTAAGGAGGGCTTACCGGCTACGTCTGCTACCGTCCGCACCTGGGGCGACCAGCGGATGCAGTTGGCGCGTGATGTGTTTCGGTTCGTCAGGGTGGGAGGACGTGGTCGGTTCAAACATACAAAGTCCACGCTCTTGAATCCCGTCGGAGGGGTCGGGTCAATTGACTATGAGAATTCCTTTCGAGCATACGTATCAAAAGCTCGTGTGACTGTACCACCTTCCATCAAGGTAGGTCTTCAGGCACGGCTTCAGCTGATGGAAGGGCGGAGTTACGTCCTCGCTGGTTACTCGAACCGGGAATTATTGGATCGGATATGGTCTCTGAATCGGGAGCTCATCGCGCTTTACCGGCGCCTCCTGAGTGCAATTGACTCAGGAGGGCGCAGTGACCCTAGCACCTTGGGTCGGCAATTCGCCGACGAGAGGCGACAGCTTCAGAATCGCGTAAACGACCTTCTGGAGCAAAGTCTCGTGGAGTTGGCTCGACTAGACCCAGCTCTTGTGAAGCGGCAGGGCGGACTGAGTACTCAGGCTGCTGCGTATCTACGAGAAGTGCTCCAAGGCGCAGCCGAAGGGGGAAAAGAGGAGGACCTCCAGCCGTACCTGGATTGCGAACCGTCCCTCAAGGGAGTTCTTGAACTGTTCTGGGCGTGGTTGTGGTGTGCCGAGCAGGTCGAGATCGAAGCTGATCACCTAGATGCTCGTGTTAGGCGCTTTGCGTCTCGTTATCGAGAGTTTCGCTCCCAGGGGCTGAAAGATGGATCCCTGGGCTCTCTCTTTACCGGTGAGGCCAAGGAGCGCCTGAAGTCTGAAGATTCGCTTCTAGATGATTGTGAAGCTGACCTTCTTTTGTACATCGCGCTCGAGGAAGTGCACCGAGAGCTCGAGCGACAACCTGCTCTGCAATGGTCCGAGTCTGCGACAGGGGTACTCGGTCGGTTGTTGCCTCACATCCGTACCTTCGTAGCGGTCGACGAGGCTCCTGATTTCTCCGCTTGGCAGCTCGGCAGTATGCTTGGCTTAAGCCACCCACACTGGGGTGCATTCTCCGTAGCCGGTGACCTGATGCAACGCGCGACCACCTATGGCATTCGATCCTGGGCGGACTGCGATCGGTTTGCTCATCTGGAGGTACACACACTCCGGCGGGTCTATCGGCAGTCACGGCGCCTCCTGAGCATCGCCGCTCTGATGTACGAACGGTCCTTAAGTGAGCCGGCTCCGTTCGAATCGGCCTTCCCCAAGGAGCCTGAGCCAGCGCCGCTCCTTCTTAGGGAGAAGAATCAGCAGAAGAAGCTTGCTTGGGTTGCTAAACGTATCGTCGAGGTCTATGAGCAGGTGGGGCGCCTTCCCTCGATTGCTGTTTTCGTGCCTCAGAACGACATGGTAAAACCCATCGCAAAGGCCCTTGATTCAGAGCTAGAAGGTCAGGCCATCGAAGTCGAAGCGTGCGTCGACGGCAAAGTGCTGGGCACGGGCGAGCGTGTGCGCGTCTTCTCGCTGGAGTTCATTAAAGGCCTTGAATTCCACGCAGCTTTCCTCTTGGACTTCGATGATGTGTTTGAAGGCAACGGTGATCTAGGAGAGAAGTATCTGTACTTGGGTCTTACGCGGCCCACGCTATTCCTCGGGGTGACCGTAAACAGGTCCTTCCCGAAGGCGCTGGCATATCTGGAAGGTGAGTTTGAGGAGGGGGACTGGGCTTTGGGGTGAGAGTGGCAACACTCTCTGACGCGGATTCAGGAGAGTGTCGCAGAACTCTCTGCAAGCGTTTTACAAGCGTTTCTCAGGACCAGTCCGGGCATTACCTTCCGAGCCTGCGGGCGCCGATGCTTGGCGGGCCACCACTTACGGACATGGTGTCCTCCAAACAAGCCCGCACGCGTGAGCTCAAGGGTTCAGGGAGACTAGACCAAAACTCTCTTCAATCGTCTCTCCGGACCTATCCCCGAAAGCTCCTCGTCACTGCAGGCACCGATGCTTGGCGCCGCTTACGAACACGGTGGCCGCCAAAGACACCTGCACTGGCGAACTAGGAACTTGAGGAGCTGCTACGCCCAGGCTACAGGTGAGGTGCTTGCCGGAAGCGCACCTCGATCACCTCACCGATGATGCATGATGATTGAAATACCTAGAAAAGGACCGGTCGGTCTTACTCTGCCCCCCGGGCCCAGGTCATGGTTTATGTAGGTAAAGTAGGTGTGGGTCCCCGAACTCAGGTGCGATCCGATTCGAGCAGGTCCGAAATGCCCCCCTCCAGGTCCGAAATGCCCCCCTCCCAACAGTGACGGTGTCGCCAGCTTCCGCCTCCTCTCCGCTGCCTCCCTGTCAAACTGATCGGCCAACTTCACTATGGATGGAGTGCCTCCCATACCGCGCGTCGGACCACTCATGAATATCGTGCTCATTCCTCTAAGTTGTGACATGCGGTCATGGCGTCTCTTCTCGTCTTCCTGCTGCAGAGCCTGCATCCGCTGGTCTCGACGCTTTCTCTCTTCCTCTTGCGCCCGTTTCCTCTGGGCTTGGAGTTGATCGTCGATGGCCTTTTGCGCCCTTCTTCTCTGATCGTCGATGGCCCTGAAGGGGAATGCCGCCCCTTGAAAACGCGCGACCCCACCGCCCTGCCTGACCCCGGGACGGAATGTCTTCCCAGAAAGCCGTTCTTCCTCACCCTGCCTTACACCAGGTCCACCCTTTACCCCCCACCAGTTGCGGAGCGCCTTGAATAGCGATCCGAGGAACGATTGGGGTGCCTGAGCCTCACCAGTATTGCCTCCGGGGCGATCAGTGCGCTCAGCCCGGTAGGCTTGGTCCCGCTCATAGAGTTCATCCGTCTCTGTGCGTCGCGTAACATATTCGCGAACGTGCACAATTGCGCTCCCAATTGTGTACACCCCCTTCGCGACCTCGGTGATTGTGTGAGGGTAAGGAGAACCCAAGCCTCTCGTACTGCCCACGCCTTCGGCACGAGCAAGAACTCGCGTAATGAACGTTGGCTTTGGTCGGAGAATCCAACCTATATACGGGGCTCTACCAAGGGCAGCAGCCCTAGTAAGCCTCTGCTCGTACTGCGCAACCTGTAGAGCCCTGACAACGAACGGCAGTTCGCCGACCAACTCAATTACACCTTCGACAGCGGGTCCAAGGGCCAGTGCGACGATGTCCCAGGCTAACTCGTCTTCGCTTCTTGGTCCGGCCTTTGCCAGCTCCCTCATGGTCTTGAAGCCGAACGCCCTCACAAAGTTGCCCTTTCCAGCGGCCTTTGACCTCAAGAGCTCCCAATACTCGATGGCGAACTTCGTGTTCGCCTCGATCGGATTAGTCGGATCCCACTGTTCCAATACCGTTACTGACATGTGAGACTTCGTCCTCCCTTTCTCCTACGTTGTTAATGCCTACTCCTTCTGAGGCGCTGCGGTACTCAGAGCCAAATCGTCCAGCAGGGCGACGTTTAGGTCCAAGTAATCCGCTGCAGCAACGAGGTCCTTCGGCTCGAGGCCGTTGTTCCTGGCGAAAACCGACAGGTGTTCATCAGCAATCGAAAGCGGCATGTCGCTCACGTTCTGAAGCCAATACGTAAAAGCGTGAGAGACCTTGTCGTTGTCTAAGGCGGAGAGCGGAAACGTTTGACTCAGCTCGCGAAGCATCTGCTCACCATAATGGCGGAGGTAGAGCTGAATCTTGCCGCCGTAGTGATCTTGCAATCCAAGCGCAGCCTCGCACATGACAGACAAACCTGTCTTAGCTTCTGGCGGTGTGAATCCGCGGCTGGTGAGCAGTTCCTGCACTTGTCTTGAGTGAACATCGTCGTAGTCTGGCTCCTTTCGTCCCCTGTGGATGCGAGCAAGAACGTCCACATTGAGAAGGTCGAGAGCGCTCATATGGTCTACCAGTTCGCGAAGTTCGTGCCCTGCTATTGTGGAAACCTGAGCGAGGAGGGCGAAGACCAGTTCATTCCAGCGCGCGCCTTCCCAAACCCAGCGGTGACCCTGCATGAGTTGCGCCGGGGCGAGCACGAGAGTCTTTTGGAGAAGGAAGCGTGCTTGCGAATGACCTGTGTTTGGCGGAATCTGGTCGGTCGGCGCTTGTTGCTCGATTGGCTTCGCCTCGGCGACTGGTGGAGGTGTGACGGGTTTTTCAGAGATGGGTTTCGGTGAGGGTTGACCCTCATTCTTCGGCCTGAGCCAAAGCGTGAGCAATGCTGCAACACTAGATGCGACGGTGAGCAAAACCCAGAGTCGCCCCGTCCACACCACGTTCATTAGCTTCACCACGATCCAAGACCCTATCCAGGCAGCCAGGATCGCTAGGAAGACCCGGTTTGTTGGTCGAATAGTCATCACGATCTCGCTTTAGAGGGTCCTGTCGTCAAACTACTCCCAATGCAAATATGGGTCTGGGGGGTCAAGCGAAAGTCAAGCGTTGTGGGATGAGCTTGATATCGGCGACGTACACAAGTGGATTCCCTGCGAAGGGACAGGACAACGCTCCCGCCACGATGCCCAATGCCCCACTCGCCCAGGGGGCGTGCCGCCGATTATGAGGACGCACACGAACAGGCGTAGCGAGTCAATAGCGTCGTTGATACAAGGTTACTAAGAAACGCTTGCAAAACGCTTGACGCACTCGAGGGTAGATTGACTCCCCTGATCAGGCATGAGGATAGTCAGACAAGAACTCTCCACAAGCATTTTACAAGCGTTTCTCCGGGCCGGTCCGGGCATTACCTTCCGAGCCTGCGGGCGCCGATGCTTGGCGGGCAACCACTTACGGACATGGTGTCCTCCAAACAAGCCCGCACGGCTCGGCTCTGGATCAGGAGAGCCCTTCACGAATCGGGTCTCGGGCCAGTGTCTCCCCTCCGCCGACCGTGGCGGGCGGTGTAAACGACCGACCGCCACGAGTGGCCCTCCCCGTTCGTACCCTAGCCCTGTCCCGTCCCCGCGCTAGCCTTCACAACATGCCGTCCCCCCCCGCCTCTCCAAATCCCGCTTCGTCACCGGCTGCCAGTGCCACAAGCTGCTGTGGTGGACGGTGCACGAACCGGATGCCGCCGAGCTGGATCTGATTCTGATGGACCGGGTGCTCTCGCGGTGAAATACGCGCAAAGTCTTCGGGCGCAGCTGGCGGTGGACGCTGAGAAGTGGGCCGCAAGCACGGGCCTTCCATCCTACGAGAGTCTGGGGAAACATCCGACGGTGTTGTTCGAAGCCGTGGCCGACGGCAGCCGACACGGGAACTTCCATGACCTCTCGTGGCGGGAGATCCAGGCCAATCCAGGATGGGCGAAGCGCTTGCTTAAGGCGCACTCTCAGAAGAGGGCGCTTCCTGAGGAAAAGAAGAAAGCAGCCCGGGAGCTCGACTCTAGCAATAGCTCAGACGCGCTGCTGATGAATTGCTTCTGCTTTCCCGATACCGCCCGAGTGATACTCGCGGCTCTTCGTCTCCCAGCTACGACGGAACTCCCCGAGTTCGGATACAATCCTCGGCTCGCACTGAATGATGGCGGAGTAGACGAGACAGAAGTCGACATGAGACTCGGGGCGTTGCTGGTAGAGGCCAAGCTGACTGAAGCCAACTTCACGGTCAGGCCGAAGCCCCACGTGCTCAGATACCGCGATCTGCTCGCGGTGTTCGATGTCAACGCCCTGCCCGGGAATGAATCCAGCTTCTCCGGCTACCAGCTCATTCGCAACATCCTCGCCGCCGCGCGGGATCGAGCCTCCTTCGTCGTTCTGATCGACGAACGACGCCCCGACCTCATCGAGGAATGGAACGGGGTCGCGGGGGCCATTCGCGACGCGGAGCTGCGCAGACGCTGTGGATTTCGAACGTGGCAGGATTGCGTGGCCGCCGCGCCACCGGAGCTGCGGTCATTCCTGGAAACGAAATACGGGCTGTAGACGTGGTCACCGCCTCCGCGAGCTCCCGCATCCCCGTCGCTCTACTTTGTCCTTTGCCTTGGCCTCCCCCGACGTCTGCCACTGCATGTTGCTGGGCGAGTCGGAACCGCCGCAGG
>Ga0137366_10001392_pt1 | contig 17923 bp, 15 predicted proteins | sample SagtaG_8_FD_104938 | JGI IMG/M metagenome (GOLD analysis project Ga0137366, IMG submission 104938) | Vadose zone soil microbial communities from Sagehorn Ranch, Mendocino, California, USA - Sage1_L_60_16 metaG | ecosystem: Environmental > Terrestrial > Soil > Vadose zone | place: USA...
GCGCGGCAACCTCGCGCCGCGCGGCGCGGTGATCAAACAATCCGCCGCGACGCCCAAGCTGATGACCCACGAGGGCCGCGCGGTGGTGTTCGACTCGGTCGAGGACATGACGGCGCGGATGGACGACCCGGCGCTCGACGTCACCGCCGACGACGTGCTGGTGCTGCGCAATGCCGGGCCGAAGGGCGCGCCAGGGATGCCCGAAGCCGGCTACCTGCCAATTCCGAAGAAGCTGGCGCAGCAGGGCGTCAAGGACATGGTGCGCATTTCCGACGCGCGCATGAGCGGCACCGCGTTCGGCACCATCGTGCTGCACATCGCGCCGGAATCCGCCGTCGGCGGGCCGCTCGCGCTGGTCGAGACCGGCGACCGCATCCGGCTCGACGTTCCGGCGCGGCGGATCGATGTGCTGGTCGATGACGCGGAGCTTGCCCGCCGCGCCAAGACGACGCGCGCGCAAGCGAACGACCCCGATCGCGGCTACGCCCGGCTGTTCCAGCAAAGCGTGCTGCAGGCGGACGAGGGCTGCGATTTCGATTTTCTGGTGCCGGGGCGGCGCGGGACGTAGGCCCAAACTCTCAGCAAGCCGTAGCCCGGATGGAGCGGCGCCCAGCGCCGCGTAATCCGGGGCCGCCCTTCCCGGATTACACGTCCGCTCCGCGGGCGCTGCATCCGGGCTACGGTGCCGGTTCTATGTCAGGGCGAAGCCCGCATAGCCGTCGGCGGCAATCTGCCTGCAGGTCTCCACGTATCTCGGGAAGCCGCCGATGTAGGGCATGAACACCCGCGGCTTGCCGGGAATGTTGGCGCCGACGTACCAGGAATTGCACGAAGGAAACAACGTGCCGTCCGCGACCTCGCTGACGTGGGCCATCCATTCGTGCTCGGCCGCGAGCGTCGGTTCGATGCAGCCGCGCCCGCGCTCCCGCGCATACACGATGCAGTCGGCGATCCATTCGACATGCTGCTCGATGCTGGGAAGCATGTTGGTGAGCACCGAAGGACTGCCCGGTCCGGTGATGGTGAACAGATTGGGAAAATCGGCGATCGCGACGCCGAGATAGGTGCGCGGGCCTTCGGCCCATTTTTCACCGACGCTGTTGCCGCCTCTGCCGCGGATGTCGATCTTGCGCAGCGCGCCGGTCATTGCGTCGAAGCCGGTGGCAAACACGATCGCGTCGAGCCGGTACGTCTTGCCACCGGCGACGAGGCCGTCCGGCGTGGCGCCCTCGATCGGCGCGTTATTTACATCGATGAGCGTGACGTTCGCACGATTGAATGTCTGGTAATAGCCGGTGTCGATGCACAGTCGCTTGCAGCCGAAAGTATTTCGCGGCGAGAGCGCCGCCGCCACCGCCGGGTCGTGCACCACTTCGCGGATCTTGGCGCGGATGAACTCGGCCGCCGTCTCGTTCGCCTGCCGGTCGACCAGGAGGTCTGAAAACGATCCCAGGAACGACAGACCGCCCCGCTCCCACCGGAACTCGTATTCGCGGCGTCTCTCCGGTTCCGTCACCTCCAGGGCCGAAGCCTCGTTGACCGGATATTGGATGCCGTTGCGCATCTGCTTGGCGCGCTGCCGCAGGCCGGCGTAATCCGCCTTGATCGCGTCTCGCACGCGCGGGTCGAGCGGCGCGTTGCGCGCCGGCACCGCGTAGTTCGGCGTGCGCTGAAACACGTAGAGATGCTCGGCCTGCTCGGCGATGACGGGAATCGACTGAATGGCGGAGGAGCCGGTGCCGATCACGCCGACGCGCAGGCCGGTGAAATCGACGCGCTCGTGCGGCCAATGCCCGGTGTGATACCAGCGGCCACGGAATCCATCGAGCCCTTTCAGATTGGGGACATTGGCCGACGACAGGCAGCCGGTCGCCATGATGCAATAGCGAGCCGTGCGCTCGACGCCGTCGCCGGTCTCGATGCGCCAGCACTCCGTCGCCTCATCGAATGCCGCGGCCACGACGCGCGTATTGAACTCGATGTCGCGACGCAGGTCGAACCGGTCCGCGACGTGGTTGGCATAGCGCAGGATCTCCGGTTGCGCCGCGTAGCGCTCCGTCCACTCCCATTGCTGCTGCAGCTCGTCGGAGAACTGATAGGAATATTCCATGCTCTCGACGTCGCAGCGCGCGCCCGGGTAGCGATTCCAAAACCAGGTGCCGCCGACGCCGCTGCCGGATTCGCAAACCCGCGCGGAGAATCCCAGTTTGCGCAGCCGATGCAGCATGTAGAGCCCGGCGAACCCGGCGCCCACGATCACGGCATCGAAATCACAGCGCTGCATGTCGGTGCTTCTGTTCTCGGCAAAAAGGATCGGAGACGCTAATGCCGGTCCGGCGTGAATGCAAACCGATGCATGTTTGCAATGGAAGACGGCCTAACCTCGCGGTGTCGCCGATACCTTATCCACCAGCGCGATCAGGCCTTCGAGCACAGCCGTCGGCGTCGGCGGGCAGCCGCGGATGTGCAGATCGACCGGAACGACCTTTTCGACCGCGCCGATCACCGCGTAGCTGCCCTCGAACACGCCGCAGCCGCAGCCGCAATCACCGACCGCGACCACCCATTTGGGATCGGGCGTCGCCGCATAGGTGCGCTCGAGCGCGACCTTCATGTTGCGCGTGACCGGCCCGGTCACCAGCAGCACGTCGGCGTGGCGCGGCGAGGCGACGAAGCGGATGCCGAAGCGCTCGACGTCGTAGACCGGATTGTTGAGCGCGTGGATCTCGAGCTCGCAGCCATTGCACGAGCCCGCATCGACCTCGCGGATGGCGAGCGAACGGCCGTAGAGGCGTCGCGCGCGTTCCGCCAGCGTGCGGCCGAGCTCCTCGAGCGCGGCATCGCCGGGAGCCGGCGCGGCGGTCGTCGCCAGCGGGGAAAGCAGCGAGCGGAACAGCAGCGTGCGCATCTAAAGGTCGTGTCCGGAATAGGAGCAGTTGAAGGATTTGTTGCAGAGCGGGAAATCGGCGACGATGTTGCCTTCGATCGCCGCCTCCAGCAGCGGCCATTGCAGCCACGACGGATCGCGTGCGTGGCACCGCGCGACCCGGCCGTCGGGCGCGAGCCGCAGCCACAGCAGCACGTCGCCGCGGAATGCCTCGACTAGCGCGATGCCCTCGCGCGCGCTCGCGATTGCCGGCAGCGCGGTGCGGATCGATCCCTCGGGGAGCGCCGCGAGCCAGCGCCGCAGCAAATCGACGCTCGCCTCGACCTCGCGGATGCGCACCCAGACGCGAGCGTCGACGTCGCCGGTCCGGTAGACCGGCACGTTGAAGGCGGCATCGTCATAGGGCGGATAAGCCACATCGCGCCGCGCATCGAAGCCACGGCCCGACGCGCGACCGACCAAACCTCCCGCCGCCCAGCGCTCGGCGAGCGCGGGCTGCAGAATGCCGGTGCCGCAGGTGCGATCCTGCAGCGAGGGCGTGCCGTCATAGACCCTCACCACGTCGGCGAACCACGGCATGATCTCGTCGAGCGTGTCGAGGATCATCCGCGCGTGCCCGGCCATCAGGTCCGCGGCGACGCCGCCCGGCACCACGCGATCCATCATCAGGCGGTGGCCGAACGCGCGCCCGCACGCCGCGAGCACGCGCTCGCGCAGGATGCCGCAATGGGCGTGATTGAGCGTGAACGCCGCGTCGTTGCAGATCGCGCCGATGTCGCCGAGATGATTGGCGACGCGCTCGAGCTCGGCCATCACGCCGCGCAGCACCGCGGCGCGCGGCGGCACCGCGATCTCGAGCGCGGCCTCGACCGCGCGCGCGAAGGCGAAGCTGTAGGCCACGGTCGAATCCCCGGAGATTCGCGCGACGATGCGGCCCGCGCGTTCGAGATCGGCACCGGAGAGGAGCCCATCGATGCCCTTGTGGACGTAGCCGAGCCGCTCCTCGAGCCGCACGACGATCTCGCCGTTGGCGGTGAAGCGGAAATGGCCCGGCTCGATGATGCCGGCGTGCACCGGGCCAACCGGGATCTCGTGCAAACCTTCGCCGTGCACGGGCAGAAAGACGTAGTCGGCCGGATCGCGCAGCTCGGCGGAGGCGCGCGCGCCGAGCGGAGCGCGCAATTCCCAGGCGCCGTGATCGAGCCAGGGCCGCGCATCGGGCAATTCCGCGGGCGCGATGCCGTGAAGATCGCGGATCGCGCGCTCGAGCCGCAATGCCGCCGGATGATGCAGGCCCACGGACGGATAGGTCGCGTTCTTCACGTCTAGCGAGACGACGAGCGGGGTGGGATGCGCGGGGGAGCGCAACGCAAGATGCACATGAGTTTCGTCCGCCCACAGGCTCAGCAGGTCGGCGGCGCCGGCGCCCAGCGCGCGGGCGACCGCGGTCCAGGTCGGCGCATCGACGAGATGCCGCGGCCACGGCCGATGCCCGGCAACCGGCGCATGCTTCGCAAGCTCGGAAAGGATCGCGGTCATCGCCTCATCCCAATTGCGCCGCGACGATCCTGAACCAGCGCACCATCGGCTCGGGGAGCCAGAGGCCGGCGAGAAGCACGAAACCGATGTGGAGAAACAGCGGCACGTAGGACGCCTTGACGCGGCCGGCGGGGCCACTCGGCTCGCCGAAGATGACTTGCTGCAGCCGCAGCAACAGCGCGCCGAACGCGACCAGCAGGCCGAACACCAGAATGAGCGCGAGCAGCGGCTGCCGGGAGAAGGTCGAGGAGATCAACAGGAACTCGCTGGTGAACACCCCGAACGGCGGCAGGCCGGCGATGGCGATGACACCGAGCGCAAGCCCGACCGCCAGCACCGGATGGCTCACCGAGAGGCCGCGGATGTCCGCCATGCGCTGCGTGCCCTTGACCTGTGCGACATGGCCGACCGCGAAGAAGATCGCGGACTTGGTCAGCGAATGCATGGTCATGTGCAGGAGCCCGGCGAAATTCGCCAGCGGGCCGCCGATGCCGAACGCGAAGGTGATGACGCCCATGTGCTCGATCGACGAATAGGCGAACAGCCGTTTGATGTCGCGGCGGCGGTAGAGCATGAACGCCGCGAACACCAAGCTGATCAGCCCGAGCGCGATCATGATGCGGCCGACGTCGAGCGTCTCCGGATTGGCGGCCAGCAGCATCTTGAAGCGCAGCAGCGCGTAGAGCGCGACGTTGAGCAGCAGGCCCGAGAGCACCGCCGAGATCGGGGTCGGTCCTTCGGCATGCGCGTCCGGCAGCCAGGCGTGAAACGGCGCCAGTCCCACCTTGGTGCCGTAGCCGACCAGCAGAAAAACGAAGGCGAGCGACAGCATCCGCGGATCGAAGCGGCCGGCCTCGCGCAGCAGGCGGTCCCATGCCATCGCAGGCAGCCCCTGGCCGAGCACTTCCTGGGCCACGAGATAGACCAGGATGGTGCCGAAGAAGGCGAGCGCGATGCCGACGCTGCCGAGGATGAAATATTTCCACGCCGCCTCGACCGCCGCCGTGGTCCGATAGATGCCGACCATCATCACGGTCGAGAGCGTGGCCACCTCGACCCCGACCCAGAGCACGCCGATATTGTTGGCGACCAGCGCCAGGTTCATGGCGCCCATCATCGCCTGGTAGAGCGCATGGTAGAACCGCAGGAAATTCGGGGTGAGCCGGCCGGTTTCGAGCTCGTGGCCGATGTAGCTCGCGCTGAAGATGCTGGTGGTGAAGCCGATGAAGGTCGTGAGCGTGACCAAATAGATGTTGAAATCGTCGATGAGCAGCACGTCGGTGCGGACGCGCTCGACCAACAGCAGCGAGACGCCGGCCGCGAACGTCAGGCCGCAGGCGACGATGTTGATCGCGGCGCCCCAGCGATAGTCCGCGACCAGCGCCAGCAGCAGCGCGGCGAGCAGCGGGACCAGCAGAATCGCGTAGAGCGGCGCGGTCATGATTCATCCCCGCGGTCGCCGCGGAAGCGGTCGAGCGCGCCGACGTCGACGGTGTCGAAGCGCTCGCGGATGCGGAACACGAACACGCCGAACACGATGAAGGCGATCAGGATCGAGAATGCCACCGAGAACTCGACGACGAGCGGCATGCCCTTGGCGCCGGTCGCGGCCAGCACCAGGCCGTTCTCGAGCGACATGAAACCGATGATCTGCGTGACCGCGTTGCGACGGGTGATCATCATCAAGAGCCCGAGCAGAATGACGGCGAGCGCGAAGGCAAGGTCCTCGCGCGCCAGCGGATCGACGGAGCCGGCGACCGGAAATACCAGCATGATCGACAGCGCAACCAGGCCGAGGCCGACCAGCATCACCGGGCCGCCGCCGATCACCTGCTCGATCTCGCGGTGAATCTCGAGCCGGCGCACGATCCGGTGCAGCGCCATCGGGATGATGCCGCCCTTGACCACGAGCGCGATCGCGGCGGTCACGAACAGGTGCGGGGCGTCCTGCAGCTGGGCCTGCCAACCGACCGCCAGGCCCAGCACGATCGCCTGCGCGGCGAACACGTTGAGGGTGGCGGTGATGCGATCCTGATAGAGCAGCAGGAAGCTCAAGATCAACATGCCGGCGGCCAGCAGATGGCCGATGTCGGTGAAGAGCGACATCAGAACCCTCGCGACACGAATTGCAGGAACACGGCGAGCGCCGCGGCCGCGAAGGCGCCGCCCAGGAACACCGGGTAGCGAAACACCCGCATCTTGGCGACGAGGGTCTCGCCGATCGGCAGCAGCACGGCAAACGCCAGGATCTTCGCCAGGTAGCTCGACAGCCCCAGACTCACCGCCGCAAGGCTCTTGTCGGCAGTCGCCATGCCGAACGGAAAGAACAGGCAGGCGAGCAGCGAGAAATACAGCACGAGCCGGACCGCCGCCGCGGCCTCGATCATGGCGAGATGCCGGCCGGAATATTCGAGCACCATGGCCTCGTGCACCATGGTCAGCTCGAGGTGGGTGGCCGGGTTGTCGATCGGGATGCGGCCGTTCTCGGCGACGGCGACGAACACGAAGGCGAACGTCGCGAGCGCCAGCGATACCCGCAGGCCGACTGGCGTGTCGATCATTTGCGCGGCGATCGAGGAGAGCTGCGTGGTGCCGGCCACCAAGGCCACGGCGAACACCACGAGCAGCATGGCGGGCTCGGCGAGCGAGGCGATCAGCATCTCGCGGGAAGCGCCGATGCCGCCGAAGGAGGTGCCGACGTCCATCCCGGCGAGCGCCAGCGCAAAGCGCCCGGTGCCGATCAGCGCCACGATGGCGATGAGATCCGCCGACCAGGAGAACAGCAGGCCCGTCGCATAGGTCGGGACCAGGGCCGCGGCGACCCAGGTCGCCGCGAAGATCACGTAGGGCGCGGTGCGATAGAGCCAGGAGGCATTGGTCGCGAGCACGGCCTCCTTGTGCAGCAGCTTCCAAATATCGGAATAGGGCTGCAGCAGCGGCGGACCGCGGCGGCGCATCAGCCGCGCCTTCACCTTGCGGGTGACGCCGAGCAAGAGCGGCGCAATCGCGACGACGAGCAGCATCTGCACGGCCTGCTCGACGAGATCGAGGATCAGCGCCATGCCGCCACCACGATCAGGAGCACGATCAGCGCCGAGAACGTCAGCGTGAGATAGCGACGGATCGTCAGGAATTGCAGCGGATTGAGCCGGTCCGCGGTCTTGGTGGCGGTGCGGACCAGAGGTCCATAGGCGTAGCGCCAGGCGGGATCGAACACTTTGACCTGGAAATGCGCCGCGCGGGTCTCGCCCGGCCCCGGCATGTCGAGCTTCTCCCTGACCGCGAACACCGTGGTTCCGAACACGCGTCGGATCGGCATGGCGAAGCTCGAGCTGGTGTATTCGGTCGCGGGGCTCAACTGCGGATAGCCGCAATCCCAGATCGGCGCCCGCCGCGTCGCGCGCGTCGCGAAGCGATGGACGAAGATCGCGGTCAGCGTCGCCGAGCTCGCGAGGAAAATCAGCAGGATCGTGCCGTTGTACGAGCTGCGGCCGGCCGCGATCGGCACGATCGAGAGCCAGGCGAGGCCGGATTGCGGCGGCAGCATCTCGCCGACGAGGCCCTGCACCACCGGCCCGAGCCGATCGATGATGATGCCGGGGAGGATTCCGGCGAGGAAGCACAGCAGCGCGAAGGCGAACATCACCGCGAGCGAGATGCGATCGACCTCTTGCGCCGCCTCCGCCGCGCGGGTGCGGGGCCGGCCCAGAAACGTGATGCCGAATGCCTTGACGAAGCAGGTGGCGGCGAGCGCCGCCGACAAGGCGAGCAGCGCGCCGACGGCCGGCACCATCAGCTTCAGGCCCCATTGCGGCAGCTGCGGGCTCACCAGGATCGCCTGGAACGTCAGCCATTCGGAGACGAAGCCGTTGAGCGGCGGCAGCGCGGAGATGGCCGCGCAGCCGACCAGGAACGCGACCGCGGTGTGCGGCATGCGGTGAATGAGGCCGCCGAGGCGCTCCATGTCGCGCTCGTGCGTGGCGCTCAGCACCGCGCCGGCGCCGAAGAACAACAGGCTCTTGAACAGCGAATGATTGAGCACGTGGAACAGCGCAGCGGTGAGCGCCAGCGCCGCCGCCCAGGGAATGCCGTTCTGCTGGAACGCGATTGCCAAGCCGAGCCCGATGTAGATGATGCCGATGTTCTCGACGGTGTGATAGGCCAGCAGGCGCTTGAGGTCGTGCTGCATCAGCGCGTAGAGTACCCCGAGCACCGTGGTCAGTCCGGCGAAGGCCAGCACGATGATGCTGGTCCACCACGGCGGCGTCCCGATCAGGTCGAAGACGATGCGCACAAAGCCGTAGACCGCGATCTTGGTCATGACCCCGCTCATCAGCGCCGACACGTGACTGGGCGCCGCGGGATGCGCGAGCGGCAGCCAGACGTGCAGGGGCACGACCCCGGCCTTGGAGCCGGCGCCGACCAGCACGAGCACCAACGCGATCGCCGCGACGGCGGGCCCGGGATGCGCGGCTCGCATCGCGTCGAACGCGTAGGCGCCGGCAGGGCCGGCGAGGAGACCGAAGGCGAGCAGCAGCGCGAGCGTGCCGAAGCTCGCCATGACGAGATAGACGTAGCCGGCTCGGGCGTTGCCGGGCTCATCGTGATGGGCGACGACGAGCGCCCAGGAGGTGAGCGACATGAACTCCCAGGTCAAAAGAAACGTGAAGGCGTCGTCGGCCAGCACCACGAGATTCATGCCGGCGAGATAGGCGGCAAAGAACGGCAGCACCCGCCGCGGCGCGGTTTCGTGGCGGCCATAGCCGAGCGCGTAGAGGCTCGCGGCGGAGCCGCCCAGGTTGGCCATGACCAGGAAGAATGCCGAGAGCGCGTCGAGGCGAAAATGCGCGCCCAGGCCCGGCAGGCCGATCGGCAGGGTAAGGGTGGAGATTTGCGCGGGATCCGCGACGAGCCGGGCGAGCGCGCCGGCAAGCAGCACGAACGAGACGGCGAGGCTCGCCGCATAGACGATCGGCGAGGCGCTCGCCGTGCGCCCGAGCGCCACCGCGAGCGCGGCGGTGGCGAGCAGCGCCGCCACGCAGGAAAGCGCGAGGATCAGCATTTCGGCTCGGCGGGGTCCCCGGCCCGCGCAGGAAGACTCATTGCCGTTCGTTTCCACGTCATGGCCGGGCTTGTCCCGGCCATCTACGGCGCTCTGTAATTTGAGGTTCAAGCCGTGGATGCCCGGCACAAGGCAGCACAAGGCCGGGCATGACGACTCGGAGGCTGGGGTCGTTGCTAGCACATGGCAGCGCCAGTGTGGCGGATTTTCAGCGGATTTCCCCGCCTATGCTGCCATTCGCTCAAATGCTCAGGTAGCGCTGCTGGACGTCGCTCGCGGCCGCAAGCTGCGGCGAGGTGCCGGTCCATACCACCTGCCCCTTCTCGATGATGTAGTGCCGGTCGGCGATGCGGGTGAGCGCCTCGACGTTCTTGTCGATCAGCAGGATCGCGAGGCCGGCGGCCTTCAGGCCGGCCAGGCAGCGCCAGATTTCCGCGCGCAACAGCGGCGCCAAACCTTCGGTCGCCTCGTCGAGAATGAGCAGTTTCGGGTTGGTCATCAGCGCCCGACCGATGGCGAGCATCTGCTGCTCGCCGCCGGAGAGCTGGGTGCCCATGCTCGCGCCGCGTTCGGCGAGCCGCGGGAACAGCCGGAATACCCGGTCGAGCGTCCACGGCTCGGCGGCGCCGGCGCGGTTGGCGGCCGTCGCCACCAGGTTCTCGCGCGCGGTAAGGTTCGGGAAAATCTGCCGGCCTTCCGGCACGAGCCCGACGCCGAGCTTGGCCACCCGATAGGCGTCCAGCGCCCGGATCTCCTGCCCCTCGAAGCGGATCGAGCCGGCGCGCGCCCGCGTCAGCCCCAGGACCGAGCGCACGGTCGTGGTCTTGCCCATGCCGTTGCGCCCCATCAGGGTCACCATCTCGCCCCGCCCGATCGACAGCGAGATGCCGAACAGAACCTGGCTCAAGCCGTAGAAAGTCTCGATCTGTTCGAGTTCCAGGAGGTTTGCGTCAGCCACGCCGGATCCTCCCGAGCAGGCCGTCGATGCCGCCGCGGGCGAACAGCACGATGAGCAGCAGCAACGGGCCGAGGATGATCGGCCAATACTCGGTCACCCGCGAGAGACCCTCTTCCAGCACGAGCAGCGAGATCGCACCGAACAACGGCCCGAACAGCGAGCCCATGCCCCCGAACACGACCATGACGATGAGATCGCCGGAACGGGTCCAGTACATCATCGCCGGACTGACAAAGTCCGTATGGTTCGCCAGCAGCGCGCCGGCGAGCCCGCACCACATCCCGGCGATGACGAAGGCGGCGAGCCGGTAGCGAAAGGTCGGAAAGCCGATCGCGCGCATGCGCCGATCGTTCGAGCGCGACGCGCGGATGACCATGCCGAAGCGCGAGTTGATCAGCCGCCAGGTGAACGCGATGCTCGCCAGCAGCAGCGCCAGGCACAGGTAATAGAATTGCGTCGGACTGGCGAGATCGATCAGCCCGGCGAACCGGCTGCGCGAATAGATGGTGAGCCCGTCGTCTCCGCCGTACCGGTCGAGGCCCGCGGCCACGTAATAGACCATCTGGGCGAACGCCAGCGTGATCATGATGAAATAGACGCCGCGGGTGCGCAGCGACAGCGCGCCGACGATCAGCGCGAACAAGGCGGAAAGCGCCAACGCGAACGGCCATTGCACGAACCCGGAGCCGACGCCCTCCTCGGCGAGAATGCCGACCGCGTAGGCGCCGATGCCCAGATAGGCGGCGTGACCGAAGCTCACCATCCCGCCGTAGCCCAGGATGAGGTTGAGGCTGGTCGCCGCGACCGCCAGGATGACGATGCGGGTGAACAGCGTCAGCACGAACTGGTCGCCGCTCGCCGCCGTATAGACCGGCAACAGCGCCAGGCCGGCGACGACGAGGAGGACGAAGGGAGCGCGGAGTTCGAGCGCGGCTTTCATCTGCCGGCGACCGGAAACAAGCCTTGCGGGCGGAGCGCCAGCACGATCGCCATGAGCAGATAGATCAGCATCGAGGAGAGTGAGCGCGCTACCGTCGATGCCGCCGTCACGCTGAGCACCAATCGCAGCAGATCGGGCAGAAACGCGCGGCCCAGCGTGTCGACCAGGCCCACGAAGACTGCCGCCACGAACGCGCCGCGAATCGAGCCGATGCCGCCGATGACGATGACCACGAAGGCGAGGATCAAAATATTCTCGCCCATGCCGATCTGCACGGTCAGGATCGGCGCCTGCATCAGGCCGGCGAGACCCGCCAGGGCCGCACCCAGCCCGAACACCAAGGTGAACAGCAGCTTGATGTCCACGCCGAGCGCGCCGACCATCTCGCGGTTGGACGCGCCGGCGCGGATCAGCATGCCGAGCCGGGTCTTCATCACGACGAGGTAGAGAAACAGCGCGACCAGCAGCGCTACCAGGATGATCAGCAGGCGGTAGACGGGATAATAGATGCCGAAAATTTCGACCGCGGCGTTGAGCGCGGGCGGCAACGGCAGGCTCAAGCCGGCCGGGCCCCACACCAGCCGCACCAGCTCGTTGAAGAACAGGATCAGGCCGAAAGTGCCGAGCACGTGATCGAGATGATCGCGCCCGTAAAGCGGTCTGAGCGCGACCATCTCCAGGACGATGCCGAGCAGCAGCGTCGCCCCGAGCGCGAGCAAGGCGCCGGCGAAGAAATCGCCCGTCCACGCCGAGAAGCTCGCCGCGAAATACGCGCCCATCATGTAGAGCGAGCCGTGGGCGAGATTGACGAGATCCATGATGCCGAAGACGAGCGTCAGCCCGGCGGCCAGCAGGAACAGCAGCAGACCGAATTGCAGCCCGTTGAGGCACTGCTCGAGCAGGAGCAACATGCGGGTCAGGGATCGGAGGTCAGTGGTCGGCGGTCAGAAATCAGAGTACCATAAATCGGCAATCCGTGGCCGGGAATCAGGCTTCCGGATTCCGACCACCGACTTCCGATTTCCGAATCCTGGCGTCACCATTTCATCGGACACTTGTCGTGGTAACGGTCCTGGCTGTCCTTGACAATGGTGGCGACCGTCTTGAGCCCGAACGTGCCGTCGGCGTTCTTGACCGTTTCCTGCAGGTAGAAATTCTGGATCGGGAAATGGTTGTTGCCATATTTGTAGGGGCCGCGCACGGAGGCGTAGTTCGCCTTGCGCATTTCGTTGCGGATCGCGTCCTTGTTGGTCAGGTCGCCTTTCAGGGCCACCACCGCGCTGTTGATGAGGTTCACCGCGTCATAGGCCTGGGCGCCGTAGAATGACGGCCCGTGCCCGTGCTTGGCGCGAAAATCCGCGACGAACTTCTGGTTGGCCGGATTGGGCAGGTCGTTGACCCATTCCTGCGCGCCCGGCACGCCGAGCGCGAGATCCTTCTGCAGCGGCAGGGTGGTCTCGTCGATGGTGTACACGGTGTAGAGCGGGATCTGTCCCTTGAGCCCGGCCTGCGCATATTGGTTGAGAATTTGCACGCCGGCCGCGCCCGGATAAAACACGAAGATCGCCTCCGGCTTGGCGGCGCGGGCCTTGGACAGCTCGGCGGAGAAATCGAGCTGGTCGGGCCATTTGGTGTATTCCTCGCCGATGACCTGGCCCTTGTAGGTGGCCTTGACGCCCGTGAGCATGTCCTTGCCGGCGGCGTAGTTCGGGCCGAGCAGAAACACCGTCTTCACGCCCTTCTGGTTGAGGTGCTCGCCCATCGCCATCGGCGTCTGGTCGTTCTGCCAGGACGTCGAGAAGAAGAACGGCGAGCACAATTCCCCGGCGATCTGATGAGGCCCGGCGTTGGCGCTGATCAGGAAGGTCTGGGAATCGACCGCGGGCTTGAGCGAAGCCAGCAGCACGTTCGACCAGATGTAGCCGGTGATGAAATTGACGCGGTCGGACTGGATGACCTTCTCGGTCTTCTGCTTGCCGACCTCGGGCTTCTGCTGGTCGTCCTCGTAGATGACTTCGACCGGCAGGCCGCCCATCTTGCGGCCGAGGTGATCGAGCGCGAGCTCGAAGGAGTTGCGCATGTCGTTGCCGATCACCGCGGTCGGGCCGCTGAACGTGTCGATGAAGCCGATCTTCACCGAGCCTTGCGCCAGGGCTGGCGCAGTCGCGAACGCAAGCGCGGCGGCCAATGCGATGGATGGTTTTTTCATTTTTCCGATTCCTCCCCTCTGGATTCTTTCTTGCACCGTGGCGGACATCTTTCCCGCTCGACATCGTGACCGGCTCCCATCGGCAACGCGTCGAAAAGCTCGATCCGAGCTTGGAATCCGGGAACTTGTGCGCCGAACCGGCAGTATACTGCCGGGTCTTGCTCAAGCAAGCTGACCCGCCATAGGAACGCGCCCAGGAACAGCGCTATAATGTATCATCGTTAGCGGATGCGGCCTGCCAGGGTGCAGGCAGAACGGGTGCAGTCCGGTGCGGTTGCAAGAGAACCCTGGAGGCGCAGGTCCATGCCGGTAGCCGCCGGCTCGCTCGAAGAGGCGCTGGCGCCGATCGCCGACGGCTGCACGCTGCTGGTGCCGCGCGGCAACGCCGGCGTGGCGATGGCGGCGACGCGGGCGCTGGTCCGGCGCGGCGTCAAACGGCTCAACCTGGTCGCGGTCCCGACCTCGGGCATCCAGGCAGACCTGCTGATCGGCGCGGGATGCGTCGAGAGCATCGAGGCGGCGGGCGTGAGCCTCGGCGAGCTCGGGCCCGCGCCGCGCTTTGCGGCCGCCCTGCGCGCGGGCGAGATTCTGGTCAAGGACACGACCTGTCCGGCGCTTCATGCGGCGCTGCAGGCGAGCGAGAAGGGCGTGCCGTTCCTGCCGCTGCGCGGGCTGATCGGCTCGGACCTGGTGAAATACCGGCCGGACTGGCGCGTGATCGACAATCCGTTCGCCAACCATGATCCGATCGTGCTGCTGCCGGCGATCAAACCGGACGTGGCGTTGTTCCACGCGCCGATGGCGGACGCGGCCGGCAACGTGTGGATCGGCGCGACGCGCGAGCTCATCACCATGGCGCATGCTGCGCGCGCAACCGTGGTCACGGTCGAGAGGCTTCACGACAAGAATCTGCTCGAGGATCCGGTGCTCGCGGCCGGAACGCTTCCGGGCTTCTATGTCGAGAAAATCGCAATTGCCCCGCGCGGCGCCTGGCCGCTGGCGCTGCCGGGCCATTACGGGCGCGACGACGCGCATCTCGCCGAATATGCGCGGCTCGCCGCCACGGCCGACGGGTTTGCGCGTTATCTCGACCTTTACGTCCATGAGCGGCGCGCAGCCTGACGGCAAATTCCGCACTGAGGAGCTGCTGGCCGACGTGATGAGCCGGCTGATCGGGGACGCGCGTCACGTCGCGGTCGGCGCACAATCGCCGATTCCGGCGGCTGCCGCGATCTTGGCGCGCGAGCGCGGCGGCGGACGGCCCCATGTGTCGATCCTGGAGAGCCGCACCCACAATTTCTTCACCGACGGCGGGCGCGAATTGTTCGATTGCGCCGGACAGGGCCGGCTCGACGTGTTTTTCCTGTCCGGCGGGCAGATCGACGGGGAAGCCAACATCAATCTCATCAGCGTCGGCGATTACCGCAGGCCCAAGGTACGGTTCTCGGGCTCGTTCGGTTCCGGCTATCTGTATTTCGTCGTGCCGCGCGTCATCCTGTTCCGGCTCGAGCACTCGCGCCGCGCCCTGGTCGAGAAGGTCGATTTCATCAGCGCGCCGGGAACGAGCCCGCACAACGTCTACCGCCCCGGCGGACCGATCGCGCTCATCACGCCGCTGTGCCTGTTCGCATTCGATCGGGAGAAAAAACGCTTCCGGCTCGACAGCGTGCATCCCGGCCACGGCGTCGAGGAAGTCATCGAAAACACCGGCTTCGATTTCGACCGCGCCCCGCAGGTGCCGCAGACACCGCCGCCCTCGGCCGAAACCTTGCGACTGCTGCGCGAGATCGTGGCGCCCGAACTCGCCGAGGCCTATCCGCGATTCGCCGCGTCGATGTTCGGGATCCAACCTATCGAGCGTCGTTCCGGAAGCTGCCCCGGATCGCCGCCCGGGGCAAGCTCCGCGGCTATCCGGAATCCATGACCACAGACCTTGAACCATTGAACCGTCGGTGTTCATAGGTTCCGGGTTCGCGGGCGTACGCCCGCGCCCCGGAATGACGGCACAGGGAGCGACAGACACGCATGCAGAATCTGAAGATCGACGGCGAGCGGCTGTGGGGCGAGTTGATGGAGACTGCCGCGATCGGCGGCACGCCCAAGGGCGGCATCTGCCGGCTCACGTTGAGCGATCTCGACCGAGAAGTGCGCGATTGGTTCAAGGCGCGCGCCGAACAACTCGGCTGCACCGTGACCATCGACGACATGGGCGCAATGTTCGCGCGAAGGCCGGGGCAGGCCGACGTGCCGCCGATCGCATTCGGTAGCCATCTCGATACCCAGCCCACCGGCGGCAAATTCGACGGCGTGCTCGGCGTGCTCGGCGCGCTCGAGGCGCTGCGCACCTTGGTCGAGGCCGGTTACGAGACCTTCGCGCCGATCGAGGTGGTGAACTGGACCAACGAGGAAGGCGCGCGGTTCTCGCCGGCCATGACCTCCTCGGGGGTGTTCGCGGGGGCGTTCGACCGCGCGTGGGCGGTCGCGCGCCAGGACCGTTCCGGCGAAAGCTTCGGCGCCGCGCTCGAAACGATCGGCTATCGCGGCCCGGAACCATGCGGGGCGCATCCGCTCTCGGCGTTCTTCGAGCTGCACATCGAGCAGGGCCCGATTCTCGAGGCCGAGGCCAAGGACATCGGCATCGTCACCGGCGTGCAGGGCATGCGCTGGTACGAGGCGAACGTCATCGGCCAGGACGCCCATACGGGCGCCACCCCGATGCATCTGCGCAAGAACGCGCTGCTCGGCGCCGCCCGTCTGGTCGACCAGATCGATGCGATCGCCCGCGGGCATCCGCCGCTCGCCGTGGGAACGGTAGGCTCGCTCGAGGTCAAGCCGAACTCGCCCAACGTGGTGCCGGGCGAAGTGCACTTCACGGTCGCCTTCCGGCATCCGGAGACCGCCGTGCTCGATGCCATGGAGCGCGCACGACGCGGTCGCGCAGATCTGCGGGGCGTTGCGGCTCGAGGGCGCGGCGAAGAAGATCTGGGACCAGCCGCCGGTCGCCTTCGATCCGCACTGCATCGCCGCGGTGCGCGAGGCCGCGGCGCAATCGGGGCTCTCGGCGCGCGAGATCGTGTCGGGCGCCGGCCACGATGCCGCCTATGTCGCTCGGGTGGCGCCGACCGCTATGATCTTCGTGCCCTGCCGCGAGGGCATCAGCCACAACGAGGCCGAGTTCAGCTCGAAGCAGCAATGCGCGGCCGGCGCCCAGGTGCTGCTGCAGGCCGTGCTCAACTACGACCGCGCACTGGCGGAGCGGCACGCGCGCTGATCCAAGGGCTGGCTCGGCATCAATTTTTGAGGCCCATTGCCGCAAGTCTCGCAATCAAAGCGGAAACCGCCGATCAGGAGTTGGCCTTGTCGTTCGGCTCCTTGACCAGCTCCTTGAGCTTGTCGGACATCGGCAGTTGGATGTTGATGCCCTTGGGGGGGATCGGGTTCTCGAACCACTTGGTATAGAGCTTCACGAACTCGCCCGAGCGCATCAGGCCGGTCAGGGTCTCGTCGACCAGCACCTTGAATTGCGGGTCGTCGCGGCGGAACATCAGCGCATAGGGATCGGACGGGTAGGCGGCTTCCAGCAATTTGAAGTCCCCGGGAATCTTTGCGTTTGCCCGGAATCCGGCGACCAGAATGTCATCCTCCATCCAGGCGCTCGCACGTCCGGTGTCGACGAGCAGGAAAGACTCGGCGTGATCCTTGCCTTGCATGATGGTGAGGCCGAGTTTCTCCTCATTGTTCAGTCTGTTGACGAATTGCGCGGTATTGGTGCCTGCCGTCACCGCCACGGTCTTTCCTTTCAGGTCGTCGGCCGTGCGGATGCCGCTATCGGTGCGGACCAGCCATTTGAACTGAGGCACGAAAAACGTCACCGAGAATGCGACCTGCTTCTGTCGGGCAAGCTGGTTGGCGGTCGATCCGCATTCGATGTCGACCGTACCGTTGGCGACAAGCGGCATGCGCGTCGCGGAAGTGACCGGATTGTATTCCACCTTCAGGTTCGGCATTCCGAGCTTGCTCTTCACTTTCTCGATGACGTGCCGACACAGCTCGATGGAAAAGCCTACAGGCTGCTGTTTGTCATCGAGATAGGACAAGGGAAGCGAGCTCTCGCGGTACCCGACGGTGAACGTCCCGACGTCCTTGACCTTCTTCAGAGTGCCTTCAAGATCTTGGGCGACTGCCGTCGTCGAGACGATACCGAGCATACAGGCTGTCAAGGCGATGCTTGCTGAATTGCGCATTTCCGACCCTCCACGAAACCGGACGCCAGGCGTCCGGACCAAACGCTCAACTCGCCGTCGCGGCGTCGATCGCTTCGCCAAGCC
>Ga0137366_10001393_pt1 | contig 17921 bp, 19 predicted proteins | sample SagtaG_8_FD_104938 | JGI IMG/M metagenome (GOLD analysis project Ga0137366, IMG submission 104938) | Vadose zone soil microbial communities from Sagehorn Ranch, Mendocino, California, USA - Sage1_L_60_16 metaG | ecosystem: Environmental > Terrestrial > Soil > Vadose zone | place: USA...
GAAAACCCTTGGTACCTTTCTCAACGACGAACGCCGAAAGTCCATGCGTATGCGCCGCGCGGTCTGTTACTGCAATTACCACCGCGACGTCCGCGTAGTGGCCGTTGGTGATGAACGTCTTCGTGCCATTCAGCACCCAATTACCGCCCCTCCGGACAGCAGTCATGCGCGCGCTGCCGGCGTCGGAACCAGACGAAGGCTCGGTCAGTCCCCACGCGCCAATGAACTCGCCGCTAGCCAGCTTCGGAATGTATTTCTTCTTTTGCCCATCGTTGCCAGCGAGAAAAATATGGTTTGAGCAGAGCGAGGTATGCGCCGCGACGATAATTCCCACCGAGCCATCAACCCGAGAAAGCTCTTCGATCGCGGTCACGTATTCGACATATCCCATGCCAGCGCCACCTAACTCCGCCGGAAATACGACGCCCATGAGCCCCAGCTTGCCGAGTTCCTTAATGGTTGAGAGTGGAAAGTCGCCGGCCTCGTCCCACTTGCGAACGTTAGGTGCGATCTCGCGCTCCGCAAACTCGCGAACGCTTTTCTTCAGTTGTAGTTGTTCTTCGTTCAGCTGGAAATCCACGGACCTCTCCTGTAGGGAAGGTTCATTACATCATAGACAAGAGGGTTGAACGAGCGCTCGTACCGACCGGTTGGTTAAGCGGATTTCTTCTCCGCTTTTCCGAAGATTCGTTTTGCCATCCACAGGGGCGCGACAAACACATGCGCGGGGTTCGTGAGAAACGCAGGCTTGTTGCCTTCGATCAAATGCCCGAGCCAGGCCAGAGCGAAAGCAGTTGGGATGAGAAGCAACGCGATGATCCAGTGGAACCAGACCACAATCAGGGATGAGAAACCGACTGGGATCGCAATCAGGTGCAGCGCACGGTTCACGGGATGGTTGTGCGCGCCATCGTAATGCGAGTAGAGACCCATATGTCACCTCGCGTTCCGCGCAGGATTATAGCGCGGAATTCACAGAAACAAACCGCTCGAAAACTTCATTCGACAGCAGTCGCCCTCTTGGCGTTAGGCGGATGACATCGGGATCGGGAATGAGCAGATCGGCAGCGACCAGCTCAGAGATGCTTTCGTCATAGCTCGCAACCGCGCTCTTGCCGAAACTGTGTGCCAGTTCACTCAGTGAAACGCCACGATTCATCCTCAGCCCCAGAAAGAACGCCTCCTGCAATGCAAATTCAAGGTCAACAAGAGATCGCATCTTTGCCTCGCCAGCCACGTATTTTTCCAGCGAGTCTGGATTCGAGAACCGCACCGCAGAACTGGTATCGGTAACTAGCAGCATGGAGTGTGCATCCACGCCGAAGCCAAGATACGGCTGCCGCGTCCAATATTTCAAGTTATGCTTCGACTCGAAACCCGCCTGAGCAAAATTCGAGATTTCATATTGCTGAACTCCCGCGGCATTGAGGCGATCGCAGGCAAGCTCGTAAAAGTCCGCAATGAGATCTTCGTCCGGGACGAAATGGGCGTGATACTTTTGCCCACCGGCAATAAGTTCACGGCCGAGGCGGGAATCTTCATCCACTTCTAGCATGTAAACGCTCGCATGCGGAACTCCGCAGCCGATCAGTTCATCCAGCGATTGCTGCCAACTCTCTCGCGTTTGATGTGGCAGGCCGGCAATGAGATCAACATTGATATTTGAAATCCCGGCGGAACGAAGCCGTGCACTGTCATCCAGCACAACGTCGCGCTTGTGAAGGCGCCCGACTGATGCGGCTTCGTGATCCACAAATGATTGCACGCCCAGGCTGACGCGACTGACTCCGCATCGCACTAAGGCCGCCATCATGTCTTCAGAAAGCGTGCCGGGCGCGCATTCCACCGTAATCTCGGCCTCCGGCTGCACGTCGAAATTTTGCCGAATAGTGACAAAGACACGTTCCAGCTGTGCTACATCCAACATAGTTGGAGTGCCGCCCCCGAAATAGATGGAGTCAACGGCTCGATCGAAGCGGCCGTCTATTTGTGACGCGGTGTGCTCAGCGCTCGCGATTTCGTCACACAAGCGGGCCACATACTTTTCGAATATCGCTCGCGAGAAGACATCCGACGCGAAGTTGCAGTAGGTGCACTTGGTTCGGCAAAAAGGAACGGAAATGTACAATCCAAGCGGCATCTGTATGATTATCAGCTGTTAGCTCTCGGCTGTCAGCTCTACGCTTGTATCAGCAACCCAAACTACCTATGCTCCCACGCGTCGTTATCACAGGAATGGGCGCCGTCAGCCCGAACGGAATCGGCAAGGAAGCTTTTTGCCGCGCGGTGCTGGCTGGCAAATCCGGCGTGAAACGGATCTCGCGGTTTGATTCCTCACACCTGCTTGTACACATCGGCGGCGAAATCCCGGAGTTCGACGAGCTTGCCTGGGTTGACGCACGCGAGCGCAAACATGTATCACGGGTTGTTCCATTGTGCCTGGCCGCGACCACCGAAGCCGTGACCGACTCCGGTCTCGATCTGGCTTCCATGTCGGTTGACCAGAAGCGCGAGATTGGAATCATCCTCGGCACAGGCGGCGGAGCGCAGGAATTTTCCGAGCAAATGTACCGCCTGTGGCACAGCGGCAAGGAAAAACAGGTCAGCCTGTTTTGTATTCCGAGCGGAACCATGGGAACGATTCCCAGCGAAATCAGTATGCGCTTTGGCTTCCGCGGATACAGCCACGTCGTTACCGCGGGCTGCACCTCTTCAACCGATGCTCTGGGCTACGCTTATCAGCACATTCAGGCCGGTGTGCAGCCGGTTTTCGTGGCGGGTGGCGTTGATTCGCCGATCACGGAAGGGATTGTGAAGGGTTACACCATGATCCGCGCGCTCACGCAATCGTGGAACGACCAGCCCGAAAGGGCCTCGCGACCGTTTTCTGCCGATCGCGACGGTTTCGTTCTCGCCGAGGGCTCATGGATGTTCGTCCTCGAGGAGTACGAACATGCCAAAGCACGAGGAGCAAGGATCTATGCCGAGATCACCGGCTATGCTTCCACGTGCGAGGCATTTCATCGTGTGCGCATGAGTGACTCACCTGACGAACCCGCGCGTGCGATTACGTTGGCACTCGAAGAATCACGAATTGCGCCGCAGGACATTCAATACGTAAGCTTGCACGGCACTTCCACGGAGATGAATGACCGGGTTGAATCCCGCGCGTTGAAGCTCGCTCTTGGTGATCATGCTTACAAGATTCCGATGTCCGGACTCAAGTCGCAGATCGGCCACGCTCAAGGCGCTTGTGGCGCCGCAAGCGTCGCAGCAACTTTGATCGCGATGGAACATGGCAAGGTTCCGCCGACCATAAACCTGGATCAACCGGACCCTGACTGTGACTTGGACTATGTTCCCGACATCGGCCGCCGAGCCAGCATCGAACACGCGCTTTGCAACTGCGTCGGTTTTGGCTCGAAGAACTCGGCGCTGGTACTGAAGAAAGCTGCGTAATTCTTAGTCAGGATGACTTCTAAACCGCTGGCCAGTTCCTCAGGTCTCATGCTTAACTTTGTACTGTGAAGCTGTTGTTATTCATAGTCAGTGTTGCCGTGCTTGGGTTCGCTCAAACTGACTCACATCCCTACCCCTTCTTGCTGCGGATTTCGCACGAGACTTTCGATGATTATTCTTGCGCTTTGCTGCAGACGACTGGTGCATTCCATCTTGAATTCGCGCGGGGAGGCGACATTAAAGTTTTTGAAGGAGTGACCGGTCCCGAGGACGTATCGAAGGTTCAGCGCATTTTGGAAGGGCCACCGCTGGAGGTGCTGTCACAGGAGCAAGTCGAAGAGCCGATCGTCCGCAGCCGAACGGAGAGGCTTCAGCTCACCATTCGTCGGCATGATTATTGGCAGGACCTCTTCTTTCAAAGCATCGAGAGTGAACAACCATTCAAACGTTCCCTCGAAGCACTTATCAGTTGGCTCGACGATCTTCATAAATTACCCCACAAAGAATTCTCCGAAGAAGAAGGCAAACAGAACTGCCTTCCACCCAAGGAGATCGTGCTCAAGAAGCGCGATCCGTTTCCCGCCCCATCGCGGTCGTTTACGCCAAGCGATTGGGCGGCGAAGTCTGTACTGAAAGTTCCTCCGCTCGCACCGATCGCCCCGACGAAACCCGTTCCCGTTAGGCCCTTACTCCGGGCATATTCGTTCGCAGTAAAGAGCAGCGACGCACGGCAATTCTGCACACTCATCGCAGACAGTGGCCGATATCGGTTCGAAGATCGCTATCAGAAAATGGGAAAACCGGTGAACAGCAGGATTACAGTGGGCGTGTTGAATTCTGAGGAGCGCGCGCAACTTCTGACGATCCTGGACAACCCCAGACTGGCTCAGATTCGCCATCACGAGCCACGTGGCAGCGCGGTGGTCCCGGTCCTGGGAGACATGTTGAATCTGACAATCACGCGGCCCTCTGGGGACCAGAACATCATTCTATCGAGCAGCTTCGGCCGCCAATTCGGAAGTTTCTACGGAGGTGATGCCGATACCACGGTCGCCCAAAAGCTGACAAAATTCTTGAAAGACCGCATCGAGAACGGCAAGACCCAAACGTTGGACAAGTCCACGCGCAATGACTGCACCGAACTGCCGTAAGCTCTACATAATCCGTGCAACCAGATCGTAGTCGTGCGTTTCTGTGATCTGGCAGCGATAGAACTCTCCTGGAACTGGATCCAGGCCATCGCGAACGTCGGAAACGTAGAGTTTGCCGTCGATTTCAGGTGCGTGCATGGCGGTGCGGCCTTCGAGCAGCATGTCCGTCTCTTCGGACGGGCCTTCGAGCAGGACGTCGAATTCTTTTCCTCGGAGCGCCTTTTTCTTGCGGCGGCTGATGGCCTGCTGAATCTGCATCAGGTGCTTGCGCCGCCGCTCGATTTCGCGCGGCGAGAGTTTTTCATCTAGCGCAAAAGCCGTGGCGCCTTCCTGGTCTGAGTAGGCGAAGCTGCCTATCCAGTCAAACTCGGTGGCCTTCACAAACTCGCACAGCTCATTGAATTCCTTCTCCGATTCGCCGGGGAAGCCGACAATGAAAGACGTTCGCAGGGTTACATCGGGAATCGTGCGGCGCATCTTCTCAATCGTCCGCAAGAAAATATCGGCATTCCCACCACGCTTCATGCGCTTGAGGGTCCCCGCAGAGGCATGCTGCAACGGAACATCCACGTAGGAACAAATCCTGTCGTGTTTGGCGATTGTCTCCAGCAGACGCGTCGTGATCTTGTTCGGGTAGGCGTATAGGAACCGCACCCACCGCAGATCTTCAATCGCTGCTAGCTTTTCGAGCAGCAACGCCAAACCGTCTTGCAAACCGAAATCTTCGCCGTAGCAGGTCGTGTCCTGGCCGATCAGCGTGATCTCACGAACGCCTGAGCGCGCCAAGCGTTCTGCCTCAGCAACAACCGACTCAAAGCGTCGAGACCTGAACTTCCCTCGAAGCTGCGGAATGATGCAGAAACTGCAGGGATGATCGCATCCTTCTGCGACTTTGATATAAGCAGTCGAGCGCGGCGTAGCTAGTATCCGCGGCGTAGCCTCGTCGTAGAGATAATTCGGCAGATCGGCGATGGCTCCATCCCAACTTTCGCGCGAGAAGCGGCCGTTCGCAGCGCGAGCGTCGCCCTCAGCACGCGACGTCAATATCCGGAATGGCGAATCGGTCGGAGCAGCTGATTCGATTCCCACCGCACCCAGAATCTTCTCGAGTTCGCCGGTGCCGACGACCGCATCGACTTCCGGAATGTTCCTGCGAATTTCGTCTCGGTAGCGCTCGACCAGGCACCCGGCGACAACCAACTTCTTTGTCCGCCCAAGCTTGTGCCGGGCCATCTCGAGGATGGCATTTACCGATTCCTGCTGGGCACTCTCGATGAACGAGCAGGTATTTACCACAATGACATCAGCATCTTCCGCGCGCGGCACAAGTTCGGCCCCGGCTTGGGAGAGCATGCCCATCATGACCTCGCTGTCCACCAAGTTTTTGGGGCAGCCCAGGCTCACGAATCCAACTTTGGGAGAAGCGGTTTTAGGAGGCTCGACGACCGCTACAGATGAAGATTTCGACTGCATGCAATCTTTCCATTTTATCACTTGACCAGCTGCACTGCCTTCTCTGCTATCCCGGCGAACTCTCCGCGACCTCTGCGGATAAAGCTTTTGACTCTCGGCCTTGATCCATAAAAGCAGCCGCTAGTCTCGTGGCCAGACGGCCATTCACCTCCGGCACTTTTAGGCTGGCCCGGGGTCAAGTAGAGTTTTTCCATGAGCTCCGCCGCAACCGGGAAAAAGTACGTCTGCACGCAGTGCGAGATGACGGAAGAGAAGTGCCACTGCGAAAAGTTTTGCTGCTTTTGCCAGAGCCAGTTAGATGTGCGGCTCTGCCAGGATGGCCTTTTCTATTGTCCACCCTGCCGTGAAGCCTGCGATTACAAAATAGCAGGCGAATAACGAATGCTAACTATTGCGGCAAATGTTTTAACTGCAGAGGGCGCAGAGAATCTCTAAATCACTACTGCCTCTTGATACTCTCCGAACACGCCTCTCATTGCGTCAGAAATCTCACCGACCGTGGCACAGGCCTCGACAGCAGCCAGTATTCTCGGCATTACATTTTCGCCTGAGTTCGCAGCGCTGCGAACCGCGTCAATGGCCTGCTTCCATTTCGCAGCGTCACGTTTTGCACGCAATGTCCGCAAGCGTTCGATCTGCCTTCGCTCAAGAGATTCGTCAATCCGCTGGATGGGGACCTGCCTTTCACTCTCCTGAGCGAAACGATTCACGCCGACAACTGTGGCATCGCCCGTCTCAACTGCCTTCTGATATTCGTAGGCAGCATTCTGGATCTCCTGCTGTACAAATCCGCGCTCGATGGCTTTTAGCATCCCGCCAAGGCCTTCAATTTTCTCCAAATATTCCGCCGCCCGCTTCTCTATCTCATCCGTGAGCGACTCGATGAAGTACGAACCCGCAAATGGATCAATCGTGTTGGGAGCGCCTGACTCAAAAGCGACGATTTGCTGCGTCCTCAGAGCGATCCTGGCCGCCTGCTCAGTCGGCAATGACAGCGCCTCGTCAAAGGAATTCGTATGCAGTGACTGCGTGCCACCCAACACGGCAGCCATCGCCTGAATCGCTGTGCGCACGATGTTGTTCTCCGGCTGTTGAGCCGTGAGTGTGGAGCCGGCCGTCTGAGTGTGAAAGCGGAGCATCCAAGAACGCGGGTTCTTGGCTCCAAATTGCTCCCGCATAATGCGTGCCCATATACGCCGTGCCGCACGAAACTTCGCAACCTCCTCGAGAAAATTGCTGTGCGCATTGAAGAAAAACGAAATGCGCGGAGCGAATACGTCCACATCAAGACCGGCATCAATCGCCGCCTGCACGTATGCAATGCCGTTCCCGAGCGTGAAGGCGACTTCCTGGACCGCGGTCGAACCCGCCTCGCGCATGTGATATCCAGAGACCGAGATCGTGTTCCACTCGGGCACGTTTTCATTCGCCCACGCGAACAAGTCGGTCACCAGGCGCATGGCGCGGTCCACGGGATAAATATAGGTCCCGCGCGAAATGTATTCCTTCAGAACATCATTCTGCACGGTGCCGGAAAGCTTTTTCACATTGGCATGTTGCCGGCGGGCGACAGCAACATACAGCGCCAGCAAGATTGGCGCCGTGGCATTGATGGTCATGGATGTTGAGATCTTTGTAAGGTCAATGCCATCGAACAGGCGCTCCATATCTTCGATGGAGTCAATTGCTACGCCTGCTTTTCCGACCTCGGCAGCAGACAAAGCATGATCGGAATCGAGGCCAATTTGGGTTGGCAAGTCGAAAGCCACGGAGAGTCCCGTTATCCCATGGGCCAGCAAGTACTTGTATCGCTTATTGGATTCCTCAGCGTCGCCCATTCCGGCATACTGGCGCATAGTCCAGAGCCGGCCACGATACATGGTGGGCTGAACGCCGCGGGTGTACGGGGGATCGCCGGGGTAGCCCGCTTGCTGGTCGTAATCCCAATCCGCAAGATTAGAATCGGTATAGAGCTCCTGAACAGGAATGTGAGAAGAAGTTTGTGGATCGGCTGAGGAGCCGCGGTCTTTGGCCCGATTTGGCATGTGAAAGCTATCTGTTGCTTTTGCGGCGCGCTCTCCAAAACGAACTCACGCCGAACCAGGCAAATACCAAGCTGAACCCCGCCGCAGCAGCCACTCGGCCGTTCGTTCCTTTGCCCGCATGGTAGGCGGTGTACTCGCGGAACAGGGCCACCCCACCAATGCTCGCAAACACCAGAAAAACAAAGCCGGTTACTTCCAGCCAGAGCTGATGCAGCACCGCACCGAAGTGTCCCAGGGTCGCCCTGGCGCCGCTCAGCAGAGCTCCGTAAGCCCGGCTACGTTTTACTTGCTGGCCGGCAATCCTGGCCGCGACGCCAACTTTCTGGGCCGTTGAAGTATTTCCCATTGCTCTCGATTTTACCAACCTTCGGGTTTAGAATACGGCCTAGAAGGTGATGCCATTACCACGGTTCGGCATCTAAGGATTGAGACCGGGGGATTCGTGGACCAACAACTCAAGCAGCTGATGAAAGAATTAGGCGAGGCAATCAACGAGTCTTTAGCTGACTCGGAGCAGATTGCCGATGTTGTTACCCGGATCAAAGACGGCGGTTATGACATTTTTCTTGTTCTTGAAGCCACTATTGGAGTCAGCCGACCCGGCGAAAAATCGACCGACAAAACTTCCATGGTTACCACGCTCGCCAGCAACCCCGACCTCAAAGTAAGCGAACAAGACCTGAAGTTCCTGAAGTCGTTACGTATCAAGATCGAAGACGACGCCGCGTAAACCGTCTCCACCCGCAACCTCGCGCAACGAATAACGACTTCTAGAGTTTTGCTCTGATCACGCCGCCTGAGGGTCAGCGGGCAATATGAATACCGGGCGGCGGTCGGCAAGCTCAAGCAGATAGCGCGCGGCAGCCAGATGCTCGGCAAGCGGTGTGGCCTGAGCGTATCCTTCGGCGCGTACTGTCAGTACAGGAGTTGAAGACTCCACATCTATTCGTCGAATCTTCGCGTCCTGCTGCGTGTCGCATGCGCAGGCAAATCGCAAAATGCCGCCCAGGAATTGCACGGTCCACCGCTTTGATTGTGGAAGATCTGAGAAGGTCTTTTGGGTTTCGCTCGGCAGAGCGCCGCGATGGTAGCGCGCGACCAAAGATACAGTACGAATCTCATCCGCCGTCCAACCCAAGGGCGCACTCAGCTTGCGGATCATGCGAGCCGATGCCTTGTGATGCCCGCGGTTGGTTTTTGCGTAGCCGACATCATGCATCGCCGCTGCAGCCCGCAGAATTTGCCGGCAACTCTCGCGCTTGTCATCCGGCACTCGATCCGCCAATCCATCAAAAAGCTGCGTGGCGAGATCGGCAACGTGCCTCGAGTGTCGGACGTTGGGATCGAGGAACGCGGCCCAAATCTCCAACCGGCGGAATCCGATGGTTCGAAGGTGCTCAGGCTTGGGTAATCCGGCGCGCCAGACTTTCCACAGCGAATCCGTACCAACCATTTTCCCCCGATATTTTTCCAGGCACCGCTGGCGTTCCTCTTGCACGCGAGACCGCCACGCCAGCTGCGATGCGGAGTCTGGAAATACTTTGATTGTGAGAGCTGTATGCCAGAGGACATCCAGGTCGTGCACGTCGCCGAGCGCATCTTGCAGTTCTTTCAGATCCGCGCTCCATCGGTCGTGGAGACTGGGCAGAAAATTTTCTACGGTATAGCGAAATCGTTTAATTCCAATGCGCAGATCGTGAAACGCCACTTTGGTCCGATTGCGCAACGCCCGGCAATGGAGCGCACGTGCCTGGTACCAGCGTTCCAGTGCGAGTTGGGCAAAAACAGGGCTGTCGAGCGGAATGCGGGCGGCCCGAGATGGCAATTGATGCGCCCAGTTGTTCCACTTCGCGCGGTCGAATTCCTGTAGCGCAGCAACTGCCGCGATTTGAAGCTCCTGTTCTCGCCGGTTCAGGAAGTCTCGTAACACTCGCGCGGCCGGATCGCCTTCAGGCGCAAGTTTCTCGATCCACTCTCGGAGCACGTGGCTATCTCGCAACTCGCCGAGGCTGCCAAAAAGCTGCTTGCCCGCTTTCCTCATCTTCTTCCAGGCGGGATCAGCATCGAGCACCATGAGGCCATCAGCTAAAGACCGGCAGCGGCGTAAAGCTGTACGCAGATCGTGAACGGGGTCAGACCGCAATCCGTCCGCGACCATCTCCACTTGGTTTAATACTTCGTCCATCCAGTAAGCGAGACCGATCCGTTTCTGCTGCACTGCTGAAGCCGCCATTGAGTAAGACCTAGCCTTTGTTAAGAACTTTGAAGATTAAGAAGATTGAAACCGCCGCGGTGAAGAGATCGCATCAGAATTCCAAGTATCCTCCAGCGCTGTGACGTGTCGCGCCGTCGGTGCCATTGCCGGAAAGCACGCGCGAAAAGTCCTGCAGGGCCTCCCAGGCAGCTTCATTCAGCGCAGGATCGGAACTGACCAGTTCGCGAATCATCTCCCAGGCAGCAAGGTTGAGAGACCCTTCCGGCGGAGGGCCCATCGCGAGCGAGACCGCACACTGAGGGCAAAAGCAGATTCGCTTCGCGGCGGATTTTTGGCGTGGACGTATTCCCACCGTCTGGGCAAACATGTACACCGATACCGCCTTGTTTCCTTGCTCCAGTTCGCGGTTGCATCGAAGGCAATACACGGTTTCCAAAGGAGATTCCCAAAACTTCTTAATTCACGATGCTCCGATGGAAGTGCTGTGACGGCAAGTATGAAGAAAGATTCGGAGCGAACAGATGGAATCCCGTAACGGTGCGCCCCAACTATGGCTAGGCGGATCAGCTAGAGCGAATCAAGTTTGGCTCTAGTTGTCGGGTGTGAAGTCGTGCACCCTCATCTCATGCGTTCCGTAAAGCTGGAATTGGTGCGACGTTCGCAGCCGCTCACGACGAAGTCACTGCAGACCGCTAAAGCTCCAGAACGCCGGCAGGTCGCCGCCGTTTGCTTCCGGATTCTCAGCACGGGTATCGAATTTCTTCTGGTGCGCACACGCCGCAATCGATGGACATTTCCCAAGGGCGGCATACAGACAGGGCTGACCCATGCTCAGTCCGCGGCGATTGAGGCCTACGAAGAGGCAGGAGTTCACGGCCGTATAGAGGAAACCGCATTCACTCGATATACCCTCCGCAAACTGCGGAAGCGTGGGACTGGCGAACCTGAGAACTCGGTCCATGCGCACCTCTGCGAAGTGTTCCGGCTCGGCGAGCCTGAAGAACTCAATCGAAACCCCACGTGGTTCTCTTCTGCAAAAGCGAAAAGGCGATTGGCGGAAGGACGCATCACGGAAAATGCGGCTGAACTTGGGCAGGTTGTTGACCGAGCTCTCGCGCGCATCCAGCGGTTCTCAGCGCGTACGCTAGCCGGAAACGATCCGCTGATGGACGCGAAGTTCGAGGCTGCTGAATTCTATGCGCGGGGTCCGATGGCACGAGGTGCAAAACTGCCTCCGGCACCACCGCCTTCTCGCTTGGCACCTGCTCCACGCCGCGGCAAGCTCTTAGAACTCCGAGTGATTCAATCAGACCACCCCTGACCCAGCGATTGCAAATTTAGATTCGATCAGCTGGCATCGTTCGCCTGAAGTCAGGCTTCTAATGTCACGTATTCATCATCCGTGAGAAAGAATCGTTGGAGTGAGGTGCGAAAATGGCGAAATGCGAAGTTTGCGGCAACGAATATGACAAGTCGTTCGAGTTGGTGGCCGCCGGAGCGCGGCATACCTTCGACAGCTTCGAATGCGCGATTCAGGCGATTGCGCCCGTTTGTGAGCATTGCAACTGCAGAGTGATTGGCCACGGCGTGGAGGTTGGCGGCCGCTTTTTCTGTTGCGCCCACTGCGCCAAATCCGTAACTTCAGCGGACGTTAAAGACCGCGCCGCATAGGGGTCATCCGTCCCGGAAATCGCGAAAGGCACACGGCCTCGACCGTGATTTGGAAGGCATTGGTGGACCTGGTCGGGATCGAACCGACGACCTCTTCCATGCCATGGAATAACAAAAATCGTAAGCCATTGCCGGTGCAGTACTTATGAACCGGTTGAGTCGGCAAAACAGGCAAAAATCGCCCAATCTTGCTACCAAATTGCTACCAAAACTGTTGCTACCAAACTGCTACCAAGAAGTTAGTGGGCAAAGGGCTGACCGCGGGGGATCAGCCTTTTCTGCTCGGCTAAAGTACCAACTATTGGCGAGGCGGGAACGGCTCTACGGCTCTGTCCATCTCACAGCTTGGGTTTGTAGAAAAATGTACTGTATATATCGCGCTATAGTTTACCGCCGCCCACAAATTGCTAGACCTTCACATCAGGAAAATCGGCACGTGCTGGTGATTGAGCAAGATTGCCCGGTGAGTGGGACGGAGTTAGCTATGGGCCTTCGGCCCACCCATTGGGATGAAAATTGGGTCGAGTCAGTGCGCGTACGATCAATCCAGCGTGGACGGCAAAGGTCGTTTGCACTCTGGATGAAGTGAGGCCGTTTTTGAGTTTGATCAGGAACGCGCGTTTTGAACCAATCTGTGTCGCGCCACTCAGGAGGTAGTACGGGTGGTAGCACATGACGGTGTGTAACCTTTTCGCGTGCGTTCTGCCGCTTCCACGCCAGGAGGAAGCGATGAAGATCGCGGGAATTGACGTACACAAGAAAGTGTTGATGGTCGTGATCGTCGATGGGAGTGCGCCGGAAGAGAAACCGACACGGCGGCGGTTTGCCACCATGCCGAGCCAGTTGCACCAACTACTGATCTGGTTACAGGGACAGGGAGTAGAAGAAGCAGTGATGGAATCGACCGCACAGTACTGGCGGTCAGTGTGGTTGGAACTGGAACCCCATATGCGTTTGCACTTGGCGCAGGCGTTCTCCAACCGCGCTCCGCGGGGTCGGAAGCATGACTTCAAGGATGCCGAACGCTTGGTGCGCCGACAGATCGCCAACGAGTTGATTTTGAGTTTTGTGCCCAACGGGGAACAGCGTATTTGGCGCAGCATGACCCGCATGAAGCTGCAGCTCACCCGTGATCGAGTGCGCCTGCAGAACCAGATGGAGTGTCTGCTGGAAGAGATGCGAATCAAGCTATCGATTGTCGTAAGCAATCTGCTGGGTGCCAGCGGGTTGCGCATTCTGCAGGCTTTGGCGCAAGGCGAGACCGACCCCAAGAAGTTGGCGGAACTGGGAGATGAGCGATTGCAGTGCACGGAAGAGCAACTGGTGGACGCTTTGACCGGAAGAGTGCAGCCAATGCACCGCGAAATGCTGAGCTTACAACTACAGCGGCTGCAGTTGATCGATCAGCAAATGGCCCAACTGAACGGCATGATCGCGCAGGCCATGAAGGCACATCAAGACGCGGTAATCCGACTGGCAGAAGTGCCTGGGTTGGGAGCGGATTCGGCGCAGCAGATCATCGCCGAAGTAGGGGCCCAGGCGAGTACGTTTCCTTCGGCAGCGGAGCTCACGTCTTGGGTGGGAACCTGTCCCGGTAAGGAGGAAAGTGCGGAGCAGAACCGCAGCAGTCGCTCGGCGAAGGGCAATAAATATCTGCGGCGAGTACTGAACCAAGCAGCGCATGCCGCTGTCATGAAGAAAGGCAGTTACTTTCAGGGCGTGTGTTCCGGCGTCTGCTGCCGCGATTGGGCTATCAGTCCGCCATCTGGGCCATTGCCCATCGTCTTTGCCGCTTGGTTTGGAAGATCTTGCATGAGGGCGTGCGATTCATCGAACGAGACTGCGAAGCTGATCCCAGGGCCAAAAAGCAACGTGCGCAAATGCTCGTACGCGCACTTCGCAAGCTCGGATACCAGGTCACCATCACACCCCTAAACCAAGTTACGGCCACGAACGCGATCTAAACGAGCCGGGGATTTTCGACGGAGTGATATTGAGCGATTTTTCGTCAATTGACTCGAACTGAGAAGCGGGGCGCAAGTTCGTTAAGCAACAATATAGAATCACAGCGTGGAAGCACGCCATGCACGAACACAATGGGCCGCAAGAAGACACTGTTCTGGATCGGCATGGTGATTTATGCAGCCAGTTTTGCTGTTGTTGCGTTAGTGGATCGGGCATCGGGCGGGGGGCTGATTAGCGGCTTCCGGGCCGCTGTCTTTTCGACTTGGGTGCCCGTTGGCGTTCCACCCCTTCCAATCCGACTGGCCGTTCCACTACATGAAAGTTGAGTACCTCGCTCTTGTAATCAGTGGCTTGATTAACCCTCTCTTTCTCGTGATCCTGACCCTGGCTGCCATGGGCTATCAACAGGCGGTAGCTATTCTGAGGATCATCTTGCTTCTGATGATTCCTTTCTGCTGGGTTGTGTTCTACTCCCATCCCCTCTACCCCCGCGAAGGACATTTTTTATGGGTCTTGGGGATGGGTCTTGGCGCTGTTTTCCGGCTTTCTGCAGGCTGGATCACACAGTGACTGGGAGGAATGCCCGTGGTGCTCGGGTAGAGATTACAATTGCCCCCAATGCGCTGGCACAGGATGGATTCTCGTGCGGGATGAACCGAAGTTACGCAAAGAAATACGCGCGAAACGGAGTTCAAAGAACCGTTAAGAGAAGCGGCTAAGCTGATTCGGTGCCATTCCCTCGCTTCCAGCCTCTGCTCGCTGACGTAAACAGATGGGATGAGAAGGCCGGTCTCCGACGGGATGCTGTACGCTCCCAAGTTATCGACGTGCTTTGAAGCACAAGAGATAAAGGAGACCGGCAATGAAGAAGGTTAGCACTGCAGTGATCAAGCAAAGCAGGAATTTTTCTCAGCAGAAGCTCACCATCGGTTTGGATTTAGGAGACCGCTCCAGCTGCTACTGCGTTCTGGATGAAACCGGGCGCATGGTGATGGAACACAAAGTCTGCACCACACCCAAGGCTTTGCAAGCGGCATTCGGAGCCATGCCGCGCAGTCGGATCGCGCTGGAGACCGGGATGCATTCGCCGTGGATCAGTCGGCTGCTGAGCGGTTTGGGACATGAAGCGATCGTCGCGCATGCGCGCAACGTGCGCCTGATCGGGGAGAGCCGGCGCAAAGACGATCGGCTGGATGCGCAGACGTTGGCGCGGCTGGCCCGGATCGATCCCGAGTTGCTGTGTCCGGTGAAGCATCGGAGCGCGAAAGCGCAGGCAGATCTGACCGTGATCCGGGCGCGAGCCGGACTGGTGCGAGCGCGTACGGCGCTGGTGAACACGGCCCGTGGACTGGCCAAGAGCTACGGCGAGCGGCTGCGCGGCTGCAACGTACGCAACATGAATCCGGAGAAAGCGGAGGGTCTGAGTCCGGAACTGCAAGCAGCACTGGAGCCGTTGCTCATGGCGCTCGAGTCCTTGAGCGAGCAGATTCGTGAGTATAACGAACGGATCGAAAAGCTGGCGCAGGAAAGTTATCCGCAGGTGACGCTGCTGAAGCAGATCAAGGGCGTGGGCACACTGATAGCGCTGACGTTTTTGCTGACGCTGGAAGACCCGCACCGTTTCCGCAAGAGCCGCGACGTCGGTTGCTACCTGGGACTGCAGCCCGGACGAAGAAACTCCGGCCAGAGCGAGCCGCAGATGCACATCAGCAAGGAAGGCGATCCCTACCTGCGCACGCTGCTGGTGCAAGGGGCGCAGCACATCCTGGGACCGTTTGGTTTGGACTGTGATCTGCGGCGTTGGGGTCTGAAGCTGGCCGAGCGCGGCGAAAGGAATGGGAAGAAGCGAGCCATCATTGCCACGGCCAGAAAGCTGGCGGTGTTGCTGCATCACTTATGGGTGAGTGGAGAAGTGTACGAACCGTTGCACAACGGCGGCCGCATGGCCATGCCGGCAGCGGCATAAAGCAAAAACATTCTGAGAAAGGAAAGACCAAGCCCAAAACGCCGAGTTCCGGTGACTGCGTTAATCGCCTGGCCCAACTTCTCTGCAAAGAGAAAGACAGGTCGACAATCAGGTGGCAGCACTGGCTGAAACGAGAACGCCCAACTTGCACCGAGCGAAAAAATCGCTCATCCCAGAGTGCGGATGGAAGGGTGGCGACAGTGATGGCGACTCGGCAGGAGAGAAAAACCTTGTCCAAAATCCCTGTCACTCTTTGACCCAGAACTGGCGAAGGAAAAGCGCAAAGTTGTGCAATCGCCGTTGAAGGGTGCCTCGCTGAGTGGTGGCGCACGAGATATTCTATTCGCCTGCTGTCCGGAAGAATGTCATGAAGATTGTGCCTGTGATCAAGTCTAGCGATTTGCAGCGATCCTTACATTTTTACACTGAAATTCTCGACTTCGAGCGCAAGTGGCCTGGACATGAAGACCACGAAATGGCCAACGGAGTCACTGACCTAGTTCGAGACGGGGCTGAACTGCAGCTTTCACGTCATTCGGGAGACGGCGTCTTCGGCTCCGTGAACCGTGTGTTTGTAGACGACGTTGATGAGCGTTACGCGACCTTTCGCACGCGCGGTCTGGATACTACACAGCGTCCTGAGTCTCCGATTCACACTGCTCCAGTCGATCAGACGTGGGGACTGCGTGAGTTTGCGGTGACTGATCCCGACGGCAACAATCTCTGTTTCTGCATGCCCAAGAGATAACTGTCGCTATCAGGCGTTATCAAGCAAACCCCCGACCGCAAGGTCAATGACTGCCATAGCGATTTATGATTCGCGCCTACGAGCGAACACTCTTCTCGAGTTCGCATACTGTGTGGATTGTCGTGGCTGACGTCCCTAGAAAGCAGAGGGTATATGCCGACATTCATGAAGGAAATCTTTGGTTGCTTCCGGCTTGGCTCGACGCAACAGCTTCTGCAAGAAGCGTTGGCTATTCTTTGCCTAGCGGCTCTTGGTTGCGAAGGTGGAAAGTTTAATTCCACACAGATGAGTCTCACTCCTCCGCCCATTGCGCCACAACTGTTGCCAGACGAAGCCATGCAGGCTGTGGCTGGCTTCGATAAGTTCTTCTTGCACGAGAAGTGCACCGCGCAATACCCGCCGCAACCAGACACTTGTCTCCACGATCGCGTCCACGAGCAATCATTCACAATCGGCGGAAAAGCGGACACGGTCTATGAAGTGACCCTGAGGATTCGTGGCATTTTCGAGCCCACCACTATCTCCGGCGGCGACACGCCCGACCCCGAGCACCCCTACTTCAAAGTCGGTGGTACGGTAAGCACTCCGGATTGGTCCCAGTGGCGAATCGAAGTCGCCGAACCCAAGCAGACATATTGGCTGAATCACTATCCGTCGGTGGGGCACAGAATCTATAAGGAAGACTTTGAGGCAACCATCGCCGTTGCGGCGGGTTCGACTGTTGTCGTTCGGGTCGCCGATGGCAACGATCGACAGATCGACAATGCGAAGATCGCACCGGATCGGCAGCAGATCATCGCAGGCGTGGTGGATCATCCGTTGCCAGGGCAGATGTTACGTCTCGACATCATGCGCGTCAAAACACGATAAAGGCGTGCCCGGCATCTGGCGAAACCAAGTTTTTAACCCTCAAAAATGCTGACCGCAGGTCAACTGCGGCCGCAGGTTGAGCCCTTATGTAAAGTTGACGATGAATAATAATAAGTATACGATGATGTTGAGATAGAACTATGTGTAACCCTAAGGAGCTCACGCGAGATGAAGTAATTCATGCCGCGAGTAGATTCAGATGGACAAGAAAGATGCCCAAGTGGAGAGTGCTTGTCCAAAGCCGGGAGTTGCCGGCTCGTCCGCTCGTGCTTGAGGCTGCAGGTGTGCCGCCCAACGACCCGACAAACTCTCACCAAGCCGTAGCGATTCTCGAGAGGCTAGGTTTCGAAACCCGCTA
>Ga0137366_10001400_pt1 | contig 17899 bp, 10 predicted proteins | sample SagtaG_8_FD_104938 | JGI IMG/M metagenome (GOLD analysis project Ga0137366, IMG submission 104938) | Vadose zone soil microbial communities from Sagehorn Ranch, Mendocino, California, USA - Sage1_L_60_16 metaG | ecosystem: Environmental > Terrestrial > Soil > Vadose zone | place: USA...
AACGCCCGTCTGCCTCTCAATCGCTAATGTTGCACGTTCGTGGGGTTACACGATACAATCCGCGATTTCCCTGATTTTCAAGTGCTTGATTCTATTGACCCGCCGAACCAATGAAATATCGCGTAAGGTCTGCCTACCTTCGCCGCCTACCAACCTACGAATAACGATTCATAGCGCCGCCGACCGCTGAGAATACCCCCGCGTTCAACACTTGATTGATCTGCGACACGAGCGAGAGGAGTTTGCGAAAATCTTTTTCCTGCTCTGCTTGTTGACAGAGCTTTTGCAGTTGCGGCGAAAGCGACATAAAGAACCCTGATACTGAAGGGATTTTCGGGAGGTACTTAGTATAGTTCGTTTGGGATCGGCTTCATTGATGATTTTTCCAGAACTTCCACAGAAATTTTTCTGTATTCTCCCCGGAAAGTTGCACCAAACAAGACCCTTGCGGCATTTTCCAGTGCTTGATTTTCCACAGAATCGTGGAAAACGCTGTGGATTATGGGGCTAGAATTTCCCTAAGCCTCTAAGTTTTCACGCCGTGTAGCTCTTTGCACGAGCATAGGGCAGGCCTGTCATCAACTGTGACATGCCTGCATAGGCGTATACTGGCATCAACCGTGACATTGAACAATCTAACGACGCAAGAACTTCTGAAGCATGCCGAAGACATGATGCGAGAGGATCAGGAATTCTTAAAGGATTTCAACGCTGCCGTAGACCAACTTCAGAAAAAGCAGGAAAAGTTCCAGGCTGAACCATCCCCCCTTTCGGGTCTCGCTATTCATGGCTCAACTAGCCGCCCACTGCTTCTGAACAGCTCATCCCTGCCACATGATTTTGATAATCTCTGCCTGTGAAGTTGGTTCTTCTGATCCTGGCTGTACTGGTGCTCGTGGGCGTGGCAGCCGGACTCATATTGTCGGATGCTGGCACGCCCCGCAGGCGACGGCACCGGAAGTGACAAACCACAACGCTTCCTGCGGCGTGGAGGCCGAATCTTCCACTGAACGTCAAACAAAGGACTTGGCAGCGCACGGAAAGCAATCTTAGTCCTTGTAAGTACATGAGAAATCAGAAAACAGATTTGCACGGATTTGCGAGTAATGAATTTTGACCGTAGGACGTGAATGGGCCGTCACTCTAAATCTAGGCAAGCCGGAGTAATTGGTGAAGGAGAGCATCAGCGATTCCAGAGAGCCGTTGTGATAGATACGGCTGGGAGCTTTAGCCGCACCAGTCGACCATGCCACGAGACGTTTACATCGATATCTTCTTTCCGGCTGTTCATGATCTCAAGCACCATCCCCCCGTCCGGACGTTTGAACGCCATTGCCCGAATGCCATCCTGCGATCCCGAGGTCTTCACCCGAACTGCTCCCGGACGCACAAATCTGCTGAAGTGGGCCAGGTAGTAGTACAGGCCGGTGTATGTGACCTTTTTTGTCTGACGATCAATAATCACAACCGGATGTTGAATATTTGGGTCGGGATTGCCGTGAACGTAGGATACTGACCACGGTCCGCCTTTCTCATCCAGGACCATGTTCCAGTAAATCCACGCAGAGGCGTGCGCCTCAAGATCATTGAAGATTTGAGTGCCCCAGAAGTCTCCGTCCTCAAATTCATAACGCGGAAGGGACATTGATTTTGGAGTCCCCGCCTCATAGGCATAACAAACTTCTGTCATCCAGAGAGGAATATCGGGGTACTTTTCGTGGAGCTTTGCGATCTTGGCATAGTCCTTGAAGTCATAACCATGGTAAGGCGCAACCGCAACATACTTACGCGCAGCAGGGTCGTCCAGAACTATTGGATAGTTTTGGTAGGCTTCATCGCGTTCCGGAGCTTCACTCAGCATGATTTTGGTGTGCAAACCTGAGTGCTCCAGCAGCGGGCCGACATGGTCGCGCAGCAGGTCTCGAATATGGTTGTATGGAATCTTGGTGTAAACACCGGGCTCGTTGAATAGGCTCAGATAATCAATGCTGATTCCGTTCTTCTCATACTCCTGAAGGTAACGCAAGTAGTAGCGCGCAAGGGCATCGTAGTATTTCGGATTGACGTCCTGATTTGTGTCCACGTCGAAGAGCATCCAATCGGGCGGATAATCCATTGGCGCCTGAAGCACGAACTTGCCGTAGCGGCGAGCACGTTTAATGAACGTGATCAGCCCGTTGGGTTGCAGATCGCGAGCTATGGAGAAGTGGTTCATCTCCACGTCCCCGGGAACGGGATCGTAGGTGTAGAAAGGGCCGGCGGACATGAAATCCGTGGAGGCGAGCACGGTCTTCATCGCTGTAAACCCCGCGCCCTCCTTGGGATCGAACAAGGCGCGCAGGACGGACTCCTGATCCGCCGGTGGCAGGTCATTCAGAATGATCAGGCCCGCTTCGAGCATCGAGGCTCCAAAGCCGTCCATCCTTTGAAACGCGACGCTGTCATCGATTTCGAAGCCCGTGGATCCAGAACCGGTGCGCTGTTCAAAGTGAAGCTCTGGCTTGGATGTGAAGCGGTCGCCAGCTTTGGAGGACACATAGATCTGGACGTCTTGGGCCGCGGCCGGCAAGCACGTAAGGAGAACGATTACAGCTTGTAGTAAGAAGGCGGTGCGATTCCCCAAAACAGCCAATGGGTTCTGATTTCGCATAAGTTTGTGCTCCCTATTTCCGGATAGTCTGCTTTTTGGACATTAATACTGAACAAATCCGGTGGCATAGCGGAAGGCTTCAACGTAATGGCCATCCTTCCGCGGCTGCTCACTTCGCATCTCTGACTTCGCCTTGGCCAGATCGGCAGGCTCCCAGTCAGGGCGATACTTATTCACAGCCGGCTCAAACTGGCTGACCTGCTTGGCGGCAGCGTCGAACTTGAGTTCGGCAACGTCATCAATATTTACGAAGTAGTTGGCTTCCTGAGGCGAAGGATAGACGAAGTACATTTCTGGCACTTTATACGGCTGCAAACCCTGTTGCAGACGCTGATTAGGAAAGTAGAGCCAGAACTCAGCCGCGCGCACGGCGTCAATGGTATTGAATGCAGCCATGCGATGGTCTGTCTTGTGCCAGCGTTCATACCACTCACCGGGATCTACGCTGAGCAGCACATCGGGACGCACACGACGGATGATCGCAGTGGCTTCTTCCACGAGCTTCGGCTGCGCCGCGTACTCCAGCATGCCGTCGTCATAGCCCAGCCATGTGATGTTCTCTTTTGGTGTTCCAATGAGACCCTCTGACACTTCTTCCTCGTGTTTTCTGATCTCAGCCAACCGCTGTGAACTCATCGCGGGATCGTAGGAGCCCTTGTCATCGTTGGTGTAAATGACGATATAGACCTTGTTCTGATTACGGTTGAGCAGGGCGATCGTGCCGCCGGCGCCGAACACATCATCGTCAGGATGAGGCGTAAAAAGCAGAATGGTTTTCCCGTGCAGATTCTCCAGACGGGTATTCTGCGCTTGCGCAACGATACAGGTGAAGATCAAACCCATCAGAGCTGCCAGCTTCATGATCGTATGCTCCCTCATTTACCTGCCGTCGAAATGGAGGCCTCAAGCTCGGTGGAGAGCTCGACGGCCGCATCAAGTTTGATCGCATGGCGCTGCTCGATCGCCCGCTGCAGCATGGGGAACAACGACGAGTGAGGTTCGAGCGCCAGATTGTAGGTAGTCCCGAACCACGGATACCCAAAAGCACCACGCGTCACTTGCCAGTACCAGAGATATGGGAAGACTTTACTCTGCCAGACAAGATGGAAACTTAGACCAGACCTGGAATTTGTGATCGAATACCGTCCTTGTCCCATGCCCCGCAGAAAGGCGAGATCGTGTGCCTTCGTTTCCGGTCCCGGCATCTGCGACAGGTCCACGATTGTTCCGTTCTTCCCTTTCACACGCGGCCACTCGCCTTGCTGCTCCACTAGGCGAGACGTGGCTGGCGTTTCCGATCCCAAGACCACGACCTCACAGGGCGGCAGATCGATTTGACAGCCCTCCTCCAGAAATGGCCACCCGAAAGCTGGATGATGCGCCCACATGAACTCCATGGGTTCATCGCCCTCGTTCCTCAGCGTTTCCTGGATTCGAAGCGCAGGTTCACCATCTTCGACAATCATCGTGCGATCCAGATGAAAAGGTGTTCGGGTTGTGTTCACTGAAAATGTGACTGAAATCCGCTCCGGATTATCCTCATTAATGCGATAGGACCAGGGAAGCAGGGCCACCTCACCATGCTGTCCGAACTGTGCTCCCTTAGACTCGCTGGGAAAATCTCCGGCGACGGGGAGCAGTTCCTGCCATCCCCCTTCATAAAAATCCGAAAAAGAACCTTCTCGCAGATTGATCGTAGGCAAGGTGGGAGGCTGCCTGCGCAGGCCCAATGGAGTGCGCAGCAGAAACTCAGTGTCGGTTGGTTTATGAAGGAACTCGTAGATGTCCGCGCCCTTATCGGCGACCACGGAAATGCGAATGAGCTGATTTTCGAGCGTTACACAGCGAAGCCCGCGAAAAACGCTTTCGGTAATCCGGCAAGCGTAGTTCCGTTCGCGTATGTAAGGAAGGTAGCGCTGGCGTTGTGGGAGTCCCATGCAGCTGTTCAGGCGGTCTCCCGGACCGGCACAGATGCGGTCCCCAAATCACCCGCATGGTTCTGGATCTTCTTCAACGCCGTGGCAATTTCATGCATGTCCTGCTCGTCTCCAAGTAAGACCGGCTGCGGGATCCAGACCGTTTCCCAAGCCGCGCGATGAGTTTCAGGAAAATCTCTCTTCAAAAATGGGTGTGGCTCTTCGGCCTGCCTGCCGGTCAGCTTCCTGCGGTACTCGCCGCTCTTGAACACGTCCAGGGCGTGCAACGGAGGATAGCTTGCCTGATTGGGGATTCCCTCAGCATTCATGGCGGCGATGAACTTTTCGGTGCTGATGCCCCCGAAAGCGCTGCGATCCACGTGAAAGATGTAGGCGTACTGTCCATTGCGCGTGCACTGAGAAGCCAGTTTCTGCGGTGTAATGCCTGCGATTGCTCCCAGAAGACGGTCCAGCAGCCGTGCGTTCTTGTGGCGATGCGCGGTTTGCTCATCCAGGCGCGTGAGCTGCGCGCTAAGGACGGCACCCTGCCATTCGCTGAGCCGGTAATTGGAACCATAGATGAAATGGCTATAGAACCACTCGCCGGGCATTCGGCCGCAATCGTGGACAGAGCGGGCGAGCCGTTCGATTGAATCATCGTTTGTGAGGATAATTCCTCCTTCGCCGGCCGTGATCAGCTTGCTCGACTGGAAACTGAAAGTTGCTGCGCTGCCAAACGTGCCAATTCGCTCTCCCCGCCATTCGCTGGCGTGAGCATGCGAACTGTCCTCCACCAGGGCAATACCGCGGTCGCGAGCGATTTTGCTCAGACGATCGAGATCGGCTGGGTGTCCGCCCATATGTACCGCAATGATGGCTTTTGTCCGTTGGGTAATGCCGGCTTCAACCAAGTCGGAATCGATGCAGTACGTATCCGGCAGGACATCTACCATGACCGGGAGAGCTCCGGCGAACAGGACGGCGCTGGCCGTCGCGATAAAGGTGAAGTCGGGAACGATGACTTCATCGCCGGGGCCAACATTGAGAGCGGCCATCACGACTTCAAGCGCGGCAGTGCCGTTAGTGACCGCAATGCCATGCCGGGCGCCGTGGAACGCGGCAAACGCCCGCTCAAATTCCAAAGTCTTGGTCCCCGGGGTTCGCCACCAGACCCGGCTCTCCAGGACTTCCGTCAGTGCACGACGTTCCTTCTCGTCGTACATGGGCCAGTGGGGAAACGGTTTGGTTTTCGCTTTGCGGCCTCCCAGTAACGCCAGCTCCGGCATTGAGTCCTCCTTACTGGCAAAGCACTTTAGCTGCACACCACGCGATGGTCAACAAAAATGCTTCAGTCCGAGGAGGCGGAAACACTGCATGGAGCAATGTTGAGCTTGACTTAGTGCGTGCTCCAGGAGTATTAAGGGCAAACAGTTCGACTCCACTCTCCGGGCCACACGAGGGGGCACTATGGAGGCATCTTCCGCTGTGAGTCGTGCTTTGAGGTTGGCCTTTGCTTTCGTCGTAATCAGCTGCTCTTCCACCCTGATCGCGCAAGTTGATCGCGGCAATATCGTGGGCACAGTCAGCGATCCCAGCGGTGCGAATGTGGAGGGAGCAAAGGTTGTGATAAGGAATCTGGCGACCGATCAATCGGTTGAGGTCACAACCGACAGCTCCGGCGCATATGCCGCCAATTTGCTGCGTATCGGCACGTACTCCGTCACGGTCGAACGGCAGGGTTTCAAGAAGGCGGTAGAACCCAATGTGGAGGTGGGCGTCAATCAGGTTGTGCGAGTGAACCTGCGCTTGCAGGTAGGAGTTGCAACCGAATTGGTGGAAGTGACCGGAGCTGCACCGTTGCTGCAAACGGAGACCTCGTCGCTTGGAACTATAGAAACGGAGAGGCGGATTTCCGACCTTCCCCTGAACGGCCGCAATTTTATTCAACTCGCGTACCTCGGGCCGGGCGCCAACAGTGGCCAGACAGGATCGAACGTTTCCGGGGGCGTTTTTGAAAACGAAAGGGCAAACGAAGCGCTATCGGTAAACGGGCTGCGAGTCTCAAACAACAACTTTCTTCTGAACGGTGTTGACAACAACGAATTCGGGCTTGGTGGCGTTGTGGTGCTTCCTCCGCCCGATGCGATTCAGGAATTCCGCACCGAAGAGAACTCCATGAGCGCAGAATTCGGGCGCGGTGGAGCTGCCGTGAACGTGGTTCTCAAGTCCGGCACGAATAGGGTTCACGGCGGGGCGTATGAGTTTATTCGCAATGACAAATTGGACGCAAGGAATTACTTCGCCTCACCGCCACCTTCGCCAAAACCAGGATTTAAGCGGAATCAATTCGGCTTTTTTCTCGGTGGACCGATAAAAAAGGACAAGACATTCATCTTTGGCGACTACGAGGGAAGCCGCGTACGCGAGGCCTTGAGTTATGTCTCCACTGTGCCGAATGCCGCAGAACGCGCAGGCGATTTTAGCGATCGGTTAACAGGCGATACTTTTTCGCCATGTCCCAATCCCACCCCCAGCGAGATATTCGACATAGGCACGATTTTTGACCCCTTTACTCCCCATGCATGCGCGAATGGAGGCACTGCCGCTGTAATCCGCGATCCCATCAGCTTCAACGGCCAACTGAACGTAATTCCGCCAAACATGCTCAATGCCACGGGTGTGAATATTGCCAACCTGTATCCACTGCCCAATGTCGCGGATGTGGTTAACAACTATCTATCTAATCCAAACCGGGTGAACGACCAGGATTCCTTCGATATTCGCTTCGATCATCATTTCCGCGAACAGGACCAGATTTTCGTTGGCTACAGTTTTGGTGATATCCGCAGCTTCCGGCCGGGGCCGCTGGGTGACTTGGGCGGGGCCGACTGCTGTCCGAGTCGCGACAAGACACGATCACAGCACACCAGCCTTGGCTGGACCCACACTTTTTCAGGACACCTTCTTAATGATGCTCATGGCGGATTCTTCCGCTTTGCTGTGAACGCGCTGCCCCTTCTTTTTGGCAAGAACCTATCAGAGCAGGTCGGAATTCCGTTTGCCAATCGTGGCGATGTGAACTCTTCGGGATTGTCCTTCATTGATGTTTCGGGTTTCACCTCTCTCGGCGATTCCCTGTGGACACCCGAGCACGCCTTCGAGAACATTTATCAAATTGCGGACACGGTCACATGGGTCCGCAACAAACATTCGTTCAAATTTGGCGTTGATTTCCGCCGCCAGCAGCGCAATTTCTTCCAGCTCACGGCATCTCGCGGGCAATTCAGCTTCCCAGGCACGTACACGAATGACATTACAAGTAACAATGGCGGGAGTGGATTAGCCGAGTTGCTGCTGGGTGTACCAGCTTCATCAGCGCAGGATTTCCTAACCGGAATGTATCCAACCCGCTATTGGGATCTCGCGGAGTTCGTGCAGGATGACTACCACATTCGGCCAAACCTTACTTTAAACATCGGCCTGCGGTATGAAGTGACCTCCCCCGCCAATGGGCGGGTCGGGAACTTCGATCTGGATCGCGCGGTTGTGGTGAATTCGTATGGATCGAAGGCAGTGCCCCATGCCGGCGTTAAGTTCGATAAAAGCGACTGGGCGCCGCGAGTCGGTTTGGCATGGTCGCCGCTAAAGAACACGGTGGTCCACAGCGCTTTCGGCATCTTCTACTCGAGCGAGGGAAACATTTTCGATGACTTGGGCCTGAACCCGCCCCAGCTGGCGTTTTCGTCCCGCACCTTCAATGTGGGTCTGCCTCCTACGCCGAATCAATTGATATCCGCCGGATTTTCACCCAATATTCCTTTTGCTGACCCCAATCACCCCAGCGGCGTGGTGCGAACCACAGGCCCAGTGCGTCGCATGCCGCGGATTATGGAATGGAATCTGGGGGTTCAGCATCAATTTGCGCAAAACTGGGTGGCAGAAATCGGATACGTCGGCACACGTGCGTACCACCTGTGGAACCACGAAGTCAGCGATCTGAACCAGCCTTTTGCGCCTCTGGATTCCAACTTCTCTGATGCTACGGGCAATCAAGGCCGTCCATACTTCGGCGTCTTGCCGGATTTGAGCAGCATAGAGCCGTTGGACTTTCCACAGCTTCAGATGTTCTACAACGCTTTTCAGACCTCACTTAACAAGCGCTTTTCAAACGGATTCAATTTCCTCGCCTCGTACACGCTTGCCCACAATCTGGGAAATGCCGATGGAAACGTAGGCGCCCAAATCCAGGACGCGCACCATCCCGAGAGGGAGTACGGCCCAGTGTTGCCTGATCTTCGGCACCGGTTCGTGGTGAGCTACATCTATGAGTTGCCAGTTGGCCGTGGGCGGCAGTTCCTTGCTGACCTGGGAGGTGTTGCCGATGCAATCATTGGCGGATGGCAAATCGGCGGCATTACCAGCGCACAGAGCGGTGAGGCATTTACCGCCGGAATGTCCGGCGATTTCAGCAACACAGGCAGCGGTAGTTACCGGCCCAACCAGATCGGTAATCCGTACGACTTCTCCAATGACCCGGCTGGGCAGGCAAGTCTAGGTTGTGATCCGGGCCATCAGACGCTGGCTTGCTGGTATAACCCGGCAGTATTTGTCACGCCGCCTGTGGTTCCGGGACAAGGGGTCGCGCATGTATTCGGCGACTCACGGATTGGCAATCTGCGGGGTCCGAAGCTCGTGAACGTTGATCTCGTGCTGCAGAAGAGCTTCAAGATAAGGGAATCTCAGCAGATCGAGTTTCGATCGGAGTTCTTCAACGCGCTAAACCACCCCAACTTTGGCTTGCCCGGAAGCACCGTGGACGAAGAAGGGGGCGCCAGCATCACAAGCACGTCCACTGACAACCGGCAGATTGAGTTTGCCTTGAAGTATACGTTCTAGAGTTTATTTGCGCGAAACTGTCACGTGGACGATGTTCGAATAGGCGGACTCACCCTCATCGTTGTATGCGCGCACTCGATAAGCCGCGCCCTCCCCTTTCGCCACACCCGAATCGGTATATTCCGTCGCGCCATTTTCGACTTTTGCAATTTGCTTCCACGGTGAACGGGTTCCCGGAAGCCCTTCGATCCGGCGTTCCACCACGGCGCCTTTCGGGTCGCCGCCGTGCAGGGCCCATTTCAGTCTTGGAGAGTTTCCGCTCAGGGTTACCATCAGTGAACTGGGGGCTTCGGGAAGCACGGCCCAGTCAAAGTATCTTTCATCTGTTATTGCCATCACGCCGTCTTTGAGAGGCAAAGATTCCAATGTGTCCGTTGTCCCTTTCTTCCACTCAATTGGCTTGATCTCTCCAGACGTGACGTCCACCAACACCGGATGGGTTATGCCCGTATTCTTCAATGAGAGATCCGCGTACAAGGGTGGAAACACGCCTCCCGGGAGACTGTGGGCGGCCAGCCAGTACGCCACGATCGCTTTCCCCGATCGCGAGCGGAAGCCGAAGGACACAAAAGGGAATCCCGTCTGACGACGAAGCGCGGGCAGGTCCGGACCTTTGATTTCGATCGCCGGATCGAAGTGCGAGTCGGAGAATAGCGCATTGGTGTTTTGAAGTGCGAAAAACACCGGCCGGGGTGTGAAATCCACGTCCTGGAATGTCAGCCCGTGAATCAGTCCGAAGTCGTCATACTCGTTTCCATCAGTTCCTGCAGCTAAGAGCCACACGAACGTTTTGACCCCTGCCGCCAGGTTGTACACCAGGCCGCGTGGAACGTATTTGGCCTGAACCGATTCGTCCGATCCTTTCCAAGATGGAATCGAGTTGAATTCATCGTCGAAGAACTGAATATCAGACCGTACTCCGGGGTAATTACGGACCAATTCCCGCAAGAGCCTGGGCGATTCTGTCAGGTAAGCTCCGTAGTCCATAGCCTCTGGATTCAGATTTTGACCGTAACCGGGGTAGGTGTGATACGCATAAACATCAATTCCCGAGGCACACTCGCAGCGATCAAGCGCACGCTTGGTGAAATCCCGTGAAGGGTCTGCCTGCCCGCCGTATATAACTTTGGCGCTGTCATCTGACTGACGCACAACGTGCACAAATGACTTGAGAAGCGTTCCATAGTCTTCGGGACTGGGCGCAGGGTTCCAATAATTAATGTCCTCCTCGTTCCACAACGCCCAGTAGTGGATGCGATCGCGGAAGTGATCGACCATCCATTTCACGTAGCGGTTGAATGCCGCAATCTGCTCGGGTGTTTTCGGAGGCCAGAAAACTGAATAAAGACTCCGGTCAGCATTATGAAACGAGCCTGGTTCAGGAGTGATCTTATCGGGCAGCTTGCCGGCTGCGGCCGTGTACATGGGATTCCCGTAGAGCAACTGCAGTTGAATGTTTACGCCGTTATCGACGAGCGAATCTACGGCATCCTCCAACTCCGGAGAGCTTGAGTACACGCCGCGTTGCTGTTCAATCCAGTCCCAACTAGTGCGGTCCGAGCTGTTCTCGTACTGACCAATGCGGATCCACTTGAAACCTGCGTCGAACATCCGTGTCCACCACCAGCGGTTCCAGGGCAGATATGGTCCGCGTGGAAGATCCGAGTTAATGCCGAAACCATCCTGAATTTGCGAGGAACGCTTGGGAGGAACGTGATCGGGAAGCGGTTTTCTCGCGTCCTCCGCTCTCAGCGAGCCCGGAGCAGAAATGCAAATCGCAAGAAGAACCACGAAACCGTGCCAGCCGCTGCATTTCAAGGCGATTCTATTCATTGGCTTCTCCAGCCTACTTTTGCGGATTCAATGCGACAGAGCTTTGTAAAGCAACCTCCGGTACTTATTGCCGCTTACTTTCTACGGCAGCAGTATCGGCGGTGGGTTTTGCCAGCACAAATTGCCTGATCGTACTTCGGGTTTGCGCCATTTGATCGCGATGATTCCGCGACAATTTCTGATAGAGGCTCAATTCTTGCCCAGCCAATTCCAAATTGTTCATGTTTCGATAAATCTGCGCCAGCTTATAGTGGGCCATTTCGGAGTTCGGATCCAAACGGATTGCTTCTCGAAACCTGGCAATCGCATTACTGTCCTGCTTGCGTTCAGCGTAGAGATTGCCTAATTCGAGGTGCGCTAAAGCGAGCCGAGGGTTCAGACGGACGGCTTTCTCGAGAAGCGATTGCGCACCATCGAGACTGTCTGCCCGACCCGAAGTCATGGCTTCATGCAAGAGTGCCGCGCCGTAACAAAGCACAATTTGGGAATTCTCTGGATAACGCTCTGCCAAACGTTGCAGTCGGGGCTGTATCTTCCCCCATTCCGCGGCTGGCACAAACTGTGGTAAGTCATTCCACGCGAGAAAAGCATCAGGCGATGACGGGTCAGTTTCCAGTGCACTCAGAAATGCGTCAGCCGCGTCAGCGTACTGCCGAAGGGCGAAGTGGGCCAGCCCCCTCCCCACATATAGCCGCGCAAATGCTGGAAATTTCTGCGAGCCAAGCCGAAAGGCTTCAATTGCTGCATCGAACGTGAGATGAAGAAGGTACTCCGCACCGAGGTCGAAATAATATTGTTCTTTCGTGGAGTCCAATTCCACAGCCCGCTGGTAGTGGCGGACGGCTTGCACATAGAGCCCTGCCTCCTCTTCCAGTGATGCCAGCAGGTCACAGAGTTCAGCGTTCGGCTGTACTTCGACCTTGCGCTGGAGCAGGTCGAGCGCTGCCTGTGGATTACCTGCTCCTTTATAGGCCAAGGCCAGGTTGTAGATCGCTGAATTGCTTGTTGGTTCGAGCTGTAGCGTTCTCTCAAAATGCGAGACCGCCATGGGATAAGCGCCGGCAGACGCAAACATCAATCCGAGAGCGAAGTGCTGCTCCGCCGAGAGGCTTGTGGGCGCGACAGCCAGTTCTGTCCACGACGTGTCTCGTTTCGCGAGGGTGCTGCGCGCGAGAGCTAAGTAGATCTCGAATGATTGCGGACTCAGCTCGTACGCACGACGATAATTGCCGGTTGCACCTTGATTATCCCCGAGCTCTTCAGCGACTCTGGCCGAGAGGACATAAAACTTTGCTGCCGTCGCATCATCTTGAGGAACTGTTAACTTCGTGAGAATGTTATGAGCTTCAAACGGCCGTTTCAGCTCGCTCAGGCTTCGGGCCAACTCATAGCCGGCTTGGAAATCCCCGGGACGACTCGACCATGCTCTTTGGAGGTACGGCACAGCCTTTTCGTACTCTCGGGTCTCCGACAGAATGGTACCCAGTCCTACTGAGGCCGTGAAGTTGTGTGGCTCCTGCTGGATGGCCTGACGGAACAGGCTGGCAGCTTCCCCGTTGTTCCCGTGTTCCCAAAGCAGCGCGGCAAGATTGTTGTAGCCCATCGCCGCATGAGGCAGCAGGCGAATAACTTTCCTGAAACTGGCTTCGGCTTCGGCCTTACGGCCGAGCTGAGCGGTAACGAGTCCTCGCAGATTGTTCAATGCGGGATCATCCGGTTCGGTGGTCAAGGCGGTGTCCAATTCCGCCAGTGCATCGTTAGGTTTTCCGGCCTGCAGTAGATCGAAGGCTCTATCGTACGGCTTTGGCGCGCTGGGCAGCTTTCCTTGGCTTGCAACCTGGGCACACGGAGCTGTCGCGAGTAATACATCAAGAACAACGACCAGAACAACTCGACAAAACCAGTTCAAAACTTTTCCTGCTCAACAATCCCTTTTCCTTCTTGGATCACAACTAGACGATTGGCAGGCACCCGTTCCAATGTCTCCTGCCCACCGCCCAACCATTTGACTGTCACGCGAGACGCTTCGCGCGCACGGCCGAGGCCGAAATGCAACCGCAAATCACTCTGTGAGCAAAAGCTTCCACCGCTGCGCACCTCTTGAATTTGCTGCCGGCCTTCGGCTTCCAGAACTACTCTCGATCCGACCGCGGCGCGATTGGTGTGCGTTCCGACTAGCCTCACAAGCAGCCATGAGTTCACCGAAGGCGACAGGTTCCGAAGCAAAGTCGGAGGATCATTCAAATTATTGATTACTACATCAATTTGGCCGGTACGGAAGATATCACCAAAGGCGGCCCCCCGGCTACAACGTGGAAGCAGCAACCCAGCTCCGCTCCCTTCAGAGATGTCCTCAAAGCGGCCGTTTCCGATGTTACGGTACAGAATCTTCTTGCCTTCTTCCTCTTTCGCCTTCGGGCGTTTCCCACTCAGGCCCGGAGGATAAATCCCACCTGTGGCAATGAAAATATCGGGTTGACCGTCATTGTCGAAATCAACAAAAGCGGTACCCCACTTTACCGATGAAGTCTGCCCGCTCAAGCCGGCTTGGAAGGTACGATCGTTAAAAAAGCCATTCCCACGGTTGTGGTAGAGGGACGTTGTCTGATCGGAAAAGTTGGTCTTTAGTATGTCGAGAAGGCCATCGCCGTCATAGTCGCCCGCATCCACACCCATCCCGCCCTGCATTCCTCCGTTTTCGTCAACTGCCACCCCCGCGAGCAGTCCTACTTCAGTAAAAGTCCCGTTGTGATTGTTTTTGAACAGCAAACTCGGTGTCGAATCATTCGCGACGTAAACATCGGGCCAGCCATCGTTGTCATAGTCGGCAACGCAAGGGGTAAAACCATAAGTAGGCTCGCAATTCGCAATTCCCGCGGCCTTGGATATATCAGTGAAGGTCCCGTCGCCATCGTTGTGATAGAGAATGTTCTTGGAACCTTGTAATCCTTTTGGCCCGTACAACACAGGCGATTGCACGCCTACCAGGGACGGATCTGATTCGTACAATGCTAGACCGGAATCGTAGCCGACATAATTACTGACAATGAGATCCAGGTGCCCGTCGCGATCGTAATCGAGAAAGGCGGCGCCTGAGTTCCAGTGATCCTCGGCTTGGAGCAGTCCCGATCCGCGGGTCACATCCGTGAAAGTTCCGTCTCCGTTGTTGCGATACAGCACGTTCTTGCCGTAGTAGGTGACAAACAAATCCATAAAGCCATCGTTGTTGTAGTCGCCAACGCATACGCCTTGCCCCCAGCCAGAGCGCACAAGATTGGCTTTTGCAGTCACGTCCGTGAATGTGCCGTCACGATTGTTTTTGTAGAGGTGATTTATCGGCTCCTTATCCTTTGGGAAACCGCTGAATCCCCAGCTATTGACAACGAATATGTCGAGCCATCCGTCATTGTCATAGTCGAAAAGGGCGATTCCGCCACCAGTAGTAGAGACAAGAAAGTCCTTGCTCTCGTGGCCCGCAACAACTGTTTTCGCGGTTAGGCCCGCCAGGCTTGCAACGTCAACATAGTTTGGAAAGTACGCATTCTCCTTGCCAGTACCTGCGTTCAGCAGAACAGGAAAGGGCGACAAGGAACAAAGCCCCAGTCGGAAAAGAACCTGGAGGTTTTTCCGGCGGTTCACGCCGCACATTCTAGCATGTGGCCTAGGCCTCCACGCCAAAGCGTTTCAGCTTTGTGCTCTCTTCCGCGCGGAGGAGAAAGTAGATTCGCCTGCCGCTGCCACTCGGCTCAGGAGACGCTTGATCATTCTGTGGCAATCCACATCGCGAGACAGTAATATTGTTCGGCCAAATAGGTGTGCGATGCCCAACAGCCGAAGTTCTCGCCGGTTAAAAACTGGATGTTTCCTCTTAGGTACAGTGCTCGCCTCAAGCGCGGCTTGCTGGAGTGTGGCGCTCCGGGCAGCAGTGTCGAAGGTTGACATTACTCCTGCACACGGCGCTAATTTGTGGGGCTACAGCAATCGTGAGAACCCGGCAACCGGTACCCTCGACCCGCTCTATGCACGTGTTCTGGTTCTTGAAGCGGGCAGTCGAAGCCTCGCGCTGGTCAATCTTGATCTTGGCAGGCCGTTCGGACCGGCTTCACTTCAGTGGCTCCGCAATGCAACTCAAAAGGAGGTCTCTTTTTTGATTCTCACTGCAACGCACACCCATTCCGGACCTGTAATTCAGGACGATTATCCTAGGGGGAAGCCGGCATGGGAAACTGCCGCTCTTGAGAAAATTGCAAATGCTGTAGCCGAAGCCCGCAGGAACCTGAGCGATGCTCAGATCGGGGTTGGGTACGGAGTCGCATTCATCGGTCATAACCGGCTCCGCGTCAACCCGGATGGAACAGTAACTTGGTTTGAGCGCAATCTCACTGAAATTCCCACGGCGCCAGTGGATGGAACGGTTTCAGTCTTGCGGATCGACAGGACTGATGGCCAGCCGCTGGCGATCTTGGTGAATTATGCCTGCCATCCCGTGATATTCGGCAGCGATAACCTTCAGTATTCGGCCGATTTTCCGGGAGCCACGGCTCGAACTGTCGAGCAAGCATTTGCTGGCAAACCTCTCTGCTTCTTCCTGCAAGGCGCGCCGGGGGACATAAATCCATATTTCGCCGTTACGCCGCTTGAGCAGGACGCCATTGTCATGCGGGACCAAGCCGGTCGCATGCTAGGTCGAGAAGCCGCGAAGATCGCTGAGGAGATTCACACAAAACCAGATTCCAATGCCGACTTACAATTCTCGGAAGATTTGGTCAGCGTTGGCATGCGTTGGGATCCACAGAAGTGGCGCGACGCCACGATTGCCGTGTTCGGCGCCACAAGTTCGGATCCATTTGCACCGAAGTTAGACAACATTCAGCTTTCGGTAACAACCGTCCTCATTAATAGGGGAATCGCGATTCTCTCCATGCCCGGTGAACCTTTCGTCGAATATCAAATCGCCTGGCGGCAGCGATCTCCGGTGCGTGATGCATTGCTGATCGGATATGCGAATGGCTATAACGGTTACTTTCCCACTATCCGTAGTGCCACTTTAGGCGGGTATGGGGCAGCTAACCCTGCCACTTGGGTTGAGGTTGGAGCCGGAGACCGAATGATCGACACCGGCATCACCCGGCTTAACTGGATGCTCGGCCGCCTACACGAGCTGCCCGAGGATTTCGCGAAGTGAAGGAATTTGGCGAGACTTGTCTGACAACACGTGAGGATATCCCGCGAAGAGCCATAGATGCTTTTTCTATCCTAGTGCACGCGGTGGTTATCGTGTTACTACTGGGAATGAATACGCTCGAGTGTGAGGCTGCTGCATTAAGGGCTGGGGTGGCCAAGGCCGATATCAGTCCTCCTCCTGGCCTGCCGATGTATGGGTTTCTCGACCGCATCAACGACAACAAGCTTTCTACAGGGACCCTTGATCCTCTTTATGCGCGCGTGTTAGTACTGGACGCTGGTGAAAAGCGCCTTGCCTTGGTGACTCTTGATCTGGGCAGGACGTTCCGCGAATCTGAACTCGCTCAATTACGCCAGCAGCTTAAGGCCTCCGCCGGAGTCTCGTTTCTCGTTCTGACGGCATCGCACACGCATTCCGGACCTAACGTCCTCGATCAAGAAGCCGGCGGCGAACTGCAAGCGTGGGAGAACATCGCAATCAAAAAAATCTCAGCTGCCGTTGTTGAGGCCAGCCGCCATTTGGTTAACGCTCGCCTTGGCACCGGGCGAGGCGAAGTCTATATCGGATACAACCGTCGCCAAGTGCAACCCGACGGTGCGGTGAAGATGCTGTGGACAAACCCCGGCAAGCAGCCCACCGCGCCCCTCGATCCTACGATTTCCGTCTTGCGAGTTGACGACGCGGAAGGAAAACCCCTGGCGATACTTGTAAATTACGCCTGTCACCCTGTCGTGCTTGGGTCCGACAATATTAATTACTCTGCGGATTTCGTTGCGGTCATGACAGAGACGGTGGAGAAAGCATTCGACCGGGCGCCCCTCTGTTTCTTTCTTCAAGGGGCTGATGGCGATATTAATCCTTACTACGCCACGACGCTTCTTTCCGATGATGCCATCGCTAAGCGTGATTGGACCGGGCGCCAACTCGGCGAAGAAACTGTACGGGTTGCGAAGGGGATCCACACTGATTCAGCTGCTGATCCAGCAATTGGGTTTGCAGACGATGTAATGCGTTTCCAGCTACGCTGGCCTGCAAAGAAATTTCGCGAAGGCCTCTTGAAGACGTATGGCCCGCATGTCTTCGAAGATCATGCTGACCTCATCGGCCAAGACCCCCCACCCGATCATTTGGATCTTCACGTTACGACCGTGTTGCTCAACAGTCGGATTGCGCTGATAGGAATGCCGGGTGAGCCTTTCGTCAACTTTCAGATCAACTGGAAAGACCGTTGTCCGGTGCCGGAGGCCTTCTTCCTCGGCTACACCAATGGCTACTTCGACTATTTTCCGACAATTGAGGCGGCGGCTCAGGGTGGATATGGCGCCGGAGATTCGAACACTTATGTGGAAGTTGGAGCTGGCGAGCGGATGCTAAGACAGGCGTTGGTCCGCGTTTACCAAATGCTTGGCAAGCTCAGAG
>Ga0137366_10001406_pt1 | contig 17843 bp, 16 predicted proteins | sample SagtaG_8_FD_104938 | JGI IMG/M metagenome (GOLD analysis project Ga0137366, IMG submission 104938) | Vadose zone soil microbial communities from Sagehorn Ranch, Mendocino, California, USA - Sage1_L_60_16 metaG | ecosystem: Environmental > Terrestrial > Soil > Vadose zone | place: USA...
CGTCGGCGCCCAAGTGTGCAATGGCCAGATGCCGGCAAGAACGGCGAACCCGAGAAACAATACCGGAAACGCCCATGATTGGAGCTGCGGCGTAAATTGAAATTGCGCGAGCTGATTGAGGTCGAGCGATCCGCCGGTGACATAAATAGCAATGATCCCGAGAAAAACGAGCGCCCCGCCGAAGAAGGAATACAACGTAAGCTTCATCGCGCCGTATTCCTTGTTGGTCGAACCGAAGATCGCGATCAGGAAATATTTGGGCACGATGACCAGCTCGTAGAAAAGAAAGAGCAGGAAAAGATCGGCGCTGAGAAAGACGCCGTAGGAGCCGCCGACCACGAGCAGGAGCCAAAAGAAAAACTCGTTCGCGCGATCGGTGACATCCCAGGAAAACAAAACCGCGCTGATTACGGCGATTCCCGTGACCAAAAGAAGCGTCAAACTGATTCCGTCGATCGCGAGATGATAATTCATCCCTAATAACGGGATCCACGGAACACGCACGACAGTGGTGAAATGGGCAAGATCGACATCGTGCCGAAACAATTCGGCGAGGCTGACCGCAAAGCCGGCCGTGGCAGTGACGAGCGCGATCCACCGCGCGAAACCTCGCGGCAAAAAGAGCAGCACAACCGCGCCGGCGAACGTGATGTAAATCGTCCAAGCGATCATCGCGCTGTCAGGCAAACAAACGCGCCATTTGAACAACGGTTACGCTGAAGATGTTGAAAATGAACTGAGGACAAATCCCGATTGCAAACATCAGGAGCGTGACCGGAACGATAACGAATTTTTCGCTGCGGATGAGATCGGAGAAACCGCTGCAGCTTTCGGCGAGCGGTCCGCTGAAGAGCGATTGCATCGCGCGCATGAAAGTAACGGCGGTAAAGAGCAGCCCGAGAACTGCGATCGACGTGAACGTTGCCGCAACCGCAAATGAGCCTTTGAAAATCAAAAATTCCCCAATGAATCCATTGAGCCCAGGCAAACCGAGCGACGAGAACATGGCGATGCTCATCCAACCGCAAAGCAATGGAGTCCGCTGCATCAGGCCGCCGAAATCGTCGATGCCGCGCAGACCGCGCCGCTGCTCAAGCAAACCGACGAAATAGAAAAGCGCCGCGGCCGTGATGCCGTGGTTGAAAATTTGCAGAAACACGCCGCCCAGCGCCGCGTGCATATCGATCACGGAAGATGTCGATCCCGCGGAAATGGCGAAGAGACCAAGCAGGCAATAACCAAGGTGATTGATCGACAAGTAAGCGACCATGCGTTTGAGGTCGCGCTGCGCCCAGGCCGCCAGCGGCGGGAAGACAATCGAGCAAACGACCAGCGCGAGCAGCCATGGTCCCGCGATTTTAATTTCGTTCGGGAAAAGCGGAACGAGCAGTCGGATAAAACCGTAAACGCCCATTTTCGAAAGCGCGCCGGTCAACACCATCGACACGCCGGTCGGCGCCGTCTGATAAGCGTCGGGCAGCCAGGTGTGAAATGGAAAAAGCGGCACTTTGATGGCGAGGCCCAGAAAAATTCCGGCGAAGGCTAACCATTGAAGATTGCCCGCAAGCAATCCGCCTTTTCCGAGACCGGCGAGCGCCGCGAAATCGAATGTTCCCTTGGCAAAATAAATTCCGAGAAAGGCGAGAAGCATGGCGACGCTGCCGAGAAATGTGTAAACGAAAAACTTAACTGCCGCGTAATCGCGATTTTCGCCGCCGTAAATCTTGATCAGCAGAAACGCCGGAACCAGGCTCATCTCGTAAAACAAAAACCAGAGAACAAAATTCTGGGCGGTGAAGGTGCCGTAGAGCGCGGCTTGCATCACGAGCATCAGCGCACACGTGCCGCGTTCCAATCGCTGCGCCGAAAGGGCGAACGGAAAAACGAGCGATGTCAGCAAAACGAGAAGCAGGCTCAGGCCGTCGACGCCGACGAGATATTCGGCGCCGATCGAAGGGATCCAGACATGGCGCTCGACCATCTGCAAACCAGGCGCGGTGGCATCAAATTTTTGCCAGAGCATCGCCGCGTAAAACGCAGAGAGCGCGTTGAAGATGAGCGCAACCGTGCGCGCTTTTTTTGGCTGGCCGATGTAAAGGGCGATCGCGCCGGCAAGCGGAATAAGAATGAGCGCGCTGATTAACCCAACCATGCGTAAAGAAGAACGAGAGCGAGCATGCCGAGAGCGAGCGCGCCGAGATAAGTTTGAATCTGACCGGAGTGCCGCCGCGACATCAGACGCCCAAATCCATGCGCGCCAACAGTGCCTTCGTCGACACCGGCGTTGATCACGCGTTCGTCGGCATCGCTAGTGAGCCTGGCAAAAAAATGTCCGATCGCGCCGACCCCACGAACCAGTCCGTCCCAGACGTAACGATCCATCCAATCGGAGAAACGCGCGGCGATCGCGGCGAGTGCGATGACGGTGCGATCATAGATTTCATCGATCCACATTTTGTTTTCGAGAAAACGAAAGAGTGCGGGCTGGACCTGTTGAATCGGATCGCTTCCCGCAGCGCGCCGATACATCCAGATGCCAAGCGAAGCGCCGGCGCCGACGAGCGCAAGCGAGACAATGATCATCGGCTGAATTAAGAGATGCGGGTCAAAACGCGCCGGATGTCCCGTTAAATAGTTTTCCAGCCAACGCCAGGCCGGGGTTAGAACGACACTGAAAAGAATTGCACACACGGCGAGCACGATTAGCGGAAGCGTCATTACGCTTGGACTTTCGTGCGCATGCTCTGACGCAGCGCGTCGGTTGCCGAAAAAGACGAAAATGATCTGCCGCGTCATGTAGAGCGCAGTCAGGAAGACGCCGACCAACATGAGGTAGTAAGGCATGTGCGAACGCGGCCACTGCGCGGTGGCGTGCAAAATTTCTTCTTTCGTCCAGCCGCCGGAAAAAAAGAATGGCACACCGCTGAGCGCCATCATTCCGATCGCATAAGTGGAAAACGTGACGGGCATGAGCCGGCACAGGCCGCCCATTTTGCGAATGTCCTGTTCGTGATGGCAGCCGTGAATGACCGAACCGGCGCCGAGAAACAAAAGCGCTTTGAAAAATCCATGTGCGAGCAGATGCATGATTCCAGCGGCAACGCCGCCCACGCCTAGCGACACCATCATCAAACCGAGCTGCGAAACCGTGGAATAAGCGAGAATGCGTTTGATGTCGAACTGCGCGACGGCGATCAGCGCCGCCATCAGACCGGTGACGACGCCGATCCAAACGACGACCGTGAGCGAAGGTGTCACGCCGTTGATAGCGCCGACCAAGAAAATTGGATAGACGCGCGCGACCAGAAAAACGCCGGCCGCGACCATGGTGGCGGCGTGGATTAAAGCGCTGACCGGAGTCGGACCTTCCATCGCGTCCGGCAACCAGACGTGGAGCGGAAATTGACCGGACTTGCCGACCGCGCCGCAAAAAATGAGAAGCGCGATAAACGTCGCACTGGCGCCGAGCGTGAGCAGGCCAACATTTTCAAGGCAACCTTGCCCGCCATCATAAAAAAGTAATGTGCCGCTGCGGTGATAGAGCCAGAGGATGCCGAGGAAAAATCCCATGTCACCGATTCGCATGGTGATGAATGCTTTCTTTGCCGCGGCCGCGGCGCTCGGGCGCTCGATCCAAAACCCGATTAGTAAATAGGAAGCAAGGCCAACCAATTCCCAAAAAACAAAGAGGAGCACCAAACTGTTGGCGATGACCACGCCCAACATCGCGCCGGAGAAAAATGACAGATAGGCGAAGAACCGAGAAAAGTTTTTGTCCTCGGCCATGTAGCCGACGCTGAAAATGAAAATGCAAAGCCCGACGAGCGAGATCATCACCAGCATCGCGGCCGCCAGCGGATCGAGAACGAACCCGATGCGCAGGGTCTGCTCGCCAAATGTGAACCACGTAAAATTCTGGACGGAACGGAAGCCGTGAGAATGCAGTGTCGGCACAAACGCGAAGATCGACATCGTCAGGGCCACGAGCTGTCCAATGACGGCGTAAGCAGCGCCTTGACGACGAGCAGCTTTGCCAAGGGCCAAAATTAAAAGAGCAGCCAAGATCGGCGCGGCTGGAATCAACCAAACGTTGGTCGTGATCCAGGAGTTCATCCTTTAAGGTGATCGAGTTGGTCGACGTTCGTTGTGCGGAAGTGACGATAAACGGCGATGACCATGGCGAGACCGACGGCGGCTTCGGCGGCGGCAATGGCGATGGCGAAAATTGCGACCATGACGCCGGTCGGCTGCGCCGGTTGCGGAGCGAACCGCCAGAAAGCGATGAAATTTAAGTTCGCGGCAGCCAGCATCATTTCGATGCCGATGAGGATGAATATCGCGTGACGCCGACTAAGAGCGGCGAGCAGTCCGATGCAAAACAAGGCCGCCGACACCACGAGCAAAATCGACAACGTCGGCATCAGCTCTTTTCCTCCATCACGAGAATAAGCGCGCCGATCAGTGCCACGGTGAGCAAAACTCCGACGCAGAGCAGGGGCCAGACGTAGTTCGTCATCAATAGTTCACCAATTCGCTGGACCGTGACCGGCTGGATCTGCTGTGGAACGATCGAAAGCGATTTTGTCTTCGAAATCGCCCAACCCAAACCGGCGAAGACGGCAACGGCGACGATGACGCCGCTCCAGTTAAAGCCGCGAACTTTTTCAGCGTCGTGTCGCGTCAGAAGGATAGTGAAAACGATCAATACCGCGACGGCACCGATGTAGACAAAGATTTGCACCAGACCGATGAATTCGGCGCCGAGCAAAAAGAAAAATGCGGAGATGCCAACAAACATTACCGCGAAACTGAGCGCGGCGTGCATGAGCTTTTGTAACGTTGCGGCCGCCAGCGCCGCCGCGAGCGTTAGAATTGCGATGGCAGCAAAAGCGACGGTGCTCATTCGGCGAAACGATAGGTGCGCGGTGCGAATTTCCGGCGGGAATCGAGCAAGATCGACAATGTGAAGTAAACAACGGCGATGACTGCGAGCGACCAGAGCCAGCCACGCAAGCCGCGACCGATGTAGTGCCAGACCGCCGCGGCAATAACGCACGTGAACGCCATCGGAAGCATAAATTTCCAGGCGAAATTCATGATCTGATCGACGCGCGTGCGCGGGAGAGTGCCGCGCAGCCAAATATAAACGAAAAGTAAGATCGACAACTTCACGAAAAACCAAACATAGGATGGAATGAACTCGAGAAAGTGGATCGGCGCGTGCCAGCCGCCGAGAAAGAGTGTTACCCCCAACCCACTGATCGCGAACATTCCAATGTATTCGGCCATGAAAAACGTCGCGTACTTGAAGCCGGAATACTCTGTCATGTGACCAGCGACGATCTCCGATTCACCCTCAGGCACATCAAACGGCGTCCGATTCGATTCGACCAAACCGGAAACAAAAAACAAAACGAAGGCGACCGCGCCCCACGGCGTGAAAACAAACCAATGCGGCACGACGCCCAAGGAATAATTACTTTGTCCGGCGACAATTTTGTCCGGGTTCAACGAGCCGACGATCATCACGACTGGAAGCACGGTGATGATGAGTGGCAGTTCGTAACTGATCATTTGCGCGATGGCGCGCATCGCGCCGAGCATCGAAAACTTGTTGTTGCTGCCCCAGCCGGCCATGAAGACGGCCAGCTCCGTTGTCGATCCAACGGCAAAGAAAAACAGAATGCCGCCATCGATGATAAACGGTGTCATGTTCCGCCCATAGGGAATTACGCCGAGAGAAAGAATTGCAGTGGCGGCGATCAAAACCGGCGCCAGAAAATGGACGATCTTGTCGGCGCGGGCCGGCACGATGTCTTCCTTGATCAACATTTTGATTCCATCGGCGACCGGTTGAAAGAGACCGAAAGGACCGACGCGGTTGGGGCCATATCGATTTTGCATCCGGCCGAGAATTTTCCGTTCGAGGACAGAAATGAGCGCGAAAAGCGTCAGGAAAACTCCGAGCAAGGCGACAATGTTAAGCAAACTGGAGGCAGCTTGAATCACCCAATCCGGGGCACGCCCACTCAGCATCGAGAGCAGCCACTGTTTTGCGTGGATGAAAATTTGATCGAGAGAATCGGTCACGCTCGATGAAGAAAAGCGGTGCTGAATTGTTTAATCAAGGCTGATTATTTCTGTTTTTCGTGTAAAACACGTAGGATTGATTAGATTTCACAGTAATGACTCCCGATCCGTACGTGTTCATCGTCATTTTCGCCGGCGTGGCGCTGGCGTTTCCGTTGCTGCCGCTCGGGCTGGCGTGGCTTTGGCGAAGATTTTTTCAACCGCCGAAGCCCGGTGCGCAGAAAAACGCGATCTACGAATGCGGTGTCGAATCGATCGGTGAAGCCCAAATTCAGTTCCGGTCGCAGTATTATCTCTACGCAATTATCTTTCTGATCTTCGACGTGGAAGCGATCTTTCTGGTGCCGTTTGCGGTCGCGTTCACCGGGCTGCCGGTCGGCGCGTTCATCGCGATTCTCGTGTTTCTGCTTTTGTTGATTGAAGGTCTCATTTGGGCTTGGGGCAAAGGTTGTTTAAATTGGGCGAGATGAGGTCCGAGCCGGACAGGCATTAAAATATGGGCGAAATCGACGAGGCGCTGCGAAGCGAGCTGCAACGACAAGGGGTGTGGGTCACCTCGATGCAAGAGCTTTATAATTGGGGCCGCAAAAATTCGATCTGGCCGCTCCAATTCGGTCTGGCCTGCTGCGCGATCGAAATGATCGCGACCGCGGCCTCGCGTTATGATATCGCGCGTTTCGGCGGCGAAATTTTCCGGCCGTCGCCACGCCAGGCCGATCTCATGATTGTGGCCGGCACCGTAACTAAAAAAATGGCGCCGCAAATCGTGCGGCTCTACAATCAGATGCCGGACCCGAAATACGTGATCTCGATGGGAGCGTGCGCGATTTCCGGAGGCCCATTCAAACAAGGTTATAACGTGCTCAAGGGAATCGACCGTTACATTCCGGTCGACGTTTACATTCCCGGTTGTCCGCCGCGACCGGAAGCGCTGCTGCATGCGTTCATGGAATTGCAGCGAAAGATCGACAGCCAAAAATTAACCGGTGCGGGCAAAGCCGAACATCTCGATGCCAAACAACCGAGCGAATTCCCGGTGCCGGCGTTCGGCGAACACGATTTGCAACCGGCGGCGAACCCGGATGTCTATCAACCGCCGGTGCTCGAAAGACAGAGTTAAAAGCGTTACATGAGTTACAACGTTACAAAGGCGAAGCCGTCGCCTGAAAAGTTTCAGACTTTCGAGGATTTGGAAGTTTACAAGGCCGCACGCGAATTTCGTAAGGCGATGTACACGGTAACTCGCCGCCTTCCAGACTTCGAGAAGTACGACTTGGCGAGTCAAATTCGACGCGCGTCGATCTCGCTGACCAACAACGTGGCGGAAGGCCATGGGCGATATCATTATCCGGATCAAATAAGATTCTTCCTTCACTCGCGCGGTTCGCTTGAAGAACTCGTGGACGACCTCAATGTCTGTCTCGACGAGAGTTATCTTTCAGTCGACCAGGGGACGCAGTTGAAAGAACAGGCGAGCGCGGTGCTCGCCTTGATTAACGGGTATCTGCGTTACCTCCGAGGTCGCTCTTCTACGGTTCGGGAACCCGGCGATGCAGACTCAGATTTCATGGAAGCGTTGGAAGATCTGCCATTGTCACGCTTGTAACTGTTTTAACGTTGTAACGTCCTCATGGAAACGTTGGAGCAAATCAAAAATCGCGCGGAGCTGGCGGCGCGCGGCACCAAGATCGACATCGTCGTTAATCCCGGCCCGTCACAACAATCTTCGTTACTGATCGACAACGAGCACGCCGTCGCCGTCGCACAATTTCTCCGCGATCATCCGGCGTTGAGATTCGATTACTGCTCGAACGCGACCGGAGTCGATTGGCTCGACCGCGTCATTAAGAAAACAATAAAAGTGAAGACCATCGTCGACGGTGTGGAGAAAGAGGTCGACCAGACGACAGAAGAAAGAATTCCGGGCTATCTCGAAGCTGTTTATCACCTTTACTCGATGAAACACAAACACGGGCCACTCATTATTCGAATGCGCACAGCGAATCGCACTGACGGCGCACGTTTGCCTTCACTAACGCCGATCTGGCGCAGTGCCGAATTACAGGAGCGAGAAATTTTCGATCTCTACGGGATCCATTTCGAGGGTCACCCCGATCTGCGGCGAATTTTGATGTGGGACGAATTTGTCGATCATCCGATGCGAAAAGACTACCGCGAACCGGACGATTACGAATGGGAGCCGACGCCGCACGATGACGTGCTGGAAAAAGCGAAACAGCATTACACGCCGCGGCCGCAACTCGACGGCGCGGAAAATATTACTGCTTCGCAATAGAGGTTAAATGGTTACAAAAGTTACAAAGTTAAAATGGAGCTGGCGGCTTGATCGTTTTAACAATGTAACAGTTTTAACTTTTTTAACTTCGCCGCTCGCATGAGCGCGACAATCCAAACACTCGAGCCAGCTGAGCGGCCGCCGACAACAATGACTTCGCGCCTCGATGGCGAATTGCTCGAAGTGTCGATGGGGCCGCAGCATCCATCGACGCACGGTGTTTTTCGGATGAACGTCGCGCTCGAAGGCGAGATCGTGCGCAAGCTCAAGCCGGTCTTTGGTTACTTGCACCGCAATCACGAAAAAATCGGCGAGAACGCAACTTATCTCAGCTCGATGCCGTACACCGATCGGCTAGATTACTTTTGCTCGATGACGAACAACTGGGCCTACGCGCTCAGTGTGGAGAAGCTGGCTGGCATCGAAGTTCCCGAGCGCGCCGAATACTTGCGCGTCATTCTCGCGGAATTGACGCGACTCCAAAATCACGCATCGCTCCTCGGGTTTTTGTTGAGCGACATGGGCGCGTGGGGCACGCCGCTCATGTACGCGTTTCGCGAACGCGAAAACATTCTCGATCTCTTCGAATCGCTCTCCGGTTCACGCATGATGTGCGATTACATGCGCTTTGGCGGTTGCCGGGTCGACGCCGATGACGCCTGGCTCGGTCGGGCCAAGAAGATTGTCGATCTTTTCCCGAAGTTTCTAGACGAGTTCGAAGAATTAATTCTGCAAAACGAGATCGTGATCGCGCGCACTCAGAACGTTGGAAAACTTTCTGCCGAGCTGGCAATCAATGCGGGAATCACCGGCCCGATGCTGCGCGCCTGCGGCGTGAATTACGACGTTCGCAAAGTGGACGGTTACGGCATTTATCCACGATTTAAATTTCGAATTCCACTCGGAGACCATGGCGACACTTATGATCGCTTGATGATGCGGGCGCTCGAGATGCACGAGAGCGTCGAGATTCTCAAGCAAGCGCTCGCACAAATTCAGCCGGGACCCGTTGTTAACCCAAAAGTCAAGCTCCGCGCATTTCGTCCGCCGGCCGGCGAAGCCTACGGACGCATCGAAGGACCGAAAGGCGAGCTCGGATTTTATTTGATCAGCGACGGCGGTCCGAACCCGTATCGCTACCGGGTCCGTCCGCCGAGTTTCATTAATCTCACTGTGCTTGAAGATCTTTGCCTTGGCCACACCGTCGCCGATGTGATGGTGATCCTCGGCAGCGTCGATATCGTGATGGGAGAAGTCGATCGCTGATAATCAAATGATTGGAACGGGCATACTCAAGGGGATGGCGGTTACGGCGCGTAACTTCGTCGGAAGTTATTTCGAGAAGGAGCGGCTGATCACGGTGCAATATCCGGAGGAGCGAATTCCGTTGCCGGAGAACTACCGCAACTTTCCGATCCTGATTTACGACAACGATCCGCAGGCCGGGTTGCGGTGCGTGGCGTGCAAGATTTGTGAGAAAGAATGCCCGCCGCAGTGCATCTATATTATTAAGAGCGACGACAAGAAGCCGGATTACATGGGCAAGCCCCAGTTTTATCCGAAGGTCTTCGACATCGACATCTCGGTTTGCATGAGCTGCCAGATTTGCGTCGAGGTCTGCCCATTTGAAGCGATCAAGATGGACAAAGATTTCGAATTGAGTAAGCGCGAGCGGTTCGACGCGCTGCTTCTGCGCAAAGAGGAACTCTCGAAGTCGAACGAGTATTATCACAAAATTCATCCGGTCGAGGCCGCGGCAGTAGACGCCAACCTGGCGGAAGCGGCGGCGGCCGCTGAAGCTAAGAAAAAAGCGGCGGCGGCGGCCGCTGCGGCCAAACCGACACCGGTCACACCGAATCCGACAACAACTTCCGCGCCCGGACCGACATCCGTGCCGGGCGCAACGCCGCCTGAGAGTTCGTCGAGCTCTACCAAGAGCTAGAATTTTCGATTAGCCTGACGCGTCAGCCGTCCGCAACGTGAGGTGAATAATCTCTGCGGGAGCGTTCAGGCGCAGCGGGAACCAGTTTCCAACACCGTTCGAGACAACGAGTTTGCTTTGGCCGCGGTTGTAAAGTCCCGACCAATAGCGAAAGAGCGCTGGCCCGAATCCTAATTGTTCGTTCAACATCAATTGCCCGCCATGAGTGTGGCCGGAGAGAGTAAGAGGTAATCCCGCGGATGCGGCCGCATCGAAAGCGTGCGGGTGATGCGCCATCAAAATTGGAAACGCATCAGGTTCGCGTTGCTGGAGCAACTTGTAGACGGATGCCGCAATAACCGCGTCGCGGTCTGGGCCGCGATGCCGCGTCCAGCTCAGTCCGAGAAGCTGCACCGGAAATCCGCGCACGTTGATAATTGTCGACTCATCGAGCAGAAACGGAATTCCGGAGGCTTTCACGCGTGTTTCGAACTCCGTCGGATTCTCGATTAAATCGTGATTGCCTTCAATGATCGCGAGACCGAAGCGCGCTTCCAGCGTTCGAGCTAATTCCAATCCAGTGTCGAGGTCGGCGAGCGCGTCGTTGATCAAGTCGCCGGTCAAGAGCACCAGGTCGACGCGCATCTCATTGACCATGCGCACCATTTTTCGAAGCACGTGACCGTTGGTGAATCGTCCAACGTGCATGTCGCTCACCTGCGCGATGGTCGTTCCATCCAGTTCCTTCGGCAGTTCGGAGATCGGCAAAACGAATCGCCGGACACGAACATCATTCAATTGATGGATTGCGAGCGCGGTCAGGCTAAATGTGAAAACCGGCGGCGCCATCGCTCCGGCAAAACGCAGAAATTCGCGCCGGCTCCAAGCGGGAGCCTCGACCGATCGCGTTATCGCGCTCGGGGAGTGGCGGGCCACGCGCACTATTTTTTGTCCGAGGAGAATTGGTATGAGCGCGAGCGCGATCAGCGAAAGGAGTCCCAACCCGATGAAATGCCAGATGAATATTGCTGAGACAGCGAACTTCGGGATCACCCGATCCCAACCGGCTCGCGACATCCTCGCGCCGATGATCGCGATCAACCCGGCTAGCATCGCGATCATAAAGATCGAGACCAGGACGCGAGCGATCCCGTGATTCGTCAGGCGCGCGAAAACAATCCACCAGACGACATCGAGCGAAATCATCAAACCGATGATCGTGAAAATGAAGCTCACGCGAACAATCTACGCGGCCTAGAGGGCTGCCGCCAGAGATGGCGGCAGCTACAACGCTTTTCTAAGCGCCGTCGTTACCGATCGCTTCGACCGGGCAGCCTTCCATCGCTTCCTTACAGAGAGCTTCTTCCTCGGGCGATTCGGGTTGCTTATAGACGTAGGAATGACCGCCGTCGTCGTTGCGTTTGAAATTCGCAGGCGCGGTCTCCCGGCATAAATCGCAGTCGATGCATTGCTCGTCGACATAGAATTTGCCGGCTGCGTTCTCGGGATATTTGTTCGCGGCGTCGGCCATAACTTTCTCCGCTTAGGGAGCGGGAAGTTAGATGGAAACGGGCGAGATGCAAACTCAAAGGCCGAGCGCCGCTCGAACGTTGCGAGCGAACTTGAACCCTGCCAGCGAGACTGCAGGATCGACATCTTTCGTCAGGGCAAGGACTTGGAAGGTTCGACCGAGCATTTCCGGATGAAGCAATGTCTGCAGCTCTCGTTTTGTTTTGGAATCCAAAGGTAGGGGCGATTGACCCCAATCGGTCCGAGCCGGACTCGCGTTTGCGGGCGGTTCAGGTGAACCGCCCCTACCAAATTCAGAAATGATTCCGGTCAGGAAATGGTGCTGATCCGTGAAACCAACAATCCGCAGACCGCACTGCTCAGCGTGCCCGGCGAGATTGGTCCAATTCACGTGAACAGTGATGTCGGCATCGCCGATATCATCGAAGGGCGATGTCAGCCGTCGATGTCGCGCCCGTGCCTGCAACGTGCCAGTTTTCAGCTGGGAATCGTAGAAATCATCGCGTGAAAAACCGTAGTCGACCACGAGCACGAAGCCGCGTTGCAATTTCGCCGCGACGTCCTCGATCCAATCGAGCACAGCCAGACTAACTTCAATCTCATGGCCTGACAGCAGACGCGGCGCGTTTGCCATAAATTCCTTCAGCTTCGGCTCAGCGATCGACTGCCGGACAAACGCGAAGTCGTTACCATCGAGCGCGACACATTTCTCCTGCCAGCCGGCGTCGGTAGCGACGAGCAAATGCACCGGCATCGAATCGAGCAGCTCGTTAGAAAAATGAATGCCAATGAACGGTTCTAATTCATCGAGGGATTTTCTCCACCGCACGCGAGCACGGAATTGCTGGAGCGTTCTCGATTGTCGATCTTGCAACGTCGGGAACGGTTCGACAATGTGGTAGTGCAACGCAGAGAAGAAGTCGGGAAAGCGCCGCTGCGACGATTCGAGAACGTCGCGTGCGAACTCGCCATGGTGTGCGCCTTGCTCGACGATAAGAAAATTGTCGATCTTGCCGAATCGTTCCCAGATCTCGGCGAACTGCGCGGCGATCAGTTCTCCAAAGACCGGTCCGACGCTGACGTTGGTAAAGTAATCGCCGCGTCGTCCGATGGTGGCGCGGTCGCTGGAATAATAGCCGTGTTCAGGATGATACAGCACCTGCTCCATGAACCAGGCGAAAGATTGGGGACCGCGCCTTTGGATCGTATCGCGGATGAACTGGACAAGATCAGTTTGCAATTGGAAAACGTCGAACGTTCAGCGCCGAACGTCCAATTCGGCAAATACGGCACTCTGAATTTTAGATTCGATGTTGGACGTTGAGCGTTCAGCGTTTGCTGCCTAAGTTGCTGCCCCTGCCTTGAGAAATTCCTCTACTAACCAGTATCTGATCCCGCCGCCGGGCTATCGGTTCCGGCCGCGGTGGTATACACGGCCGGAGTTTTACGTACCGATCACAGTCGCGGCTTTCGTCCTTGGCGGCCTCGCCATTTATATCTCGATGGGTCTGAGCGATTTGAAAGACCAGGCGGCCACCCTCGATCTGAACAGGCTCGAGCAAATGGAATCGGCCAGCGTGATTCTGGATCGAAACGACAAAATCTTCGGCCAAATCTACGTCGAGAACCGTGAGACCATTCCGTACGAGCAACTCCCGCGCGATCTGGTCAACGCCGTCATTTCGGTCGAGGACGCAAGTTTCTATCAGCATCACGGCTACGCAATTTCGGGAATTCTGCGCGCCACATTCAAGAACCTGGTCGCCGGGCATGTGCGCCAGGGCGCGAGCACGATCACGCAACAACTCGCGCGCAACAGTTTTGCGCTCAAAGGAAAAACGTTTCGCCGCAAACTGCTCGAAATTTTTGCCGCGCGCAGGATCGAGGACAATTTTAACAAGCAGAAGATCATGGAGCTTTATCTCAACCGGATTTATTTCGGCGGTGGGCTTTATGGCGCGGAAGCGGCCGCGCGCGGTTACTTCGGCAAATCAGCACACGAGCTCTCGCTGAGCGAATGCGCCACCCTCGCGGGTATGATCAAGAGCCCGAACCGGCTTTCGCCCTGGACCGATAAGGCGGCCTCGCGCGACGCACGAAATTATGCGCTCACTCGCATGCACGACCTCGGTTTGATCGACAGTTCCAATTGCGCCGCGGCGCAGGCCCAGGATTTGGTAATCGGAAATCGGCAGAACGCGCAGGGCCAAAACTACGCGGTTGATTATATCCGGCAGCAAGTGATCAACGCGGTTGGCTGGGACCGCGCCATGAACGAAGGCTTTCGGATTCACACCACGGTCGACGGCGAACTGCAAAAAGTCGCGGAAGAATCGCTCCGCAAGAATCTCGACAAAGCGGAGCAGCATCCGGGTTACGATCATCAAAGGCACGCCGAATACGCGGCCAGTTTTCGCGAGGCGAAATCGAACGGCACGGCAGCGGCCCAGCCCGCTCCGGAATATTTGCAAGGCGCGGCCATAGGGCTCAACAACGAGACCGGCGGAATTCTCGTCCTGGTCGGTGGTCGCGATTTTGAGCACAATCAGTACAATCGTGCGCTGCAGGCCAAACGTCCGGCCGGGACGGCGATGCTGCCGCTCGTTTACGCGACCGCGTTCGAACAGGGAATGTTTCCGGGAAGCCTGGTTGAAGATTCACCGCTCGATAATCGCGCCGTGATGATCGGGGGGATGACGGGAATTCTTGGCGAATGGGGTCCGGAAAGCGCGGACAATCGCTACGAGGGGACAATAAGCGCGCGGCAAGCGCTGGTGAAATCAAAGAACGGCGCCACGGTCCGGATCGGAATGGAAGCGGGCCTCGATGAGGTTTTGCAGCTTTGTCGAACGGCGGGGATTCGTTCCAGCCTCCGCCCGTATCCGGCGACACTGCTTGGCAGCAGCGAAGTCACACTGGCGGAGCTCGCTCTCGCTTACACGATTTTTCCAAACGGCGGTTGGCGGGTGAACGCACCGCACATTCTCGAGCGGATCGAAGAAAAAGACGGGACGGTCGTTTGGGAAACGGCGCGCGACCACAACTCGCAGAGCGTCCTCAAAGCCGAGACCGCCTATGAAGTTCATTCCTGTCTGACGGACGCATTGGAGACCGGCACCGGCAAAACTGCGCGAACTGAATTTGGTCTCAAAAAATTTCCGGCCGCAGGCAAAACCGGCACCGCTTACGATTTTACCGACGCGCTTTTTACAGGTTACGACAGCAACTTCACTTGCGCGGTTTGGGCTGGATTCGACAAGCCGCAGAAAATTTATCGCGGCGCATTTGGCCGAGAACTGGCGTTGCCAGTCTGGGTCGACATCATGAACACGGCGGCCGCCCGTTATTCACCGCGTGAGATCAAACGTCCGCCAGGCTTGAAAGAAGTCGAGATTTGTTTGCGTTCCGGAATGCTCGCCACCGACAAATGTTACGACACGGTAAGAAGTGCGATGGGTGATTCGGTCCAAAAGCGCACGACTTACACCGAAATTGCGACAGCGGCGCAAATGCCGACTGAGCCGTGCAATGTCCACGGCGAACCACGCGTGCCAGTGGTTGCGGACGCGCCGGCCGCTGAAGCTCCCCGCGCCCAACTCGCCGCTGATTTAACTGAAGTGAAACCCGTCATTGTTAAAAGTCCGACGCTCCTGGCGGAAAACGATCCGTATGATTCCGCAAGATCGATCGCAAAAATCGACAAGGCGACCGAGGAACAAGTCACGGAAAAAGAAACGCCGCAAAAGATCGACAATCGAGAACGAGACGCCATACGAGGCGACGCTCGAAATCAAAAGACCGACAAAGCGCGCAGTGCCGACGACGCAAAACCGATCTTAAGAGCGATACCGGTCGAACCGGAGTCGGAAGAGACGCCGGTGGAGATCCGCCGGGCAGTTCCGGTTGGGCCGATGGATGAGGTCGAAGAGGGAGCGTTGTTGAAAGCGGCCACTCCATCCCCATCTAAATCAGACGATCACTAGGATGGCGTCAACCGACGCAACTGATTTTCAGCTCAGCGTCCTCAATCCGGGCGGACGGGATCTCGAGCAATATTTTGACGAACCGGTCGGTCCCGGTGCGAACGGCCATCCGCCGGTCAATCTTCACGCGTTCGCCGCTTGCACCGGCGGTTCGTTTCATCGGACGACAAAAAATGCGATCGAAGAAAAACGCCCGATTCTTCTCTTGCTCCGCGGCAATTTTCGAGCGACCGAACGCGCCCTGGCTGAATGCCAAAAGGAGAAACGGACCGTCGCGGTCGCGTTAAAAGAAACTGGCCTGCATCAAATTGCGGAACAATTATGCGATCCGCGAAAGCTTGCGCGATTTATGCGAATTGTAGCGCAGGCGGACGGATGCGTTGCTACCACCCCGGAAGCCGCTGAAATTTTTCGCCGCGTCCGACCCGAACGCGATGTTAGCACGGTCGCTTTCATCCCAACGCCTTACCCGCTCGAAGACGAGCAATGGAAATTCACCGTTCCGCCCATCGAACAGCGCGGGGTTTTTGTTGGCACCCGCGAATGGGACGTCCCGTCGCGCAACCATCTTGCGGCGCTGTTGCTCGCCCGAGAAATTTGCCAGAACAGCGGCGAGCCGGTGACCGTAGTCAATCTCGACGGCCGAAAAGGTGAAAAACTTTTGGCCGAATTGAATTTTCCGCCCGGGAAATTGCGCGTCCGTGACAAGCGCGAATCGTACCCCGATTACCTGCGCGAGATCGCACGGCACAAGATCGTCCTGCAACTCGATCGCAGCCGCGTGCCCGGACAAGTGGCGGGCGACGCGCTCCTGTGCCAAACGATTTGCGTCGGTGGCGACGGCGTGATTGAGCGGCTCGTATTTGCCAATTTCTGCGGAGAAGGACGGACCACCGCGCAACTCGAAACCATCGCCTTGGAATTGCTAAAAGACACCGCCGGACGTGCGACCGCGATCGCCGAAACCCAATGGCGGGCTGCCGAACGCATTTCGTTTCAAGCCGTGCAAAGACAACTCGCGAGTTTTTTCGAGCGGATTGAGAAAGGCGTGGTTGATCTTCAACCGACTCTGCCAATCATACCCAGATAAATTTCTTCGAGCCGGCGAATTTGATTCCGTTGATCGAATTTCTCCGCCACCGCAGCAGCGCCGTTTCGAGCCAGTCGCGCCAGAAGATGTCGATCCTGCACCGCTTCAAGCAGGGCGTATGAGAGCGCCTCGTGATCGCGCTCAGGGACCAGGATCCCGCTCACGCCATTTTCGATCGCTTCCGGAATTCCGCCATGATCGGTCGCGAAAACTGGAAGCCCGCTCGCCATAGCTTCCAACATTGAATTGGGAATGCCTTCTTGATTTCCGTCGCTGCCGGTTTCGCTAGGATGCAGGAAAATGTGCGACGCATAATAAATCTCGCGCAATCTCTCCGGCTCCACGAAGCCAGGGAGAACCACGCGATTGTCGATCTTGAGTTTGCGCGTCAATTCCTGGACCTCGTGCAACATAGGTCCTTCGCCGGCAATCGTCAGCGTTGCGCGCGGATAGTGCGCCAGAAAAGCGGTGAATGCATGAAGGGTCGTCGCCAGACCTTTCTTTTCAATCAGGCGGCTGGCTTGGACGAAACGCCATTCGCCATTGGGGGGAAACTCGCGTTCGCAGAATGGAAATTCATCAAGCGGAATGCCGGTGCGGACGATGTCGATCTTGTCTTCGTCGCATCCGAGCTCGACCACAGCGCGGCGCAATGAAGCGGAGCGCACAAAAACTCGCGTCACGCGGTCGAGCATTTCCCTGGTCGCGTTCCGATAAGCAGGCTTTTCCATGTCCACCGAAGCGTCCGCGCCGTGAAACGAAACGACGATTGGCTTCGGCCACGCTCGAATCAGCGGCAGGAGATGCACGGCAATGTGCCCGAAGAAAGTGTGCAGAAGCTGCGCTTTCTCGCGATTCAGAACGTCAGTCAAAGCGCGGAGTTCTTTCGACGAGATCTGCCACGGCTTGTTTCGAACCTGTCGAAACCAGAAA
>Ga0137366_10001408_pt1 | contig 17838 bp, 19 predicted proteins | sample SagtaG_8_FD_104938 | JGI IMG/M metagenome (GOLD analysis project Ga0137366, IMG submission 104938) | Vadose zone soil microbial communities from Sagehorn Ranch, Mendocino, California, USA - Sage1_L_60_16 metaG | ecosystem: Environmental > Terrestrial > Soil > Vadose zone | place: USA...
ATTTTTGTTCTAGGAAATCTGTGCGAAAACGTGTGGGCGCGCAAGAATTGCGAAATGGAACCGGATGAGCTGTCTCGAATCGGGCCTGGATTCGTTTGCGAAGCCGAGGCCGACCTACAGCGGCGCGACGCATTTCGATTCCTGAATCCTGGAGTCCCATCCGGCGCAACAATCGAGACCCCTGTGAAGTTCGACCTGAGTCCGCCGGTGATTCTGACCAAGGGCAACGGCCCGTTCGTGATCTGCACGGGTACCGAACGCGAGTTGCTGACGAAACTGGGGTGGCGATCGCTACTGTGCATTTGGGGCGGACCACTGGCAGCGCTATGGGGAATTTGGGAAATGCTTGTGGTTCAGCCGGGATTGATTGGATCGCCGTTCGCGAATTGACATCGTCGCGGCGGGGCGCCCGCGCCACACAAGCCTCGCATTGTAGAATCTAATTCCAATACCCATGCCGCAAGAGGAACACACCGTCGTGCGCGACGAGCGCTACAACGCCCAGCAGATTGAAGAGAAGTGGTCTGCGCGCTGGCAGCAGGACGCGACGCTCTACGCCGCTGAGCCAGATTCGAAAAAGCAAAAGTATTACGTTCTGGAGATGTTGCCATATCCTTCTGGCGCTCTGCACATGGGGCACGTCCGCAACTACTCGATCGGTGATGCGCTTGCCCGCTACATGTGGATGAACGGATATAACGTGTTGCATCCCATGGGATGGGATTCATTCGGGCTGCCCGCGGAGAATGCGGCAATTTCGGCCAACGTGCCGCCGCGCGAATGGACGCTGCGCAACATCGCGAACATGAAGGCGCAGATGAAGCGGCTCGGTTTTGCGTACGACTGGTCGCGCGAAGTCACCACTTGCCTTCCGGATTATTACAGGTGGAACCAGTGGTTCTTTTTGAAGCTTTACGAGCGCGGGTTGGCTTATCGCAAGAAAAGCAAAGTCAACTGGTGTCCGAAATGCGCCACCGTCTTGGCGAATGAGCAAGTAGTGAACGGCGGTTATTGCTGGCGTCACGAAGACACGCTGGTCGAGCAAAGAGAGCTGGAACAGTGGTTTCTGCGGACCACGAAATATGCAGACGAGTTATTGCGTGATCTTGACCGCTTGCCCGGTTGGCCGGAAAAAGTGCGCATCATGCAGCGCAACTGGATTGGACGCAGTGAAGGCACGCTGGTCGATTTCCGTCTTGATTACTCCGGCGGCGATGTCATCACGGTTTTCACCACGCGCGTGGATACGATCTACGGTGCGACGTCAGTTCAACTCGCTCCCGAACATCCCATCACCCAGGAACTGGCTGCGCTCGATCCCGACTTGCGGCTGAAGGTAACGCAACTTATCGCCGAGCAGAAGAAAGCCAAAGAGAGTGGCGACATCGGGGAAATTGAAAAGCACGGTGTCAACACGGGACACCTCGCTGTCAACCCATATAACGGTGAGCGTGTGCCGGTCTGGGTGGCGAACTACATTCTGATGGATTACGGCACGGGCGCCATCATGAGTGTGCCAGCGCACGATGAGCGCGACCATGAGTTCGCGAAGAAGTACGAGATTGAGATCAAGCAGGTGATTGTGCCGGATAACACTGGCCATGTGGGGACGGGCGTCCCCGCCCGTCCGGGCGTGCCGCAAGGCGCGCCAGAAAAAAGTGAACTCCCCTTCACGACCCTTGACGGCAAACTGATCAATTCCGGCGAATTCACGGGCCTCACCTGTGAAGATGCGATCAAGAAGATGTCGGCGTATGCCGAGCAGCATAAATTCGGCAAAGCAACCGTTACGTTCCGGCTGAAGGATTGGGGTATCTCCCGTCAGCGTTATTGGGGAACGCCGATTCCAATGGTTTATTGCGACAAGGATGGAATTGTTCCGGTTGCCGAGAAGGCCCTACCTGTCATTCTTCCCGAGAAGGTTGAGATCACTTTGACGGGCGGCTCGCCATTGCAACGGGTGCCGGAGTTCCTGAACACGAAATGTCCGAAGTGCGGCGGGCCGGCACGGCGTGAGACCGACACCATGGACACGTTCGTGGATTCCTCGTGGTACTTCTATCGCTACGCGGACGCGCACAACAACAAAGCTCCATTCGAGCCGAAAATCGCCGACTATTGGTTTCCGATTGATCAGTACATCGGTGGGGTTGAGCACGCGATTCTCCATCTCATCTATTCGCGCTTCTGGACCAAGTTCATGCGCGACATCGGTCTGATCAAAAACGACGAACCAGTCGAGCGGCTGTTCACGCAAGGCATGATCATTAAGGCCGGCGCCAAAATGTCGAAGAGCCTGGGCAACGTGGTCTCACCAGACGAAATGGTGGAACGCTACGGCGGCGACAGCACACGCATGTACACGTTGTTCGCGACATCGCCCGATCGCGAGCTCGACTGGCAGGACGAGGGTGTCGCCGGCATTTACCGCTTCCTGGGCAAGGTTTTCAGGTTTGTGGCGCGATACGGGCATCCTGACGATCCATCATGGCACAAGCCCGTGCCTTCGGATTTGTCTCCCGAGGCACGCGCCATTCAGCGCAAACTTCACCAGACCATCAAGCGCGTGAGCACCGACTTTCAAGGCCGCTGGCATTTCAATACCAGCATCGCGGCGATCATGGAGTTGGTGAATGAGTTGTATGCTGCTGAAGATCGTGTGGCGCGGACGCCCTCGTCCGCGATTCCTGTCGCGTTGCTGGCTGATGTGCAACGGAACCTGGTTTTGTTGCTCGCACCGTTCGCTCCGTACCTCGCGCATGAGCTCTGGGAGATGCTAGGCGAAAAGAGCAAATTGCTGAAAGAACCCTGGCCTAAGTTTGACGCCGAGCTCGCGAAGGAAGAAGAAGTTGAGAGAGCGATACAAATCCATGGCAAGGTGCGCACCCGAATAATCGTGCCAGCAGATCTCCCAGAGGAAGCCATCAAGGAGCGGGTGCTGGCCAACGAGAAGGTCAGTGCTTACATAGACGGACTCAGGTCGTTGGGTACCCTCTCCATAAGAGTAATTAATGCAAAGACGGTGTCAAACGTTGTGGTCCAGGTCGTGACGTCCTCATCAGAGCCTGCGAAGAAATAGTAGGCACGCACGCGGTAGTTTATGTTGCGTACCAATATTTTCGTGTCTTTGAGAAATCTGACAGCTAGAGGTGGAAGCCATTTTCTCACTCCGGTTCATTGCATTTATTCTCATTGGCGCAAGCAGTCTGCTCTGTCAGGATACTGCGTCCCACAACCGCCATTGGCCGGTCTATGGCGGGGCCTTAGAAAATCAGCACTATTCGCCTCTAGCTCAAATCAACAAATCCAACGTCAAGCAGTTGCAGGTTGCGTGGACGTATGACACCGGAGAAAGCGGTGGCCTGCAAACAACCCCGATCGAGGTTGACGGCGTTCTCTTCGGTATTTCTCCGGCCCAAAAAATCTTCGCGGTGGACGCTGCCACCGGCCAGCTCAAGTGGAAATTCGACTCTGGCGTACCCGGTACGCAGCCCGACCGGGGCCTTGCTTATTGGAGCAGCCGCGATGGCAAAGACAGGCGCATCATCGTCGGCGTCATGAATTTTGTTTACGAGCTCGATGCCGAGACTGGCCAGCCGATTGCGAGCTTCGGCGATCACGGCCGCATTGATCTGCGGGAAAACTTGGGGCGCGATGTTGGCACCGCGTTTATTGCGCTCACCAGCCCGGCGGTGGTTTACAAAGATGAGTTCATTGTGGGCGGCCGCCTTCCCGAAACATTGCCCGCAGTCCCCGGTGACGTTCGTGCCTACGATGTGCGAACGGGTACGTTGCGGTGGAGCTTTCATACCATTCCTCATCCTGGCGAATTCGGATACGAGACCTGGCCGAGGGACGCGTGGAAGAACAGTGGCGCTGCGAACAATTGGACGGGCATGTCACTGGATCCTAAGACTGGGATTCTCTATGTACCAACCGGATCGGCTTCGTTCGACTTCTATGGGGGAGACCGCGTCGGCGATGATCTTTTTGCGAACTGCTTACTGGCGCTGGATGCAGAGACCGGCAAGCGCATCTGGCATTTCCAGGGGGTGAAACACGACATTTGGGACCGCGATTTCCCTGCACCGCCGACGTTAGTGACAGTGCGGCGCGAAGGCAAAGAAATCGCCGCCGTTGCCCAGACTAGCAAGCAGGGATTTGTTTATGTCTTTGATCGTGCGCAGGGTACGCCGCTGTTTCCCTTGGAGTCGCGCAAGTATCCCGCGAGCGATATTCCCGGAGAGGTCGCCGCCAAAGAGCAATCACTTCCCACCAAGCCTGCTCCATTTTCTCGTCAGTTGTTTACGGAAGACATGCTGACTACCAGGACGCCCGAGGCGCATCAATGGGCGACTGAAGAGTTTCACAAACTGCGCAGCGAGGGCCAATTTGTGCCATTCGCCGTCGGAAAAGACACGGTCGTTTTTCCCGGTTTCGATGGCGGTGCGGAGTGGGGAGGTCCTGCTTACGACCCTGACAGCGGCGTTCTGTACGTGAATGCTAACGACATTCCGTGGACCGGCACTCTGGCGAAGAACACCGGAGACGAATCGAGCGGTCGCGGGATTTATCAAACCCAATGCAGCGTTTGCCACGGCGATGACCGGACTGGCTCGCCACCAACTTTTCCGTCACTGATAGGTGTAGGGGACCGGCTGGGCAGACCTGGAATCGCCGCGGTCATTCAAAAGGGCCGAGGGCGAATGAATGCCTTTCCATATCTTGGGTGGGAGGAGATCAACGCGGTTATTGACTATTTGACCAGTGGCGAGAACAAAGAGCTTTCATCCGCTAACCCCCTGCCTCCGATAATGCCTTATCGTTTTGGTGGCTACCGCCGACTCTTTGATCCCGAAGGCTATCCCGCGGTCGTACCTCCGTGGGGAACGCTCAACGCGATCAATCTGAATACCGGCGAGTATGCGTGGAAGATTCCCCTGGGTGAGTATCCGGAGCTGGCGGCCAAAGGCCTGAAGAATACTGGCACCGACAACTATGGCGGACCGATCGTTACGGCCGGCGGTCTGCTGTTCATCGGCGCAACCAACTACGACCAAAAATTCCGCGCATTCGATAAATCCAGCGGCGAGCTAGTGTGGGAGACGATACTGCCGTTTTCTGGCAACGCCACTCCCATTACCTATGAAATCGATGGCCGCCAGTTTGTTGCCATCGCGGCTGGGGGCGGAAGAGACCCGAGGTCGAAGTCGGGTGGAGTCTACGTCGCCTTTGCTCTGCCTAAATGAACGCGCGCCGATGACTTAGGTTGCCCGGTTTAGTCCCTCCTCTTCTACATGGTTTTTGCGTGGTTCTTCGGCGCAACTCAGATGATCTCCTCGCTCATCAATTTGATTGCCTGAATTTTTGAATGTGGTGAGGTCACTTGATACTTTTAAGATCCCGGAGGCGTCTCTTCAACTATGAAAGGCGAGGCAAAAGAGCACTGGATGCACCTGTGCGAACTGGCAGCCCTCGAGCAGGATCCGGAAAAGCTGATGCGGTTGGTGGTGGAGATCAACCAGCTGCTTGAGGAAAAAGAACAGCGACTGATCCGAGAGTCTCAGCAGGCTGAGTCCTGAAGATGGAGGCCCCGGGCAGAGTCGAACTGCCGACACGCAGTTTAGGAATTCTCTGCAGTGATGCGACCACACGCAATATCAGTAGTTTAGGCGGGTGTCCGATGCTGCTAAATCACGCAATGCTACGCGATTCGTCAGTTTCTGGACACCAGTTTGGACACCGGAGTTAAAGGCTGGCGTTCGGCAGCCATTGTGCGCTGCATTGTGCGCTCGTAACTCTCAGCATGAGCACAATTGAGTTGCTCTGTTGCAACCGTGAAACGCCGTATCAACGGACGTGTATTATCATTTTTGGAAAGCTCAAAGTAAAACCGCCAACAAAGCCGCCGAGTCGATCCGCAACGTCAATATCGAATACGATGAAACCAAACCGGAAAGGATAAGTGACAATGACGGTTGTGGAGGAAAAGGACGTAGTCATCGCCGTTCTCGGATCGTCCGTCGCGCTATCAGGGTTGCTGTTGGTTTTCGCTGGTTTTGTTTTGGCGCAAGCAAGTGGCTTCCCTCGGGCAACCACCGACGACAAGATCATAGATCGGTACCGCAACGTGGGGCGTATTGGATTGATACCATTCTTGTTTTCCCTTGGAGTAGCTGCGACGAATATGCTATGGTTCCTTCGTCCATCTGCTTGCCTATACCACGTTTCGGTGTATGGCTTTCTCTTCCTCCTGGTGGGCACAGCCGTGTACGCAATAACGGTACTCGGATTCTACCTGTGAGGAGGAAGGCTTGAGTCTTGACACTGAAAAGCTGCATCGGTTGACCGGGAAAGGTTTTCCTGAGCTATACAAGAAGCATCCAAATAAATGGAAAGAAATGGTCGTAACAGCTCGCGATTATGCGCAGACGTGCGTGGGCGAGGGAGAAAAAGTTAGAATCGGAGACGTTGTTAACATCGTCCAAAATGCAATCAGGATTGATCCCGAATTCGAGTCGCACGTTAACAAAAAGGGACTCACGCAAAAATACTGGGTACTGTGGTTCGCCGAATATGCTATTGAACAATCGTATCCCCAACCCGATCTGAGTTCGCAAGAGGGAGGACAGAATGTCGTCGAAGCAGGCAAAGCAAACGGCTGAGCGCTACTTAAAAGAGCAAGCCGAGATCATAAAAAAATACGGGGGAACGCCAAAGCTTTCCGGGGAGCGTTACCGTGAAGCGCTAGCCGAAACCCAAAAGACATTTCAGGCGCTCAGCGCCTCAAAACCAAAATAACCTCTACCGGGATTCCGCCGGTTTTACCCGCCTGCTTAGGGCGGGTTTTATTATGCACAAATACAAGCGCGCGTCGATTGGGAACGCACGCGGGCAAACGAACGGCCTTCCGCACTTGGGTTATTCCAAGTGCGGCAAACTAGCCGCACGAGCCTACTGTTACTACGACCCAAGGCACGACGTCACGGAACACTTTCCGAGTGGCGACCTCCCTCCATGGGAAAGCTGCTGGCTCACCATTTGGTTCTATCAACTCTACCGTGATCTGACCATCGCGTGGTCCCAAAATACCCGGCGGACTTTCGACAACACCGCTGAATGCTGTAGGGTCACAAATGGCGCCGACGCTTTTCGGGCCGTATCCAGCAAAACTTCCAAGGCTCTCATTCCCCCTGAACGCGCCCGTTAAGGGCTGCCTTTTCTGCTTGGGAAGGACTGTGCGGCCATCACTTTTCATGTGGAACGTACCATCAAGGTGATAACTCGTATGAATATCCCATAGCCGATCCGGACGCGGCATTAGAACGAAAAATTCGCCCTTTGGCGAACGCCGAACCCACAGAGCTAACCACAAACCCGCATCACGAACAGCCACAGCATACCTGTATTCGCCGGGTGTTGGCTTAAGTTTCATCAACCCGACCTTAGGGCTACCAGAGCTGCGCTGCCGCATCTCATCGAAAACGCCACGCCACCTTTCCAGTTCTTCTGGTGAACTCAGGTCTAGGCACTGGTACCTGGACCAACCCTCGAAATTCTGGAGATCGTCCTCACTGATGAACTGCATGACTGTCAATTCTTGCATATCGCGAGTCTCTACACCTGCCATGCATGGCGGATGAAACCAAAGTTTCCTTATTTCAGTTGTTTTCAACGCGACCTTCCGCGTGCGGATGCGCCTTCCGGTACACATGCTCCTGCTAGACTCACGCAATGCCCAGCCGGAAGAAGCTTGATCCCAAGGCGATCCGGGCATTCGGTACGGAATGCCCGCATTGTGGTGTTCGCGTCGATCCGAAGGACTACAAGCGGGTCGATTGGACCACCTGGAATGCCCGAGCTGCGGAAAAGACTTTCACACCGCGCGCCGCTTATCGCGAAAAAACAGGGTCTTAACCAAATGCACGATCACATAGATCTGAATGAGTAGGAATTCAATTCCGAACAGAATGTGCTGGATATTCTCGAACCACTGACGTAGATGCACCATGGGGTCGCCATTGACCTCGTGTGGAATTTCCGGGGCTTCGTTCCCCAAGGTGCTCTGGGAACGATTATTACGCCGACTCAGGGAGAAAATCGAGGTTACGAGATGCTTGGACTTCAGGTCTGCAGTGGAGCGGCCCGGACTGGCGCCCGGGCTTTTTCTATTTGACCTTGTATTCGACCTTGAGTACTTGTTCTACCTTTCCCTCGTACATCAGCAATTCCAGTGCAGAAATGACTGATTTCGATTCCAGCCCTGTATCTCGGGTCAGCGCCCCCGGGGGAATTGGCTTCCCTTCAGGATATTTCTTCATAGCAGCATATACGGCTTCCACATGCGCTGCTTGCCTCGGATCTTGTCTTGAGTAGTACGTCATATTTAGGGCAATCCTCACTCCTGACCCTCATCCTAGACGAATCGCGCGATCTCGCTGAAGATAGTACCGAGATATGTAGATATAGAAGGGCCGGCAACTCCGCAGTTCAACAACTTTGGTGGGGGTGCAAAACCACCTTTCATCCGTGACGAGAAGGTTTAGATGCCGCACCGTCGAAAGCTTGATCTCGAAAAGGTACACGCGTCACTTGCGACCGTATGCCCACACTGTCAGGCTCGCATCAAGCCGAAGGATTGCAAGCGCGTGGATTGGGACCACGTGGAGTGTCCGAAGTGCGGAAAGAGATTTGAGCCGAGCACAAAAAAGGATTTGAAAAGCGAGCGCCTGTAAGGAAACGCGGGCTAGTTAGAAAGGGAACCGCCCTGATGCATAGGGATTGGGCCTGATGCATGGGGACTGGGCGGTTCCCAGTCTGCTGTGGTTGCTGCAAACTTCGGAAAGGAGAACGCTGAGTCACTGGACTCCGAAGCAGCGCTCCCCGTGCCTACTGTGTAACGAGCCAGAGCTGAAATAGGATCGCGTAGTTCCCGCACGCACAACATTGTCAAAAACGACAGCTTTAGGCCCCCTGGATGCGCCTTCCGGTACAAGTGCCAGCGTCCTGGTCCATATTGGATTACCTGATGACGACAAGGACGCGGGAGACTGTACGCGCCCACCTCGCTCCAATTCCTCTACAAATCGAGCAAGCATTTCACGACGCGGAATTGACTCGGCTGCTTTCTGAATATCCCCAAACAGGCCTAATACATTAAGAATCTTCTCAGTCACGATAATTCCTGACAAAGTGTCACTTCCATTCTGGCGTTCCCGGCAGTAAACCCGTCAGGTGCTGCTGATCAGCTGCGCGCTGCTCCGCCCATTCATGGCTGCACACTGGACAAGTGGGTTGCACTCGCGACCGCAACTTAAAAGGCCCGTGTTTATCACAATCGCCCGTGAGAGTCGGCGGAGTAGCTTGCGGCATTCGTGCGCTGGGTGGCGGCTGCTCAGGGCGTGACTGCGCAACGTCCCAGCGTGCGGGCGTGGGCTGTGGTGATACAGGCGGATCCATCGTCACCGACTCGGCGAGCAACAGCGGCGGGTTCAGCGATTTCTCAACAAAGCCCAGCTGCTCTGTTATCTGTGCAATTTTGGCATCGAGTTCCGCCGGGGTAAGGTTTTTATAATCGCGCGCATCCCCGTGCAGCATGTGGCCCTGAACGGCCAGAGCTTGGACCGCCTTTCCGTCCCGTTTGTCGCTCAAAAATTGCAGCGCGCGCAGTCTGACGTCTGACGATTTGTCATTCAGCAGAGCGCTCCAGATTTTTACCTCATCGACATGCGCTAGAAGTTCCGCGGCACGGATGGGCGCGATTCCGAGCTTTTTCAAATAATTCGGTTTTCTGCCGCTACCCGGCCGTACTCCGCCATGTCCTTTAGGCGCCACGCGAAGCCCCCTATTTCTTAGAACGGTCCGCTAAAGCATTCGCCCGCTCGTGCTTGTCCTCGATTCGTTCCTCAACCGTTGCCAGCTCGACTTGCATGGCTTTAATTTCATCCGCAAGCTGGTCCGCGATGCCTAACAGCGGCTTCCCAGCTAGTTCGCGAACGGGCACAAGCTGGCTAGGCTCGACGTTCGGGCCAGGTCTAGCATTGCACCATCTCCGAGCGTGGCTCCCTTTCGTACTGTCGCAATGCTTCCGGCTGGGCCTTCCTAACCGTGCGACTTTCTTTACAGGACGCGCACAGCCATGTTTCTGCGCGGCTAACGACGTGTAGGACGCGATAGACGCCACCGCTCCGTGCTCGGCATCCTTCGCAGGCGTAGACGCTCGGTTTGCCGTTCCCTGTGCCGCAAACTCGCAGCGGTCCACCGGGCCATGCACGTTCCAAAGTCTTCATTGCTCCGCCACCGCCTGTCGGTGTTCCTCGAGTGCGGCCGCCGGAATACGCCACAAGCCATCCACTTTTTGCGCGCCAGGCAAGCGCCGTTCAGCAAGTAGGGTGCGAATCCACTGTGAGCTGACGTGCAGTTCGCGGGCCGCTTCGTAAACAGAGTAGATTTCGGGGTCGGTTTCGTTGTTCATAAGAACTATTGCTGTAGTAATAAGACGCGAGAACTCCCGCGAAGTACAGACACTAAGAGAACTCACGCCAACTTGCACCGCGTGATTGTCTAGCCGGCCTTAGCGATTCGCGGTTAGCTGAACCGCTGCTCAAGATTTGTTCTAGTGACATCTGTAGCTTACGGGCGAGGTGTCCAAGAGGTGTCCAGCTATGACACTTTCCACCCTTTCCGTAATCACCGGCCTGCAGCCCCTCCGATTCCGGTTGAAATCAAGTCCGCGCTCAGCAATCGCAGAAACCGCACGCCTAAAGGCTCTTCTAAACAATTCGCCCCGAACCTCGCGCCTTGGTTCCGGCGATGATAAAAGAGGGTTGGGGTCGCGAAGGTAAAGATAATGGGTCAGGCGAGAGCCAAAATGATTACTGGCACGCGGCTCGGACTAGGCAGACCTCGTGCACCTCGCGAGAAGCTTTCGCGCATTCGCTCTGGAATCTATAAACTTGAGCGCGGCCTTATTGATGACAGCGATTCGGAGAAGTACATAAAGGGATTGGTCGCACAACTACGGTTCGTTCATCAGCTCAGTCGGAAGGATGGACAGCGTTACGCAACCAGACTCCGGGAAGCGACGAAGGAACGTTTCTTGTCCGTTTCTGACACCGATTTCCTTAGGGTACTAGCCGCTCAGTGAGAACGGGCCTCGTTTCCAATTTTTGCACCATCGGCATCCAGACCAAACCACTGTTCCCCGATAAAATTCAAGGCCAGACAGAAAAAAATAGGGTTGATCGACTTTTATGATCGGCAAGGTTGCGCACCAGATCAATAGAGCGAACGAGTTTGGAAACACAATCGAAGACCTTGTTCTCGCAAGACGGGAAGCTCCTACCGGAGAGCGGAACACGCCGCTGATGGCCTACTGGTCGCTATCATTCGAGTTCCACAGAGCGATTTTGTGCCTAATAGAGCAAAAATTTTACGCAGCTGCGTTCGCACTAGTCAGACCGATCATTGAGACTGCCGTTCGAGCACATGTCGTGCTCATGTGTTCTGATGAAACATTACGCAAACTGCACACAGATGAGTATCGAACGAATCTCGCCACAGTTGGTGCAGAAATCGACAATGCTTTCGACATGGAAGGTTTTTTCCAGAACTTTTTGGCGAATGCAAGAGCTGCTCTCCACAGCTACACACACGTTGGTATGCTTCAACTTGGAAGACGATTTTCTGGAACCGACCTTATAGCTAACTATTCAGAGGCTGAAATTGTCGAAGTTATTCGAGCGAGTACGAGCTCAATTTTTATGGTGAACAACATCGTTACAAAACACTTCAAGTTTGAAGAAGAGTGGACGAAAAATGCGGAGTTGTTTAATGAATGGGGAAGCACCCAGACGAGAAATGTCCCACCAACTAGAATTGAAGAATGAAGACTGCTCGAACCGCAAACGAGACACCATCACTAGAACAAAATGTGCTTGGTGAGGCGAGCTGTTCGCCGTTTTGGGCAAAAAGGAGTAGCGCGGGGCAGGCAAACGGAAAAGCTCACCACCGAAGGGGCTTCAACGTTTATTTCGCACACATCCCCGCGCTTCATCAGAGGTCGGGCTAGGCAACGGGAAAGAACCCACTACAGGTCTTTTTAGCCCGCTCGACCTAAACTTTTGAGGGCTGCATGAAAAAGCAGGTTGTCGAACATCGAAAAATTCTAAAATAGCTGTAACCGGGTTAGGTGGTTTCTTCGATCCGATAAATACAGTGATTTAGCCACGCTCACGCTCGCAGCCCTAATCCTTCATCTTCAACTCGCCCTTCTGCCCCAGCCCCTTCCGCCCTTCAGCGCCCATCCCCATTCCCCTACTCAACCGCACGCCATTGGGCAAGGTGTGGGAATTTTTCCCGTCCTATAGCTATCCCCCGCAAACGTTTGACACACGTATTTTGCATCCCTAACCTCGGCTGTGCGCCGCCTCTGTCCTGAAATTTCTCGCCGATCCTGCCTCGCTTGACCGAGTTCCCATTTCACAGAATTTCCAAACGCATTCCCGCCGGAGTCCCATTTCCACGAACACAGGGAAAACCGGGGGTGGGTGTCGGTCCCTAGAAAGAATTATAGGTTGCCTCGATGCTCGATTCGGGAGCAGAATACTGTACTCACTTCGAACGAAGTCCTACAATTCATATGGCCGACCTGCAATCTGCAATTGCCGCATTCACATTCTCAGAGATCGAGCAGCAGCAAGCTGACAAGCTCATTGCTGACTTCCAAGCGACGTTTCCTCGCGAATCCCTTAAAGACCTTGCACTGGAAAGGTACGCGCTCGGCATTGAACCGCGCGACCAATGCTTTTGTAATTGGTTGGAGTACAAGACCGATAGTCTCGGTCGAATCGGTGGCGGGGAAGCACTCAAATACTTGGTGTACTTTAACCGAGCAAATAACAAATGGGTTTTTGAAAAACAGTTCAAGAACGAACACGAAGCGTTCGAAACCGTAAGAGCGGGTCTGCTTGAAATCCTGAAGTGTGCTGATGAAGGCCGATTCACTCAAATAGAAGCTGTCACACTCTTCGAGAACCATCGCGTTCTGCGTGGCAAGACGTTGTTCCTGTATTTTCCTGACAAGTTTGTACCCGTATTCAGCTTGCCTCACTTGAAAGACTTTTGCCTGCAGTTCGGTATCGATCAGGATTTCGAGTCACAAATAGCAATGAATCTTGCTTTGCAACGGTTTAAAGAGAGCGACCCTACTTTGGCAGCATGGTCGACCTTCAAATTTGCGAGATTGCTGTATCAGAAGTTTAGGCCAACTCGGTTCTGGAAAATTGCACCGGGCGACAGTGCGAAACATTGGGGCGACTGTTTAAACGGCCGCTACATGTGCATCGGTTGGGACGACATGGGAGACCTGAGCAAATATACCGACGGTCAAGCCTTCAAGGATGCATTTCAGAAATACTATAGTGCTTCGCATTCGAGCAAGTGGCGCGAACTGTGGAACTTTTTTCATCTTAAGGAAGACGACACGATTGTCGCCAACCGAGGGATTACTTCAATCGTCGGCACAGGCACGGTGAGTGGAAAGTATTGGTTCAACGAATCGCGCAGCGAATATAAACATTGCATTGGCGTTGATTGGAAGCAGTTCAATGAATTTCCGATTCCCACCGCAGCGAAAGCTGTCGCGAAAGACTGGCAGTTCAGGACTGTGAAGGCCATGTCGAGGGAGGATTTTCAATTGCTAACAGCAGCACCAACCGACGGGAACCTATTCTGGGAACGAATTGAGCCGGGATTCGACCTGAAGCTTACAAACCTCGACGCTCTGGACATCGAACAACTTCGCCGCTCATTCAAAGCTTTCCTCTCCAGTTCCCATTCTAGGCAGCCGGGTCTAAATGAGCACATTCGTGAAGACTTGAAAGCATGGGTGGAGAACCCTAGAACAGTTCTCGGTTCGCCGAGCTATGTGACGCTGAGCAACTGGTTCCTGTCCTCGGATAAATCGTACGCGGAGTCTGAACGCGGCGAGATGGCGGGAAAGTTGTGGGATAATCTATTTCTGTGTCGCCCCGACGCACGGTTGTCTGTTTCGCCACAGAAATCCTCTGAAGTCGATGTGGCTGTTTTCGAACGTTGGTGGGCTGAACAACTCCGACTACAGTCTCAAAATGGGAAGACTAGCCCTGCTCCAGTGACTCCGTTGCCGAGTCGGTATGCAGAGCTATGCAGAAAAACTTTCCTGCGCCCCGAGTTTTTCGCCGATTTCGAGCAACTCCTGAAAACTAAACGGCAAGTCATCCTGCAAGGCGCGCCGGGAACCGGCAAGACCTTTGTCGCCAAGGAAGTTGCCCAGTTTTGGGCGGGAGATGCAACTAGAGTCCAGACCATTCAGTTCCACGAATCTTACGGGTACGAAGATTTTGTTTTCGGTATCAAGCCTTCTATCAACGCTCAAACCAACGAAACACAGTTCCGCACTGAACAAGGGGTGTTCGTCAACTTTTGCGAGCGCGTCCGCAGCAGCACGGAACAGCACGTTTTCATAATCGATGAAATAAATCGAGCGAAGTCGGCGCGAGTGTTTGGGGAACTTCTGTACCTGTTGGAATACCGTAAGGAAACAGTTCAACTGCAATCTGGTGAAGAATTCAGCATTCCGGAGAATCTGTGCATTATTGGAACGATGAACACGGCTGATAAATCTATTGCGTTGGTCGACTATGCGTTACGCCGGCGGTTTGCGTTCGTGACGCTCAACCCCGTGATGGACGGACAGTCCCTCGTTCTTCGGCATTGGCTTGATCGGAATCAGATTCAGAATGCCGGGGAAGTTGAAGCACTCTTCGTGACCTTGAATCAGCTCGTCGCTGAACGGGATGACTCCCTTATGGTGGGTCACAGCTACTTTATGGTCGATGCGGCGTGCGTCGAAAAACGGTTTTCGCCGGAGTTGCTGGAGTTTTTGTGGAAGTATTACGTCCTGCCACTTGTTTCGGAGTACGAATATCAGCTAAAGCCTCTTGAGGTCGAGCAGAAGTACGGGCTTCCCTCAATTCGCAGCCGCATAGCCCAAGCGAAGGCGACCAGTGCGTGAGTTATGGGAACAGGAATTGAACTTCTAGAGCAGTCGGAACGCGTAGTTCCCCTCTTGCCAGAGGATGCAGAATTCCTGTCCAAGGCACTCAAGTTTGTCGTGATTCCGTCCTCGGGCTCCGCAGCAGACCAGACTTTTTTTAGCGTGAATCCAGAGCAGTGGGTAGGACATTTTACGCTGCCCTCTGGGAGTATCGTCAGGATAACGCCCAAGATACCGACGGCGACTGTTCTCAGAATGCTAGCTTATGCATTCTTGCGTTGGCATGAACCATTTTTGCGCCCGGAAGAAGTGGAATATGAGACGGATTCGTTGCTCTTCGAACCACTCGTGAGACTCTTCAACGAGCTTGTTACTGCGCGTACTCGGAAGGGGCTCGTGCAGGACTACGTGCGCCATGAAGAGAATCTCACGGTTGTGCGAGGAAAGTTCATATTTCGTGAGCACATACAGAAAAACGCAGGTTATCCAAACCGGGCTTTCTGCCGATTTTTTGAAAACACCGTTGACGTTCCCGACAATCAGATCATCTGTCGGACACTCAGGGTTCTGCTATCGAACAGCCCGTGGACAAGACGCACCGAACACGATTTAATTGCCAATCTCCATCAGTTCGAGGCGGTGTCTGACGTATACCCACGCTCGTTGCACCTTGGTGTACATCACTATCATCGGCTCAACGAAGACTACGCAGTAATTCATCAGCTCTGCGCTCTGTTCCTAGCAAGTTCCTCAATCTCAGAGTCTGTTGGTAGTTTTCCGTTTAAAGGCTTTCTGCTAGACATGAACAAGCTCTTTGAGAAGTTTGTGGAGCAAGCTTTCGTCACGGTTGGCAAAAGGTTGCGACTGGATATACGGGCGCAAAAACAGGAGCTGCTAGCGGACGGAGATTTCGTAGCCACAATTCAGCCAGACATTATTGTTTCGAGCTTCGGGACGATAAAGGCGATTGTTGATGCAAAATATAAGCGCGATGCAGTCGGCCCGCAGAACAGCGATATCTTTCAAGTTGTCGCATACGGAACCGCACTTCGTTGTCTTAATACTTACCTCGTGTATCCAGAGACTGAACTCGCACCTGAGGGGACAATGCAGGTGAGGAACAGTCAGATTGTGGTTAACACCAAGCGCTTCGCGGTGTCCGGGGCGGATTGCGTAGAGGCAGCCGAAGAATGTGTACGAATAGTGCTACAGAAGGTCGCGCGAACCGAGACTGTATCCCCAGTGGGTACCGTCCGCACATGGGGAGATTATGGCAGAGATTCCTCGCGAGCTGCGTCACTCAGCGATTCATCCCTCTTTTCCACAAAAGCATTCACAGAAATCTCTGATTGTGGCTCAAAACTGCGTTGACATGACTGACGCAAAACTTTAATGTGACTTGCGTCGACGGTTGAAAGGGTTGGCAAAAATAAATCGTTGCCAGTCCGAAGTAAACTGGGTGATACGCCAAGCGGTGCAACCTGATTGGCAGCCAAACCCGAAAAAATCGACTGATCCTGCGAGGGACAGTTGAGGTTTGGAACTGCGAAAGCAGTGATCACATCAAGGGTCGTGACGGTACATGCATCCACGCTGTTGGCCTCCTCGCAGGAGCTGATGGCTAGAGCATAACCACAGTCACGACCTTTCTATTTTGCCTGCCCTGACCTCTTCCTCTTTTTCAACATCGAGTGTGCATAACGGCTGAAAATTGTGCTTGAAGTGCGCGCGTGGCGCAGGTTTCAGCGGTTTGCACTGGGAACGCTGCAAAAGTCACTTGAAGGTCAATGAGTGTAATCGCGATGTTACGCCAGCAGTGACCAGAAAGAGCAACCGTGCTTCTTCGCAAATTCAGGCTAGACATGGACTTTGGTGCGCTTTCTTATCCACCGATAAGTGCCATAATTCGATTTGTCCGATCTCTTCGCTGACGGGACAACTCACCATGAACCGCCTTGCACTCGGCTTCGGCTTAAGTTTGCTTCTGTTTTTTAACCGTTCAATCACTGCGCAAGATAACAAATCCTCTAGTGACGATGCGTCGGCCGTGCGTGCCACGGTTACGAACTACATCGAAGCCTATTACACCGGCAACGCTGCCCGCATGGAGCAAACGCTGCATCCTCATTACCTGAAGCACAAGATTCATGGAGACATTCCGATGCGGGAGCAAACAGGCCCGCAATTGGTAGAGGACGTTCGCAGCGGCGGAGGCACTCACATGGCGCAAGCGCAGCGGACGGAAAAGGTTACTGTGCTGGACGTTGCGCGGAACATTGCGTCCGCTAAACTCGTCACTCCCGGGTGGGTAGACTACATGACGCTTTCAAAAATCAATGGTGAGTGGAAGATTCTCTCGGTAGTGCAACGAATCGATGATTAGAAACTATCTTCGAGACCAGCAATAGAACTCGGCGAATTGATAGGTAGTTTGCACGCTGCTCTAACGAGTGGTGTGGGGTATCGGGTACCACCGTACATGCACGCACGGCCTCTTTACATCAATTCCCGCAGAAGGGAAGATTAAGCTTGGACCGTTGGCGGAGGGTGATGTGCCTGTCAAGCTAAAATCCGACAAGCAATTCGCGCGAGTAGCTACCAATTTAGCCATTGGCGTTGTTGGACTTCTTGTAGTTCGGCTGATCACGCAGTTCCTGCCGATGTTTCACGATGCAGGGTGGATCGTCGAAGACAAGCTGACGGTTCAGGCAGGCGCCGTAATCGCGGTAGATGCTTTGCTGCTCTCAGTCTTGGTACGCTTTGCAATCGAAATCCGCGCCTTTTTGCTGCTCCGCTTTGCG
>Ga0137366_10001412_pt1 | contig 17805 bp, 10 predicted proteins | sample SagtaG_8_FD_104938 | JGI IMG/M metagenome (GOLD analysis project Ga0137366, IMG submission 104938) | Vadose zone soil microbial communities from Sagehorn Ranch, Mendocino, California, USA - Sage1_L_60_16 metaG | ecosystem: Environmental > Terrestrial > Soil > Vadose zone | place: USA...
CACCAGCTTGACTGGCGTCAACACCTGCTCAATCGTGGCAGCGACGTGACTCCTGTCATGGATCGCCAGTACTTCCACTCGATCTACTTTCACGAGCCAGGCGGTGTCCTTTTTGAGATCGCTACTGATCCGCCCGGATTCGCCATAGATGAGCCTGTGGAGGAACTGGGCACACATCTCAAGCTACCGCCGTGGTTAGAGCCGAAGCGTCCTCAGATCGAGGAGGTGCTGCTGCCGATTCAATTGCCAGCGGATAACGCAGGCAAGGGCGAGAACTAATGAGCCGTCTGGAGGTCTTCAATGGATAATAGTGCAAATAAGATAAACGGACCACACCAGGGACAGCCTGTGCTGGTTGAGGGTGAGCCGCTTGAGAGTGCAAAAGCTGCCATGATCATGATACATGGTCGTGGCGCGTCGGCAGAAGATATCTTGAGTCTGGCAGCCGAAGTGGACCAGCCTGGCTTTGCCTACCTTGCACCACAGAACGCCGAAAATTCATGGTATCCGAACAGCTTTCTCTCACCCATCGTAAGCAATGAGCCCGCTCTTTCTTCCGGGCTGGCTGTCATTGCATCCCTTCTTGATCGCGTGGCCGCGGCTGGAATACCAGCGGAGCGCACTATTCTGCTCGGCTTCTCACAGGGAGCATGCCTCTCGCTTGAGTTTATAGCGCGTAACGCTCGCCGCTATGGTGGCGTTGCTGGCCTGAGTGGTGGTCTGATCGGTCCCGATGATACCGTACGCGACTATCCAGGCTCGCTTGCCGGCACGCCGATCTTTCTTGGTTGCAGCGACATAGACTTCCACATACCGAAAGAGCGTGTTCTCTTCTCGGCTGAAGTCTTACAGCGGCTTGGTGCCGCAGTCACGGTAAAACTCTACCCGCGCATGGGGCATACCGTCAACCTTGATGAACTTAAGGCAGTCAGGACAATGATGCAAAACCTTATCAGCACTCAAGTATCGTAACTAGTTTTCCAAAATCTCGCGTTTTCTAGCGCTTCATAGCGTTTGATGACAGTTTGTTCACGATTCTTGACACGATGTTCTCTCTCGGCTACAATCTCTGCCAGAGCACATTTCCAACTCAAGAGTGCTTGTTGGTTCGCAGGGAAGTCGTTTCCTGCGGGAAAAACACGAGCGCAAGAGAGGTTGACCTATCGTGCTCAAGTAGCTTCCAAGGCGCAAGCCAAGGAAGTAGAGGATGGTAAGGCAATGGCAACATTGCTGGTAGTCCATCCAGTACGGAGTGTCGTTCCCGTACGAAGCCAAAGACAGCAAGCGATCAACAGATCGCTATGGTTTTTGGAACTATAGTCATCCTGTTCAAGAGCAGGAAGACAGGTTCGTTACTCTGTGATGATTGCCTCCGTTTGTGTAAGTAGGCACAACGATTTTGTTACTCTACTTATTATCAGGAGGCTTTCATGTCGTTTTCATTCGCGTCTCTTATCCCTGCAGATGGTATTACGGTCCAAATTGGCAATCATGTCTGGTCTTTCGGAACTAATCTAATCGTCTACCTCATCGTTGCGGCTGTGGTTGGCCTCGTGGCAGAGTTTATTGTTGGTTGGCGTCTTCCATTTGGTTTTATCGGTGCAATTATCGCTGCCATCGTTGGCATCTGGTTAATGACACAGGTGATCATTATCAATGGCATCAGTGATGTTACTATTGCAGGTGTTCCTCTCCTAAGAGCGCTCATCGGAGCTATTATCCTGGTAGCACTCTGGCATCTGTTGACCTATCGTTCCTGGAGTGGCCGTCGTCGTTATTATTCCTATCGTCGTTACCGTCGCTACTAGCGTTCTTTCATATATACAGAAACGTCGCTCTGGGCTTCCATCAGAGCTGTTCACCCATAATGGTCTGTTTATCGCCCGTAGGGGTGGGCCGTGCGCCCAATCCATTTCAGTGAAAGGAGAGACCGGTTTTTTGGTGTAGGGAAAACAGGATTTCTCTGCCTTAACTGAAATATTGGGCGCACGGCCCACCCCTACGGACACGTTTAAATAGCCCCAGGCTTCCCTGCAAACTCCTTGACAATCTCCTCACTCATACATGAAGATATAGTTGCTATATAGAAGCAGGTGTATCAGTATGGCTATCGGCGCTAAAGGAAAAGATTTATGACTACTATAAAACAACGAGCCGGAGAGGAGACCGATCGGCAGCAGCCTGGCCCGGTAAACGAGCTGGTGCGCAATCCAGGTATGCCTCTGGACCTGAATTGGGTGCGCCAGGTGTCTATTAACCGCAGTGCCGTTGAACGGCGTGCCGCAACACTGCCTGCACGACGCACGGTTAAGAAAGAGTGGCAGGCTGCGTGGCTTTTGCGTGCTATTACCTGTATTGATCTGACTACGTTGGCGGGTGATGATACTCCTGGCAATGTCTTGCGTCTCTGTGCCAAGGCGCGTCAACCTGTGCGTCCCGATATTCTGGCAGCACTGGGAGCCAGGAACTTGCAGGTTGGTGCGGTTTGTGTCTATCACAATCTTGTGGCTGTAGCGATCGAGGCGTTGCGGGGTTCGGATATTCCGGTAGCCGCTGTCTCAACGGGCTTTCCAGCCGGTCAAAATCCTTTCGAGCAGAAAGTGCAGGAGATCATGGCGTCGGTACAGGCAGGAGCGGCTGAGATAGATATTGTGATCTCGCGTGCCCATGTCCTGACCGGGAACTGGCAGGGGCTCTATGACGAGGTACGTACCTTCCGTGAAGCCTGTGGGGATGCGCATATGAAGACCATCCTGGCGACGCATGAACTGGCTACGTTGCGCAACGTGGGTATGGCCAGCCTGGTATGTATGATGGCAGGCGCCGATTTTATCAAGACCTCGACCGGCAAAGAGTCAGTCAATGCAACGCTTCCGGTGGGTCTGGTGATGGTGAGAGCCATTCGCAATTATTATGAGCAGACTGGCTATAAGGTTGGTTTTAAGCCTGCTGGTGGTATCCGTTCCGCGAAATCATCGTTGGACTGGCTGATCTTGATGAAAGAAGAACTGGGGAACGAATGGTTGAATAACTCGCTTTTCCGCATCGGTGCCAGTGGCTTGCTCTCCGACATCGAGCGGCAGCTCTCGTACTTCGTTACTGGTCACTATGCGGCGGCGCACCATAATCCGATGGTATGATAGCAGTATCCTGTAAGCGGATAGAAAAAGAAAGCATACTCCGGTCTTGCGCCGCATCGTGATATAAGCGTATACATGAAGAAAACGGGATGGTCAAGTGATTATGTATAAGAGAGGCGTAACGAAATGAGTGTAATGGATATATTTGAGACGATGGATTATGGTCCTGCACCAGAAGGAGCCTCGCCCGCCCTGGCATGGCTCAAAGAACATCAACCCTTTAACCTTTTTATCAATAATCAGTGGGTTCAACCTGCCAGCGGTCAATATCTTGATAGTGTGAATCCTGCAAATGGCAAAGTATTGACACAGGTCGCTTCTGCCAATAGCGCAGATGTGGATGCGGCTGTGGCGGCGGCAAGTGCGGCATTCGAGAAATGGGGCAAGACGCCTGGACACGTACGTGCGCGTTACCTCTATGCCCTTGCCCGCCAGATCCAGAAACACTCGCGCTTGCTGGCCGTTCTGGAAGCGCTCGATAATGGCAAGTCGATCCGTGAGACGCGTGATATCGATATTCCCCTGGTAGCACGTCACTTCTACTATCATGCAGGTTGGGCTCAACTCATGGCCTCGGAACTGCCTGGCTATCAGCCTCTGGGTGTCGTGGGTCAGATTATCCCCTGGAATTTTCCTTTGCTGATGCTGGCATGGAAGATCGCGCCCGCCATCGCTATGGGCAATACCGTTGTGCTCAAGCCCGCACGTTATACACCCCTTACAGCGCTTAAATTCGCCGAGATTGTGCAGGAGAGCGGTCTGCCTCCCGGCGTCATCAATATCCTGACAGGTGAAGCCTCGCAGGTTGGTGAGGCGTTGGTACGTCATCCTGGCATCAAGAAAATTGCGTTCACTGGATCGACCGATGTGGGACGCAGTATTCGTCGCGCTACGGCTGGTTCCGGCAAGAAACTCTCGCTCGAACTGGGCGGTAAATCGCCCTTTATCGTCTTTGACGATGCCGATCTGGATAGCGTCGTCGAAGGTGTGGTGGATGCGATCTGGTTTAACCAGGGACAGGTATGTTGTGCAGGTTCACGTCTCCTGGTGCAGGAAAATATCGCCGATCGCTTGCTTTCTAAATTACTCATACGCATGGAGCGTCTACGAGTCGGAGATCCACTGGACAAGGCCATCGACATCGGCGCTATCGTCTCATCTACCCAGTTACAAGAGATACAGCGCCTGGTAGCACGGGGCGTCGAAGAAGGCGCGCAGGTATGGCAACCATCCTGGGCCTGTCCGACCGATGGCTACTTCTTCCCTCCCACGCTGTTTACCAACGTGTCGCCTGCCTCAACGATTGCGCAGGTGGAGATCTTCGGCCCGGTCCTGGTTGCTATGACTTTCCGCACGCCTGCCGAAGCTGTAGAATTGGCAAACAATACGCGTTACGGATTGGCGGCAAGCGTGTGGAGCGACAATATCAACCTTGCCCTCGATATAGCCCCCAAAATCAAGGCTGGTAGTGTCTGGGTCAACTGCACGAACCTGTTCGATGCTTCCAGTGGCTTTGGAGGCTATCGAGAGAGCGGCTTTGGACGCGAGGGTGGCAAGGAAGGTCTCTACGAATACGTACGACACGCCTGGGAAGCTCAACTTGCTTCACCTTCAGGCTATACTCCCACTGGAAGAGCTGCAAATGGAGCAAGCTCTTCGTCCTTTACAGACTCCCTTCTTGCTGGAATAGACGATGAACTGGATGGTTTGTCTGCACCCGAAACAATAGAATTGCCAGCTATTGATCGCACCTCCAAGCTCTTTATCGCAGGCAAACAGGCACGTCCGGACTCCGGGTATAGTCGCACTGTCTACGATCCTGCCGGTCAAGCGCTTGGCGAGGTTGGCGACGGCAATCGCAAAGACCTTCGTAATGCAGTCGAAGCTGCCCATAAAGCCAGCGGTTGGGCGACTGGCACAACGCATAATCGTGCGCAGATCCTTTACTACATGGCCGAGAATCTTTCTGTGCGCGAGGATGAATTCGCACGCCGTATCGTACAGCAGACTGGTCGCAGCCATGTCGATGCCATGAGCGAAGTACAAACGGCCATCTCGCGCCTGTTCAGCTATGCCGCCTGGACCGACAAGTTCGAGGGCGGTGTGCATCGGCCCCCGCTGCGTGGCGTTGTACTGGCTATGCCTGAAGCTATCGGTGTCATTGGCATAGCCTGTCCCGATGACTATCCGCTGCTTGGTTTCATCTCGCTGGTTGCTCCTGCCATCGCCATGGGCAATACTATCGTCGTTATCCCTTCGCAGATAGCGCCCCTGAGTGCCACCGATAGCTACCAGGTGTTTGAAACCTCGGACCTGCCTGCAGGAGTCGTAAATATCGTGACTGGTGAGCGCGATGCTCTGAGCCAGGTTTTAGCCGAGCATGACGATGTTGATGCCATGTGGTACTTCGGGACTGCCGAGGGATCGAAGCGCGTGGAACTGGCATCGGTGGGAAATATGAAGCGCACCTGGGTCAACTACGGACGTACTCGTAACTGGCTGGATTCTGTACAGGGTGAGGGACAAGAGTTTTTACGCGCTGCTACCCAGGTCAAAAATATCTGGGTTCCTTATGGAGAATAGCTGTAATAGATAGTTCTTAAGCGTTTCTCAGCATTTCTTTCTCGACAAATCGGAACTAATTACAATGGCTGCTCAACTGCAAATACACTATCTCCTGCTTGCACTTCTATTGGTTGTTGATCAACCAATGTTGCGTAAAAGCCACGTCGCCCATTGTGCAGAAACTGAAGCGTCTCTTTCATGCACTGATTAGAGAGCGGGAATATATCCTGAGCGGCGAACTGGCTGAATTGTGCACAAGGGGCAGCTATTTCTATGTTTGTTAGATACACGAGCTGTCCCATTGAGGTCTGGATCGCTACACCATTTCCCAACTCGTCAAGCATGTATTCCTGATCGGTCTCGATCAGAATATTTTCTCCTGCACAGCCGTTGGTCAGATGCGATCCGAATTTGTCGCGCATAGCTTGATAGTGGCTGGTGAAGCCGAACGAGATGTCATTGTCGATACGGTTGCGCGATGCGGGATGTTCTCTATGATGTACATCCACGATCTGCTTGCCATCTGTTGTGATACCAATCACTCCACGCGCTGTCAGGCGCAAACGACTAACTACAAGGAGTGGGGAAGGATCGTAATAGCGTTCTGAGCGCCCTTCAATCTTAAGGGAAGAGCGTTGTACCTGTACACTCTTGATGCGACCAATTTCGTACATGATAGTATCCCTTTTTGCTATTTGAGCGCCATGTTGTGGGCCTCCACACTGATACGCTATTTACCGACCACGTCACGCAACTGTTGCACCACTTCCTCCAGTTGTGTCGCTGCATCAGTGGCGGAGGTTGCACCGACGGCGAGTTGCTCTGTAACTTGTGTTGCAACCTTCAGGGCTGTGGAAAGCTTCTGGTTGCTGCTACTCTGATGCTGGGTTGCCTCCTCGATGTACCTGGAGGCGGTCACGATCTGCTCCAGACTTTTTCTAGTTGCGCGTGGGTCCATATATTGCCAGCGATGCACGAGTTCGGTCCCAACGTCGTTGAGCTGTCGCGCAGCAATTTTTGTGGCGTCAGTATAGTATTGTACCGATTGCAGGCCAACCTGGGAGGAATCGACCACCCACATCTGTTCGGAGGCGGCATCGTGCTGGCGTGAGGCCAGTGAACTGAGTGCGTAGCTATTGCTGCGCAGATTCTCCACCGAACGCAGAATCGGGCTTGTGATACCCCGACCTACGATCAATCCAAGCAGAGCAACCAGGATAGACATGCTAACGGCGACGATAATAGTCACTATCAACTGTTGATTGGCGAGCGCCGTTACTGTATTCACGGGGCTGAGCACAAAGTAGTGCCAGGGGAGGACTGTGGTAGGATTATGTACCACCTGAAAGACCTCTTTCTGTCCACCGGGCTGCATTTGAAAGTTGCTTATTGGTGTAGATCTTTGTATTTTTCCTGCCAGCGTGCTATCAGCAAGGATTGGCACCGGATTAGTACTACCAAAGCGTTGTTCCTGGCTAATCTGTTGTTGCACGTTCGCGGGCAGGGACGCGACGCTCTTAAAGAGGCGGTCACTCTGAGTATCGGCGATACGCACGCCGTTTTCGTCGAGGATAAATGCGTAGCTACCGGTGCCATTATTCCCACTGTCGGTCGTAACGATGTTCCAGATGTAGTCGAGATTGAGCGTGGCGCGTAAAAATCCTAGCAATCGAGGTTTCTGCTGTGGAGCGCCCGGAAGCTGTGGCGTGGCAATGGGTACGTAGATATCGACAGATGCTTTTTTCGTGTCTGGATTGTAGTAAACAGCCGAGACAAAGTTCCGGCCAGAGACGACGGCTTGCAGGTTTTGTGGTGGAACCAGGTATTGCCCATGTGCTTTGGGTAGAGTGGGGTAGGACAGGCGTAATTGCCCTTTGGGATCGAACAGTGCCCAGGTAGTATAGTTTTTATCGCGGAAGGTCCCGGCACTGAGTCCGTACTGTGCGTGAAGGGTCAATGTCTGATAGTCGGGGGCGCCAGGAGGTGCAGCAAGAAAATCTTGTATGGAGGGTACCTGCGTGATCGTTTGTGTGTCGAGGAGACGCTCATGCAAATAGGCGTCGATCAACTGCACACGTGTTTTGGCGTCGCCTTCCATTGCTTTGTTGGCCTGTGCAATAAGTTGCGGACGCGTCTGCCACTCGCTAAAGCCCAACGTAATCAACAAGGGCACCATAGCTGCGCAGACCAGTGCTATTGAGACCTTGATAGAGAGTGAAAACCGCCGCCGACGGGTAGTTGCAAAATCTTGTTGAGACATGGTAATAACCATCCTTGCCAGAATATGCTCTAGTGCTCCCAGGGATCATCCGCAGGGAACTTATCGTATAACTCCAATGTCTTCCAGATCGTGAAGCAATCTTTGAACTTCTTCTGGTGGGCGTCCGGTCAGACGCACCAGTTCTACAATGGTTCTATGCCCATCGACAAGTAAGAATAAGTGCCGATGAGAGCGCGAAAGCCCAGCCCGATCAAGCAGGCGAAACGCATCCTCCGCTGCGCATGTACGATGAGGGCCTGGCTGTGTAGCAGGCGATTTCTGTTCAATCCAATCTAATTCCTGCCTGGTCGATGATGCGACCGGTAGATGCGGTTGGGTATCTTTTAAAGGCTGCGTTATGGTGCTCCGCGCTGCGGGGAGCGATGTAAGCTGTGAGGAGCCAAGCGGCCTCGTTGTTGCTGCCTTTGTTTCAGGTACAAATATGAAGCGGCAAGTGCTCCATGTACTCAGCCAGCTCAGTGCCTCCTGTCCTTGCAATCCGCCTCCTTGTGCCTGTATTACCTGTCCATTACTAAAAATGATCTCTCCGTCTTCTAACTTCATGCCTTCGCCACGCTCGATCAGCAGGTGCCCCGTTTTTTTCCCGAGCTGAAGGACCTGTATCACGTTGAGTAATCTATCCGTAACCGTTCCTCGTCTTTGTGTCATGAACATATTACTCCGCCTTTTGACGAGTTATTTCTTTTGCATTAGATGAGTTTTCCGGCCTCCAATGAGCCGCAGTGTCTCTGCTTTCATACGAGCGTGTTTGTTCAGATGGGTCATACAAGCATAACACATGTGGGCAAGTACAAGAAAAAAGCTTCATCCGTTACCCCAATTCTCCTACCAATGTTTTACCCAAAATAGTACTTTTTGGGCAATGCCCTCGTAGGATAGTGGTAATATAAACACCTGCGAACGCGTTTGCATAGAGCTATTGAAACGTCGTCCACCTGACCCGTAGCGGCATGCCTCGCGTGTGCCGAGTGGCCTGCAATGGACTCTGGTCGCCCCCACTCGGCACACGCGAGGCATGCCGCTACGGGAACTTATGAATGGCCCTGGTATTTGTGCCGGATAATCGCAAGAGCTTACACTAAGAATAAACGCACATTGGTCCCGATAACTGGTATTATTTTACCGAAACGTGCGACAATAGGTAAAAACTATGTTAAGCTGTGAGTAGTTGCGCAAGCTCAATGATAAAGCTTGTGAGCAGAGTAGTGAGATGTTATACTGCATAAACATGTTGGGCTATGCCTGGTATTATTTGGAAGCAGGAGCTTTTGTCCATGGAGTCTCGAAACCCCTCTCAACCAACAGGGTCATCACCCGGTGTGAGAGGTCAGGGTGACAGCGCCCCACCACCCGAGCAGCTTTCTATTAATGAGCTTGCTCGATGTTGCTCAGAAGAGACCAACAAATTTCTCAAGCAGAACGTATCAAATGATCGTTACTGCCTGGAGCTGTTTCGTCGCGCCATCGTCAAGCGGGATGATGACGCCTGGTCTAGTATTTACCAGCAGTATGCGCCTCTTGTGCTGACATGGGTCACGCAACATCAGAGCGCAACACCTCTGTTGGGGCAGGATGGTAGTGCTCCGCTTGTCAATGCCGCGTTCGCCAAGTTTTCGCAAGCGTTGACGCCTGCCAAGATGGGGAACTTTGACTCGCTGGCAGCAATATTGAAATACTTAAAAATGTGTGTGCATAGTGTGGTCGCCGACGAGGTACGTTCACGGCAGTCGCGCCAATACGAAGAGACGTTGGAGGCGATAGAGCATGAGCCGGCCAGCGATGATCCTGCCGACGATGTTGTTTCCAACATCTCCGCTCAGGGTTTGTGGCAGGTTATCCAGGAGGAGCTCAATGGTGAGGATGAACGTATCCTCATTTACCTGGCCTATGTTCAGGGTATGAAGCCCGGTGAAATCAGTAGCCAGCATCGGCGGCTCTTTCCTACCGTCGATGATGTCTACCGTATCAAGCGTAATGTGCTTGAGCGTCTGCGTCGTAACAGACGTTTGCAGATGATGTTTCGGCACCAGTACCCCTGACGCGTCCAGATATCATGAGTAACACGTCCAAATTTTCGAGGTTGTAATTAAATCTAATACGGGAGTGCTAAAATAGTAGCACACTTCGTTTATTAGGGTGAAAAGGATAAAAGATGTCTGAGTAGTGCGTAGTCCCACGCTGGTATTGGGGAGTACCGCTGGTGAACTGCAAAACTACTCCCTGCTTTGTTGCTTGTATAGTGTCATTGTCGTGATGTATCGTCACTTTTAAGGGGCGAGAACCGACATCACCCTTGATACCTGACGGGTAGTCGGTCATAGAGTGTATTCGTGTGCTAGTTCCGTATCGTAATTTCCTATAAGCGCTGTTTTGTATCGTGAATATGTAATGCGATGCTTCATCTAGCTATGTAGCCTATGTACTGAGCCTGTATCCTAATGTGAATCTAGAGGAAACGCTCATGGAGTGTAGTGAACCGGGTACTATTCGTGATGAAGAGTTAGTCGCCTATCTTGCGGGGGAGAAAGTGCGGCCTGCCGTTGTCCAGCACCTTACGCGCTGCCAACGTTGCTCGTCGCAATTGGCGACCTACCGCCGAATAGAACTCAAGCTTATTAGCAAGCTCTACAGGTGGGATTGTCCACCCAATCAGATACTAGGCGAGTACCAGATGGGGATGCTCAGCAGTGAGCAAGCACTAAATGTGAAAAACCATCTGCGTATGTGCGTGCTTTGTGCTGCTGAAGTGGCAACACTCACGGAATTTCTTGCGCATGATCGTATGCTCGCTGAGCCGGTATCTGTAGCACAAAATACGGTCTCCGTACGTCCTGCTGCGACGAACAATCATCATCCAGCCCGGGATGCGAAGCGCACATTGGATTCTCTGCGTGAGCACTCGTTGGCTGGTGTGCGCCGAATTGTTGCGACGCTCTTGCCACAACAGCCTCGTCTTGCGTATCAACGGGATGTGTCTTCACAGACTGCTTTGTGGCCTCGTCGCTACTCTGCGGAAGATGTAAGCATCTCTATTCAGATCGAACGCGGTCCCAGTCGCAAGGACTCACTCCAATTGATCGGTTTTGTGACTCGCCAGGGGACGACATTGGAAGCGATGCAGGGAACTCCTGTACGGCTTTCAACATTAGCAAGCACGGGTAAAACGGTCTATACTCAAAATATCGATGAACTGGGTAACTTTGTCTTTTCGTCGCTCGTTCCGGCTACCTACACGCTGGAACTGCAACTGCCTGAAGGTATTGTTGTAATCGATCAGCTACCTGTAACCACAGAAGAGTGATGCCGGGTTTCCTGGCATTACCCTTTTTTCGTGCCTCACATTGTATAACGAGCAAGATGTATCATCGTAACGATATGCTAAAATCTCTATAATCGAGCGTATAAAATATATAATAAGACGGGTGGGAGAAGGGATTATCCTACCTCTATCTCAGTTATATCAGTGTTGGAAGAATGCTTGCTTATGACGCCCCAGGATCTTGTCAAAACACTGTTGACTGTACACGAAGAACAGGGGCGACAACTGCTACAGGCACATATTCCTGTATTCAGTGATATCGCTCTTGATCGCCTGGTCTATCTGATCAAAAAAGAAGCAGATCGTTGTTGGAACACGAACGCGCCACTCTCTTTTACGCTCTCCGGATATCTGCTCCTCCTTGGTGATAGAACACGGAATATGTATTACCATGCTCTGGGTCTCATGGCGCGTGGTGATGCTCTCCGGCGCCTGGATCGTGATCAGGATGCGCTCCCCTTTTTTGACGCTGCTGGTGAAGAGTTCCTGGCAATGGATGATAAGGTGGGGTGGGCACGTACGCGTATCGGACGTATGAGCGCCTGTTTGCACCTGAACCGTACTACCGAGGCGCTCAAGGATGCTGGGGCGGCGCGTGAAATTTTTATGCGGCATGGGAAATTGCTGCGTGCTGGTCAGATTGATGTCAATGCCGCGATTATCAACTATGAACTCGGACAGCACGACCAGGCGCTGCGTCTCTTCGATCGGGCCATCGAGACATACTTGCAATTGGGAGAGGGCATTGATCTGCATATCGCTCGTGCTCGTGGCAATAAGGCGCTTGCTCTGGCTGCGCAGGGCAAGTTTCGGGAAGCTGCGACGCTCCATGAACAGGCCCGCACCACTTTTGCCGCTCATGGTGAGCGTGAAGAGATCTCGGTTGCGCGTGAAGAACTTAATATTGCTGATATTTATGCTGCGCAGGGACATTATAGCCAGGCATTGCTGCTCTACAATCAGAGCAGAGCGCTCTTCCAGAAACACGGCATGGGTTTTGCTGCTGCTGAAGTTGCGCAACAAATGTGTCTCTGCCTGGTACGTCTCAATCGCGCCCATGAGGCTTACGAGCTGGCTGGAGAGACCGTAGAGTTCTTTCGCGACTCTTCTGTGCAGCGTCATAATCTTGCTCGCTCGCTGATGCAGCAGGCCGCAGCTGCAACCATGCTGGATGATTTTCACACGGCTGATGAGATGTTACAGGAGGCGAGCGACCTGCTAGAAGAGGGTGGTTTTATACGCCTGGCAGCCCTTGCACGTCTGCGCCGGGCTGAGCTCTACTATGCCGATAAACAATTAGACGCGAGTTTGCGCGAGGCTCGTCATGTCGCTGATGCGTTTGCGGAACAAGAAGATCTGCCGCAACTGGCACGTGCTATGCTCTTGCAGGCGTATATTGCCGATGCGACGCGGGATACCGAGACGGCAAAAGATCTTTGCGATCAGGCGCTGGATATCGCGCGTGGACAGGGATTGCTTGATCTGAAATATCTTTGTGATGATCTGCTGGGACAACTTGCGGAACAACGTGGGGATCTGGAGGCGGCGGCGAATTACTATGATCGTGCTGTACAGGGGATCGACGAGGTGCAGAGCCGCTTAGTATTGGATGAGCGCACCAGTTTCCTCGAGGACAAGGGCGGCATTTATCAACGCGCTATGACACTGGCTATGAGGCGTGGCAATCGAGACCAGGCGCTTATCTATGTGGAGAAGGCGAAGTCGCAGGTGCTGGGCGACTATCTGCGTAACAATATTGATATCCGTCTGCGAGCTGGTGATAAAGCAGGTGAGGCTATTCTTGAAGACCTTGCACGCTTGCGCGAAGAACAGGCCTGGTTCAGTTCGATTGTCTATGAGAGCGACGAGTCCAACTTGAGCGATACCGCGGTTATGCGTATACGTGCGGTTGGACCGGTACGTGCGCGCCATGAGATGCAAAATCGGGAGCGTCGCATTGAACAATTGTTGGAGCAGATGCAACTGCGCTCTGCGGGAGATCTTGTTGCGCGCCCACGTCCCAACTGGACCAATAGTATTGTGACATCGCTGTGGCCGAAACTGGAACCCAATGCCTTGATGCTGGAGTACTATCTCGCGGACCAGGATCTCTATATCTTCCAACTCACGCGTAGCGGAGTTGATGTACAGGTGGTTTCTAACGCGGTTCCCCAATTGGAGCGTCTCCTGGCGCTCTGGCGGGCCAATCTCGATCTGGCTGCCCAGGCTTCTGGCATGCCAGACCGAGCACAGGCCTTCTTCGGTCTGCAAGAAAATAGCCTGGGGTTGCTCCAACGGCTCTATGATCTCCTGCTACACCCGGTCTCCAGTGCACTTAACGCCTGCGAGCACCTGATCATTGTGCCGTACGGCATGTTGCACTACCTGCCTTTTCATTGTCTTTTTGACGGAGTCCAGTTTGTGGTTGAGCGATTCAACGTCTCCTACTTGCCTGCGGCAGCGCTCCTGGATATCTGTCGTCAGCGTGGGCAGCGTATCCAGGCGCGCGGAGTACATTTGCAAGATGCCCTTGTACTGGGGCTCTCAGATGGGGGACGTCTGGCTTATGCGGTGCAAGAGGCCAGAGCGGTCGCGGAACAACTGGGGACGCGCCCCATGCTTAACGAAGAGGCCACGGCGGCAGTATTGTGGACTGCTGGTGAACATAGTCCCATTGTGCATATCGCCGCCCACGGGCTCTTCAGACTCGATGCACCCAACTTCTCGCATATCAAACTGGCAGATCGCCAGCTCAGTACTATCGAAGTCTTCAATCTCGACCTTTCGTCCAGCTCGCTAGTTACTTTGAGCGCCTGCGAGACGGGGCGTGCTGTGGTCGGGGGAGTCGATGAAGTCATCGGTCTTGGGCGAGGTTTTTTGTATGCCGGTGCAGCCTCCCTCTTGCCAACGCTGTGGAAGGTCGATGATGCCAGCAGCGCCGAATTAATGGGGATGTTCTACCAGGGGCTCTTAAACGGCTATACCAAGGTTGCTGCTCTGGCTGGGGCGCAGCGTGCCTTCATCGCCCGCTCACGCACCTCAATTCGTCCCTATCGTATCCACCCCTACTTCTGGGCAGCGTTCCATCTTATTGGCGATGCTGGCAAATTATAATGCAACGCCTTTCTTGATCCCTGCCACCAGGACGCGATTCAGGCGCAGATGGCCTCTGAGGAACATGACTCTGGCACTATTTTCTTTTCCCTTTACAAAAAATGCTATTGTTTATTATAATTTATTCAATAGAACGTACTGATTTTTAATGTTGAAAGTGTAGGTTAGGTATTAGGTATGGCAATGGATTTAACTTTTGAGAGCGCCTGCAAGATCGTTAAAAGTGAATATCCCGAATTAGTCAAAGAGATTGATGCTCTCTCTAATATTATTATCGCGTCTGGGATCGCCATTGTTGCGGTTCCGGTTACTGCGGCGGTTGGTCCGGCAGTCATCACACCACTGGTGATTCTCCTTACTACTATTGGCACGATATCCAACTTCGTTACTGTAAAAAACGAAATTCCTAAAACTATCGAGAGCATCATTTCCAAAATAACGAGTAAAAGAGATCAAGATCCACACGAACAATTCATGCGCATGCAACGAGCCTACACTCTGATATGCTATACAGCCTTCTTTGATACCCTCAGTCGCAACAAACAGCTTGCGCCACTGCTGCAAAAGATCAAGCTGAGTGAGGAAGAAAAACGTCAGACGCTTAATTACACAGTTAGAGCCCTGCTAGGTAAGGCTAGCGCAGTAACTGGGGATGTGGAGACGAACCTGCTTAGTTTTGAGATAAATCTACCACATCCCGGCGATACGTTCGAGACACAGCGTAAATGTCTTCTTCAACTCTATCAAAAGTTAGCTGAACTTATAGAAATTTTCTTCGCCATGGATATTGTCCATAATAAGGTGCAAGCAATGGGGGGCCAGGAAAAGATCAAGGATATATTGGCAAAATTGCCAGAGAAGGGACTGGAGTCGTTTCGCGACCAATATAACGTGCTTGCAATGAAATTTCCAGAGTTTGCTGTATGGCTAAACCTACAAAAAGATGACAAACTCGTTCAGCTTGGAGAACACTCGTTGCGGCTGCTTAAAGAAAGTTCGCAGGTGGAGCAGAGGCAAACGGATGCTGTTCTGCGCGCGCTTGCTAATCATTACACGAGCATTATTGATGCACCAATCATTGATGACCCTGGTAGCAAATTGACGTATCCAAAGAAGCGCGACATTTTTATCCTTCAGGCATTTAAAGTCACCCACTATAAAGATGCGGAACAATTAAAGGACAGTTTCTGGGAAAACTTGCCGAAGCGTTATGATTTGGAGAGTTTTTTACAGGCTTATTTCAACCACGAAGAGTCTAGCACGAAAGCGCCTCTGATCATTCTGGGGCAACCTGGCTCTGGTAAATCTTTGCTTACCAGTATGGTAGCCGCACGTCATATCCCTTTGCCATTCACTCCTATAAGGATCGAGCTACGCCATACCAATGCCGAAGACCCCATCAGCGCACAGATCGAGGGCCAGATCAAACGTGATACCGACAGAAACTTCGACTGGACAACATTGCGCGATCATACAGTTGATGGTCCAGCATTAGTGATCTTCGATGGCTATGATGAGTTGCTCCAGGCTACCGGCAAAGTCTTTTCTGGTTATCTTAATCAAGTGAGAGAATTTCAGATTCGTCAACTTGCACTCTCTGAAGGGCAGCAATCTGTGCGTGCCGTTGTGACCAGCCGCTTTACACTCATTGACAAAGCTGTCATTCCACCTGGCTCTACAATTATTCGTCTGTTAGAATTCGATGAAGAGCGGCAGAAGCTATGGATGGACAAATGGAATACAGCGAATAAATCCTATTTTCAGCAGAGTCCTACCAAACCATTCCAATTACCGCAAGATCACAAGGATATCAAGAAGCTAGCTGAACAACCACTATTATTAATGATGCTGGCTATCTATGATTCTGAGGGCAATCCCCTACGCAACACAGGCGATTTTGATCAATCACTGCTCTACAATAGACTGCTGCGCCGCTTTGTCGAACGAGAGCTAAAAAAAGAAGAAGTCGGTATGTACTTCTGGCAGCAGAGTGAACTTGATGAGGCTGTAGACCGTGAAATAGAGCGTCTGGGAGTCGCAGCAATTGGCATGTTTAATCGCCGCAAAATATACATCCAATCTGAGGATTTAAACGCAGATCTCAAATTTTTCGGTCTGGAGAAAAGCTCGTTGGAAACAGTGGAGCGCAAACATCTCACGATAACGAGACCTGAGCTTTTTCCGTCAGAAAAAGTCTTCGGCGGCTTCTTTTTTCAAAAACTGGAATCAGTCCGCAAAACCGCGCAATCCGCTGTGCATAAATTTTCAACCAGAGCCGATGATACAGCCTACGAATTTCTGCACAACACTTTTGGCGAGTTTTTGACTGCGGATTTCATGTTGCGCAAGGTTTTAGAGGAAACAGAAGCTATTCGTCAATTAAGAGGCAAAAAATCTCTAAGGAGTACATTGGCACAAAAATTTGAACAGATTGATGGGCTGGAGCCGGGATGGTTCGCACGCTTTATGTACGCACCGCTCTTTTCTCGCCCTGTCATCGCAATCTTAATGCGCGAATGGTCGCACCATTGTGTGCGGAACGCAGAACGTGACTTCGATGAATTTCTAGATGACCTCGATACCATCATTATCAGCCACGTCAACCTCCTGCTAACTGGCAATGCCTTACCATCATTGATGTTGGGCGATCAACAACCTTTCGCCACTCTCCCAACTATCGGCTACCTTGCTATCTATACAATTAATTTGATCCTGCTCAGAACGCTTCTCGACCCCAATGGCTATATCTTTGACGAGGAAAAAAGCTTCAAATCCGAGGATGGTACGCGTGCCTGGGATCGTCTCGCCTACCTCTGGCGCTCCTGGTTCTCCCTTGAAACGCTCAACGGCTTGGCTGCTATTCTCAATACTCGACGTGATGATAGCAAGATTTATCTTGAAATTAAAAAAGACTTTTTGGCTAGTTCAGGTATTAATCGCTTCCTGCAAGTGCTCAATGTCAGTCATGCTCTGGCTGATAATATCACAGGGGGGCTGATTGGTCTGTTTGCATATGATGCTTTTACAAACGAAGAAGCTAGTCTTGATAATATTCGCAAAAAATTGGAGGCTGAGCAGATATATGAGAGCTTAAAAGCGGAGATCTTCACTAAAAGACTTCGGAATTTGAGAAAAAAGAAGAATGTTAATCCTCAAAATATTATTTCATTATTTATTGGTGATAACTTGAGTCGTTATAGCGATAATTTGGAAAGTAGTGCAGTTTTGTTCACAGAAATGACCAGAATATTTCGAGAAATTACGACGGCATTGCAAAAAGATCCAGGGAGGCGCTTTGCCAATATACATGCCTTTGCGCTCGCCCTTGAGCAGGCTGCGCTTCAGTCGTCTCAGTTATTCGGGCCTACATTCGTGAAACCATCCTC
>Ga0137366_10001416_pt1 | contig 17792 bp, 13 predicted proteins | sample SagtaG_8_FD_104938 | JGI IMG/M metagenome (GOLD analysis project Ga0137366, IMG submission 104938) | Vadose zone soil microbial communities from Sagehorn Ranch, Mendocino, California, USA - Sage1_L_60_16 metaG | ecosystem: Environmental > Terrestrial > Soil > Vadose zone | place: USA...
GTCGAAGAACCCGCAGCGCGACGTCGATCTGGTGAGGGAGTTCCCTAATGGTATTGCAGTCGAGTGTGATTAGTCTGTCGAAACCGGGATTGAGAGCGATTCTCTCCGCGCTGCAACGGAGGTTAAACCATTCCGACGAGGCTTCCGACCCTCGAAGTCCTGCTTCGAAGGCCTCCAACGAGTCTTCGTCGATTTCCCAAAGGTGGCCGTTTGTTACGACACGATTGAGTGGGGCGGTCATATAGGCTCCCCGGCATTGCTGCGCGAGCGGCTACATTGCCCACGAAGGACCGAGTCGGCTAGGTGGTTTTTGCGGCATGATAGGGCGTTTTTGCGGCATTTCCCCATCATCAAGGCCCCGCCATTTTCGATACCCCGCTAAAGCAACCCAACGCCTACCATGCGCAAACCTCGCAGACGCCTCCGCTCCTCGAGGCCGCTGCAGGCGGCGCGGCGTATCCGGCATAGCAAGCCGACAGAGTCAGTCTATGGCCGCGCGCCTCGCTCAGACTCAGTCACCTGTTCTTGTGCCAATACTTCTTCATTTGCCTACTCGTATGGAGGCGAATGCCGTGCTGTATCAGCACTTTGTCGATTGCCGTACCGAGCGTGAGCAATGAATTGAACGGAACGGATTTCCGAGGAGCGATCCCGTGGCTCTTGTTTCGCTCCATTCTCACTATCCCAGTGGACCATGCATGCTTGGGAAAAACGTTGCCGTCGGTGGGAGTGATGTCGTTAGTCCAAAAACGGACTTTGACTTCGATCATTTGCTCGCCGTACTTGGCCTCCTGCGCGACAGCTGGCTCGATATTTGGCAAGATCGCCTCCAACGCTACTGCGTTGTTGAACTCGGTATGCCGTCCTTGAGCGCGTCCAAAAATGCGTTACCCGCCGTTGCTAGACGCTCCGCACGGCTTGTCAGCCACCTAGGAAAATCACCTTGAGTCACTGATTTGATATCGTCCTCGATGTATTGCTGTTTGAGCTTACTCGGCGTGATCTTGTACTTCTCTATATAGCGCATCGGATCCTTAGAGCTGATGCGAATGTTGATGCTCGGACCGATCACCGCGATGTTCGCCAACGCGTTGATCTCGTCATCGTCGACCTTCCCCTCGAGATACTTCTTGGGGAAGATGTGGTGCCATTGCGGCCGGAAGTCTGCCAGCGCTTCGACTCCCTCAAAACCAATGCGATGCCCCGCTTCATCCCAATCGAGCGCCTTGTTGCCATATGCCATTAGGTAGAGGAGAAATCGCCCAAACCTACTGTCGCTGTAGTCGCGCATAAAATCTTCAGCCTGTAATGGAGTCCCATGTGCGAAGCGCCGAAGCAGCTTCTCGACTGCCGCTAGCTGGGTGGGCGCTTCATGCACATCGCGAAGGTCTTCTTCAAGAGATGTGGTTCCCGAGCCGCTGTAACGTCCGAAGCGTGAAGCTTGCAAAAACCAATAGAAAGCTGGCTGGAGGGAACTGTTAGGGAATTTCTCGACCAACGCGATTAGGGTAACGAGCGCCGCCTCAGTCGGCATGGGGTTGTTGCTAAGGACGCCATACTCCCGAAACCGCGACAACAGACTCTTCCAGGCCTTAACCGTGTTTTCCCACGCGGGTTGGATACTCGTGTCGCCCCAAAAACTCTCTTTGATTTCTTTGAAGCGTACGCGCTTTGCGCCGACAGCCGTTAAACAACGGAATAAAAGATTAGGACTGACATCGAATCCGGCCTCTCCCAGGGTATGCAGATATGGAAGAAAGGTGCTTCGGACCCAACCAGGTGCTCGCGCAGCGACCACGCCAAGATAAATGTCTGCTTCAGTGACCCGTGTGCCGCGACTGTTCAAGCGGGAGAAGATCTCCACTACATCTTCAAGTTCATGATCGATTGTGATAGTGACGACGTCCTTGTCCCTAATCTTTCTAATGCGATCGAGGCGAGTATAGACCTCCATCGCATCAAGTCCGTCGCACAACCCTTGCACTTTGATGGCTTTTGCTAGCTCTTGGAGTGCGTGCTGGTCTTTTTCCTTTTCTGCGTCAAGAACCAAGAGCTTCGAGACCGGAACGTACCGGTCACCTTTGACTTTTCTGATTGCTGCATTGGCCACCCAGAAGAATGGGGGCTCTTTCGCGTTGATATCGAATCGAATGTCGTACTTCTTTAACTGTTTTTCCCAAACCTCGGCGCTATTCCACCAATACGGTTTGCGACCGGACAGAATGCATAGCGCGGTTGCCCTTTGTTGGCCGTCCACCACCCAAAACGCTGGCCGCTGAGCATCTATGGCTACACGCTCCTCGGTTCCCGATTGGCTATTCCAAACAAGGAGGCTTCCGATGGGGAAGTCATACCAAAGCGACTCCGCCAGATCGCGGACTTGCGTAGCCTTCCACACGAAACCTCGTTGGAATTCTGGGATGCTCCAGTTGTGGGAGACTGCGCGGTCGACAATTTCGCGGATCTTGACGGACTCATAGGCCACGGCGGGACCTCAATGGACTGGATCGGTGCAGCATAAACTACGGGTGGGACATCGGACCGGTAAGCGTAACGTCACAGAGGCGCGTCAGTTTTGGCCGACGAATGCAAGCCGACTACTAACTGTGTTTCGTGAGCATTCCCTATGAATGACCTGTTGGACGAAGCAGCGGTGCACAGGCTGAGCGAAGTGCTCTCATACGGCCAGTTCATTGACCTGCGGCCGCAACTGGCGTTTCCCGGCGGTCAGTACCGGGTCATTTCCATAACGCTAAAGGGCGTCAAGTTACAGCTGAAGAAGAAAGACCCAATCCTCCTTTCACTCAGTCAGCTACTCTCAGCATGGACTCCCGGCTGGCAGATCGACTTCGGATCAGTAAGCGGCGTACTGAGTGCGTTGGGATATCGGGTTGGTCGGGGTGGTCTTTCTTCGGAGGAAAGGAGACGGATCCTCAAGAAGGTTTTCTCAGCTCCCTCCGCCGGTCTTCCGTCAATCCCTGAGGTCCGCGAATGGGGAGCTCCGCGCACGAAGGATCGTCTTTCCAAAATGGCAAACTGTCTCGCGTCGTTTTCGCGTAACGCTCAGCGCCAACCGCGGCCGCCGCGCGAGGCCATTGACGATTGGAAGTCAGATCTCTCATGGTTACGTGGAGAGTTTGATGCTGAGGTCCGTGGAATCAGGTGGCCGTCTCCAGACCTCGATGGGCCAGTGTTCTAATCCCTACATATGAGCTGTCCCTAAGCCACGCTGAACTGCCGAGCCAAACCCTCGAGAGTCATGTTGCCAGCAGTCCCAGTATGCGGAATAAGAACATAAGTCCATGACTTGCCGCCCGATATTCCTGCGTGGTCGCTCGCTAGCTTGCACCACCGAACGGCCGCATCGCGTTTCGCCAACACCTCCGAATCGCTCATTTGGTTGACAGCCTTCACCTCAAGCATGTAGATGCGGTCGCTCGTTTCTGCGACAAAGTCGGGCTGATACTCTGGATGCTCCGATCCGAACTTGTAAAAGATCTGGAATTGCCCCCTCGCCGGGCGAAACCACTTGATGCTGTCGCGCTCAAGGATGACCGCAAGCTGGCGCTCGGGATCTGACCCAAACTTCGTTACAGGATACAGGCAACGATCGAACCCGCCAAACAGGTGTCGCGCCATATTCGACTTCTCGGTGGGTGAGACGCGATAGTCCAAGGGAGGCTCGCTCGCTTCGGTCGCAAAGGCGCTCGGCTTCAATTCAGTAAATCCGCGTGTGACCTGCACATCGTAATCAACCGCGTCCTCCCAATAGTGGACCTGCATCTGTGCGTGGACGAAATCGGCGATTTGAGGTTGATACATCTGTAGAACCCGCCGGACCTCTTCTTCCTTCAGGTAGGTCCTGAGATGTCGGACTACCTGTTGGGCCAGGTGGTATAGGAGGTCGGCGTGATCGTCGTAGGCCACATCATCGAAATCCACTAACCCTCGAACGACATAGTCCTCCAGACGGCTTTCCTCGATACCGCCGCCTGTTGTCCCGATCACATCGATCTTGCCCGTTCGCAGATGTTGAGCCCACAGCGTCTCAGACGGAGCCTCTAACTTGAGTCCTCGGAGATCGATCATGAACGCTTTGAACCCGGAGCGGACTTCGCTGCGCGGTACGACCACAATGCGCGGGATTCCGATCGTGCCCCGCATGACCAACTCTGTTGTCTTCTCAACGATCGCTGCAATGTCAGGACGGTCGACGACCCCGTCTATTTCCAATTGAGGAGACTGATAGTCCTGCGATACCTTCCTGACGAGTTCGGCTTGCACTTGGGGTCGTTGGAGATAGCCCACATCGGGGACAAGGCCCGGAGTGGTTTCCATTCGACGGATGGCCACATACGCGAGTCGCGCAACCCTTTGCGCCTCCGGATCCGTGAATGCCGGCGGCGCGTTGTCTCCTGCCACTACCGTCGTGGGCGTAGCCTGCTGGGGCCGGATGCCCAGAACATTCTCCAGTTGGGATTGAGCAATAACGGTTTGCGTCCTGCGAGAAAGCTGGCCCTCTGTCAGAATGAGCTGCTGAAGGTGAACGGGCGAGTCGGGTCGACTGGCGTCGTCTACAATTTCCTGAAATTTGTCGTGCGCCACAATGTTGAGGCGATCAACAGCTGGGACTCCGGTGCGCTTCCCATATGGTAGGCGTAGGCCTCGCCCGATCGACTGTACCACCAGCGTACGCGCGTTGGCAGCTCTGAGCGGTACGATTGTATACAGGTTGGTAACGTCCCAACCCTCCTTCAACATGTTCACGTGAACAACGATCTCTGTCGGCTCGTCAGCGTGCTCAACTTTTAGGAGCCGCTCGACCATCTCGTCTTCTTCCTTGCCGGTCTTGCTAGAGTCCACCTGAATGACTTTCCCTTTATACCGGCCATTGAAGAAAGCCTCAGACTCAATGAGCGCCACGAGTTTGCTGGCGTGTGTAATGTCCCGCGCAACAACGAGCACAAACGGCTTCACAATAGCGTTGCCGGTTTCACGAGCGTAGGTCTCGAGCTCCACTTTGATGATTTCGTGGAGTCTCACGCCATCTTCTAGTTTCAGTTGTTCGATTGTCTCGGTGGACATTTCACCGGGATCGAAGTTTTCGCGCGTCACCACCGCCGGCTCTTTGACGAAACCGTCAGCCATTGCTCTTGCGAGGGGATAATCCAGAACGACGTTCTTGAAAGGTATTGGACCGCCTGCCGCTTCTACGAAAGGCGTCGCAGTCAGCTCGAGGCCGAGGATGGGCTTTAGTTCGTTGATCGCCCGTACGCCAGCCGACGCCCGGTACCGATGGGACTCGTCCATGAGCAGGACCAGGTCCGGTAGCCCAGCCAGATAGTCGAAGTAGCTCTCTCCGATGTATTCTGACAGGCGCTTAATGCGTGGCGACCTTCCGCCGCGAACCTCAGAGTTGATTTTCGAAATGTTGAAGATGTTCACCTTACATCGTAGCAGCGCATCGAACAGGGAGCCCGCCATTCCTTCATAGTTGTCGCCGGTAATGATGGCCGGGGCCGCGGTCGCGAATTCCGCAATTCCTTTGAAAACGTACTTGGTCGTATTTGGCGTGAAGTCGGCGATCAGCTTGTCGTAGATCGTCAGGTTTGGTGCGAGGACGAAGAAGTTGTTGATGCCATGGGCCAGATGCAGATAGCTGATGAACGCGCCCATGAGGCGGGTCTTGCCAACCCCGGTAGCGAGCGCGAACGCAAGCGACGGGAATGTGCGCTCGAAGTCGGTCACTGTCGGGTATTCAGCACGGATGATCGAGAGTGCGCTTGCGAGATCGGCGTCCTTTCTTGGGGGAACGATCTCGACCACGCGATCCAGTATCTCGAGCGCTCGTCGCTGAGGCGGACGGAGACTCAAGCGCCCAGTAATCGCGTTAACGTGCGCGCTTACGACGAGACAGCCTCGGGATCCATAAAGAGATCCTCCTGACCCAGCGTCGGGGGTATCTTCGGTAGGTTCTCCACGTTCAGACTGTAGTCATCGTGCCCCCACTCACAACGCGACAATACTTGCTTGGGAATTTTCTTCACTGTCAAATTTGTCCAGCGATCCGCCTTTCCCCGGAATGCCGAACAGAGGACCAGGAGCGACCGGTCGGGCCCGACGTCGTCACTCAACTGCTGGAGTTGGTCGGGGCTCAGATTCTGTGTGGTGACACAGATGAAATCCCGTTCGGTTGAATGGCCTTGCTGCCAATAGATCGAATCGCTGGGCGCATACGTGAAGCCCTCAAGCTTGCAGAGTGCCTCTGCTAGCATGGCCCCATTGAACTGCTTGCTGATCACCCAGTTGCCCCATTTGTCTCGTTCAAGCAACGAGGGAGCGAGGCGGTAATAGCGAAATCCGCCGCCCCCAGTCCACTCAACGTCCTGAGTGATCCCACCGGAGTCAGCTCCGTCGATTACCTTCTTGAGCCTGGGAATGATGTGCGTGTGACAATGCTCGCCTACCTCAACCATTATCCAGCGCCGCCCCGTCTTGTGGGCAACAGCCCCTGTGGTTCCAGACCCTCCGAATGAGTCTAGGATCCAGTCACCGGGCGCACTCGCAATAGCGAGTATCCTCCCTAGGAGCCCTTCGGGCTTCGGCGTTGCGAATGGTTCGATCTCCGGCAAGAGTTTGCGCAGGTGGTCGCGCTTGGCATCCTGGTTGGACCCCACCTCTGCCGCAGGCCACCAAGTCCGAGGGACGATTCCCTGTTGCACTTCTGTGAGGTACCGCTTGATGACAGGAAGACTGTCACCCTTTGCTCCAAAATGCACTCGTCCATCGCGGATCGCCTGTTGAAGCGACTCCTTCGAAAAGCGCCAATAGTTTCCCTTCGGCGGAACGACGATTCGCCCGGATGGCAACGTTACCGGAAATCGTAGACTTTCCGAACCGCTTTTTGCTGTGCCATTGTCGCCCTGGAGCCACGGTCCCCTAGGATCGTCATCCGGGTTCCTATAGCGTGCTACCTGCTCCTCCGTGCGGGGCAAGAGATTCCTCGTCACTCGCCAGATGTCCCGATCCCGTGCGTATAGCAGGATGTGATCGTGCGCAGACGAAATGTCTGTGTCACCACGGCGCCCTTGGTCCTTTTCCCACGCAACCGACGAGACAAAATTCGCTCTTCCGAAGAGCTCATCGCATAACACCTTCAGGTAATGGCACTCTGTGTCATCAATGGTAATCCAGATAGACCCGTCGGGTCGCAGCAACTTCCAAAGCAACTCAAGTCGCGGGCGCATTAGAGACAACCAAATGGAATGCTCCAGACCGTCATCGAAATGATCAAATGCCGCGCCAGTGTTATAGGGCGGATCGATAAAAATGCACTTGATCATCCCCGTGAACTCCTGCTCGAGCGCTTTGAGCGCGAGTAGGTTATCCCCGAAGATTAGTTTGTTATCGAACAGATCCTTGTCGGTGACACGGTGCTCCGCGTGGTATGACTTCTGTGGATCTTCAAGCAATACCCGTGGCTCGAGCTTCGGCCGATGCTCCTTGCCGATCCACGTCAGCTCCAGTCTCTTCTTGCGAGGGCCGCTCATGCCAGAGTCCAGCGAATGGTGAAGATCGAAGTCAAATCTATCCTCTGATTGAGACGTCGCTCGACGTCTTTCACTAGTTCCTCACGACGAAGATCAATACCGTCCTGCGCGTCAAAGAGGGATTTCCGCTTCGTGCTACGCAACCTCTCCAGCCCCCTAATCTGCTTTTGACCTTCAACCTTCTCTTCAAGCGTTACGGTCATCGCAGCCGCCCGACGCACCTCTCTAAGCTGCCGATCAAGGTCCTTGATCTCGCGTTCAAGCCCCAGCTTCAGATCTTCGGCCCAGCCATCAAGCTTGTCCACCTCGGCCTCGAAGAATCCCGCATTGCGCTCGGAGATGATTCGCCGAATGACATTTTGCCGTTCTTGCGCTGCGCTTTCCAGGTGTGCAGCGACACTTGGCGGGGGGCTCACCCGCGTCCCTACCCTTCCCGGTAGTGCGAGCAACCGACTGGCGACGTGATCGTCCACGCGGTGTCCCGATTCACCAATGGCTGACCAGATTAGGTGATCTTCGACTTGGTCTAGGGATGTAACCGTGAGCAACGATAATCTGAGCCAACCTGATTGACCTACCAACGGCTCCAACACGCTAACCCGCCCCTTGTAGGCACCATAGTCGAGATCGACCTCGGCCGACTCCAAGGCTCGCGCTAACGACCGGCCGAGTATTGCTTCGGCAAGCGGATGGCCAAGGCGGTAGAGATGAGCCTCGCCGGAACGGCGCGGTAACTCATAGAGGCCGAGGGGAATATCGACGAGGCCGAGGGGAATATCGACGCCCAGCTCGGAAAACGGATTCGACGTGAGCGTGAACGAGCCGTCACCAACAAACTCCGCACAGCCCGCCAGTTCGTGCTTCGTAAGTTCCATCAATTGGCGCTCGAGCTGGTTCAATGACGCCCTGGATGCCTCATCGCGGACCCGAAGCTTGTCGCGTACCTCGTCGTCGAAGTTCTCGAGCAGCTGCCGGCGGGTTCTCGTCATCGCCTCGTTGATTTCGAGACTTAGTTCGAGCTGGAGCTCGTCGAAGGCTGCCTTGATTTCCGCGGGCTGTCGGCAACGTTGGTAAATGTCGGCGATACGTTTTTCGAAATCCACGCCCGACTCAATTGCGCCGAGCACCTCGTCACTCGCACCGAAGACACCCTCGAACAGTTGGAACTTCTCCGAGAGCAACTGGAAAACCCGCTGATCGGCCTCATTCTTCCGGTTAAGAAAATTGACTACGACGACGTCGTGCTTCTGCCCGTAGCGATGGCAACGCCCGATCCTCTGTTCGATTCGCTGCGGGTTCCAGGGGAGGTCGTAATTGACGACCGTCGAGCAGAACTGGAGATTGATGCCCTCGGCCCCCGCTTCCGTGGCGATCATGATCCTACCTTCTTCGCGGAAGTAATCCACGAGCGCGGAACGCATATCCGCAGAGCGTGAACCCGTTACTCGATCCGTGCCCCCGTGCTTCGCAAGCCACGCCGCATAGATCTGCTTAGACCGATCGTCGGTGTTGGAGCCATTGAAGAGAACGATTCCCTCAGCAAAGGGACTATCTGCCAGAACACGCAGCAGGTAACTCTGCGTGCGACGCGATTCGGTAAAAATGATCGCCTTCTCTTCGGCTCCCAATTCGGCGCCTTTTGCAAATGCCACGCCAAGCGCTTTGATCAGCGCCTTCCCCTTCGCATTGTGCTGGATCGAACGGGCAAGATCGGCGAAGGCATCAAGCTCAGCGATTTCAGCCTCGACCGCCGCTCGATCCGTCGCTGAAAGCGGCGCCTGCGGTTCATCATCGTCCGCCCACTCTTCGGCTGTGGTGTCTAACGCCTCGTAATCGGTGTCCAGCTCTGCCTCCAGGGACGGCTCGCCTGTCTGTCTCTTGAGCTTGGCCTTCAGACGTGCAGACATTGACCCGAGGGCCCCGGCAATCGCGAACGTAGACGACGCCAACAGCTTCCGGAGTACTAGAGTGATCAGCCCGCGTTGGCTGGCAGGAAGAGCCTGTAAATTCGGGCGGCTGAGGTACTCGGTCACGGCGTCGTATAGACGATCCTCGCTCTGCTCCGGTGTGAAATCTTCTACCAGGGGCAACCGCTTTGTATACGGTATGTACGCAACAACCTGGCGGCGCAATGTGCGGTGGCAGACCGGCCTGAGGCGTCGCTTGAGCGCGTCGAACACGTGCTCTTGGCTGGCGTTGGAGAACTGCTCCTTAAAGCTCTGGAGGCTACCAAATACCTGTTCGTCGATGACGCTCACAAGGCCGAAGAGTTCAAGAAGAGAGTTTTGAAGTGGAGTCGCGGTGAGGAGGAGCTTCGGACACTGGGCCAGTGCTTGCTTCAACGTGTTGGCGATGACATTCGACGGTTTGTAGACGTTTCTGAGCCGGTGCGCCTCGTCGATCACAACCAGATCCCAAGGGAGGTTGTGGACATCTGACGCTTTGTTACGCGCAAACTGATAGGAGCAAATCACCACCGTATCATTTAATTCGAAAGGCCGGAACCGCCCTTCTTTGATCGCCACGTTATAAGAACGCGTCTCCAGAATCGCGCAAGGCAAGAAGAATTTCTCACTTAACTCTTGATGCCACTGCTTCCGAAGATTGGATGGAGTGATTACAAGGATGCGACGCTTGCGCTCAGCCCACCTTTGTGAGATAACGAGGCCGGCCTCGATCGTCTTGCCCAGGCCGACCTCGTCTGCAAGCAGTGCACCTTTAGCCAGTGGGGAGTTGAACGCGAAAAGGGCCGCGTCCACCTGATGCGGGTTGAGGTCGACCTGCGCGCCCGCGACCGCCCCAACGAGCCGATCAGGACTATCCGAAGGGCGCCGAAGGGTCAGCTCATGAGCAAGGTACTTCGAGTGGTAGTCTGTGAATTCCACAGGTCATGTCCTCACTTACAAGAATCGCCTCATCAGCGGTCCCTCGCTACCGAATGTCACACCCCTTCGCGATCGTTGATAAACATCAATGAGGCAGGAGACAGTGGTCACAATCACGATCGGTTCGTCGAATCGCAACATTCAGGAAGCTGACGAGAACTGGATCAATCAAAACGTCAATGGCCGGCGCCACGACGGAGTTGCCGTTTGCGTTCAGGTGAGGATCCAAGTGAGCGGAGCAGACGTGGTACTTGCCAGCGCTGGTTGCTCCTCGGGATTCGGGGGCGGTCGTCCCCCGAATGTGCTCGAACAACGTATTATCGACTTGTGGAATGAGCGGGGCCTCAATACCGCCGGTTTTGCCGGTGGCAACCTCGTCGCATTTCTTCACCAGCTCAAGAAGGTGCTCTGACCATGCCAAATGCTCGGGTTCACAGAACGGTCGGAACGATCGTGGGAGGCGGAGTGACTCTGCTAGCTACCAAGGAACTGCCGGACGAGGGCAGAGCGGCAGCGGTCCTCGGCGGACTATTGGGGGGATACGTCGGAGGCGCCCTTCCCGATGTGCTCGAACCGGCCATCCATAGCTGGCATCGATCTGCGTGCCACAGTGGCGCGGCGGGGACAGCACTAATCGCATCGTTGCGATCGGCGACTCAGCTCAAGAATGACACTCTTAGTCATGCGGCTGAGTTACGGGCGAAGCGCCTGGCGCTCCCAGTAAATCACCCTGATCGCTTTTTGCTTGGACTTCAAGAACTCCTTCTGTACGTGACTTATGGCGCCGCCATCGGGTTCGCTGCAGGCTACACGTCTCACCTTGTGCTCGATATGGGGACCGAGCGAGGCATTCCCCTCATTTGTAGGGGGCTGTGAAAAGAGATTCTGACGGCTCGCTTCACTTCTCACCAAGCGACCTCATCACATTCCTCTCCGGTGAGTTCGCCGCCTGGATGGAACGCGCCTTCGCCGAGCGCGGCCACGATTCGAGCTTCGCGCCGCCCGACGACGCCAATCCCGAAATGGCTCTCATCCGCGACAAAGGCATGCAGCACGAAGCCGCCGTCCTCGCCAAACTCGAAGCCCAGCACGGCCCCGCCATCCGCTTCGAGCACGAGAAAGACGGCGCGAACACGCTCGCTGCCCTCGAGGCAGGCAAGACCCTCATCTACCAGGGACGCCTCGACCACGGCAGATGGCACGGCTATCCCGACTTCCTGCTGCGCTCCGAAACGCCGACCCGCCTCGGGCCATGGTCCTACCGGCCCCTCGACTCGAAGCTCGCCCGCTCGGCTAAGCCCTATTTCCTGATCCAGCTCTGCGCCTACGCGCAGTACCTCGAAACCATCCAGGACACCCGCCCGCCCCAGCTCGGCTTCGTGCTCGGCACCGGCGAGGAACGCTGGTTCGGCACCGAACGCTTCTTCTACTTCTATCGCCACCTGCGGGACACCTTCCTCGAATTCCAGGAAGCCTTCGACCCGGCCGCGCAGCCGGACCCGGCGCTCGAGCGCAGCTGGGGACGCTGGGAGACCGCCGCACAGCAGATCCTCGAGCAACGCGACGACCTCAGGCTGGTTGCCCGCATGACCCGGAGCCAGATCAAGCGCTTCCGCGCCGCAGGGATCGAGACTTGCGCTGCCCTCGTTGCTTCGAGCGGTCGTGTGCCGAAACTCTCGGACGACATCCTCACCCGCCTGCGCCGACAGGCTCGGCTCCAGATCGCGTCGCGCGGCATCGCAAAACCCACGTTCGAGACGCTGCCCCACGAAGCCGGCAAACGCATCGGTCTCGCTACGCTTCCGCCCGCTTCCCGCGGTGACGTCTTCTTTGACCTCGAAGGCAACCCACTCGCCGATGGTGGCCTCGAATACCTCTGGGGTGCGGTCACCGTGGAAAACGGCAATCTGGTCTTCAAGGACGAGTGGGCGCACAACACGGAGCAAGAAAAAGTGGCGTTCGAGCGGACCGTGGACTGGATCCAGGAGCGGCTGCGGCAGAATCCCGACATGCACGTCTACCACTACGCTAACTACGAAGTCTCCGCGCTCGAGCGCCTCATGGGTAAGTACGCGACCCGCGAAAACGCGGTGGACGACCTGCTGCGCGGCGATGTGTTCGTGGACCTCTACGCCGTCACGCGCAACGGCGTCGCGATCGGCACGGCTGGCTACTCGCTCAAAGACATCGAGATCCTCTTCGCGCCGGCGCGTACCGCGCTCGTGACAAACGCGGCGAGCTCAACCGTCGAATACAACAACTGGCTGGCGAGCGGCGAGCCTGCCGATTGGCGCCAGTCGCCCACGCTGAAGGGAATCCGCGAGTACAATCGCGAGGATTGCGAATTCACCTGGCGCCTCGCGACCTGGCTACGGGAGCGCCAGCAGGAAGCCGGCATTGCCTACATTCCCCAACCCGCTCCCGAAGCCGAAAAGCCCGTCGAGCCGCGGCCCGAAGATGAGCTCGCCGAGAAGATGCTCGCAAGCGCCGATGAAGATGCCACGCGACTCGTGGCCTGGCTCCTGGGCTACCATCGCCGCGAAGACAAACCGATGTGGTGGCGGTATTTCGATCGACTGGAATCATCGGCCGAAGATCTTTACGACGATGCCGACTGCCTCGCGAACGTCACGCGCACAGCCACGCCACCGGTTCCGGACAAGCGGTCCCAGATTGTGGAATTCTCGTTCGATCCCGACCAGGATACGAAGCTTGAGGCAGGCGATCCGGTATACCTGCTGTTCGGCATTGAACCGGAGAAGCATGCGATCAAGACGATCGACCTCGATCGCGGTCTGCTCCAGATCAAGTTTGGACCGAAACGCTCTATCCCGGACTCTTGTCACATCATCCCGAACGAGTACCTGAACTCCGATACCATCCAGGAAGCCGTTCAACGCTTCGCCGAAAGTTGGCCGGACGGAGAGAAGTACCGGGCTGTGAAAGATCTGCTGCATCGCCGCGCGCCTCGGCTCACCGGAACAACGGGCGGAGCGTTGCTGCCGGGCCCCGCCCGATTCCCAGACGACCTCATTTTACTCATCCAGCGCCTCGACCGCGCCACCCTGTGCATCCAGGGTCCGCCCGGAGCCGGCAAGACGTACAACGCCGCCGCGGTGATTGTCGCGCTGGCGAGCGCCGGGAAACGCGTAGGCGTCGCGTCAAACTCCCACAAGGCAATCAACAATCTCCTGACCGAGGTCATCAACGCATCGCGTGGTCTCGACAAGCCCCTCGCGATCTGTAAAGCCGGTGGCGAAGAAGATGCGGCCGGTGACTCGGAAAGACGCGTCACACAATGCGAGTCCAAGGAGATCCTGGGTCACGTCGCGGACGGTGTCGTCGTCGGCGGCACGGCGTGGGCATTCGCGCGCCAGGACTTGGACCAGCGCTTTGACTACCTCTTCATTGACGAAGCGGGCCAGGTCTGCCTCGCCAACGCGGTCGCCATGGGGTTGTCAGCGAAGAACATCGTGCTCATCGGCGACCAGATGCAGCTCTCACAACCGGCGCAGGCGGTGCATCCCGGCAAGAGTGGCTGGTCGAGCCTGCATTACTTCCTCGAAGGCCACGCTACCGTGCCGCCAGACCTCGGCGTGCTCCTACCGACCACCTGGCGCCTGCATCCGCAGATCTGCCGTTTCATCTCCGATACCGCATACGACGGGCGTCTTCAGCCAAGCCCGATCACCGCTCGCCGCTGCATCACACCCCCCTCTAGCGCGGCAGTGCTGACCCGCAGGACGGGCATCGTTCTCGATGAAATCGACCACGAAGGGAACACGCAGTCGAGCGAGGAGGAGGCCGATCGCATCGCCGCGTATGTGGCGGAGTTGCGCCGCTCGAAGGTGACCGCGGATGATGGGACACAACATGCATTCGATATCGAGAAGAATCTGCTCATCGTGGCGCCCTACAACGCCCAGGTGCGGTGCCTGAAAGAGCGCCTCGCAGATCCCAAGATTCGTATCGCCTCGGTGGACAAGTTCCAGGGCCAAGAGGCGAGCGTCGTCATCGTGTCCATGTGCGCCTCGTCACTCGAGGAGACGGCACGCGGACCGGCGTTTCTACTGAACCCCAACCGTCTGAACGTGGCTCTCTCGAGGGCGCAGTGCCTCGCGATTGTTGTCGCATCATTGAAGCTGGTGCGGACTCGGCCGAACAGTGTGGAAGAGATGGAATTGTTCAATCTGTACTGCCGGCTCCGGTACTACAGTAGGGAGCTCGCGGTTGCCGGTACTCCAGCCAATTAGCAGGGAGGTCAGAATGGCCGAACGTTGCGTGGTGTGTGGACAGATGCTACCGGCCGGCATGACCACGGCCGAAATGCACCACCGCGTCGAAAGACTGAGTGCCGGCGCGGCTCAACGTGCGGCATCCGAAACCAGACGCGAAGTGGAGTCTACCTTCCGGACGCGCCTCGCCCAACAGAGCGCCACGATCCGCAAACAAGCCGCCAGGGAAGCGCAGAAATCATCTGACAGGAAGCTTGCGACCCTGAAGAAACAGCTCGCCGCAAGCTCCGCCGCTTCGCGTCGAGCTGTTGAAAGCGCGAAGAGAGACGCAGGAGCATCATCACGCCGAGAGGTCGCCGGTCTGACAAGGAGGTTACGCACGGCCGAGCAAGCCGCTGAACGCGCGGTCACGCACGCGGCTAGGCGAGCCGCCACCGAAACCGCACGTGCGTCGCGCAAGGAGATCGATGTACTGAAATCGCGAGCGGCTAGGGAACGCGCTCAGCACGCCGCGGATGCCGCTCGGCTCAAGGCCAGAGTCGATGACTTGTCACTGAAATTGGAACGCCAAACAAGTGAGCAAATGGGGGAAATGACGGAAGCCGACGCTCTGGCTGCCCTCAAACGGGCCTTCCCTCATGATGATATCCAACGAATCGGTCGAGGAGTTCGAGGTGCGGACATCCTTCAGAAGGTGATACATGAAGGCGCCGAAACCGGTCGTATCGTTTATGAGTGCAAGAACGTGTCCACATGGCAAAACGAATGGTTGACGAGGGCGCGGAGCTATCGGGCAGAATATCAAACGCAATGGGTCGTTATCGCATCACGATGCTTTCCGCGGCGGGAAAAGTCGTTTGTCGTCGAACGGGGCATTCCCGTAATTGAACTGCGTCTTATCGTCCGCTTGGCGGAAGTAATTCGGACCGCCATTGTCGAGATTGGGTCGCTCCGCCTAACGACCCTCGGTCGCCAGGCAAAGGCGGCCCAGATGTTTGAGTATGTCGTCAGCGATCATTTCGTAAGCCGTTTCAAGGGCATCGCCGAAGCTGTTGTGGCACTTCGGAGTCAACAGGATCGGGAGCGCCAATGGCATGCCGAAACTTGGGCTAAGGAAACACGGCTGTACGACGAGGTGGAGAGCAGCCGCAGGGAGATCGGCGCTCAAGTACGGGCAATCGCCGAAGCCCGGACGAGCCGAGATCTTCGCATTATGATCGGTAAGAGTTGACCGCGTCTAAGCCGCTAGCACTCTTTTGGAAATCGGTCGCGACAATAGTCAATCATATGATGTGGGGTTCGCGGAGATGCCAGAAGATTGACCGCGTCTAAGCCGCTAGCACTCTTTTGGAAATCGGTCGCGACAATAGTCAATCATATGATGTGGGGTTCGCGGAGATGCCAGAAGTCCGGCACGAACCTTGGCAAGCAAGGTCGGACTCAGATTCTGCGATAATTCACAACGACCACCGCGAACAGCAGCATTGAGCCGAGCAATCTGGAAACGTTTCGTACCGCCGTAGTCGAGCGACGAATCGTGTTTGACAAATGGATGCTCACCAACGGAGAGCGTTACTGTTTTGTCGGTATGCGGACGCGTGGTCACGACCATGACCGCCACGATCTGGTCGGACTCTGGATCAGGATCAGTAAGAATCAGCCAGAGGTGGGGTGCTGCAACTGGATGACCAGAGAGGATGACTGCGCTTCCGGCGCCGAAGAGCTCCATCGGACTCTAAGTCCGATCAACTTGCTAACTGGTCCGCGTAGTTCTCCGCTCCTAACGCCTCGACGATCGCTCGAGCATCCTCCTCACTCAAGCCTTGGTGCAGGAGAATCTCCTTAATAGTGATCGGCACACATGATCCGTGCGGATCGTGCCACTCGGGAAGCTTGTGCGAGAGATCGCGAATTTCCCAACGCGACAATCGCCCGTACTTCTCAAATACACGGTCCAGGATCTGTTCCTCGGCGCGCGACAATTGGTCGTTTGGAATCTCGTCACACAGCAGACTGACTTCCCAGTCGTGTGGTTCCGAAATAAAGGAGCGCCAATACGAGAGCTGGTCAGCATGGGGCTCTGGCTCTTCCGTCATGACGTCCAGCGTGCGACTAAGCACCGGCCCTTGGGGCATGGATACGTACATGTCGTAGCTGATGGGCCTACCCAACTCCACGAGGGCTTGCCGGTCGGCGAAGTACAACAGTTTCATCAACTTAAGGTAGGACATCGTGCCACCCCGCAGTCGCAGGAATCTTCCTGCGGCCTGGGTCGCCCTGTCCTCGCGGTAGCGGAGGGGCATCGGTTGGAATGTCTCGGTTTTCATCACTAGCGTCAATACGATCCTCCCCTCAACGGATGTCGAAATTCTCAGGTGGGATTAGGACAAGCCCATTCCGCATAACGGCTTATGCTCCCTTTGACTCGTCATACTGCAATGGACGCAACAAGGCGCGGCAGCCAACCACGCTACCGCGCCTCGCCGCCTCCCGTGACACCTCAGGCGCCATCAGGCCGCCCTTCGACGGCCTGCCCTCAGCCTCTCGAAGGATCCGACCCCTTCGCCAGCAGCCGCTCTGCGAAATCGAGTCGCTCTTGCGCCTCGGCCAACTCCTGGTGCAACCCGTGCACGTGGCTCTCCAGCTCCTCGACGCGCGCCGTGAGCTCATCGGGCGGCCGCGCGGCCAAACGCGCGCCGTGATCTTGACGATAGTGCGGGCCACGATCGCCGTGACCGAGATGACCGCCACCGCGATAAGAGCAAGATCTTGATCCATGGCCCTATTCTACGCGCACTCGGGTCGGGAGGTTACCGACCCTCCGGCACCTCCGCTAGGCCGCCACCCCCAGCTCCCGCGCCACGCGCGCCAGCCGGGCATCGAGCGTCCACAGCCGGATGCGATCGAGCAGCACCGTCACCGCCGCGCGCGCCCTTGGGAACGCCGTCGCGGGGCCGCACGCGCCCGCGGCATCGTGCCGCCCAGCGCCGCCAGTCGCCGCGCTGCCTCCCGGGCGATCAGGGCTTCGAGGCCGGCATGCACGAGCGCCGTCTTCTCGGCGATCCCGGTGACCCGCCGCGCACGCGCGAGCAGCACGTCGTCGAGGATGAGGGTAGTACGCA
>Ga0137366_10001419_pt1 | contig 17770 bp, 12 predicted proteins | sample SagtaG_8_FD_104938 | JGI IMG/M metagenome (GOLD analysis project Ga0137366, IMG submission 104938) | Vadose zone soil microbial communities from Sagehorn Ranch, Mendocino, California, USA - Sage1_L_60_16 metaG | ecosystem: Environmental > Terrestrial > Soil > Vadose zone | place: USA...
CTGGTGGGCCGCGGTCATGGTGGCGGGGCTGGCCGTGGCGCCCGAGGTGATGCGGCACCGGGTCAGCTCGGGCGGCTGGCACGCGGCGCTGCAGCCCTATCCGTGGCTGACGGCCGCGGCGCTCACCCTTGCCGCGCTGTACGCGCTGCTGGCCGAGGGTACCGCCGTAGCGACGGCCAGGAACGCCTTCCCGGCGGCCGAACGCGCCCAGCTGACCCTGCTCACCGTGCCGGTGGCGGGCATCTGCGCGATCGCCGTGGCCGTCACCTACTGCGGCGGCCCCGCGGTAGATGCGGCCGCCATCGCCGACGTGATCGCGCTGGCCGGCATCGCCGCGATCACGGCCCGGACGGGCAGCGCCGGCCGCTTCGCCGTGGTCTGCGCCGTGACCGGGTTCGTCCTCGCTCCGGCGGCCGGCGCGGTGACCGCGCTGACCACGCCGACCCAGTCCACGGCGGAAGCCGGCGGAGCTGTCCTGGCGGCGGCGCTGTGCGGGGCCGGCCTGGCCCTGCTGCCGAAGCGGTCGCATCCCCGGGCGCTGACCGCGGCGGGCCTGGTCCTGGCGGCGGCCGGACTGGTCGCCCTGGACCTGGCCGGGCTCGCCGCTCCGTCGGGCCGCATGCTCATGCTGCTCTGCGCGCCGGTGGCGGCCGGCCTGGCCGTGGCCCTGGCCGCCTCGCTCCGCGCGGCTGGCCCGCCCGGGGCGCTGGCCGGCTTGGTCCTGCTGCTGGCCGGCCTGGTGGCGGGTTATCTGGCCGCGGGGGCGGTGCAGCTGCGCGCACTTACCGGCGCCACCACGGTGCCCGCGGCGCACGCCGCGCTGGCGGCGGCGGCCGGGCACTGGGCGCTGACCGCGGCGGCCGTCGCTGGAGCCGTCGCACTGGCCCTGGCCTGCATCGGAAGGCGCCAGACAGGGGCCAGACCTGGAGCCGGGCCGGAACGGGACCGGGAGCAGCGCCCGGTATAGGCCGGGGAAAGGTCGCGAGCGGCGCGCCGGTCCCCGGGGCGGGTGCCACCCTCGATCATGGGTAAGCTGACGACAGTAGCGAATCGCATCGTCGACCGCGGCGAGTTGTGTGTGTGCCCGGTGAAGGAGCGTCGTTGTCAGAACACTCAGAACACTCTGTCGTCCTGATAAGACCCGACGCGCCGGGCTCGCGAGGCAGACAGGTCCTGGGCCAGTTCGTCCCGGAACCGGCCTAGCCGTCGTCACTGTTCGTCAACGTACGACCACTGGAGCCGCTGTTTCTCGGGCGGCCCCTATCGGCAGTTTCAGATCACAGCCCGCGGAAGGTCCCGTTCCCGATGAGTAACGCGCTGACGTTCCTCGGCCGCGACATGGCGGTCGACCTCGGCACTGCGAACACGCTGGTCTACGTGCGAGGTCGCGGCATCGTGCTGAACGAGCCGTCGGTGGTTGCGCTCAATACCAACAACGGCCAGATAGTCGCGGTGGGTGTCGAGGCTAAACGCATGATCGGGCGCACCCCCGGCAATATCGTCGCGGTGCGCCCGCTCAAGGACGGCGTGATCGCCGACTTCGACGTGACCGAGCGGATGCTCCGCTATTTCATCCAGAAGGTCCACCGGCGCACGCACCTGGCCAAGCCACGGCTCGTGGTGGCGGTGCCGAGCGGGATCACCGGCGTGGAGCAGAGCGCGGTCAAGGAGGCGGGCCACCAGGCCGGCGCGCGCCGCGTCTACATCATCGAGGAGCCGATGGCGGCCGCGATCGGAGCCGGCCTGCCGATCCACGAGCCGACCGGCAACATGGTCGTCGACATGGGCGGGGGCACCACCGAGGTCGCGGTCATCTCGCTCGGCGGCATCGTCACCTCCCAGTCCATCAGGGTCGGCGGGGACGAACTCGACCAGGCGATCATCACCTTCGGCAAGAAGGAGTACTCGCTGATGCTGGGCGAGCGCACCGCCGAGGAGATCAAGATGGCGATTGGCTCCGCGTTCCCCGCCGAGGACGAGCCGCACGCCGAGATCAGGGGCCGGGACCTGGTCAGCGGCCTGCCGAAGACGGTGGTGATCTCAGCGGCCGAGGTGCGCAAGGCGATCGAGGAGCCGGTCAACCTGGTCGTCGACGCGGTCAAGAACACCCTGGACAAGTGCCCGCCCGAGCTGGCGGGCGACGTCATGGACCGGGGGATCGCGCTGACCGGCGGCGGCGCCCTGCTGCGCGGACTAGAGTCACGAATCCGGGAGGAGACCGGGATGCCTGTGCAGGTCGCGGACAACCCGCTTGACTCCGTAGTGCTGGGCACCGGCAAGTGCGTCGAGGACTTCGAGACCCTGCGTCAGGTACTGGTGCCCGACACGAGGCGCTGAGACCAGCGCCACCCCGTAACAACCCGCCGTCCGGTCACGGCGGGTGGACGAGGAGCGGCTGTGCACGACAACCGGCGTACCCGCCTGGTTCTTGGCGTGCTCCTGATCATCGCGATCACGCTGATCACGCTGGACTTCAAGGACGGCGGCGCGTCGCCGGCCCGGGGACTGGGCGCGGATATATTCGGCCCGATCGAGCGGGTCACCCATGACGTGACCGACCCGGTGGCCAGCGTGTTCGACTCGATCACCGGCGGTCCGTCGGCGCAGGGCACCATCACCTCCCTGCAGCGCCAGAACGCCGAACTCCGCGCCGAGCTCAGCGCGGCCCAGCTGAACGAGTCCGCCCGGAAGCAACTCGCTAAGCTGCTGCAGCTCGACGCGGGCGGCTACCGGATCGTGACCGCCAACGTCATCGCGGCCGGTGGCGGCTTCTCCGACACGGTGACACTAGACGTGGGCAGCGACGACGGCATCAAGGCCGACGAGACCGTGCTCAACGGCTCGGGTTTCGTCGGCCTGGTCACCCAGGTGAGCGCGAACACCTCGACCGTGCTGCTGGCCAGTGACGCCTCGTCGGTGGTGGGCGTGCAGCTGGCGGGCAACGGCGAGATCGGCGCGGTGACCGGGACGGGCAAGTCCCTGTCCGGCTCGGCCATGCTGCGGCTGAGCCTGTTCGACGCGAACGCCGTGCTGCACCCCGGCCAGCAGGTCGTCAGCTATGCCTCGGTCGGCGACAAGCCCCAGGTGCCCGGCGTGCCCGTCGGCACCATCGTCTCGGTGAGCAACAACGCGGGCGCGCTCACCCAGACCGCGATGGTACGGCCTGCGGTCAGCTTCACCTCCCTCGGCGTGGTCGGCGTGGTGGTGCAGGTGCCGCGGCACGGCGCGAGGATCTCGATCCTGCCGCGGCCGGCCCCCACCGTCACCGTCACCGCGACGCCGAACCCGCCGGGCACCGTGTCCCCCTCCTACTCCGCCACGGCCCCCGCGACGCCGCCCGCCTCCTCGTCTGCCCCGGGCGGTCACTGAGGTGCGCGCAGTCATCGCCGTCGTCGTGGTCGCGGTCACGGTGGTCTTCCAGCTGACCGTCGTGGACCGGATCGCCTTTCCCGGCGGCGCAGGTCCCGACCTGGTGTTGCTGGTGGTGGCGGCGCTGGCGCTGGCAGGCGGTCCGATGGCCGGCGTGCTGACCGGTTTCCTGGCCGGCCTCGCCCTGGACGTCGCGCCGCCGGGCAGCCACCTCGTCGGCCAGAACGCGCTGGTCTTCTGCCTAGTCGGATACGCATGCGGGCTGCTGGCCGACGACGCCTCCGGCGACGCGGAGCAGGGGCACACGGCGCTGTTTGAGATCGTGGTGACGGCGGCCGGCGCGGTCTTCGGCGAGGCCCTGCTGGCGCTGCTCGGCGTCATGCTCAGCGACCCGCGGGTCACCTGGCCGGCCATCACCAACGTGCTCCCGGCCGCCGTGGCCTACGACGTGCTGCTGTGCCCGTTCGTGCTGTACGCGGTCGCGGCGGCGCTGCGCCTGGGCGGCGCGCGCGGCGAGGACCGGCGGGCTGGCTGGTCGCCCAGCCAGGCCAGGACGCCGGCCCCGGGCGCGAGCCAGGGCGCGATCAGGCAGCTGGCCGGCGGGAACGCGCCGCGGCTGCGGCTGTCCGAGCGGGACAAGGGGCCGGGCTCGATCGGCGGCCTGCGCGGCCCCGGCGCCGTGCGGCAGACCGCCCGGCGCGAGCCTCAGCTCAAGCTGGGGCGGCCCGGACAGCGGTCCCCGGTCGGCCTGGGCGCGGCGTTCGCCCCGGCCGGGCTCGGCGCGGGCACGGCCAGGGTCAGGTTCGGCGGCCGGCGCGGCGAGGGTGTGCTCGGCGGCTCATTGCTCGGCGGCTCGCGATCCGGGGGTCGCGGCGGTTCGGCGCGGCTCGGCTCTGCCGGGCCCCGCTCCAGTCGGCTTGGCTCCAGCCGGCTCGGTTCCAGCCGGCTCGGTTCTAGCCGGCTCGGTTCCAGCCGGCTTGGCTCCAGCCGGCTTGGCATCTCCGGGCTCGGCAGTTCGAGCATGGGCCGGTCTCTGCTCGGCGGCTCGGTGTTCAGCCGCAAGTCCTCCTCCCCGCTGAGCCGGCCGGCCGTATTCGGCCGGTCCGCGCCCCTCGGCCTGGCCTCACCGTTGCGGCACCGGGGCAACCTGGCGGGCGGCGGCCTGACCGGGCACGCCCCCCGGTTTTCCCGGGGCAGCTCGCTGACCAGGCTCACCAGCGCCCTGCGCCGCTCGGGCGGGCCGAAGTCACCGGGCCGGGGCTGGCTGCGCGGCGTCTCCTCGCGCCGCGCCTCCTCACGCCGCGGCTCACTAGGAAGCGGCTCACTAGGCAGCGCATCAATGGGCCGCCGCGCCTTCGGCGGCCGCCGTATCGGCCGCAACCTGGGCGGCCGCAACCTGGGCGGCCGCAGGCTGGGCGGCCGCGGGCTGGGCGGCCGCGGGCTGGGCGGTCGCGGGCTCGGCCACATGGGCTCGCCCCGGCTGCGCATGCCGCGGCCGAGGTCTAGGCGGAGATGGCGCTCGGGAGGTTACCGATGAACCTGGCGTCGCGGCGCCGGCTGCTCGTGCTCTACGCGGTCGCGGCCGCCATGCTGATCTCGCTCGGCGGCAGGCTCTGGTACCTGCAGGTGATGAACAACACCGCCTTCACCAAGCTGGCCGCGGCGAACCAGACCAGGAACGTGATCGTGCCCGCGGTCCGCGGCCAGATCCTGGACGACGTGGGCAACCGCCTGGTCACCAACAAGACCGCCCTGGTCGTCTCCGTGGACATGATGAACCTGTCCCAGCAGCCCGGCGGCGCCGCGCCGGTGCTGCACCGGCTGGCGCCCCTGCTCGGCCTGTCCTACCAGCTGCTGTCGGACAAGACCCGGCTGTGCACCAAGGGCGTCCCGCAACCGTGCTGGGCCGGCTCGCCCTATCAGCCCATCCCGGTGGCACAGAACGTCTCGCCCCGGATAGCGCTGCAGGTGATGGAGCAGCATACGAAGTTCCCCGGGGTGACCGCGCAGGTCCAGCCGGTGGTCCAGTACCCGATGCCGGGCGGGGCCAACCCGGCTCAGGTGCTCGGCTACCTGCAGCCCATCACCCCGGAGCAGGTCAAGAGCCGGCACCTGCCGGTGACCGGCTTCTCCGGCGTGGACCTGGTCGGACAGGCCGGCCTGGAAGCCCAGTACGACAGCCAGCTGCGCGGCCAGGCGGGGACCCAGGTGGTGTCGGTCAATGCCGCCGGTGACGTCACCGGCACCGTGAGCCAGACCGCGCCCGGCAACGGCGACGACCTTGTGACCAGCCTGAACGCGCAGGTCCAGGCGGTGGCGCAGAAGGCGCTCGACGGCGCCATCGCGCGGTCGCGGGCGTCAGGGAACGACGCGAACCAGGGCGCGGCGGTGGTGATGACGACCACCGGCCGGGTGGTGGCCATGGCCAGCTACCCGGACTACGACCCCAGCGTGTGGACGGGCGGCATCTCCCGGCGGCAGTTCAACGCGCTGTTCGGCAAGTCCGGCGGGCAGCCGATCATCAACTGGACCACCCAGGGTCAGTACGCGCCCGGCTCCACCTTCAAGGTCACCTCGACCGCCGCCGCGGTGGCCAACGGGTACCCGCTGTACGGCCTGTACGGCTGCCCCGGCTCGGTCACCATCGCCGGGCACACCTTCGGCAACGACGGCGAGCCAGGCCTGGGCGACATGACGTTCAACCAGGCGCTCGTCCAGTCCTGCGACACGGTGTACTACAACCTGGGCTACGACATGTACCTCAGGGACAATCCGAAGGCCAACAACAAGCCATCGCCGAACGCCCCGGTACAGAAGATGCAGAAGATGGAGCTGGACTGGGGCTTCGGCAAGAGCACCGGCGTCGACCTGCCCGAGGAGTCCACCGGCACCATTCCGACCAGGCAATGGCTGTACAACCTGTGGAAGGACAACGCCCACACCGGCCAGAACTGGTGCAAGAACGGCAAGCAGTTCGGCGGCTACGTGCAGCAGATCGAGTGGCAGGACTGCCAGAGCGGGTGGCAGTGGGAGCCCGGCCAGGCGGCCATCGCCGCGATCGGCCAGGGCTACGTGACCACCACGCCGCTTCAGCTGGCCAACTCCTACGTCGCCCTGGCCAACGGCGGCACCCTGTACAGCCCGCGGATCGGCAGGGCGCTGCTGTCGCCGACCACCGGCAAGGTGGTCCAGAAGATCAACCCGCCGGTGATCAGGCACCTGCCGGTCTCCGGCCGGACGCTGGCGTACATCCGGCACGCGCTGGCCGGGGTGGTGACCCAGGGCACCGCGGCGGGCGCCTTCGGCGGCTTCCCGTTGGACAAGGTCTGCGTGGCGGGCAAGACCGGAACCGCCCAGCTGTTCGGCAAGAATGCGACCTCGGTGTTCGCCTCGTTCGCGCCCTGCGACCACCCCAAGTACGTGGTGCTGGTCATGGTCCCGGACTCGGGCTACGGCGCCGACGTGGCCGCACCCGCGGTGCGGCAGATCTGGGATGGCATCTTCGGGCTGGAAGGCAAGAAGGCCGCGGTGCGCGGCGGCCTGGTGCCGTCCGCGCTGCCGCAAGTCACCTCGACCGGGGCGATCAAGCCGCCGTCCGGTTACGCCCAGTCCGGTGGGGGGAAGTAATGCTGGGCCGTCCGACAAGCTACAGCCCGCGCGGTCTGACCACGCCGCGCCCGGGCGCGTTCGCCGCCCGCCGGCCGCGCTCCCTGCTGGCCCGGGCCTTCGCCAGGAACTCCCCGCTGCGGCACATGGACTGGATCCTGGTCGTGGTGGTGCTGGGGCTGACCGCGATCGGCACCCTGCTGGTCTGGTCGGCCACCGAGCCCGGCCTGCTCGCGGCGGGCCAGGACCCGCGGACGTACCTGAAGAAGCAGCTGCTCAACGTCGCGATCGGGCTGGTCCTCATGATCGGGGTCAGCCTGGTCGACACCAGGCAGCTGCGGACCTGGGCGCCGTTCTTCTATGGCGGGACCGTGCTCGCCCTGCTGGCCGTGCTCACCCCGCTCGGTTCGGTGGTCAACGGCGCGCGCGCCTGGTTCTCACTGCCTGGCGGCTTCCAGATCGAGCCGAACGAGTTCGGCAAGATCGCGCTGATCCTGATCGCCGCGATGGTCTTCAGCCCGAGCCGGCCCACCGCCTCGGGCGGCCCCCGCGTCCGGGCGCTGTTCATCGTGCTGGCCTGCGCCGCGCCGCTGATCGGTCTGGTGGTAGTCGAGCCGGCCCTGGGCATCGCCCTCGTGCTCGTGGTGGTGACCGCCACCATGATCGTCCTGTCCGGGCTGCGGCTGCGCGTGATCGCCACGCTCACCGCCGTGGTGGCGGCAGCGATCGCCGCGGCGGGCGGGCTGAACCTGCTGAAGGACTACCAGCTCACCCGGTTCACCTCGTTCCTGCACCCGTCCCAGGACCTGGCCGGCGCCGGATACAACGCGGCCCAGGCCAAGATCGCGGTGGGCTCCGGCGGGATGTTCGGCCAGGGCCTGTTCCACGGCCAGCTGGTGGCGGGCAACTTCGTCCCGTCCCAGCAGACCGACTTCATCTTCACCGTGGCCGGCGAGGAACTCGGCTTCGTCGGCACGATCGTGATCGTGTTCCTGCTCGGCGTGGTGATCCTGCGCGCGCTGCGCATCGCCACCCGGGCGGACGACCTGTTCGGCCTGCTGGTCGCGTCCGGCGTCGCGATGTGGTTCGCGTTCCAGTCGTTCGTGAACATCGGCATGACGATCGGCATCATGCCGATCACCGGGCTCCCGCTGCCGTTCGTCTCCTACGGCGGCTCCGCCATTTTCGCCGACATGATCGCGATCGGCCTGCTCCAGTCGGTGCATCGCCGCCGCACCGTGTTCGACTAGCACCGTGTTCGAGTAACCAGCGCCGCGCCCGGCGCCGGTCGCCCTATTTCGGCATGATCGAGATCGTGGTCACGTTCTTGTGGCCCAGCCCGGCGATGCTGACAGAGGAGTCGGTGAACTTGGACAGCGCGTCGATGGTGCCCTTGACGCCGTGGCCGGTGAACTGGATAAACGCCACGGTGCCGCCGGACTGGCTGATCACCGAGTTGGCGGTGATCGTGTAACCGGCCCGCGGCAGCGCCTGGGCGTAGAAGCTCGACACCTTGGCCGGGGTCACCTGGTCGAAGAAGACAATGGCCCCCCGGTCGCTGGCGACGTTCTCGGCCACCTTCGCCCTGGCCGGAATCGGGAAGCTGCCGAACTCGCCGCTTACCTTGATCGTGCGGCTGGCGATGGCCGGGGCCGCTTGGCTCACCGAGGCCGAGGCCGAGGACGAGGCCGAGGACGAGTTACGAGCCGCGGGGCTCGTCGCGGCCGTGCTGGCCGTCGTGATCCCGGCAGTGCACGCCGTCAGCGACAGGCTGGCCGCGCACGCGGTCAGGGCCACCGCGGCAGAGCGGTACGTATTCATGGGCTTCCTTACCAGGCGCCTAGGTGAGGGGAGGACGTGCAGCGCTAAACCTAGACGGGTGCCATTCCGGGCGTGTCGCGTTTGTGTCGCAGGCCGGCGACATCGGGCGCGATCTTGACACGGCCGGGCTCGGGCCCTACGCGACCGCGGTCAACCCGGCCCGTTCGGCTACTCTGTTTTGATGCCCGCCGAATCGGTGTACCCGGACCTTGAGCCGCTGCTGCCGCGCGTGCGCAAGCCGATCCAGTACGTCGGCGGCGAGGTCGGCTCGGTGGTCAAGGACTGGGACGGCGCCGACGTCCGGTGGGCCCTGTGCTATCCGGACGCTTACGAGGTCGGCCTGCCCAACCAGGGCGTCCAGATCCTCTACGAGGTGCTGAACGAGCGCGACGGGGTGCTCGCCGAGCGCACCTACACGGTCTGGCCCGACCTCGAGGCGCTGATGCGCGAGCACGGCGTGCCGCAGTTCACGGTGGACAGTCACCGGCCGGTCGGCGCCTTCGACGTGCTCGGGCTGAGCTTCGCCACCGAGATGGCGTATACCAACCTGCTGACCGTGCTCGACCTGGCGGGCATCCCCGTATTTTCTTCCGAACGGGCCGGGTCTCACCCCCTCGTGATAGCCGGGGGCCACGCCGCCTTCAACCCCGAACCGGTGGCGGACTTCCTGGACGCGGTGGTGCTCGGCGACGGCGAGCAGGCCGTGCTGGCCATTACCGATGTGATCCGTGACTGGAAGCGGGCCGGGCGCCCCGGCGGCCGGGACGGTCTGCTGCTGCGGCTATCTGGAATCGTCTACGTTCCCCGCTTCTACGACGTAACCTATCACGCTGACGGCAGGATTTCAAACATAACTCCGAATCGTCCCGGCGTATCGTCCACAGTTTCGAAGCACACCGTGATGGATCTCGACGCGTGGCCGTACCCGCGCAAGCCGATCGTGCCGGTCGCGGAGACCGTACACGAGCGCTACAGCGTGGAGATCTTCCGCGGCTGCACCCGCGGCTGCCGGTTCTGCCAGGCCGGGATGATCACCCGGCCGGTGCGCGAGCGGTCCATCGGCACGATCGGCTCGATGGTCGCCGAGGGCGTGGCGGCCACCGGGTTCAGCGAGGTCGGGCTGCTCTCGCTGTCCAGCGCCGACCACAGCGAGATCAACGAGATCGCCGTCGACCTGGCCGACTGCTACGAGGGGACCAACGTCGGGCTGTCGCTGCCCTCCACCCGGGTAGACGCCTTCAACATCACGCTGGCCAACGAGCTGAGCCGGAACGGGCGCCGGTCCGGGCTGACGTTCGCTCCCGAGGGTGGTTCGGAGCGGATGCGCAAGGTGATCAACAAGATGGTCACCGAAGAGGACCTGATCAGGACCGTCACCACCGCTTATTCCAGCGGCTGGCGCCAGGTGAAGCTGTACTTCATGTGCGGCCTGCCCACCGAGACCGACGCCGATGTGATGGCGATCGCGCAGCTGGCGCGCAAGGTCATCGCGGCCGGACGGGAGGCGACCGGGCGGCGCGACATCAGGTGCACCGTATCGATCGGCGGATTCGTGCCCAAGCCGCACACGCCGTTCCAGTGGGCGGCGCAGTGCCCGGCGGAGGTGGTGGACGCACGGCTGCGCGCGCTCGGCGGCGCGCTTCGCGCGGACCGCGGCTACGGTAAGTCGATCGGGTATCGCTACCACGACGGGCAGCCCGGCCTGATCGAGGGGCTGCTGTCCCGCGGCGACCGCCGGGTGGGCGCCGTGATCCTGGCGGCGTGGCGGGACGGCGCGCGGTTCGACGGCTGGAGCGAGTACTTCTCGTTCGAGCGCTGGCAGCGGTGCGCGGACGAGACGCTGGCCGGGGAGCCAGTGGATCTTGCATGGTATACTACGCGCGAACGTGATTACAGCGAGGTGCTCCCGTGGGATCACCTGGACGCGGGCCTTGACCGCGACTGGCTGTGGCAGGACTGGCAGGATTCCATCGCGCCCGAGGGGTCAGGGTTCGCAAGCGAGGTGGAAGATTGTCGCTGGACTCCGTGTTATGAATGCGGGGTCTGTCCGGCCATGGGCACCGAGATCCAGGTTGGCCCTACCGGGGAGCGTCTCGACGGGAGGCGGCTGCTTCCCGTGGTTGGCGGGAGGTAGCGTGCCAGTGTCGGCCAGCACAGTGTCGGCCAGCACCGGCCCGGCACCCACCAGGCCTGCGGTGCAGTATCTGGTGATCCGTTATGCTAAGCGCGGGAAAATGCGTTTTGCCAGCCACAGGGACGTGGCGCGCGCCTTCGAGCGGGGAGTGCGCACGGCAGGGCTGCCGATCGCCTATTCTGCCGGGTTCACGCCGCACCCGAAGATTTCGTACCCGGGTGGTGCGCCGACCTGCGTGGCGAGCGAGGCCGAGTACCTGAGCCTTGCGCTGACCGCCCGGCAGGCGGAGACCCAGGTGTGCCAGCGGCTGAACGCGGCACTGCCTGATGGGATTGATGTGATTGACGTGACCGAGCTGGAGGGGACTTCCGGGGGAGCGTCCCCGGGGGCCGGAACTACCTTCGGTCACCTGGAAGCCTCGGAGTGGGAAGTAGTTTTGCCCGGCGTGGAACCGGCGGCGGCGGGGCTGGCCGTCACGGCCTTCCTGGCCCGGGACGAGGCGCCGGTGGAGCGCCTGACGGACAAGGGCGTCCGACAGCTTGACGCCCGCGCGGCCGTGCTCGAGATGCATGTCAGCGAGCACGCCGCCGCGCTAGGTAATGAGGATTGTGCCATTCTTCGAATGGTTGTTCTACATACGGCACCTGCCGTGCGGCCCGAGGATGTACTGACCGCGCTGCACGGACAGGACGGCATCGTGCCGTCGTCGCCGTCCATGACCACCCGCCTGGCCCAGGGCCCGCGAGCCCTGCTGGCCGGTAAGGACACGTCATGAGCGCGACACGGCCATACCGGGGCGCCGTACCCCTGAATTCAGAGACAGAGATAACGGCCCGGTGCTGCCGAGCCCGCGTGGTGACCGCGCGCGCTCAGGACCGCTCACGCGGTTCCGCCAGGGCCTACGTTGACAACGAGCTCCCGTGCGGTGCGCGTTACCGCGCGCCCGGGAGCCTGACTGGAGATTGCCCGGATGCTCGACAGCGAGCTGTACGACAGAGAATCACATGACAACGCGACAGGCGGCCCTGGTGCCGGCGACGTAACCCCGGCTCCGGCGGTGCCCGCGGCGGTGTTCCAGCCGCCGCAGGTGGTGTTCCAGCCACCCGCGGCGCGACCCGAGTCCGCGGCGTCGGCCCGGCCGGAAACCTCCGGCCAGGCGGGATCCGCAGGTCAGGCGGGATCCGCGGACCGGGCGGGATCCGCGGGTCAGGCGGGCAGCAGCGATGGCGACGATGACGACGGCACTGGCACGGGACGGCGCCGCAGGCGGCGTTCCAGCCGCGCCCGCGGCCGGACCGGCGACCAGGACACCGCGGCCGAGGGCACCGACGGAGCGCCGGAGTCGCAGGACAGCGAACCAGGCCAGGACGCCCCCGCCGGCACAGCCGGCTCGGGCAGCCCCGCCGGCACAGCCGGCTCAGGCAGCAGCGCCGATGGCGGCCAGGGCGAGAGCCGGCGGTCGTCCTCCCGCAGCCGTAGCCGCAGGACCGCCAAGAGCGGCACCGGCGGGGACGGGACGGACGCCCAGGCGGACGCGCCCGCGGCCGAGGTTGCGGCCGACGACGGCGGCGACGGCGATGCCGGGCCGGCCGACACCGACGGCGAGGCTGGGGGCAGCGGCCGCCGGCGGCGGCGCAAGCGCCGCCGGGGTTCGGCCGGGGACGGCCCCGACGCTCCCGGCTCGGACGACCCGCCGGACACCGTAGTGCACGTACGCGAGCCGAACGGGAGCGACGACGTCCGCTCGGTCAAGGGTTCCACCAGGCTCGAGGCCAAGAAGCAGCGGCGCCGCGAGGGCCGGGAGACCGGTCGCCGCCGTCCGCCGATCATCACCGAGTCCGAGTTCCTCGCCCGCCGCGAGTCGGTCGAGCGGTCCATGGTCGTCCGCCAGCGCAACGACCGTACCCAGATCGCGGTGCTCGAGGACGGCGTGCTGGTCGAGCACTACGTGAACCGGTCCAGCCACCAGTCCTACGTCGGCAACGTCTACCTGGGCAAGGTCCAGAACGTGCTGCCGTCGATGGAGGCCGCCTTCGTCGACGTCGGCAAGGGCCGCAACGCGGTGCTCTACGCCGGCGAGGTGAACTTCGACGTCAGCGGCCTGGAGGGCCAGCCCAAGCGCATCGAGTCGGCGCTCAAGGCGGGCCAGTCGGTGATCGTGCAGGTCACCAAGGACCCGGTCGGTCACAAGGGAGCCCGGCTGACCAGTCAGGTCAGCCTGCCAGGCCGGTACCTGGTCTACGTGCCCGGCGCGTCGATGACCGGCATCAGCCGCAAGCTGCCCGACACCGAACGCAACCGCCTCAAGCAGATCCTCAAGAAGGTGATGCCGGAGAACGCGGGCGTCATCGTGCGCACCGCGGCCGAGGGGGCCGCCGAGGAAGAGCTGTCCCGGGACGTGTCCCGGCTCGCCGCCCAGTGGGAGGCGATCGAGAAGAAGTCCAAGACGGCCAGCGCCCCTGCGATGCTCTACGGCGAGCCCGACCTGACCATCCGCGTGATCAGGGACGTGTTCAACGAGGACTTCAGCAAGCTCGTGGTGTCCGGCGACGATGCCTGGGACGTGGTCGACGAGTACGTCAGGTACGTCGCCCCGCACCTGGCCGACCGGGTCGCCCGCTGGCAGGGCCAACGCGACGCGTTCGCCGAGTACCGCATCGACGAGCAGCTGGCCAAGGCGCTCGAGCGCAAGGTCTGGCTGCCCAGCGGCGGTTCGCTGGTCATCGACAAGACCGAGGCCATGACCGTGGTCGATGTCAACACGGGCAAGTTCACGGGCCAGGGCGGGAACCTGGAAGAGACCGTCACCAGGAACAACCTGGAGGCCGCCGAGGAGATCGTCCGCCAGCTCCGGCTGCGCGACGTGGGCGGCATCGTCGTCATCGACTTCATCGACATGGTGCTGGAGAGCAACAGGGAACTGGTCCTCCGGCGGCTGCTTGAGTGCCTGTCCCGGGACCGGACCAAGCACCAGGTCGCCGAGGTGACTTCGCTCGGCCTGGTCCAGATGACCAGGAAGCGGGTGGGCGCCGGCCTGCTCGAGGCGTTCTCCACGCCGTGCGAGTGCTGCAACGGCCGCGGCGTCATCCTCACCTTCGATCCCGACTCCGACGGCAACGCCGCGCAGCACACGCACTCTCGCGGTCACGGCAACGGCGGTCACGGCAACGGCGGCCGCGGGCCCAGCCCGGCCCTGGTCGCCGCCCGCGCCCGCTCCGCCGAGCCCTCCGCGCCCTCGGCCAGCGCCCCCGCCGACGCGCCCCCTGCGGACGCCACTGGCGCTCCCGCCCCGGTACCGGCCCCGGCTTCGACCCTGGTCCCGGCCTCGGCAGCCAGCGCCGACCCGAACGCCGCCCAGCAGGCCAACGGCCAGGGCCCGGACGCCGCGCCCGCGCCCGCGCGCTCCAGCGGTCGCCGCCGCCGGCGCAAGCCTGCCGCCGCTGCGGCCCCAGCCAGCCCAGCCGATGCCCCCGCAGCGCCAGCCGAGGCCCCGGAAGCTTCACCTGCCCCGGAGGCACCGGCTACCGAGGCGTTCCAGCCCGCGACCGTGCCCGTCAGCCAGGACGGCGCCGACGGAATGCCGGCCATCTACGACGGCGACGCCTAATACCGCACCATTGGACCCATTTGCCACACAAGGCGCTCGCATCGCAGGAGAGCTGCCGCGAGGGCGCCACCAAAGATCAGGCAGCCGAACGGCCTGGGTTCGTGCAGGCGCTGACTTCTGGTAGCCTTGGCGGTCGGGAGTAAGCCCGCTGCGCGGGCGCCCGTGTGCACGTTCAAGCGAGCCCGCCGTGGTGACACCGGAGTTCCGAGGCACGCTAGGAAGCGCAAACGAAAGAGAGAGTTCTCGGGTGTACGCGATTGTGCGCTGCGGCGGCAGGCAGGAAAAGGTCGCGCTGGACGACGTCGTCACCGTCGACAAGCTGCCTGGTGAGGTCGGTTCGAGCATCACGCTCGCGGCCCTGCTGGTGGTAGACGGCGACCGGGTCATCAGCGACCCCGCCGAGGTCGGCCGCTACCAGGTCACGGCGGACATCGTCGGTGACGCGGCTGGCCCCAAGATCAATATGATCCAGTACAGGAACAAGACCGGCTACCGGCGACGTCTCGGCCACCGGCAGCGGTACACCCAGGTCCGGATCACCGGCATCGGCAGCGACACCAAGCCGAAGACCACGGCAAAGGCCACCGCGAAGGCCACGGCGAAGGCAGAGGAGGCCTGAGATGGCACACAAGAAGGGCGCCTCGTCCAGCCGCAACGGCCGCGACTCGAATGCCCAGCGCCTCGGCGTCAAGCGTTATGGCGGTCAGGTCGTGAACGCGGGCGAGATCCTCGTCCGTCAGCGCGGCACGCACTTCCACCCCGGCAACGGCGTCGGCCGCGGCGGCGATGACACGCTGTTCGCGCTGGTCGGCGGGACCGTGAATTTCGGCAAGGTCCGCGGTCGCCGGGCTGTCAGCGTCGTCCCGGCCGAGCCGCAGGAGTAGCGGCTCGCCGGGCACAGCGTAAACACGAAGGCGGGCCGGGATACCTGGCCCGCCTTTCCTATGCGAGAACGAGGAAAAGACAGTGGCGGAGTTCGCCGACCGGGTCACGCTGCAGGTGCAGGCCGGCCACGGCGGAAACGGCTGCGCCTCGATTCACCGGGAGAAGTTCAAGCCGCTGGGCGGCCCGGACGGCGGCAACGGCGGCCGCGGCGGTGACGTGATCCTCGAGGTGGATGCCAGCTCGGCCACCCTGCTCGACTTCCATCGCCGGCCGGTTCGCCGGGCCGGCAACGGCCGCCAGGGAGAGGGCTCGAACCGCACCGGCGCCGATGCCGCCGACCTGGTCATCTCGGTGCCGAACGGGACCGAGGTCAAGACCGCCGACGGCGAGGTACTCGCCGACCTGATCGGGGTCGGCACCCGGTTCGTCGCGGCGGCCGGCGGCCGGGGAGGCCTCGGTAATGCGGCCCTCGCGAGCCCCCGGCGCAAGGCGCCCGGGTTCGCGCTCAAGGGCGAGCCGGGGGAGCAGCGCGACCTCATCCTCGAGCTGAAGACGGTGGCCGACGTCGGGCTGGTCGGCTTCCCGAATGCCGGGAAGTCAAGCCTGATCTCGGCGATGTCCGCGGCCCGGCCGAAGATCGCCGACTACCCGTTCACCACCTTGATCCCGAACCTCGGCGTGGTCGAGGCCGGGGACGTCCAGTTCGTCGTGGCCGACGTGCCCGGCCTGATCCCGGGCGCCAGCCGGGGCAAGGGCCTGGGACATGACTTCCTGCGGCACGTGGAACGCTGCTCCACCCTGGTCCACGTGCTCGACTGCGCGACCGAGGAGCCGGGCCGCGACCCGATTACCGATCTGGACGTAATCGAGGAAGAGCTCGCCGCCTATGGCGACGCTACTGGCGCTGCGCTGCTTACCCGGCCGCGCCTCGTCGCGCTGAACAAGATCGACGTCCCGGCCGCCCGCGAAATGGCCGACCTGGTCAAGCCGGAACTCGAAAAACGCGGCTACCAGGTCTTCGAGATCTCCGCCGCCACCGGCGAGGGACTGCGCCGCCTGGGCTTCGCGATGGCCGCGCTGGTCGCGGCGGACCGGGCCGCCCGCCCGGCCGAGCAGCCCGCCGAGCGGAGGCGGGTCAGGGTCAAGGTGCAGGCCGCCGACGAGCCCGGCTTCGAGGTGGTCAGGCTCGGCGACAGCTTCTTCATCATGGGCGAGAAGCCACGGCGCTGGGTCCAGCAGACCGACTTCAGCAACGACGAGGCCGTCGGCTACCTGGCGGACCGGCTGGCTCGCCTGGGCGTCGAGGTAGCCCTCGCCGAGGCGGGCGCCGAACCGGGTGCCGAGGTCCTGATCGGCGATCCGGACGACGCCGTGGTGTTCGACTGGGATCCCGCCGCCCCGATGGCCAGCGGTGCCAGCGGATCGCGCCGGCACGGCCCGCGCGGCACCGACCCCCGGCTTTCCCCATGACCGTCCCGGACACCGCGACCGCCGGGCGCGCCGACATCGCCACCGCGACGCGGGTCGTGGTCAAGGTCGGCTCCTCGTCGCTGACCACGCCGGACGGCGAGATCGACGGCGACAGGATCGGTGCGCTCGCCGCCGCGCTGTCCGCCCGCCGGCAGGACGGCGGTCAGGTCGTCCTGGTCTCCTCGGGGGCGATCGCGTCCGGCCTGGTCCCGCTCGGCCTGTCCCGGCGCCCCCGCGACCTGGCCACCCAGCAGGCGGCGGCCAGCGTCGGCCAGGGCCTGCTCATCGCCAGGTACACCGCCGCCTTCGCCCGGCACGGCATCGGCACCGGCCAGGTCCTGCTGTCCGCCGACGACCTGATGCGCCGGACGCACTACCGCAACGCCCAGCGCACCCTGGACCGGCTGCTCGAACTCGGCGTGCTGCCCGTGGTCAACGAGAACGACACGGTGGCCACCGACGAGATCAGGTTCGGCGACAACGACCGGCTCGCGGCGCTGGTCGCGCACGTCACCCGGGCCGGGGCGCTGGTCCTGCTGTCCGACGTGGACGGCCTGTACGACGGCGACCCGCGCCGCGGCGACGCGCAGCGGATCACCGAGGTCAGGGACCGCGCTGACCTGGACGGAATCAGGCTGGGCCGCGGCCTCAAGGCGGGCCAGGGAACCCAGGACAACCAGAAGGCCCAGGGCATCGGCGGGATGGCCACCAAGGTGGAGGCGGCGATGATCGCCTCCGCGGCCGGCATCCCCACCGTGGTGGCCGACGCGGCCAGCGCCGCGACCGCGCTCGCCGGCGGCCCGGCCGGCACCTACTTCGCCGCCGCCCGCGGCCGCCGCCCGGCGACCAGGCTGCTCTGGCTCAAGCACGCCGCCGTA
>Ga0137366_10001421_pt1 | contig 17765 bp, 14 predicted proteins | sample SagtaG_8_FD_104938 | JGI IMG/M metagenome (GOLD analysis project Ga0137366, IMG submission 104938) | Vadose zone soil microbial communities from Sagehorn Ranch, Mendocino, California, USA - Sage1_L_60_16 metaG | ecosystem: Environmental > Terrestrial > Soil > Vadose zone | place: USA...
CAGTGCGTCGATGACCGCCTCGCGTTTCGCCGACCCGGCGCGCTCGATGGCGTCGGCGAGCAGGTAGACCGACTGGTAGTTGAGGTACACCTCGTAGGTGTAGAACTGGTTCAGCTTTTCGACTTTGCGCCGCAGCGCGATCGCCCGCTTGTCTTTCGGGTTGTACCAGTGATTGCAGTCGATCACGCCGTTTGCCACGTCCGGAAATTCCTTCACGAACTTGAACGACGAGGCCGCGCCGCCCAGCACGGAGTAGATCGCCATCGGGCGGACGTTCTGCTGCTTCATGGTACGCACGAGCAGCACGTATTCGTTGTAGTAGTTCGCCGGGATGACGATGTCGGGGTTCAGCGCCTTCATGCGCAGAACGATGTTGTTGAAGTCGCGCGTCGGGTTGGCGTGCTTGACCACCTCCAGCACCTGATAGCCCATTCCCGGGAGCTGGCTCGCGAGAAGACCGGCCGTACCGGTGCCGAACAGCGACTCCTCGTGGACGACCATCACGGTCTTCGCCGGCTTGCGGGCAAGCGTGTTCATGATGTGCAGATCATTGATCGCCGCCTCGGTGATGACCTTGTACCCGGGGCCGAAGCGGAAAGTGTTCTTCAGGCCGCGCTCGACTATTTGATCGGCGACGCCGACGTCCACCAGGTGGGAAATGTCGTATTTTGCGGCCGCCTGCGTCGTCGCCAGGCATATCGCGCTGGCATACGAGCCGACGATCGCCGACACCCCGGCTTCATTCATTTTTTCCACTTCCGACACGCCGACCTCGGGTTTGGATTGCGCATCGCCCAGGACCGCTTCGAGTTTCGCGCCGCCCATGGACTTGATGCCCCCGGCGGCGTTGATCTCGTCGATGGCGAGCTGCGCGCCGAACCGGCATAGCTGGCCCGAATAGGCGAGAAAACCGGTCACCGGATGGAGGACGCCGACCTTTACGGGCGCCGCCTGCGCAGCCGCAATGCCCTGGAAACCGAAGGTCCCGGCCGCGGCGGCGGCCGAAAGTCCGGCGGACTGCTTGAGAAACTTGCGGCGGCGTTGCTGGATGCTCACGTTGCTTCCTCCGTTTTGGGGTCTATGAGCGCGCGATTAGCCGATCGACGCCGGTTACGGTTTCTTCGCCAGCACCGCGCGCCAGCGGGTCATTTCCGATTGCAGGAATTTGCCGAGCTCTTCGGGCGTGCTGTGCTTCGCGACCAGGCCCATGTCGGTGAAGCGTTTGCGCAGGTCCGGGTTCGCGAGCGCGGCGCCGATTTCGGCGTTCAGCTTCTGCACGATCGCGCGCGGCGTGCCGGCGGGCGCGAACACGCCGCCCCAACTCGAGAAATCGTAGCCGGGCACCCCGCCTTCGGTTGCCGTCGGGATGTCCGGAAATGATGGGTTACGCTGAGGCGTGGTGACCGCCAGCGCGCGCAGGTTCCCCGCCTTGATGTGCGGCCCCGCGGCGGCGAGTGGATCGATCATGAACGAGATGCGGTTCGCGATCAGGTCGGGATGCGCGGCGGAACTGCCCTTGTACGGGACCTCCGTCATTTTTCCGAGCCCGCCGGCCGTCTGCGCAAACAGCAGCGTCGCCAATTGCTGCGGGCTGCCATCTCCGGTGGTGCCGTAAGTGATCTTGCCGGCATTGTCCTTGATGTACTTGATGAGTTCCTGCAGCGATTTCACGGGCGACTGCGAGCTCACCACGAAAACGTACGGCGTGAGGTGCGTAAGCGAGACTGGCGCGAAGTCCTTGATGGTGTCGAACGGCAGGTCCGTCAACAGGATCGGATTGGTCGCCATGTTGGCCGCCGCCTGCAGCAGGGTGTAGCCGTCGGGCTCGGCTTTCGCAACCATGGCCGCGCCGATGGTGTTCGACGCGCCCGGACGGTTGTCCACGATCACCTGCTTGCCGAGCGAAACGGAAAGCCTTTCGCCGAGCAAGCGCGCCACGATGTCGCTCGGTCCGCCGGTCGTGACGGGCACGACAAAGCGTATGCTCTTGGTCGGGTATGCCGATTGGCTATGTGCGGCGAGCGGCGCAACAGCGATTGCTAATGACGCGGCGGCGATCAGCATGTGACGCATCGATTCGTCCCTCGATTTTGTGGCAGCAAGAGGTGGCAAGTATACTTGCTTGCGCGAACCGGCCCACGCTCCGGGCGCTGGTTCAGTACATGGCGGAGCAGGCTATCATGGCTGCTCCGGTTGCCGTGGACGACCTGTTCGTTCCCGTGGCGGGCACGTCCTAGCGCGTCGCCTGGATCGCGCCTCGCAACACCTCGACCATCCTCCCGATCTCCGCCTGCGTGGAAATGAACGGCGGCGCCATGGCGATGGTGTCGCCGCTGAAGCGAAACAGCATGCCTTCCTCCATGCCGTGCTCGAAGACCTTGAGCCCGCGCGCGCCGGGCCTGGCCTGCCCATTTTCGCGAAGGGGCTCGAGCTCGACCGCCGCCGTGAGCCCGATGTTGCGGATGTCCGCGACACCCGGCTCGCCCTTGAGCGAGTGCACGGCCTGCTCGAGCACGGGTTCGAGCTCGCGCACGCGCTCGAATGAGCCCTCTTCCTCGATCGCATCGAGCGTGGCATGTGCCGCGGCCGCGGCCATGGGGTGGCCCGAATAGGTGTAGCCGTGGAACAGCTCCACCGCGATCTCGGGGCCGGTCATGAACGCGTCGTAGATCGCGGGTTTCACGATCACCCCGCCCATGGGGATGACGCCGTTGGTGACGATCTTGGCGAAGGTGATCATGTCGGGCATGACGCCGAAGCGCTGCGCGCCGAAGGGCTCGCCCAGGCGCCCGAACCCGGTGATCACCTCGTCGAAGATGAGCAGGATGCCGTGCTTGTCGCAGATCGCGCGCAGCCGCTCGAGATAGCCTGCCGGCGGCACGATCACCCCGCCCGAGCCCTGCATGGGCTCGACGATGACCGCGGCGATCGTCGAAGCGTCGTGCAGCGCGACCAGGCGCTCGAGTTCCTCGGCCAGGTGCGCGCCCCACTTCGGCTGGCCGCGCGAGAACGCCATCTCGGCGGCGTTGTAGGTGTGCGGCAGGTGATCGACGCCCTGCAGGAGGAGCGGCGCGAACATCTTGCGGTTGGGCGCGATGCCGCCGACCGAAATCCCGCCGATGCCCACGCCGTGATAGCCGCGCTCGCGGCCGAACAGGCGCGTGCGCGCCGCTTCGCCCTTCATGCGGTGATACGCGACCGCGATCTTGAGCGCGGTGTCCACCGCCTCGGAGCCCGAGTTGGCGAAGAAGACCTGGCTCATTCCCGCGGGCGCGAGTTCGACGATGCGCTCGGCGAGCGAAAAGATCTTCGGATGCCCCATCTGGAACGCGGGGCTGTAGTCGAGTTCCTTCACCTGTCGCGCCACGGCCTCTGCGATCTTCGGATGGCCGTGGCCGAGCGGGCAGCACCACATGCCCGAGATGCAGTCGAAGAGACGCTTGCCCTCGGCGGTCGTGTAGTACGCGCCCTCGGCGCGCGCGAGGATTCTCGACCGGGGGTTTTTCTTGAAGTAGCGGTTGTGCGTGAAGGGCATCCAGTACGCCCCGGTCCGGAGGCGTACGGCCTGATCCATGACTGCAGTTTCGTTTTTCATGAGGCACCTCACACTTTATCCGGCAGAGAGCTTACACTGGCGCTCAGAAATTGGAATGGGCGATGCGGAAGCGGCCGGGCCGGGCGGCCGTCCGGGATCGGGAGCGCACCAGAAAAGGAGGAAGCAAATCCTATGTATTCCAATATGGTCGTCGTCTTCAACTTCATCATCAGCCAGTGGAGCCTCACGCCGCAGGCGTTCAAAGAAGCGGTGCTCGCTGCGGCTTTCACCAAATGCGTGCTCGCGGTGATCTGGTGGACAACGCGCATGCTGGTCGCGAAATTTCCAGCGAACGCCACGTTGTCGGTTTTCCAGGGTATGCTCAATAAGCGGCCGGCCAAGCTCGTGGTGCTCGTTCTCGACATCACGCTGATCGACGTGTTCCTGTTCTTCGCCTGCGTGGCGCTTCTCGACCTGCACCGCGGCTTCTCGGTCTTTTCGCTGTGGACGGCGGCGCTGTTCTCGTTCCTGCTGGTCTACATGGTGATGGTCGCCCACGCGGACATCAAGAAGTACTAGCGGGCCCGGCAATGCCGCTCTCCCACATCGAGCATTACCTCGTCCTCTCCGACGAAATCGACGCGACGCGCGACTGGTACCGCGACGTGCTCGGCATGCAGGAGGGCTGGCACCCGGAGTTCGGCTTTCCCGTGTACTGGATGTACCTCGACGGCGTGGACGTGGTCCACATCGGCAAGAGCGCGAAGCACGCGAGCGACAGCCAGAAGGCCTACCTCGGGCGCCTCGCGCAGGATCTCGGCGCGGGCACGGGCGCGATCGACCACATCGCGTTCCGCGCGAAGGGCCTGAAGCAGATCATGACGCAGCTGCGCCGCAACAAGGTCGAATTCAGCGAGCGGCGCGCGAACGGGCAGGCGCTCTACCAGCTGTTCATGTACGACCCGAACGGCATCAAGGTCGAGTTGAACTTCGACGCCGCCGAAGCGCAAGGCGTCGACCCGGAGATCACCGCGGAGAAACTGGCGGCGCGGAAGAACCGGTAGCGTTCCATCTGACCCGAGCATGCGTCTGATCACTTTTTCCGTGCGCGGCACGGGCTCCCCGCGGATCGGGGTGCGGGTCGCCCGCCAGGTGCTCGATCTGGCCGCCGCTGCGGGCGTCGCCGGCGAACCGGCGCCGCCCGCGCGCATGAAAGACCTGCTCGCCGCGGGCGATCCGGCGATGAAGCGGGTGCGCCGGTTGTCCGCGGAGGCGGACGCAGACCGCGAGGGGTTCGCTGCGGCCCTGCTCGATGAGCGCGAGATTCGCTACCTGCCGCCCATCCCCGACGCCGACAAGTTCCTGTGCGCGGGGAAGAATTACCGCACGCATCTCGAGGAATTGAAGCGCAATGACCTGTTGACCGAGATGCCGCAGGAGCCGACCGGTTTCATCAAGCTCAACTCTGCCTTGAGCGGCCACAACGCGCGAGTCGCCCGGCCCGAGGGCATCGTCAGTCTCGATTACGAGCCGGAGCTGGTGTTCGTCATCGGGAAGCGCGCCCTGGGCGCGAAGAAGAAGGACGCTTTCGACCACGTCGCCGGGGTCACGATCCTGAACGATCTCACCTGCCGCGACCTGCAGAAGCGCGAGGTCGCCTCGGGCTCGCGCTTCTGGACCGGCAAGAACATCCCGGGCTTCGGGCCCTTGGGGCCCGAGATCGTGACGATGGACGAGATCCGCGACCCCTACGATCTGTGGATGACTTGCTCGGTGAACGGCAAGGAGCGCGTGCGCGTCAACACGAGCGACCAGATCTGGAAGCTGCCCGACCTGCTCGAACATTTCTCGCGCTTCATCCCGATCGAGCCGGGCGACATGTTCGCGACCGGCGCCCCCGGCGGAGTCGCCGTGGGCAAGCCGAACGCGGCGGAACTGTTCTTGAAGCCCGGCGACGTGGTCGAATGCTCGATCGAGGGCGTGGCGACGCTGCGCACCCATATCGTTTCGCCCGGATCAGTCGAACACCGTGCCCATGCAGCATGATTCATTGTCGGAGGAAGCCATGAAAGGAATCGTGAAATCAGTACGCGGGTTCGGCCTGGCCGCGCTCGTCGCATCGGCCCCGGCCGCAGCGCAGCTGACCCTCAACGCGAGCTCCTGGGTGCCGCCCGGGCACCCGATCACCGCGACCATGCTGGTGCCACTGTGCGGGGACATCGAAAAGGCGACCGCAGCCCGCGTGAAGTGCAACATCCTGCCCAAGGCGCCCGTCGGGGCGGTGCAGACTTTCGACGGCGTCAAGGACGGCCTGATGGACCTGTCGTTCGTCACGCACGGTTACACGCCGGGCCGCTTCGCGCTCACCGACGCGCCCGAATTTCCGTTCATGGGCGAGACCGCCGAGGTGACCGCGGTCGCCTATCAGCGCATCTACGAGCGCATGCTCGCCGGGGCGAACGAGCACAGGGATGTCGTGCTGCTCTCGGTATTCACCCACGGTCCCGGACAGATGTACAACACCAAGCACGCGATCAACACCCTCAAGGACCTCGAGGGGCTGAAGATCCGCGTCGGCGGCGGCTTGGTGAACGACATCACCCGGAACCTCGGCGCGGTGCCCATGCTCAAGCCCGCCCCGGAGAGCTACGAGCTGCTCTCCACCGGTGTCGCCGACGGCCTGTTCTTCCCCAAGGAGTCGCCGCTCTCCTTCAAGCTCGTGCCGCTCATCAAGCACGTCACTTACGTTCCGGGCGGGCTGTACAACGTGAGCTTCGCGTGGATCGCGAATCAGGCGAAGTGGAACCAGATCTCGGAAGCCGACCGCAGGGCGATCCAGCCGCTCCTCGGCGAGGCGCTCGCGCGCCGCTCCGGCCGGGCCTGGGACACGGCCGACGCGAAGGGCGAAGCGGCGGTGCGCGAGGCCAAGATCCCGATCGTCATCGCGAGCGCTCAGTTCCGCGCCGAGATCAGGGCGAAGACCGAGCCGCTCGAGAAAGAGTGGATCGAGAAGAAAGCCAGGCCCAAGGGCGTCGATGGAGAGGCGGTGCTGAAGGCCCTGCGCGCCGAGATCGCGAAGCTGCAGAAGAAATAGTCGCCGGGCAATCACCGCGCCGCGAGCTCGCGTGAAACCCCGCCAGCCGCTCGACTGGTTCGACCGCGCGCTCGTGCCGCTGCTCGGTTACGCTGCTGCTGCGGTGATGTTCTGCCTGATGCTGCTCACCTGCGTCGACGTCGTCGGGCGCTATTTCCTGAACAAGCCGCTCACCGGCGGCTTCGAGCTCACCGAAGTGCTGCTCGCCTCGCTCATCTTCGCGGGCCTGCCGCTCGTCACCTTGCGCGGCGACCACATCACCGTCGACCTGTTCGATCCGATGACGCCGGACTGGCTGTTCCGCATCCAGCACGCGCTCGCGTCGCTCATCGGCGCGGCCTGCACCGGGTATCTCTCCTGGCGCCTGTGGCTGCGCGCCGAGGACCTCGACCGCGCGGGCGAGACCACCTCGCAGCTGCAGTTCAAGCTCGCCTGGCTCACCTACGCGATGGGCATCCTCATGGCGCTCACCGCGGCGGCACTGCTCGTGACCCTGTTCCGCCGGCCGCATCGCCACATTCCCGGCGAGGGGCCGCTCGCATGACCGAGGGCCTCGCCGGGCTTGCCGCCTTTCTGCTGCTTGCCTTCCTCCGTGTCCCGATGGCCTTCGCCATGGGGATCGTGGGTTTCTTCGGTTTCGCCTGGAAAGTCAATTTCGGCGCGGCGGCGTCGATGATCGCGCAGACCACCTACGAGACCGGGCTCGCCTACACGCTGTCGGTGATCCCGCTCTTCATCCTCATGGGAAATTTCGTGGTGCGGGCGCGCATGTCCGAGGAACTCTACCACGCTGCCTACACCTTTCTCGGCGACAGGCGCGGCGGCCTCGCCATGTCCACCATCGTCGCCTGCGCGGGTTTCGGGGCGATCTGCGGCTCGTCCATAGCAACGGCGGCGACCTTCAGCAAGGTCGCCTATCCGTCGATGCGCAAGTTCGGCTACAAGGACACGCTCGCCGCGGGCTCCATCGCCGCGGGCGGCACGCTCGGCATCCTGATCCCGCCTTCGGTGATCATGGTGATCTACGGCATCATGACCGAGACCAATATCGGCAAGCTCTTCGCGGCCGGAATTTTCCCGGGCATCGTGGCGACGCTGCTCCTGTGCCTCGCCGTCGCGTGGATGACCTGGCGGGATCCGCAGGCCGGCCCGCCGGGCGAGCGCAGCTCCTGGGCGGTGCGGCTCGAGGCGATCAAGCGCGTCTGGCCGGTGGTTTTGCTGTTCCTCGTCGTGATCGGCGGGATCTACGCCGGCGTGTTCACCGCGACCGAGGGCGCGGGAATCGGCGCGGGGGGCGCGCTCCTCTTCGAGCTGGCGCGCCGCGCGCTCAGCTGGAGGACCTTCGTGGAGGTTCTGATCGAGAGCGTGCGCACCACCTCGATGCTGTTCATGATCCTGATCGGCGCGCTCATCTTCGCCAACTTCATCAACTACACGACGATGCCTTCGGACCTGAAGGGCTTCGTCACCCGGTTCGCGCTGCACCCGATTCTCGTGATCGTGGCGATCTGCGCGATCTACGTGGTGCTCGGCACGGCGATGGAGGAGCTGTCGATGATCCTCCTCACGGTGCCGCTGTTCTTTCCCGTCGTGACCGCGCTCGGATTCGACCCGATCTGGTTCGGGATCATCATCGTGATCGTCGTCCAGATCGGCCTCATCAGCCCGCCGGTAGGGATGAACATCTTCGTCGTGAAGAGCCTGCTTCGCCACCTGACGATAGGCACGGTGTTCCGCGGCGTGTTTCCCTTCAACGTGGCGCTCGTCGCGCTGCTCGCGATCGTGGTCGCCTTTCCGCAGCTGGCTACCTGGCTGCCCGGGTTCATGAAATGATGCGCGCAATGGATCAGCCCGAGCCGATCGAGAAGGCGAGCGTCGACGAGCTGCGCACCCTGCAGCTCGAACGCCTGCGCTGGACACTAGTGCACGCGCACGAGAAGGTGCCGCACTACCGCAAGAGCTTCGACGCCGCGGGCGTTCACCCGGGTGATCTGAAAGATCTCGCAGACCTGGCGAAGTTTCCGTTTACCACCAAGGCCGACCTGCGCGCCAACTATCCCTTCGGCATGTTCGCGGTGCCCATGGACAGAATCGTGCGCGTGCATGCCTCGAGCGGCACCACCGGCAAGCCCACCGTCGTCGGCTACACCAGGGAGGACATCGACACCTGGTCGGCGGTGATGGCGCGCTCGATTCGCGCCGCCGGCGGCCGCTCCAGCGACATCGTTCACATCGCCTACGGCTACGGTCTTTTCACCGGGGGCCTGGGCGCGCACTACGGCGCCGAGGCGCTGGGCGCGACCGTCGTCCCGGTGAGCGGCGGCATGACCGAGCGGCAGGTGCAGCTGATGTGCGACTTCAAGCCCGGCATCCTCATGTGCACGCCGTCCTACGCGCTGGTGATCGCCGACGAGTTCGCGCGCCAGGGCCTCGACCCGGCGCAGTGCTCCGCGCGCGTCGGGATCCTCGGCGCAGAGCCGTGGAGCGAGAGCATGCGCGACGAGATCGAGAGGCGCCTCGGGCTCGCGGCGCTCAACCATTACGGGCTTTCGGAGGTCATCGGTCCGGGGGTTGCAAGCGAGCACGTGGAGACCCGCGACGGACTGACGATCTGGGAGGACCACTTCTACCCCGAGATCATCGATCCGCAAAGCGGTACGGTGCTGCCCGAGGGGCAGGACGGCGAACTGGTCCTCACCTCGCTCACCAAGATCGGGATGCCGGTGATCCGCTTCCGTACGCGCGACCTCACGCGACTTTCGCCCGGCACCGCGCGCAGCATGCGCCGCATGGCGCGCGTCCTGGGGCGCAGCGACGACATGCTGATCATCCGCGGCGTCAACGTATTTCCCTCTCAGATCGAGGAGCTGCTGCTGAAGCAGGACCGGCTCGCGCCCCACTACGTGCTCGAAGTCCGCCGCGACGGGCACCTGGATGATCTCGATGTACTGGTCGAGCGCAGGGCGGAAATGCCGGCGGCGGCCAAGGTGGTCGTCGAGCAGGACGTCGAACGGAGCATCAAGGGATACATCGGCGTGAGCGCCAAGGTGCACGTCGTCGAACCGGGCACCGTGCAGCGCTCGCAGGGCAAGGCGGTCCGAGTCATCGACAAGCGGCCCAAATCTTGACGTTCACGGAAGCATCCGCTCGAGAGGAACCGCCGCGCGACACCGGCGATTTTGCCGGCGACTGCGCGCGCTACTCGCGATTCTGGGAGAGCAGCGCGGCGCGGCTCGCGCGCCTGCCCGCGAAGCCCGCGCGCAACGCGGACGAGGCGCAGGCGGCCGAGCAGATCAAGCGCGAAGCACGCGCGGCGCGCAGCCGATTTCTCGCCGCTCATGCCGAGACCGTCTATGACCGGCTCACGCAGAAACGCTCGCGCTTCATCCGCGTCGAGCAGCTCGTATACGATGCCGCGACCCTCGTTCCGGGGCTCGTCCCGACTCGCGAAGAGGTCGCGGCGGAGGCGCCGCTCATCCAGCGCGACAAGGAGGGGCACGAGATCGATCAGGGGATCTTCGTCTCGGCGGTGCTCGCGAATCCGCACGCCGGGCGCCACCTCTGCCACGCGATGCTGCTTCCCCACGCCGGGACCGCCGGGCGACTTTTGGAGCTGGAAAAAAACGCTCGCGTCGATCTCGGAGCGGCGGAAGTCTTCCGCATAGGCGAGGCCGCGCATGTGATCCAGAAGAACCCGCGCCACCTGAACGCCGAGGATGCCACCACCCTCGACGCCGCCGAGATCGCAGTCGACCTGGCGATCCTCGATCGGCGCACCCAGATCTGCGTGCTGCGCGGGGACACCGTGCAAAGCGGAAAGTATCGGGGGCGCCGCGTGCTCGGCAGCGGCATCAACCTCACGCATCTCTACCACGGCAGGGTGCCGTTCATCTGGTACCTGCAACGCGACCTGGGGATCGTCAACAAGATCTATCGGGGCCTCGCGCGCCCGGACGCGATGCCGGACGACGTCACCGGGACAACGCAGGAGAAACCCTGGATCGCGGTGGTGGAGGGATTCGCCATCGGCGGGCACTGCCAGTACCTGCTCGTCATGGACTACGTGCTCGCGGCTCAGGACGCGTTCATGAGCCTGCCCGCGCGCAAGGAAGGCATCATCCCCGGCGCGGCCAACCTGCGCCTGCCGCGCTTCACCGGAGACCGCATTGCGCGCCAGGCGATCATGACCGAGCGCCGGTTCGAGTGCGACAGCCCCGAGGGACGGCTGATCTGCGACGAGGTGGTCGCGGGAGGCGACATGGACGGCGCGATCGAGCGCGTTGTGGAGAGGCTGACCGGTTCGGGCGTGGTGAGCGCCGCCGCAAACCGGCGCGCTTTCCGCATTGCGCAGGAGCCGTTCGATCTGTTCCGGAACTATTTCGCCCTGTACGCGCTCGAGCAGGCCTACTGCCACTTCAGCCCGGCGCTGATCGAAAACCTCGAACGGAACTGGAATGCGAAGAGTCGCAAGGTGGAATGAGCGTCAGTTGTCGCCGGACTCGTCCGACCAGCGCCTTCGAGGTCCCGAATAGGGGTAGTCCGCCGGGTCGTCCGCGCTCGGCTCGTCTTGCAGATCGTCGAACTCATCCAATTGCCGGAGCAGCGATTGCAGGCGCAGCTCGGCGGCGGAATCCCGGTCGGCCTGGCTGGAGAGCCGCTTGGCCACGCTAGCCGCGCGTTCGTAGTCGCGCTTCGTTCTGATCGGCCGCGCGCGCCCGTTGACTTTTCTTCGCTTGGTCATGGCACCCCTTTCCTGCCGGCCCCCGATGGGCTCTTCCTCGTAAGTGTAGCCTTTACTTGAGGACCGGGGTCGATTGCTGCCGGCGCCGGAGCCGGCGCCGCTCCAGTGGCGCGCCCATGCTTTGTTCCGGTTGATGACGGCGATCCTCGAGCCGGCGCCGGTCTCTCACCCATTCGACGGCTTCCGACTCGTTTTTAAAGTTGCGAAGACAGATTCCCTGCTGGCGCGCGAGCAACGCGACGTAATCGTGAGACATGCTCAGTTCAACGGTATCACCGAGGAGTGCGATCCTGTGCGCCGGATCCGATGCGAGCTTCTTGAAGGTCGCGAGGACCCCGTGTCTTTCGACCGTGAACAGGGGCTTCGACAGGCGCACGTGCACGAGGATGCGTGAGCAACCGTGCTTGACGCTTTCGAAAACCACAGCACGAAGAAACCTTCTTGTTTCTTCAGCGGTTTCCCGTTCGAGCAAATCTGCCCTGAGAAAACCGCGTTCCATCGCGATCTTGTATTGCATAGTCTCCGGGGCGTCCGTGCGGCGTCCCTCTTTTCTCCATCCATCCCTCCCCCCGGGCCGCTGGGCTTCGACCTGTCAGCGCAAACGGCAGCATATGACAGTAGTATTATTCGCTGACGCTGTCCACTGCCAGCCGTGAGGCGGACGGCGTTGTCGGGAAATCCCTGACAAGGCATCGGAGCCGGAGTTGGATTTCAACGACCCACGTGGCAGACCGCGCGGAAACGCTGGTCTGATTGGCCCATCGACTTCGCGCTCCGCATCGCGCTCGGGAAAGACTAGAGTGTACGTCGTCGAGGGTTTCGCCGGGTTCGCCGAGGGCTATCGCAGGCAACCGGTGGCGCCGCAGGTGCTGCACCAGGCGAAGCGCGTCGTGATCGACTGGTACGCGGCGCTGCTTCCGGGCGCCGGGGTCGCGCCCGCCCCCTTACTGGAGCGCGCGCTCGCAGGGGAGCTCGACCATGGAGAAGCGCGGCTCGCGCTGGGCCGGCGCGCGAGCGTGCGCGCGGCGGCGCTCGTCAACGGCGCGGCCGCGCACACGCTCGAGGTGGACGACATTTTCCGCGAGGGCATCTATCATCCCGGCGCCCCGACCATCGCCGCGGCGCTCGCCGTCGCGCAGTCGCGGCGCGCCTCGGGCGAGCGGTTCCTGCGCGCGGTGATCGTCGGCTACGAGATTTCCACGCGCATCGCCGCGGCCATGGGCCGCGCCCACTACAGATACTGGCACAACACCGGAACCATCGGCTGCTTCGGCGCGGCGAGCGCCGTGGCCGAGCTGCTCGGCCTCGACAGAATGCGCTTCGCCCATGCGCTCGCCACGGTCGCCACTTTCTCCGCCGGCCTGCAGCAGGCGTTCCGCACGGATTCGATGTCCAAGCCCGTGCACGCGGGACGCGCGGCGGAAGCCGGCGTCACCGCGGCGCTCGCGGCAGCCGAAGGCGTCACCGGATCGCTCGACATCATGGAGGGCGAAGCGGGCTTCGGTCGGGCGATGGGCAACGGTCCCGATTGGGAGCGTGCGCTCGCCACGCTCGGCGAGGACTTCCACATTACGCGAATGACTTTCAAGAACCACGCCTGCTGCGGCCACGCTTTTGCCGCCATCGACGGCGCGCTTGCGCTGAAAGGGCGGATGGGCGTGGCCGCCGGAGAGATCGCGCGCGTGCGCATCGGGGGCTACCGGGCGACGCTGGAGGTGGCGGGGATCGCGGACCCCGCGACTGCAGCCGAGGCGCGCTTCAGCACGCCCTATCTCGTTGCGACGGCGCTCACGCACGGCAGCGTGCGGCTTGCCGCGTTCGAGCCGGCGCGGCTCGAGGACGCCGCCACAAGGGCGCTCATGCGCCGCGTCGAGGTGGCCCTCGACCCCGAGCTCGATGCTGCATTTCCGGCGCAGCGCGCGGCGCGCGTCGCGATCGAATCGCGCGACGGTCGGCGCGGCGAGCATCTCCAGCCGACGCGCAAAGGCGACCCGGACATGCCGCTCTCCGACGCCGAGCTCGAGCACAAGTACCTCGAGCTCGCGTCCCCCGTGCTCGGAGAAGAACGCGCGCGCCGGCTGCTCGCGCGGTTATGGCGGCTGGAAAGCGAACCGCTCCTAGACAGCACCGTATGAGTCTCGCGCAGGCGCTATTTGCGCCCCGCGCCGTCGCGCTCGTCGGCGCATCCGGGGACGCGGCGAAGAACAGCGCCCGCCCCTTGCGCTTCCTGCGCAAGCACGGCTACGCGGGACGCATCGTACCGATCAACGCGTCGCGCAGCGATGTGCTCGGCGAGCGCGCCTGGCGCAGTCTCGCCGAGGCGCCCGGCGCGATCGACCACGCCTTCATCATGACGCCGGGCGATTCGGTCGAGCAGGCGCTCGAGGAATGCGGCGCGCAAGGGGTGCCCGTCGCGACGATCTTCAGCGACGGTTTCGCCGACGCCGGGGCCGAAGGCGCTGCGCGGCAGGCACGGCTCGTCGCGCGCGCGAGAACACTCGGCGTGCGCGTGCTGGGCCCCAACAGCATGGGGCTCATCGACGTTCCCGGCCGCGTCGCGCTCAGCGTGAACGCCGTGCTCGAGATGGACGCCCTGCCCGCCGGGACGACGAGCTTCGTGTCGCACAGCGGAACCATGCTCGGCACCGTGCTCTCGCGCGGTGCGGCGCGGGGCCTGGGCTTCGCCAAGCTCGTCTCGGTCGGCAACGAGGCCGATCTCGGGATGGGGGAGCTGGTCGAACTGCTCGCCGAAGATCCCGGCACGAAGGTAATCCTCTTGTTTCTCGAAACGATACGCGACGGTGCGAAGCTTGCCGCTGCCGCGCGCAAGGCCCACGCCGCGGGAAAACCGGTGGTCGCGTACAAGCTCGGCCGCTCGCGGCTCGGCGCCGCGCTCGCGCGCTCGCACACGGGCGCGCTCGCGGGGGAGGACGCGGCGCTGGCCGCGTATTTCGGCGACTGCGGCATCGTGAGGGTCGATATGCTGGAAACGCTCATCGAGATCGCGCCGCTCCTCGCCGGACGCACGCCGCCGGACCTCCCGCGTGCCGCACGCGTTGCGGTCGTGACCACCACTGGGGGCGGCGCGGCGAGCGTAGTGGATCGGCTGGGCATGTCCGGCATCGAAACGGTCGCGCCCAATTCCACATCTCCGATCATCGATCTGACGATGACGGCGACCCCGGAGCGGTACACCGCGGTGCTCGATGATCTGCTTGCGTCTCCTCAGTGCGACGGCGTGCTGGCGGTGGTCGGGTCTTCGGCGCAGTTCCATCCGCAACTTGCGGTCGAGCCCATCGCGCGCTCGAAGAAGAACGCGAAGCCGCTCGCGGTCTTCCTCACGCCGCACGCGGAACGCTCGCTCGCCCTGCTCGCGGAGCGTGGCATCGCCGCCTTTCGCACGCCGGAAGCCTGCGCCGACGCGCTTGCCGCGACCTTCGCTTGGCGCTCGCCTCGCACCCGCGCCGCAGCCGCGCCCGCCGAGTGGCCGCCCGATTTGTCCCGGCGCGGGCCTCTCGATGAAGCGCAAGCCCTCGCGCTGTTTGCCTCGCTCGGAATCCCGGTTGCCGAGCACGCGGTCGCGCAGCCTCCCGGGTATGCGCACGCAATTCCCTATCCGGTTGCGGCGAAGGCGCTTTCCGCCGAACTCCTCCACAAGACCGAAGCCGGAGCGGTATGTCTTGGCATCGCGGACAGGCCTGAGCTCGATCGCAGGATCCGCGCGATGCTGGCGCGCGTCCCCGCGGCCCGCGCCGTGCTGGTGCAGAAAATGGAATCGGGCCTTGCCGAGGCGATCGTAGGCTACCGCGACGATCCGGTCGTCGGCCCGATCGTGCTCGTCGGGGCGGGTGGCACGCTCGCCGAGATTTACAGGGACTGCGCGCTTCGCCTCGCGCCGGTGAGCGAGGAGGAGGCTGCGGTTATGATCGCGGAAGTGAAGGGATTTGCGATGGTGCGCGGCTACCGCGGGCTGCCGCGCGGCGATCTGCGCGCGCTCGCGCAGGCCGTCGCCGCGCTCTCGCGCCTTGCGCTCGTAGCACGCCAGCCTGTCGCCGAGGCCGAGATCAATCCGATGATCGTGAAGCGCGAAGGCGTCGTCGCGGTCGACGGGCTCGTCGTGCTGAAGGAACAAGACTTTTCCCCTCCTCATTGAGGAGGGGTGCCGCCGAAGGCGGCGGGGTGGTACGGTAAGCATAAATCGAACCACCCCGGCGTGCTGCGCACGCCGCCCCTCCTTATCCAAGGAGGGGAAACGCACGAGGGATGACATGGATTTCCGTTTCACGCCCGATCAGGAGCAGTTCCGCGAATCGGTGCGGCGCTTCGCCGAGAAGCACCTCGCCACGGGCGCGCGCGAGCGCGCGCACTCGCCCGATTATCCCTGGGACGTCGCCAAACTCATGGCGGCCCAGCATCTGTTCGGTATCACGATCGCGGAAGCCGACGGCGGCCAGGGTGGCCAGTTGATCGACGCGGTGATCGCGATCGAGACCGTGGCCTCGGTATGCCCGAGGAGCGCCGATGTCCTCCAGGCGGGCAACTTCGGACCGATCCGCGTTCTTGCCGAGTACGGCACGCCGGAACAGAAACGGAAATACCTCAAACGCTTGCTTGCGGGCGAATCCGTGATCTCGGTCGGCATGACCGAGCCCGAGGCGGGCTCCGCCGTAACCGACCTGAAGACCGCCGCGACGCCGGACGGCGCGGGCTATCGCGTGAACGGCTCCAAGGTGTTCACCACGCACACGCCGCACGCAGAAGTGATCCTCACCTACGTGCGTTTTGGTCCGGGCGTGGACGGCATCGGCTCGGTGCTGATCGATGCGAAGGCGAAAGGCGTACGCTTCGGCAAGCGCTCGAAGTTCATGTCCGGCGAGGAGTGGGCGCAAATCTACTTCGACAACGTCTTCGTTCCCGCCGAGATGGTCGTGCTGAAGGAGGGCGGGTTCAAGAAGCAGATCGCAGGGTTCAACGTCGAGCGCATCGGCAACGCGGCGCGCTCGCTCGCGCTCGGCCGCTACGCCTACGAACGTGCGCGGGAGTGGGCGATGCAGCGAAAGCAGTTCGGGCGCCTGCTGTGCGAATTCCAGGGGCTGCAATGGAAGTTCGCCGAGATGAAAATGAAGCTCGACGCGGGGCAGCTCCTGCTCTATCGCGCCGCGGCGAACGCCGACCGGGGCTTTCCGTCGGCCGAGGAGACCGCGATCGCCAAGGCCTTCTGCAACCAGGCGGGGTTCGACGTGGCGAACGAGGCGCTGCAGGTGATGGGCGGGCTCGGTTACACGCAGGAGGAGCTGGTCGAGTACTGCCTGCGCCGCTGCCGCGGCTGGATGATCGCCGGCGGGTCGATCGAGATCCTCAAGAACCGCATCGCCGAAGCCGTGTTCGAGCGGAGCTTCCCGCAGCGCCCGGACTAGAGGTCAGTCGGCGCGCGCGCCGGAAATCCTGACCACTTCGGCCCAGCGCGCCAGCTCCTCGCGCAGCTGCCGGTCGAACGCCTCGGGCGTGCTGCCGACCGGCTCGGCGCCCTGCTCGAGGAGCCGCTTGCGGGTGTCGGGCGAATTGGCCGCTTTCGCCACCGCGTCGGCGAGCGTGCGGACGATCTCGCGCGGGGTGGCGGCAGGCGCGAGCAGCCCGAACCATAACGGCACCTCGACGCCTTCGACGCCCGCCTCTTTCATCGTCGGCACTTCGGCCATCAGTTCGGTGCGCTTGGCGCCCGCCACGGCGAGCGCGCGCAGGCGTCCCGACTTGACGTGCTGGCCGACCGCGACAGGGTTGATGAACGAGAGCTGGACTTCCCCGGCCAGCAGCGCGGCGATGGAGGGCGCGCTGCCTTTGTAGGGGACGTGCACGATGCGGGTCCCGGTGCGCAACTTGAACAGCTCGGCGGCGAGGTGTTGCGTCGACCCGGCGCCGGCCGAGGAGTAGTTGAGCACGCCAGGCCGCTCGCGCGCGAGCGCGACCAGCTCCTTGAGCGATCTTGCGGAAAGCGATGCCGGCACCACCAGCAGGTTGGTGCTCTCCGAGAACACCGATACCCCGGCAAAGTCGCGCAACGCGTCGTAAGGCGGGTTCCGGTACAGCGACATGTTGATGACGACCGCCGGGCTGTTGAAGAGGAGCGTATACCCGTCAGGCGCCGACTTGGCGACGTATTCGTTGGCGATGTTGGTGCCCGCCCCGGGGCGGTTCTCGACGATCACCTGTTGAGGGAGGAGCTCGGAAAGCTTCGACGCGAGCACGCGCGCATTGATATCGACGCCGCCGCCGGGGGTAAACCCGACGATGAACCGCGGCGGCCGGCTTGGATAGGACTGGGCCAGGACTGCCGCGACGTGCGCCGAGAACACGAGCGCAAGCGGAAAGGCGATTCTCTTTACGCGCATGTCGTC
>Ga0137366_10001424_pt1 | contig 17734 bp, 15 predicted proteins | sample SagtaG_8_FD_104938 | JGI IMG/M metagenome (GOLD analysis project Ga0137366, IMG submission 104938) | Vadose zone soil microbial communities from Sagehorn Ranch, Mendocino, California, USA - Sage1_L_60_16 metaG | ecosystem: Environmental > Terrestrial > Soil > Vadose zone | place: USA...
AATGACGACCGTCCCTTTGCCGCGAAGGATGTCGACGCCGGACGCCGACGACATCCTTCGCGGCAAAGGGACGGTCGTCATTCCCGACATCTTGGCGAACGCCGGCGGCGTGACGGTCTCGTACTTTGAATGGGTCCAGGACCTGTATTCCTTCTTCTGGGAGCCGGACGTGGTCCGCAACCACCTGGAGCGCACGATCCGGCGGTCGTACGACGAAGTGGACGGGATGGCGAGGCGCTTCAACACCGACCTGAGGACCGGGGCGCTGATCCTCGGCGTCGGGCGGGTCGAGGAGGCGACGAGGATTCGGGGCCTGTTTCCCTAGACGGGGAAGCGACCTCAGTCGCGGATCAGGATCGCGCGCACGGGCGAGGCGTCCAGGTCGTCGAAACGCAGAGGCAGCGCAACGAGCTGGTACGCGCCCTCCTCGATCGCGTCCAGGTCGAGATCCTCTAAGAGAGCGACGCCGCGCGAGAGAAGCGCCCGATGGGCCGGAAGGTCCTCCGCGTCCGCGGGATCGATCGAGGAGGCGTCCGTGCCCACGAGGATCGCGCCTCTCTCCGCGAGTCGCAACGCCGCGAGAGATGAGAGGAATGCCCGTCCGCGACTCCGGAAGAGGATCCGTTTCACCCTCAGGCTCTTTTCGGGAAGCTCGTCCGCGCCGATCTCCCCCTGCCCGGGCAGGTCCACGACTCGTGCCGGGCCGACGTACGCCTCGAGCGGCAGCTCGCCGATCCGGGCGCTCCCCGCGAAGACGTGGCACGGAGCGTCGGCGTGGCTGCCCAGGTGGGCGCTCATCGTGAAACACGTTGATTCGAAGGGCGAGCGTTCGGCCAGGCTTGCTGTGGTGCGGAACGAGAACGGGACATCCTGGGGCCAGGCAACCGTTCCCTCGTTGATGCGTCGCGAGATGTCGAAGATCCTCAGCGCATCCGGCGGACGGTCTTCTTCTCCGCGTACCTCTCCGCCACGTGCGGATCGTAGTCGCGGTGACGCGGGTTCAGCGGAATGTCGCGATACTCGGCGTCGCACCGGTAACAGATCGTAACCGGTCGGATTCTCCTCGAGACGATCCAATCGACGGCGACGGTCGCGAGAAGAACCGGCGTGAACCAGACCCAACCGAACCGCCAGCCGACGAAGAGCGCCAATCCCAGAGAAACCGCGAGAAGGAGACATCCGAGCCGCTGGTCGAAGTCTTTCTGCAGAAAGAAAGCGCGGTTGCCGCAGAACGCGCATCGCTCGACCGAACCGGACGGCGCGACCCCGTCGAAACGCGCCGAATAAGGCTCGCCGCACCCCTCGCAGCGGAACTCCCCTGCCTCCGACCGGGTGTGGTCGCGTGCCCTCACGCAGTTTCGACAGTAGTGGCGGGCGCGCACGCTGCGACCCCGACTAGGCGGGAAAACCGGTGGCGACCGTCAGATAGGAGGAAAGGAGCTCGCCGATCAGCACGAACACGAGCGCGACGTAGAGCAGACCCGTCGCCGCCTGGTTCGATTTCATCTCCGCGGTCCGCCAGATGAAGTACGAGAGCGCGAGCGGCCCGGCGAGCCCCCAGACGACGCGGAAGAGGAAGAACAGCGCGTCGCGATCGAGCGACAGGAGAGCGTCCAGTCCTTCCGGCCGGGGGTTCACCGCGATCGCCGCGCCGAGGAGAGCGGCGCGCGCCGCTGCGAAGCCCGCGAAGAGGACCGCCCCCCGCGCCAGGAGTTGGAATGGGAGAGCCCGCGACACCAGATACCAGTGACCAAGGTTCATCGTCAGGAGGACTGCTCCGAAAAACAATCCTCCCACTGCGGCGCTCGCGACCGTCCAACCGCTTCCCGGTGCGCGCGGTGCGAGAAGAGCGACCCGTCCGGCCGACAGGAATGCGCAGAGAGCTCCTCCCAGGAGAAGGAGCCGCGCCCGAGCCGCGCGGCCCGAGTGCGCCGCCAGGGAATACGCGCCCACGAGCGCCGCGCTCGTTGCGGTGATCGCGAGAGAAAGTCCTGTCGGATGGAGCAGCCAGGCGAGCACGATCAGGGCGAGCGCGATCGACCCGTGAAGGGAAAAGAATCCTTTCCCCAGCGTTTTCGGCGGGAAGAAGAGAAGCAGGAACACCGTTCCGGCCGCGGCTTCGAGGAGAAAAAGGCCGAGCCCTGCGCGCGTCACGCCGCAGGATCTTACGTCGCGAGGGTCGAGCGGTCGGTCAGGAGCCGCTCGCCGTGTCGCCGGCGAGCGCAACGATCTCGCGCGCGATCGTTTCCGCGGACAGGACGAGCCCGTGATCGCCGCCCGTCACCTCGACGAAGCGTGAGCCTTCGACGAGCTTGCCGGAGTCCTCCCAGCCGCGCCAGACGCGGCGGACGTGCTCGTAAGGGACGCTTTCGTCCCGCGTTCCCATCACGACGACGACGGGCGCCGGCGGCGGCTCCCGGTCGGTCTCGAGCGTTGCGAGCTCCTCGAAGAATCGGCGGTGGATCGGGAGCTCCATCCCCTCGGCGTGATGGAAGAACGGAAGCGGGTCTCCCGGCGGAAGCTTCTCGATCCAACGCCGTCCGAACCCGACGGCGGGCGCAATGAGAAGAAGAGGAGCGCGGGCGCCGAGCCGGCTCGTCTCGAGAGCTGCGAGAGCGCCGAGCGAGCTGCCCACGATGACCGCAGGAACCCGGCGTGTCGCCTCCGTCCGAGCGACCTGCACGATCGCCGCGAACTCGAGCTCGCGGAACGACGGGACGTTCAGGTCCGGAGCGACGATCCGGAAGGCACGCGGATCGAGGAGCGCTTTCAAGGCGGCCACCTTGCGCCCATCCGGCGAAGACGCGAACCCGTGCAGGTAAAGGACGTTCTTCACGCGTTGGAAGGATAGACTCTCGCGCACTCGGAGGTCGCACATGACGCGCCGAATCACCCGCCGCACCGCGGCGAAGCTCGTCCTCTCCGCCTCTGCAGCACTGGCCCTCCCAATTCCGATCGCGGGAGAGCCTGCGGGGAAGACATCGCCGAGAGCGATTCTTCGTCCGAACGAACGAAAGCTGCTCGAGAAATCCGTGGGTCAGTTGCGCGTCGCGGCGCGCAAGATTCAGCAGATGAAGATCCCCATGGGCACGGAACCAGCCTTCGTGTTTCGCGCTCAGCCGCCGAAGAAATGACGCCCGAACAAGCGCTCGACGCAACCGTCGCCGAAGCCGCCCCTTTCATTCGATCACGGCAACTTTCGCCGGTCGCGCTGGCCGAAGCATCGCTCGCGCGCCTGGAGACGACCGGGAGATCTTTGAACGCCGTCGCGGCGCTCACGCGCGTGCGTGCGATGGAAGAGGCCCACACCGCGGAGCAGGAAATCGCCTCCGGCCGGTATCGCGGTCCGCTCCACGGCATCCCTTACGGAGCCAAGGACCTTCTCGCGACGAAGGGCATTCCGACGGGGTGGGGCGCGCGGCCTCTCAAGAGCCAGACCTTCGAAGAAGACGCCACCGTGATCCGCCGTCTCCGGCAGGCCGGAGCGGTCCTCGTTGCAAAGCTCGCGATGATCGAGCTCGCCGGCGGCCTGGGGTACAACACTCCGGCCGCGTCGTCGAGCGGCGCGACGAGCAATCCCTGGGACCGCAGCCGATGGAGTTGCGGGTCTTCTTCCGGGTCCGGCTCGTGCACGGCGGCGGCTCTGGTCGGCTTCGCGATCGGATCCGAGACCTGGGGCTCCATCCTCTGCCCCTCAGCTTTCGACGGGGTGAGCGGCCTCCGTCCGACCTACGGTCTGGTGCCGCGGACGGGAGCGATGGCGCTGTCCTGGACGATGGACAAGATCGGCCCGATGGCGCGCTCCGCGGAGGACTGCCGGCTGGTGCTCGGCGCGATCGCCGGAAACGATCCCGCCGATCCATCGTCGCTCGTGGAGACGGGCGGACGGGAAGGAGGTGCGGCGCCGCCGTCGTCGGATGCCCGCGCGTACCGGGTCGGAGTCGTGCGGCCCGCTTTCGGAAAGATCTACGACCGCGAAGTCGAGGCAGCCTTCGAGGAGGCGGTTCGCGCGATCTCGGGCCTCGGTCCGACCGTCTCCGATGCGAAGCTGCCCGATCTTCCCTTCGACGAGACGGCGGTCCTGATCATCACCGTCGAGGGAGCGGCTGCGTTCGAGCCGTTGATCACATCCGGACGGGTGCGAGAGCTCGTCGAGCCGGGAGCGAAGTGGGCGGGCGAAGCCGCGAGAAGCGTCAGCGGCGTGGACTACGTGCGCGCCATGCAGGCGAGGCGGCTGATCCAGCAGGCGTTCGAGGAGATTTTCGACAAGTACGATCTCCTGATCTCACCGACGATGCCGATCGTGGCCGCGCCGCTCGCCAACAAGCTGGAAAAAGCGTTCGCCTACAACGATCCACTCGGATCGGGAGGAAACCTGGCGGGACTGCCTGCCCTGTCTCTACCGTGTGGTTTCTCGAAGACCGGGCTACCTATTGGACTCCAAGTCGTGGGGCGCCCGCTGGACGAGTCGCGCGTCCTGACCCTCGGGCGCCTTTACCAGGAGAACACGGACTGGCATCGGCGCCGCCCGCCGCGCCCTCCCGCGAAGCCCGCCTAAAACATCGGGAAGAGCTTTTCGCGCTGGCGGCGGGGGTCGAAGTGGAGATTGGGTTCGTTCCGATTCGGCCGCTTTGGGCGGACTGGATTCCCCGATTAGTTTGATCAGAACAAGGCAAGATTTCAGAGTGATTTAGAGGATTTTCTCAGTCTCATCAGGGTTTGGGGCGGGTCTCCTTAGGAGCCTGCGAACCGGACCTCTGTCGCCGAATCGCCTCCCGCAAAAGATTGACGGCCACAAGCGCTTCGGCCTCCATCCCCTGTTCTTCAAGCACCGGTATCGCCTCGCGAATTTCCACCTCGGCGTCGCGTGGTCGTCCCAGCGCGATATATGTTTCGGCAATCAGAATCCGGTCGTTCGCCACCAGCGACGCCAAGCCAAGGCGCGCGTGTTCCTCGCAACCGCTTTTGAGCAACTGGAGTGCTTCGTCGATTAACCCGTGCGACCGGTAGATGCATGAAATCATGCCCTTGACGTCTGAAAGACCCGTCAACTGGTTTCCCTCCTGAAAGAGGTTCGCGGCTTCTATCAACTCCTCGAGCGCCAACTTATACCTGCCACAAATCTGATGGATGTCACCTGAGTGAAGTAATACCCAACCGTACAGACTGGGCCGGATATGCGTCCTTGAAAGCCGGAGGGGAGCCAAGACCTCGAGCGCCTCAGGGAAATGGCCGGCTAGTTTGAGACACGCTGCCCATGTGACTCGACACTTGATCCGATCCTCTTCCATCCCGAGCTCCGCGAAAAGACGGTCAAGCTCTCCTGCCGATCTGACTACAAGATCCCAACGGCTTTGCTCATAAGCGAGGGCCATCCGCAGAAACGCGACTCGTGCGAGCGACGGACTTGGGTTCCTGTCATTCTGGAAATAAGCCTCGGAAAGTTCGGCCCACCGTTCCACCTCTACTAAATTCCCAACGATCCTCAGGAAGGTGCCGGCCAGCCGAGCCGACTCTCCGAGCAGAAAGGTTTGAAGGTCCTGGGGCAGTCTCGATCGGCCGACTTCAATCGAGCGGGAAAGCTGAATCGCGGTCTGCGCTGCGAACTCAGGCGCCGCCTCACCGTGATCACGTAAATAGAGAAGCGCTTGGAAGATTGCTTCGGATCCGCTCGCGACGACTTCCATCACTGCCTGAGTCGGCTGCTCTGCTGCGAGTGCCAAAGCAGCTTCGGTCACACCCCAAGAGAGAGAGAGGCGAAAAACCTGGTTGTACTCGGACTCCCAACGCTGAGCGTCCTTCGAGAGGTCGAGAATCCTCGCCGCGCGCCACGCCACGAAGACGAAGCTGCAGAGCAGCCCCTGACGCTCTTCTAAGTCGTCCTCAATCCATCGAGAAGCTCTCAAGATTTCCACGGTGGAAACCGCTTGATCAAGAGCTGACCGGGGCGACTCGAGACAAGCGTCCATGAGTAGCCGGCTGAGTGCATGCAGAAGGTCGGCAGTGTCGCTTTGATTCTCGAAGTCCAGCTGTACATGCCGGCCGTCTGCAATCTCCTGGCGAAGATCGATGGCTCTTCCGATGACTTCGGTGATGCCACCACCGAGCTGAAGCTCTACGCCTCGCGACGCCGCAACCCACGAGGGAATCAGCTCGAGGAGCCGAGATTCGCCGGGCTTAATCGTCGCCTCCAGCGAAATCACTTTCTTCGTCGTACCGCTCCGGTCTGTCGCCTATGTGATTGCCCTCGGCTACTCCAGCATCTGACGGAGACCATTTCGAAACGAGTTTCGCACGGCGAATTACCTTCCGCTGAAAGTTGACGGAAAGGTGATCGACGACCTGGATGAGCCAGGCCTTCGGGTTTCGTTGCGGATCGAGCTTGATCAAAGCGACCAAGAAAGCCTCTTGGACTACGTCGCGAGCATCTTCCTTCTCAAGGCGGTGCTTCCAGGTGGCACGACGGACGAGTGGAAGGAAGTAGCGCCGATAGAACTCGTCGAAGCGTGCGGGATCCGCCAAGAGTGGGGCGGAGATCGCAGGCCCTGAAGCGACTTCTTCACCTTTCCCTCTCACGACATAGTTTCGCTAGTCAAAGGCCCTGTAAATATATTGTCGCGAGAAAGACTGGCTTTACCTGCAAGAGGATACAGGGGGAAAGCCGACCCCGTGAAGGCTATCTACTTGCTTGGAGCTGTGCTCGTAACTGCTTGAGAGCGGAAGTATCCGTGTTGCGCCTTCGAACCGATTCGCGAAGAAGTCCCATCGCAGCAAGGCCCTCGGGGACCATCTTGATGTCGTCAATCGCTGGCAGCGCGGCAAGGATCTCCCACTCCGCTTCCCGGTCATGATTCATCTCGAGGAGCGTTTCGGCGATAAGGAGGCGGGTATAGGCGACCGGTCCAGGCATCTCGAGGGCGCTGTATTCCTGCTGTGCGGCTCGGTATGCCTCTTTGGCAGCGCCAAGGGATCCAAGCGCCTTATAGGTCGCCCCTACGCAAAGCTTCAAATCCGCGCGCGCAGGCGATGGTTCTTTTTCTTGTAGCAGTTCGGAAGCTTCCTGAAAGGCCTCCATCGCTAAGCCAAACTGGCCTTGCAGTTGATGGAGATCGCCCAGCTCGGCCAGGATCTTAGCTCGGAGGAAGAGGTCTGAAGAGAGCGCAGGATTTCGGTGCATCCTATCAAGCAGCTCGATGGCTCCAGAGTGCTCGCCGGTCATCTTCAGAGTCATCGCCAGAAGAAGCCGACACTTCGCGGCTTCTACCTCCATGTGAAGCTTCGTGAAGCTGGCCTCCAGCGACGGCGTAAGCTCCAAGACATCTTGATGGCGACCCATTTCGAACCGAAGCGCTAGCCGCGCGTAAGCAACATTGGCGAGGCCAGGGGCTGGATTCATCGTATGCCGAAAGCCTGCCTCCGCTCGATCCAGCCAGAGAAACGCCTCTTCCCGCTTCCCGACCAAACGGGACGCTCCGCCGGCAACCAGAGCCGTCTCGCCAAGAAAATAGTCACGTTCATCGAACAAGCCAAGGTCACAACTTGGCCGGGAGATCCATTGGTAGATGCTTGCCGCTTCGCTCAAAACGGCTGTGGGTGCGAGGTCTCGATTTCGTCTTAGCAGCGCGCAGATGGAGAGAAGGATCTCCGGGCTACAGAGAAAGGTTTCCCGATCGGCGTCGGTCCTCTTGTCGGCCGGGATCGCGAGGAAATCGCGCGCACGCAACTCCCACTCCCTAGGCGACAGACACTCCGCTAAGGATCGGGGGGGAAACGGCAGGATCTTGGCGCTATGACTCATTGGGATTGCGGAAGCTGAGAAGCTCCAAGCTGCGTGAAAAATCGCGCGCAACGTCTAAAGGCTCACGCTCCAAGAGGCGGCGGAGCTTTTCGTCCGAGGAGCGGACGCCGCTACCGAGAAGGTACTTTTGATATTCCCGGGCGAACTGGCAGCACGCGACAAGAAGGAAAGGACGAGCTTCTCGAGCTGACTGGTTGCCCGGGCGATAGCAGAATCTCAAGAACCAAACATAGAGGTCCTTCTCGAGCTCGAGCGCCTCTGATTCGGCTAGCTGGTAGTGAGTGACGAGCGCGATGTGGATCAGACCAAGCGTGTCCTGGAATACGGTTCGAACTTCCCTTTCGAACGCGTCCGCCCCGCCGGTCGTACCAAGATCGTCCGCGACGCCCATCAGTCTTTCCATATCTGGGAGTGTTGATTAGGTTAGTCGCGATCGAAAATAGAATCAACCCCTTTCTTCAAATCTTAGTTTGAAGCAGGGGATCGTGATTTCAGTCACTTAGTGAGAGACGGGGCTACGTGGGGACTACGGTTTTGACCGAAAGCAACCGCTGCCTCCTTTCACGAAAAGCTCCGACCCCATCGCCCGGAGCTAAAAGAAAACGGCAAGCCACGAATCGCAGTCTGGATCCGGCACCGTGAAAAACGCCTGTCTTTACAGGGCGTTTAGATGCATGAGCGCCGGGCCCAGGGCCACCGTGAGCTTGGGAGTTCCCACCAAAAAGTGAGGGAGTCCACCACCAAAAAATGAATCTGGGATATTCGACCACAGATTCGCCGGGAGGGTGTCAAGAATTTCTTACATTGCTCGGTTTGGGTCGTACGACTAAAGTCGTAGTGATGCGGCCCACACGGCATCACGGGTTACCTACCCGTTGCCGATGAGCGCCCTCAAGAGCTGGTCCTCGAGCGCGTGCCCTCCCCCGTGGGGAACTCGGCCGTTGAAGAGAATCGCGAAGACGTACGTCCTGCCCGAGCTCGCGCGAGCGTAGCCCGCGAGCGTCGAAACCCCTTGGAGGCTGCCGGTCTTCGCCAGAATCTGTCCCCGCGTCATCGGATCGTTCAGCCGATGGCGCAGAGTTCCTTCACCCTCCCCCGAGATGGCGAGCGTATCCCGCCAGCCTTCGGCATACGGCTGCCGGTCCATCGCCCTCAGAAACTTCACGAGATCGACGGCGGCCACGCGGTTCGCGGTCGAGAGGCCTGACCCGTCGTGAAGCTGAAAGCGGGCGGGGTCGAGCCCGAGGCTGGCCAGGAACTCCTTCGCCAGAGCGACGGATCCCGTCCACGTTCCCTGGCCGGTCTTCTCGGCGGAGACGGTCTTGAAGATCTGCTCGGCGTAGAAGCCCTGGCTGCGCTTGTTGCAGACCTCGATGGTCGGCAGGAGGTCTGACTCGGTGGTCGCGACGGGGACCCAGGAAGAGTCGGCCTTGACTGCCCTTTCGACGACCTGGCCAGTGATCGAGATCCCGGCGCTGCGAAGCCGGTTCTGCAGGGCCTTCCCGAAGAACATCGGTGGATCGTCGATCGTGATCGGCGTTGACCATGAGGCAGGCCGCAGCGGAACGGTCCCCGAAACCGTCACTGCGTTCGATCCGGCAGCGCGGGAGACGGCAACCCTCACGCGGCCCCGACGACCCACCGTCCGGGCCAGCGCCACGGGTCGAAGAATGTCCACGGGAGGCTCGATCGATACGCCCGCCGGCCGGCCGGCCCGCGGGCCCGGGTGGATTGAGACGAGCACGACGTTGTCGTTGTAGGACAGCGCGGAAATGGGCGCCTGGTACCAGCGCGCCTCCTGGTCCGGCTTCCAGTCGGGGTGGCGGCCGATCGAATCGAAGAACGAGGCGTTCAACACAATGTCTCCGACGACGTGGCTGATGCCTGCCTGGCGCAAACCCTCCGCCCACTTGTCGAATACGGCGTTGATATCGTCGCCGTAGAAGCGGCCGGAGATGTTGGGGTCGCCTCCCCCAACGACGAGGAGGGAACCGACCAGGCTGCCTTGACGGACCTCCCCCCGCCGCCAGAAGCTGGTTTTGAACTTGTAGTCCGGACCCAGGTAGTGGAGGGCGGTCGCGGTCGTAATCAGCTTCGTGACCGAAGCGATCGTCTGGGGAACGTCCGGCGCTCTCTCGAAGATGACGTCGCCGGTCTCCTCGTCCGCAATCTGGATCGAGACGCCCAGCGACTGAGCCGGGATTTTCCGAGCGACTTTCTCGAGCGCCGCTCGAACCGACTCCCGGTCCGCCGATTGGAGTGGAGAAGCGAAGGCGAGGATGAAGAGGACCGCCCCGATCGCCTGGAGCAAAGGAGAGGGCCGTAACACCAGAAAATTATAATGGGTCGGTGCGATTTTTCCTCCTACTCTCGACGGTGGTCTCCTTCTCTTGAGGTTCGACGAGTCGAGCCGGGCGTTCGAGCTCACCGTCCGCGAGCTCGCCGAGGACGAGGGTTTCCGTCGCGTCGGATTCGACCGGGGAGACGGCTGGCGGCGACTCGGCATCGGGACCGAGCTCCACTCGCGCGTCCTTGCCGCCCGCCGGGAGGCGCATGCGTCCTACCGTTGCGAAGTCCACCTTCAGGCGCGGATTCCGGTCGAAGAGTGGACTGCGACCCTGACGGGACGCCTCGATGGATGCGTCGAGCGGGCGGAAGGCTCCTGGTTGATCGAAGAGCTCAAGTCGACGCACTTTTCGGCCGAAGGCTTCCGCCTTCCGGCTCATGCGCTTGAACGCGACCGGCAGCAGCTTCTCGGCTACTGCTATCTGTGGCGCCGCCTCGGCCATCTCCGCGTCTCCGGTGCCCTCGTCTACGTCGACATCGCGACCGGAGAAGAAATCTCTCTCGCGGTCGCCTACGACGACGATCGGTTCGATCGGGAGATCGAAGGCCGCCTTCTCCGTCTGCTGCGAATCTGGCAAGCCCAGTCGATCGCACGCGCCCGCAAAGCGGAAGCCGCGCGACACCTGCCGTTTCCCCATGCGGCTCCCCGCGCGATCCAGGAAAAGCTGATCGCCGCCGTCGATCGGGCTGTTCGCGGACGCGAAATTCTCCTCGCCGAGGCCCCGACCGGCTCTGGAAAGACCGCGGCGGCCCTCCATCCGGCGGTCGCCTCCGGCCTCCAGAGCGGCCGCCAGGTGGTGTTTCTGACGTCGAAGACCCTCCAGCAGAGGATGGCGGTTTCGGCTCTCACCGCGATGAACGAAGGGGCGTTTCACACGCTGCAGGTCCGCGCCAAGGAAAGAATGTGCGCGAACGACCGGATCCTCTGTCACGAGGAGTTCTGCCGCTTCGCGAAGGATTACCCGGAGAAAATGGCTCGCTCCAATATCCTCGGCCGCCTGCGGGACTCCTCTACGCACCACGATCCGGACACCGTCTTCGAGGAAGCCCGGCGGGAAGAGGTCTGCCCGTTCGAAGTGCAGCTGGAGCTGGCGGAGCGCGCGGACGCGATCGTCGCCGACTACAACTACGTCTTCGAGCCCGGCGTCGCCATGAGACATCTGTCGGGCGAAGAGCTCCGGGAAGTGATCCTCGTCGTCGACGAGGCCCACAACCTGCCCGACCGCGCGCGGCAGATTTTCTCGCCGGAGATCCGCGGGGAAGACGTCAACGCCCTTTACAACCAGCTTGCCCTTCAACCCGGAGATGTCTTTGCCGATCTCACGGCGAGCGTCGAGACTCTCGAGGCCCTCCTCGAGCGCCTCGCGGCCGACCTTCCCGAAGGCGAAGCGATCGCCGAGATCCCGCCGCCCTCGGAAGAAATCCACGAATGGCGGAACGACTGGGAGCCCCGCCTTCTGAGATACCTCGACTGGAAGCGTGAGGCGAAAGTTGCCCTTCCCGACGACCCGGTGCTCGACCTCCACTTCGGCCTGATGCGATTCGCTGCGGTCCTCAATTTGTACGGTCCGGAATTCACCTGCGTCGTGGAGCGGCGTCTCCCGGGCGTCCGCCTCGCCCTCGTCTGCCTGGATCCAGCGCGTGCGGTCGGACCGATATTCCGGGCGGCGTCCTCGACGATCCTGATGTCCGCGACGCTCACCCCGCATTCCGCCATCGAGCGTCTTCTCGGGCTCCCCGCGAACCGCACCGCGACGATCTCGCTGCCCCCCCCGTTTCCGAGGGAGAACCGCAAGGTGATGATCGTTCCGGAAGTCCGGACGACGTTTGCGGCGCGAGAAAAGAACTACGGCCGCATCGCCGCGCTCCTCGCGGAGATGTCCGACGCTCACTCGGGCAACGACCTCGTCCTCTTCCCCTCCTACCGTTTCCTCGCGGAGGTTGCGCAGCGGATGCCGCCGACCCGCGCGCGCGTCCTGCTTCAGAGGCCGGATTTCTCGGAGTTCGAACGCCAGCGCGTCCTCGAGGCTCTCACGTCACCACCGCCCGAAGGGATCCTGCTGTTCGCGGTTTCGGGAGGGATGTACGCCGAGGGGGTGGACTACCCGGGAGACGTTCTCTCCGGCGTCTTCGTCGTCTCCCCCGCCTTACCGCAGGTGTCGTTCGAGAGGGAACTGCTCCGCCGCTACTTCGAAGAACAGGAGGAGGCCGGCTTCGACTACGCCTATCTCCAACCGGGGATGACCCGGGTCGTGCAGGCCGCCGGACGGCTGATCCGGAGCGAGACCGACCGCGGGGTAATTGCTCTGCTATGCCGGCGTTTCCTCGAAGAACCTTACATGAGCCGGATTCCCCGCGATTGGTACGACGAAACTCCCGCGGAGCTCGCCTCCCGCCGGCCGGCGCAGGAAATCCGCGATTTCTTCGACGCGGAAGGAAGCCGGCCCTGACCCGACGAGGCCTCCCGAAGACACCCCGGTTGACCGTCGATGCCTGGGTCCAGGATCGCCGCGGAAGATTGCTCCTCGTCCGCCGCGGCCGGCCGCCGTTCCAGGGAAAGTGGGCGTTCCCCGGGGGATTCTGCGAGCCGGGCGAGACGACGGAAGCTTCCTGCGCGCGCGAGGTCGAAGAGGAGACCGGCATCCGGGCGCGGATCGGTGCCGTCCTCGGCGTTTATTCCGATCCGAGGCGCGACCCGCGCGGCCCGACCGTCAGCATTCTCTACGATGCGACGCCGGTCGGTGGAACCGTCCGCGGAGGCGACGACGCCGCCGACGCGCGTTGGTTCTCCCCAAAGGAGCTCCTGGGGCTCGCGCTCGCATTCGACCACATGCGGATCGTCCGCGAGCAGCTCGCGCAACGGCGCGGCCGAAGCTCGACTCCTAGCCGGCGACGGGCTCCACAGACGGAACGGCGCTCTCCGCACGCGAAGCGCGCCGGCGCTCGAGAATGATCTGCTCGCGCGCGGCGTCGAACTTTTCTTTGTGCTGTTCGATCCGCGCGATCGCCTGATCGATCGAGGTCGCGAGCGACACGAGCTCGAGGTCGTTGGCATCCATCAAGCGCCTCGAGACCATCTCGTGGCGCATCCAGTCCAGAAGCCCGCGCCACATGTCCCCGACGAGGACGACCGGCCGCTCGGTCAGGAACCCGACCTGAAGGAGCTGCCACACCATGAAGAGCTCGAGGCTCGTACCGATTCCCCCCGGAAAGATGACGAACGCCTGAGACATGCGCACGAAATGGTGCAGCCGGGAAAAAAAGGTGCGATGCGCGGTGACGGTGTCGAGGTAAGGGTTCGCCTTCTCGTAAGGGATCGAGATCGTCAGTCCGAACGACCGGGTCTTGCGCGTTCCCCGGGACGACGCCGCCCCCTCGTTGGCGGCCTCCATGAGTCCCGGACCTCCGCCCGTCACGATGTCGCAGCCGAGCCCGGTCAGACGCGACGCGAGATCTCGAACCTCGAGGTACTCCCGGTCCCCCGGCTGAATGCGCGCGCTTCCGAACACGGCCACCCGGTAGAACCGCAGCTCCGCGGGGTTCAGCTCCTCCAGCTCCTCGATGGTGTCCCAGAGCCGGACGATCGTGCGATCGATGATCTTCCCGACATCCGGCTCCCGTCGAACCTTCCTGGTGGGTCGCATCAGTAGCGCGCCTCCGTCAGACGGGAGGGCAGGAGTCCCGCCCGATCTACTCGGACGTCCGAAGAGTCACGGAGAACGCCCGCGAAAGCAGCCCGTCTTCGGTGACCGCCCAGACCGTGTACCGGTAGAACGTGGCGGAGCTCGCACCGGGATCCAGATACGCGTAAGAGAACGACTCCTCGGCGCGGTTCGACGAGGGGAGGATCGACGGACCGGTGCGCGCGATGCGACCGTCTGGCAGAACCTCCTCGCGGAAAATTGCCCACCCGACGAGCTGTTCGTGGGACGTGGTGTTCCACCAGATCCGCGGCCCATCCGGCCCGCCGGAGGAATGTGCGATCAAGCCGCTGTATGGAAAATTGGGAGCCGCCTCGATTGAGGCCGGCGCGGGCAGCGTGCCGCCGGAAGAGCCTCCTGCGACGAGCCAGTCGACTCGGGCGATCCCGCCGAGAGGGACGGTCCGAACGTCGCCGGCGTTGACGAAGAGAACGTCGGGCGGGAGAGCGCCATCCCGATATCGCACGACGACGGCTCCCGAGGCGCCATCCTCCGGCCACGTCAGCCGCAGGGCCGGAGCGCCGTCGGGCGGAACGAAAGTCCTGTGTCTCAATGCGAAGCCCGCCGGAGCCGAGGTATCGAGCGCTCCCGACTCCAGGTCGAGAAGGCTCACACGCGAGGGCGCTGCTTCCGGCTCGGCCGTCGCGTAAAGACGGGCTCCGAAACGAACCAGAGCCGTATCTCCCGAGTCGCCGGTCCGGTCGGCATAGCTCTCGAGAAGGACCGACAGGATCGCTTCGCCCGATTCGGAGGCTTTGTCAAAGGCGGCGCGCAGAGCGCCGGGGCCGCCTCCCCGCGTCAACTCCTCCAGATAGAGACGGCCGAGAACCGCGGGACTCGCCTCGATCGAGAGCTCCGGCGCCGCAGCGGCGAGACGCACCGCCTCGTGTTCCTCGTCCGCCTCCGGGCTCGCGAGGAGCGCCGCCGCCGATTCGGTCACAAACGTTCCATCTTTCGCGCCATAGCGCGTCAGGGTCGCGAGAGCGACCTGCCTCCCGACCTCGCGAACGATTTGCCGGACGGTCAGCCCGTGGGCGTCGAGGAGGATCGCTGGCGAGACGAGGCGCCCACCTTCCACGGACCGCGACGTCAGCTGGCGGACCCCCCCGGCCTCTTTTCGCGCGACGAAGACCCTCAACGGGTCGCCGTCCGCGAACGGGTACCGCCAGCCCTGCCGGACGTACAGCTCTCCATACAAGCGGCGGAGGTCCGCCGCGAGCGCGGTCTTGAGAGTCGCGTCGTCCGTCTCGTCGAAAAGGACCGCCCGACCCGGCAGAAGTGGCTGCGGCGCCCCGAAATTGCGGTAAGGACTCTGGATCCAGCGGGCGTCCGCGGACGCGTCGGGGACCACTTGCGCCCGGGCAGCGAGGGCAACCAGAGTCCACAAGACACTGAGAATCAGCGACTTGCGGGCCCGCCCTTCCCGATCTCCTGACCGCATGGGCTTTTTAGAATAGTCGGCGGGCCTGCGCCCGTCAATCGTTTTACGAACCGGAGGGGTCCGGCGTTGGCGTTTTTCCCTTCGCCGGGGGACTACTTCGTGCTCTGGCTCTTGGACTTCGAGCTTCCCGCGTCGGGCACGCGGACCACGACGACCGTGATGTTGTCCACGCCCCCCCGCTCGTTGGCCGTATCCACGAGCTTCCGGCAGAGGCCCTGGGGCTCGTGCTCTGTCTCCGCGGTGTCGTGAATTTCTTCGTCGGAGAGCATCGTGGTCAGACCGTCGGAGCAGAAGATGAACTCGTCGCCCGCCCGGAATGCCAGCTCCTGCAGGTCCGGTGAAACCGATGGACCACCGCCCAACGCCCGCGTCACCACGTTTTTCAAAGGATGGGACTTTGCCTCGTCCTCCGTCAGGATGCCCGCCGCCACCTGCTCGTGCACCCAGGAATGGTCGTCGGTCAGCCGCGTCAGTGTGCCGTCGCGAAAGAGGTATGCACGGCTGTCCCCGACGTGAGCGAGCGAGAGCGTCTTCTCGTTGATCAGCCCCGCCACAACGGTCGTTCCCATCCCCTTCAGCCAGGGCTGCGCTGCGACGGCCGCCATGACCCGCTCGTTCGCCTTCTCGATCGCGATCGCCAACCGGTTGCTGTTGAACTCCAGCTCGTGGTCGTACCGGAACGGCCAGGTCGCCTCTTCCTTCTGACGCGTTGCCGCGATGAACTCTCCGATCGTCTCCACCGTGATTTTGGCGGCGACTTCACCGGCGGCGTGGCCTCCCATGCCATCCGCGACGATGAAGAGTCCCTCGTTGACGTCGAGCGCGTACGCGTCCTCGTTGTGCTTCCGCTTTCGGCCGACGTCCGTCAGGCCGAAGGCATCGATCGCGGTCGTCATCGAACCGGTCCCCATCGCCTACGAACGCTCCATCGACGCGCTTCCACGACAGGGTCGGGAAGGGCCGGTCTCACGCCCTTTCACGCTTTGACCGCTCGTTCGGCCCGGATCTCCTCGAGCGCTCTCCGCGCGTCCGTGGCGGCAGGGTCCCACCGAACGGCGTCCTGGAACGATTTTTCCGCCTTGGCGAGGAGACCCGCCTGGCGAAAGATCCTTCCAGCGTCTTTCAGCAGCGCCACGTTGTGGGGGTCGAGCGCGACCGCCGCCTCGAGAGCCTTTACGGCGGCGTGCAGGTCGCCGGCACGCGCCGACGCGAGGCCCAGGTAGTGGTGCGCCCGGACGTCCCTGGAATCGCGCTGCGCGGCGAGCGCAAAGTTCCCGGCGGCTTCGGCGTAGGAACCCGCGTGGTACGCGGCACTCCCCACTTCCAGGTAATCCTGGACGACGGCGTCGTCCGAGACCCGGGCAGACGCCGCCATCGCCTGCTCGCGGTCATATGCCTTTCGCCGCTCCGAATTGGTCAGCACGTTCACCGCCTGCGTGAGCTCCTGAAACTTCGCCTCGGCCTCCGCCTTCTCCTCCCGAGCCGCGCGATCGGGATGCGCGTCGCGCGCGACCGCGCGAAACCGTTCGCGGATTTCGCTTTCGGTCGCTTCGCGGCCCACACCGAGCAGCGCGTAGTAATCGACGTTCTGAAACATTTCTTCCGACTTGATCGGAGTTCGAGGGCCCTCGACATTAACATAAGGGAAACGGGTTCTTCTGGGCAAGCCGGACGGTTGTGCCGCCGGTCACGCGGCCCGTGCCACGGCGAGTCTCGGCGAGCTAACGTCGGCGTTGGACGAGAAGCTTCTTGGCCGACGCTCGCAGCACCGGCGCGAGGTTTCGATCGCGGACGACGCCGCGCAGCTCCCGGGTGGCGAGGCGCTTCAAGAGCGGCAGAGAGATATCGAGAGGAACCCGCGGGTTGCGAACGAGGGTCAGCACGACGGCCGGCTTTCGCATCCACTCCCGGCTGTGCGCGATTCGGCGGTAGAGCTCTTCGTCGAGATTCCGCATCGCCGCGAAACTCTCGATCTCGTTGATGGAGATCGCGCGGGACTTCAGCACCGCGATCCCGATCAGCTTGTTCGTGTCCCCGACCAGAACCCGGCGCTCCTCCTTGCTCCCGACGTAAGCGAGGTTGATCTTCTCGCCGACCGTCATGAGGCCGACCCGCCGGTAGATCGCGCCAATAAACAGGGATTCGGCCTCCTCGTCGCGCGGCGCGTCCTCCGTCTCGAACCCTTCGCCCTCTTCCTCGTCGAGCCCGAGATCCTCTTCGTCCGCGAGGGTCGACGCCGCCGCGTCCGCCGCTTCTTCCTCCTCGGCGCGCCGGGCTTCGGCGACGCGGCGCCGGGTTTCCTTCTCGAAGAATTCCTCCTTGAGCTCCGAGAGAAGTCGCCGCCCCTCCCCGGTCAGGGCCGGGTTTTCGAGGAGCGCCTCGATCAGCGCCGGCCGGGCGAGGAGACGCGCCTGGTTGGCGATCATCGCTTCCTGGGGCCGGCCGGTC
>Ga0137366_10001426_pt1 | contig 17720 bp, 20 predicted proteins | sample SagtaG_8_FD_104938 | JGI IMG/M metagenome (GOLD analysis project Ga0137366, IMG submission 104938) | Vadose zone soil microbial communities from Sagehorn Ranch, Mendocino, California, USA - Sage1_L_60_16 metaG | ecosystem: Environmental > Terrestrial > Soil > Vadose zone | place: USA...
AAACTCACTCTGCGAATAGATTAGCGGGTCGTCACTGGTGATCGGGCGAATCATGAGTGCGTCCGTAAAATGCTGCGGACGCAGGTTTGAAAGCGCACTCACCGTTTCCTTTTCACCGTTTTGTCTTGACTTCTTGACTTTGACGGCAGAAGTGTCGCCATCGAGTTTCGGGTAGGTCGCACTGTTGGTTCCCTTAACAAAACGACGATACTTGTCATCACCTTTCAACACTGCCACGCTAAAGTGCTCGCCATCGGAGGCCATTTGCGCAATATCGACAAAGGCAAACTGTATTATCAAATAAATCCGTCCCGGTCTTTGTAGAGTAATGGCGCCATCAACCTGCCTGTATTTCTCAGCAATTCCGGCTGATGCAAACGAGGTGTCCTCAAACTGAATATCGACCCTGCCGTGAACGGACTTGAGTGTTGCCAGTCTGTTCACTTCTTGTATCAGTCGAGTCTTGTTAGCTTGAGCAAGAGGTGTCAGGAGTTGAGGTACCTGAACCTTTGTGTGCGTGCCAAAAATCGCGCAGCCCGCCGTAGCGAGCAAGCTCGACAAAAGGAAGAAGAATAAAACCACACGAGGCAGAGCGATTCTGGCGGCGTTCGTTAATTTGAGCATCAGACAAAGCCTTCAGGCGCAAATCATACGGCAAACGCCAAAGGATCGCGAATTGATCGTTCAACCTAACAAAGAAGCGTTTTTCTTGTCAATGCAGCCTGTTTTGGAAAATCATCGGCCCGAAACCCGGAAAAAATTCCGCCAACAGACGCCCAACTTGCCTGAGGGATTTCCTCGCGCATCGTTTTCCACACTTCTTGTTCCTCATTCGATCTCCAGGGCGGGCTTGCCAAATCTGCGACGCAAGCGATTTATTGTTTGCAGAATCGCAGGTTTACTCAACAACTTCTGTTCCAGACGACGCTTGCCAGGAAAGTCGAGCAACATAATGCCAAGCAAGATGGTCAGCACACCCTGGCCCGGGACCCCTGGGATCGACAAGAGGATTCCAATGCCAACCAGTAACATTCCTAAAAGGTTCTTGGCGATAAGCCCGGGCACGCGCACGGACACATGCCGACCGGACCAGAATTTTGTCTCGTAACTGTTTGTGAAATGATCGACCGGGAGTTTTACGAGAATGAAAGAGACGACAGCCAGATTAACAACGAAGGTAACTATGAAGAAGAAAACCCCGAATAGCAGCCCACGCCACGTAAACGACCCAAAAATCTCTGTTAACCAATCACCCATTACCGCCCGAGGGCCATCCGATCTCGTTTCGCGCGCTTAGCAATGAACAAAACAGTTCACTAATGATACGTTGTCCCTGATCATCAAGCTTAAAATCTGCAGTTTGCACGACTTCCCAGAATTCATCCAGGCCTCGCGCACCCGCACGCTCAAGGGCAAGAGCTTCGACTAATAAGTCGATAACGTCTGCTGCTTTCACGAGGTGTGCTTCAAGACTACCACGCATTTCGTAATCATCATAAAGACCTGCATAGTCAGATCCGCCGTTTCCAAGATCACTGATAATGTCTCTGAAGGCGGCGCTCTCAGCGCGTTTTCTCACTTCTGATCCAAAATATTCAGTAGCTGTCCTGGGCATATCTCCCATGCGAGCTTCTGCCCAATCATGCAGCAAAGCCATTCTTAAAACCTTCTCGACGTCAACAGACACACCTTGCGCAATGAATTCATCGGCCAACAACATCGCCGTTACGCCAACACCGAACGAATGTGCCGCCACCGATTCTGTGCCATTGGGAAGCCCGCGCAGACTCCACCCGGTACGATCAAGGCCCTTCAAGCGCTGCAACTCAACCAAAGTCGTAAGCATCTTTGACATGGCACCGTGAACACTCCGAGCGTTTATGCACTCGTCATACATTTCCTTTGCAATAAGAGCGGGCAGAGCGTTTAATCCAGTCTCCCAGCAACTCTCCCAGCAACTCTCCCGCAACTCTCCAGCAACTCGAGGGAGTCGAGGGACAGTATTACCAGTTTCGCTCAAATGCCGCCTTAGCGGCAGGCGCTATGCTCACATCCGCAGCCTATTTCCATCACGCGTGATTTCTCAGCGTCCTCACAATACTCACCGCAGTATTTACTGTCCTTGGCTACCGGACAATCGCAGGCCGGATGAGCACACTTGTTTTCCTGGTTCTCTGCCATAAAGGTACCCCAGCTTTCTAGTGGTCGTCAGTCTTATCTTTTTATGCTAAGGCGCAGAGGGTCGAGGGTCAAGCAGGTGTCGTAATCACTGTTGCGGCAATTTGGATTAGCGGACAAACCTCATCGAAGAGGCGCCAGCGTGAAACTGAAACAACCGCAGGGTTACAAAACCTATGGTGCCGCGCGAACAACGATTGTGCGTTGCTTGTCCCCCAAGTTCAGGACCATCGGTTTATCTAACTGGATAGGATGTTGCTCACCGTCGACACTAATGATGAGATTTGATGAGCCGCTCGCGCCAGGCAACGGAAGCGGGGTTGCGCTTGGCACAACACGAGGAAGTAAGTTGGTGGCCACTATGCGCCACGTTGCAGAGGCACAACGAATTCGGATTCCCGGCGCATCCGTTTCAAACGACTCACCATTAGCGAGCGCATCGGCCTTGAACAAGCCTTCAGCGCAGCGCACACCGGCCGCGTCGTAGAAAGTGACCAATCCAGACACAAGAGCATAAGAGACGGCGCTGGAATTCTTCACGACTATGCGAATGTTTGTTACGGGCGTCTCCGGCGCGCCATTGAGTGCCGTAGTATTCAATGTGGCTTCGAGCGCTGAAGTGCCACTAGCGTCAAGCGCCACTGCTGTTTCTGTCAGGGGTACGCGCTTCTCCGCGCTATTCGTGGTCTGCGCCGACACATACAAAGCGCTTGATAACAGAATCACACAAAGAGCAAATGTTCTCATCAGCAGGTCTCCTCTTAAAAGTTGCCCAACGACAGATGGGCTTGAATTCTAGTGCGAGCCACTTCTGGAAGCAACGTGTTATCTTCAGCGTTCGCAAGCTGAATCATTCGCGGATGGTTGCATACATCAACTGGTCGATGGTTCGTCCTGCCTTGGTCACACTTTTCCTTAGACGTCCCTCCAGCGTGAACCCCGCTTTCTCGAGCACGCGCGCCGAAGCGTGATTCCACTCAAAAACATGCGCATAGACGCGGCAAAGGTCATAGGCCTCAAAGGCGTGTTGCGTGACAGCTAAGAGGGCCGCAGTTGCTATTCCTCGCCCCCAATACTCTTCGCCCAACCAGTATCCGATTTCGGCCGAGCGGTAGGCTACATCCTGTTGCAATACGAAACCAATACCACCCACCGCTTCCTCTTTCACGGCAATGGCGAAATGAGTTTCGGGTCTATGTTCACTAACACTCTGTAGCCAGCTTCGTGCATCGGCAAGTGTATAAGGATGAGGAAACCGGTCGCGGAGATTGATCCAGACGTTTCTGTTGTTGGCGTGCCACACGATTGAGACGAGGTCATTCCAACTCCAACTGCGTACCTTGCACATAGTCAAGTCTATTTCCATGGTAGTTCAGTTGTTTTGCCCATTCTTCATTCTCGAACAAAACAGGATTGTTTACGCGCGATCTCTTTTCCTGATGGCAGTCCTTTCTTGTTTCGGAAAACAGCTCCTTATGCCAATAACCTCGGCAGGATGGCTGCACCTCGCGGCAGGATATAGCCATCAGCGTCCGGCCGCGTCTGAGCAACTGCCTCCGACACTTTGCGGAAAGGGACCATTCCCATCCGCGTAACAGCTTCGTCCTGTAACTCCGACACCAGTCCGACTTGATAGCGCTCAGTCTTTGTCAACAAGGACCAGGCCGTCTGTCCGTTGACTTCATAGTTGTCGTGCAGACGCGACTCCAGGGCGCGCGAGTCTTTCGCTTCAAACCATTTCAAGAAATCAGGCCGGCCAAGGCCATCCCAACACTCCGCCAACAGGATAATGGTCCCTCCATCATTACAAGAATGCGATGCCATATCGAGTGCTTTGTGGGCCTGGATCAGATTGATGTCGTAGGGCGAGCCACCACAACTCACGATCACCAGATCGCGTCGCGAGTAAATATTGGTTGAGTGATCGCGTAGATAGTCATCGCACCCCGCGCGATGGGCTTTCCGCCAGTCGCCACAGTAGAGACTGACAACACGCCCCCTCTCGTCAACCACTGCGTTTATACCAAATGCTGGCGAGATCATTTCAGCGATCCGCTCACATTCCTCGTGCACCGGATTACCGTTGAGAAGTCCGGTTCCTACACCCGACCGGCGACCACCAGCCTCAAAATCCAGGGCCAACATATGAGTGGCTTTGATTGTCGCCGCCGATGCCAGCCCGGGACACAACGACTTCCGTCCACCAGTAAATCCGGCGAAGTAGTGAAAACCGATTCCCCCAGTGAGAACGATTTGAGAAAACTCTCTCAGAGCGCGGTTGACTTCCACAACCGTGCCTCTCTCGGTCACGCCGAGGGATGTCAGCCTGCCGAGATCATAAGCGTCGTGATCTATCGTTGTGACCCGCTGGCTTATGAAAGAAGTAAGTAGCTCAACTCTTTCCCGTGGATTTACGGGACGATGGATCCCGGTAGCGAAAATGATCGCAACGTTAGCGGCGGATATTCCATTCTCGAGCAGACGTCGGACCAGAAGATTGACGATTTGGGCGCTTCCGGTAGTCCTGGTCGCATCCGAAACAACAATCAATACCGAGTCGTCCGGTGAAAGAATTTCGTTCAGAGGAGAGGAATTTATTGGCGCATCAAATGCTGCACCGATTTCACCATCAGTGAGTGGCTTTTGAGGTTCTGATTCGTTAGCCAGTAGGGCGAACTGATTCTCGTCGAAAACGAAGTCAACAGAAGTGCGTCCGTAAGCCAGTTCGATTTCACTCATAAGTCTTTGGCTCACAATCCGAAATTGATCAAAGCCCGCTCAATCCCGTGCAATGAAGCAGAATCTGTTTCACCAGCCGTACGGGCCTCAGCGAGCCACTTGCGGAGTTGGCGTGCTTCATCCATGGAAGAAATGCGGCACGCTCCTGTTAAGGCGAGGGTCACAAGAGCGTCGGGCGCGCCGTGCGTTACCAGCGCCGCCTGCAAAGCGGCTTGTTCGCGCAGATCAAGGGTGAGCAGAAGATTGAGCTCCATTTTGAAGTCTGTCAGTGATCAGTAGTCGGACAATCTACGTTCTTTCCTGCCTCACCGACCTAAAACAGGCCGTTCCTGCATGGCAGAAATGGAATGTCTCGTCTTCAAAGTCAGGCGTCTCCATCTGAATTGTGAGGTGATCAACACCAAACCTGTCCTGGAGTTTGACGCGTAGTTCTTTGAGTAAGTCTGGTTGAGAAACACTGTGGGCATGAATAACGTGCGCACTAAGCGCCTCGCGGCCGGAAGTGATGGTCCAAACGTGCAGGTCGTGTACGTCGTTAACCCCCACCGTATTCAAAATTGCGTCCTCAACCGCAGCCAGATTGATGTGTGCCGGCGTGCCTTCGAGCAGAACATTGGTGGCTTCTCGAATCAGTCGAACTGAACCCCATACGATCAGCAGACTAATTACGACGCCGAAGAGTGGATCAGCCTGGTACCATCCGAACAGTGCCATCAATGCGCCTGCTAGTATTGCTGCTACCGAGCCGAGTGCATCGCCCACAACATGGAGCCACACGCTCTGAAGGTTCAAATCGACTTCGTTACGCCCATGAAGTATCCAGGCGCAGACGAGATTCACAACCAGACCGCCAGTAGCCAGGATGATCATCGGACCGCTGCGCACAACCGGAGGCGAGAGCCAACGTTCGTATGCTCCATAAAAGATCAAAAGCGAAATCACAACCAGCGCCACTCCATTGATCAGAGCCGCGATGATTTCCAAACGATAGTAGCCAAAGGTCTTGCTTGAAGTTGCCGGACGTGATCCAAACCACACCGCTATCAGCGCCAGCACAAGGGCAGCCACGTCTGTCAACATGTGACCCGCATCAGCAAGTAGCGCCAGCGAGCCTGTCCACCACCCACCCAGAATTTCTGCAACCATGTAGATCGCCGTTAGCGCCAGAACCAAACTCAAGCGTCGCCAGCTTTCAGATGAGCGTCGATGTTTGTGGACATGTGGTCCACTCTCCGACGTGGCTGAAACTAGCTCCCCCGAAACTATCATGTCGTTAAATTTGCTCGAGTGCCTGCTCGATATCAGCAATGAGGTCGTCGGCACCCTCAATACCTATAGCAAAGCGTATGGTCGCAGCTGAAACACCGGCGAAACGAAGCTGCTGCTCGGAAAAACCCACTTGCGAGGAGTAGAGAGGATAACTAACCAGCGTTTCGACCCCTCCAAGCGAGGGAGCGTTACGAATCAGTTGAAATGAATCGAACAACGTTTCGGCCTCGCGTTCGCCGCCTAGTAAATCGATTGCGACAATACCGCCGAAACCGCTCATCTGCCTCTTTGCTATTTGGTGTCCGGGATCACCTTCAAGGCCGGGGTAGTAGACACGTGCGACTTTTGGGTGTCGTTGTAAGGCTTGAGCAACCCTGAGTGCGTTGTCCGAAGATGCTCGCACCCGTATCTCAAGAGTCTTTATGCCGCGAATCAACAAATAGGCTGCGGCAGGATCCAGCGTGGTGCCCACCACCACTGACATTTGGCGCACCCGGTCAATGAATTCCTTACTTCCGGCCACCGCTCCCGCTGTGAGATCCGAGTGTCCTCCGAGGTACTTCGTAGCGCTGTGCATGACGACATCTATGCCATGTTTGAGCGGCTGCTGCAGGACCGGGGAAGCGAAGGTGTTGTCGACCACGGAAACGACCCCGGCTCTTCGCGAAGCTTCAGCAGCCTGCGCCAGGTCGACCAGCCGGTTTATCGGATTGGCAGGAGTTTCAAACCAGAAAGCGCGAGACCTCTCTCCCACAAAATCTGGCAGCTTATTTATCTGATCAAGCGAAATAAACCGCGTGCGAATGCCCCACCGAGGCAAAACGTGAGTCATTAGTTTCACGGAACCGCCGTAGATCGAGTCACAGGCAATAATCTCATCTCCGGCTTCACACAAAGCGGCGAGCGCGCAGAACGTTGCCGCCGAGCCAGAAGACGTAACTACGCAGGCTTCCGCCTGTTCCAGTTCGGCTATTTTTCGTTCGACTTCCGCAACGGTTGGATTTGCATAACGAGAATAGAAGTACGCTTCGGTCAGCTCGCCTCGCGAATACCGTCTCATCTCATCGAAGCTCCGAAAACCAAAGGTCGACGAATGAAACACCGGCGAGACTACCGCCCCGTGGGGCTGGTGCTCATGCAACTGCCCACCACGAACAGCAACAGTTGCTGGACTCAAGCGAAGTTCGCTTTTCTTATCTTCTAATGGCATGTAGAACCAGGCAACTGCGCACGGTTAACCCGACGCAGCACGCGTGTTAAGATTAACAAATTACCCGAACGGGTAACAGCATGGGAGTCGTGGCGTGACGTCTTTCAAATTGCGGAGTAGTGACGCCCTAAAAAAAAAGGGACCACATCGTGGCCCCATTCATTAGATCCCAGGGATTCGGGTGTCATAAGTCACAGGGCAGTCAAATTCAAAGCGCTATTGAAATCCCTGTAAAGCTCATTATAGTCGCGTAGTGCGACATCCAGAATCCGCGGCAACTCCTCAAGATCATTCAGGTTTACGACCGCATTGACGTTGTTTAGAAACGCTGAATGAGCGTCCATAGTGCGAAGTGAAGGTGACAGGATAGCGAAAAAAATCCGGCGGCGCTGCGTTGGCCGCAGCACATTTATCTCTCGTACTACGAAAGTGGCTCCCTGCTCAGCGAGATCGAATTGCGGTTCGAGTAGCACAACTTCCAATGGGTTCGCCCGCATTCTTTCAACTGCTTGCCCGGTATCTTCTGCTACATAGACCTGATAACCATTTTTTGAAAGATGACTGGCAATCGATTCGCGATATGCTTCCGAAGTACAGACTAAGGCCTTGCGACGGTTTCCCGAAGCGCGGCCTTCCGTTGGCCGAATGCCACTCTCTGAGCCTTTACCAAGCAAACTAGCTAACAAACGGACAGCATCATCCACCGACGATGCCTCCTGCTTTTCAACCACCTCGTTCGCATCTTCGAAAGGCGGCGCGGGCATGACCTGCTCAAAGCGTCGACGATCGGTTGACGGTGAGCCTCCGACCGCCAGGGCGCTTTGTTCGCTGGCCGGACTCACGGGACTAGAGTTCACGCTGTTGTTGCACTTCGGGCAACGAACAACGAAGGGTCGCGCGCGCGACTTTTCGTCGTTAACCTGCAAGCGAGTTGAGCAGTGACAGCAAACAATGATCATGACGTTATCCAATGAAGGGATCTAGTGAACTGGTGCGACCTTATTCGATTGAGCCCAGCATCGAATGTGAGTCGGAAAAGGCCCTGACTGGTAAGCGATCGACTTCCCGCCGAATGAAATCTTCGGCGGCAGTCATGCCTCTAAGTGAAAGCAGTAGATTGTTTTGATTGGTGGCAAAGGCGAGCCCATCTTCCGGGCTGATTGTTCTCGATTCAATCAGTTCTTTGATGACGCCGTCAAAATCCTGCATGCCATCAAGTTTCCCATCGCGCATGGCATCCAGAATGGATTTTCCCTCGACCTCACCCTTCTCGACATATTCACGAGTACGTGGACTCGATCTCAGGATCTCCACCACAGCAACTCTTCCGCCTCCATCAGCGCGCGGAATAAGGCGCTGTGAAATAATGTAGCGAAATGTTTGCGCCAGTCGCGTTCTAATCACAGGCTCCTCATTCTTGGGATAAAGCCCAATGATTCTATCGACTGTCTTGGATGCGTCGATAGTATGCAAAGTTGAAAGCACCAGGTGACCTGTCTCGGCCGCTTCCAAAGCTATTTCAGTGGTTTCAAAATCGCGCATCTCGCCGATCAAAATCACCTTTGGCGCCTGGCGCAATGTCGCTCTTAGCGCAGAGGGAAAATCTTTCGTATCGTGGCCTACTTCACGTTGATTGATCGTCGAGTTTTTGTGAGAGTGGAGGAATTCGATCGGATCCTCGATGGTGACTATATGATAGTGCTTCTTCTCATTGATGATGTCGATGATGGCTGCCTGCGTAGAGCTCTTTCCTGAACCGGTAGGGCCAGTAACGAGCACCAGGCCGTTTCGCAGTTCCGCAATTGCCGCCAACTGGGACGGCAGACTCAGGGATTTCAACGTCGGTATATCGTGGGCGATTACGCGCATCACGATCGAATAGACGCCACGCTGCTGAAAGATGTTGACGCGAAAACGGGCCCGAGAAGGCAGTGAGTAGCTGAGATCGGTAGTTCCCGTACGGGCAAGCCGTTCGGAGGCATCAGGGTTCCCAAACAATAGGGTTAAGGCGATTACTTCTGTCTGGTAAGGCGTGAGCTTCTGCATTCCCAGAGGCTGTACTGGTGTGAGCTTTCCGTTGATCTCGACCTGAGGATGTTGTCCTACGGAAAAATTCAAGTCACTGATCTTGTCAGAAACCAGTAGCATTCGCTCTATTATTGGCGGCAGATCGAAGAAGCTCATTTGGTGCGGAACTCCGAATCTTAGGGGTTGGAAGACGTTTAATCGGGTAGGTGTCGCTTGGCGGGAAAAGCGTTCGTCCCCCAAGTGCCAAGCGATTTTCGCGCAAAACACTGATAAACGCAAGGTAATAATGTTTTATCCGGCGGATTTTGCGAGAGAGTTGAGGAGTAGACGGGTGCGAGTCACGATCTGGAAGGGATCCGAGACGAGGGCATGGACCACAGCAACGGCGTTCGCTCCGGCGTCGATGACTTCGCGAGCATTGGTTTGGTTAATTCCACCGATTGCCACCAGCGGTAACTCTCCCACTATCAAACGAACTGAACGAATACCCTTCAAACCTACCTCTGGCGCGGTATCGGTTTTCGTCGACGTATTGAAAATCGGCCCTATCGCCAGATAGTTGACGGGGAGTTTGACTGCCTCGCCTGCTTGCTCAACGTTATGTGTGGAAAATCCTATAATCGCCTGCTCGCCGAGCAATCTGCGAGCTGCTTCAGCGGGAATATCATCTTGCCCGAGATGCACGCCGTCGGCTCCGAGTGCAAGTGCGACGTCAACGCGGTCATTAATGATGACGCAAACCCCCCGCTCTCGGGCCACCACCAGGGCGGCTTTGGCCTGACGATAGAAATCCAATGCGGGCAAGTTCTTCTCGCGAAGTTGGATCAGCGATGCCCCACCATCGCTAAGCTTTTCCACTTGCTCGGCATGCGACAGGCCGGAAAGAGCGACATCGGTTAAGGCATAGAGTTGAGGCAAGTGGGGAAACATACGGAAAACTTCATTAATCTGAAGAGTCCTTGCGCTTTGGTCGTAGGTTGGCGCCCAGCACGCGCTTACGGAGGCGAATTGTCTGAGGGGTGACTTCCACAAGTTCATCATCAGCGATGAACTCCAGGGCTTGTTCAAGCGATAGATCTTTAGGGGGAACGAGTCGCATCGCTTCGTCAGCGCTGGCCGCGCGCATGTTGGTCAGCTTTTTTTCCTTAATTGCATTCACGTCCAGATCAACCGGCCGTGCGTTCTCTCCGATGACCATTCCTTCATAGACTCTGGTCCCTGGTCGCACGAAAAGCGTTCCTCGCTCCTGCAGGTTGAACAGCGCGTAGGTTGTTGTCTCGCCCGTGCGGTCGGCCACCAATGCCCCCGTAGCGCGTCCGCGCAGTGACCCCTGCCACTCGCCCCAGCGCAGGAACATAGTATTTAGTAAGCCAGTCCCTTTTGTCTCGGTCAGAAACTCATTGCGAAATCCGATCAGCCCGCGTGAAGGGGTTTCAAACTCAAGACGCACCCGGCCTGTTCCATGGTTTACCATCTTGGTCATCTGCCCTTTTCGCCGACCCAGTGCTTCTGTAATAACGCCGATAAAGTCGTCGGGACAATCCACCACCACGGCTTCGATGGGTTCGAGCGTCTTGCCATCCACCTGACGGGTAATCGCTTCGGGCTTGGAGACCTGAAGCTCGTAACCCTCGCGCCGCATCATTTCTATCAGAATCGCCAGCTGTAATTCACCGCGACCTGACACCTTGAATTGCTCGGGCGAGTCAGTCGACTCTACCCTGATCGCAACATTGCTGAGGATCTCCTTATCAAGCCGTTCTTTGACCTGACGAGAGGTTACATATCTGCCCTCTCGACCCGCAAATGGCGAGTTGTTGACGCTAAAGATCATCGCAATCGTAGGTTCGTCAACTGCGATCACAGGCAGCGGCTGAGGGTTCTCAAGAGTTGTGATGGTATCGCCGATGTGGATGTCATCAATTCCAGCGAGTGCGACGATCTCTCCAAAGGCAGCGTTGTCAATTGATTCACGCCCGAGGCCTTCGAATGCATACAACTGCGAGACACGGGTCTTTTGAATCGATCGATCCGGTTTTACTACCGCGACCTGATCGCCCATTTTGATCTCACCTGAGAAGATCCGACCAATCGCCAAACGACCGACATAGTCGTTGTAGTCAAGATTGGCAACCAACAACTGCAGCGAGTCCGCGCGAAGCTGTCTAGGCGCTGGTATGGTTTCGACAATCTGTTCGAAAAGAGGTTGGAGATTCGTTGAGTCGTCTTCCAACCGCTTCTTGGCAATGCCCTCGCGAGAGATCGAATAGAGGATGGGAAACTCAATCTGCTCGTTCGTTGCGTCGAGATCGAGAAAGAGCTCATAAATCTCATCCACCACTTCGGCCGGACGAGCATCGTGTCGATCGATCTTATTGACTACGGCTATTGCGGGCAGACGAGCTTCAAGTGCCTTCCTTAGCACGAAGCGAGTTTGCGGCAAACAACCTTCTGCGGCATCGACCAACAGCATCACGCCATCCACCATCTTTAAGACCCGCTCAACTTCGCCGCCAAAGTCTGCGTGTCCGGGTGTATCTACAATATTGATCTTAACGTCACGGTAACGCACGGACGTATTCTTGGCCATGATGGTTATTCCACGCTCTCTCTCGAGGTCCATGGAATCCATCACCCGATCCCGTACCTGTTCGTTTTCGCGGAAAGTCCCTGACTGCCGCAGCATGGCATCAACCAGAGTAGTCTTGCCGTGATCGACGTGGGCGATGATGGCGATATTGCGTATGTCTTCTCTTTTCAGCATCACATTAATCAGAGTGAACTCAGGATTACCCCTTCAGCAAATTAAGAATCGGCTATCTTAGCACCTGCCAGGGCAGTATCCGACCGGAGGGCGAGTAGAAGATGTGGGAGGAGAGCTAATAGCTATCCGAGTTGGCGAGTTTGCCTTAACCCTTCGAAAAGGACTATCGCAACTGCGGTGGCTAAGTTCAAACTGCGAACCTTAGGATTGAGCATGGGAATTTTCAGACAGCTTTCCCAGTGCTGACGCAAGAGTTCCTCAGGCAGGCCGCGTGTTTCGCGCCCAAAGATCAAACAGTCATCAGACTCAAAAGACCAGTCGGTGTAAAGCTTATCGGCTTTCGTCGTAAGGTAGATGAACCGCGACTGCGGTAGCGCCTGGTAAAGAGAGTCGAGAGTTCGGTGTCGTGCGAGAATGACCTCGGGCCAGTAGTCGAGACCCGCCCGACGTACGGCCCGGTCATCCATGCGGAACCCTGGCGCGCCGACAATATGAAGAGGCACCCTGGTGGCTGCACAAAGTCGCGCAATATTACCGGTGTTCGGCGGTATTTCTGGTTCTACGAGAGCAACGTTCATTACTATGCCTTGGCCGAGAACAGTATGATCAGGGTCTTAGTCATGAAAAGAAACGACGAGCTTCGCTTGAAGTTCTCGTCGTTTCTCTTGAAAGGCCTCATTGGCCTGGGAAGTTTGTGTGCGCCGATGAAAGGTTCTTGCTGTAACCTGCTGGTTCGAGCTATCTCTTCTTTGCGGCCTTCTTGGTTCCGCCCTTCTTCGCGCCCTTTTTGGCGCCACCCTTTTTGGCTGCTGACTTCTTTGCACCTTTCTTAGTTGCCATGTTGTATGTGCTCCTTCTTTTCGGGTTTTGAGTTTTTGCTGTTTCTTTCATGACCACAAGATAGTGTGTATGCATTGGTCTTGTGGGCTAGAGTAAACGGCGCACAACATCTTGCTATATAAACGTAATTCGTACAGATGTCAATAACTTATTACTCTTATCGTGAAAATATTTCGCCAGCTTTGATCGACTTTTTCACATTAACAGGTGCGCTTCAGCGCACAACCTCGCACTGTTCAATCTCCGATCGTTCAAGCTGATCACGGCTGCTCTACTCTGCAACAGAGAATGTAAGCGATGATTTGAAATGTTTCTGCGACGTTAGCTGGAAAGAAAAAACCGTTGTGGTTGGACCAAGATCAATTCCTAAAGAGAGGTGTGAAGATCCACAGATCGTGACGATCGATGCCGTAGTAATAGAGCACTGCATTATTCTTGTTGCGACTTGCGACTCCAACGAATGGTCCGCTCGAATCATCGGATGAATCGGTTTCACTCCTCGGTGCGTCGGTGCTCCCGATATTCAGCACGCTGGCAATTTGCGGAACCGCAAACTGTTGCAATTGCAGCATTTGGGGGTCACGTGAAGGAGGCAACAAATTTCCTGCATACGCTATCACTGAACGTTGGAAGTCGATCAGGGATTGTGAACGCGGATGAATAAAACGCCATTCGCCAGAAGCCATTAGGGGATCTCGAGCTGCGCTGGCGCGCAGTATCTGTCTGGTTTTGGATCCGCCGGGAATGGGTATTCCTTCCAATAATTGATCCATCGATGATGGCAAAGCTTGATCACCCGCGAGACGCAGAGTGCTTGCGCGATTCCGGTAATAAGCTCGAATTGCCTCCGCCACTTGTTCACCACGAAAGATCGATTCCTTCTCACGTTCGCGTTGCGCTTGTTGTTGAATACTCGGCGCCGCAGCCATGGCAAACAGGGCAAGCAGTGTCATCACAGCCAGCAGCGCTACCAGCGTGTAACCGCCATCAGATCGGCTCTCACTGCTCGAATCGACCCCGAAAGGGGTTCGCGACGAGTGGGAGGGCAACCCGCATATCTTGTGGTGTGGTTCCATCCTAAGGTTCATCGTCTTCAGCCGCTACTTTGGGTGTCGGACGTGATAATGGTCCGGCACCTTTCTCACCTTCGACCATTGCCAGGCGTTGTTTGATCTTCAAACTCGTGTCAATGAGCACCAACTCCTTATCCGAGATGCTCGTCACACGAAACCTTCCGCTGAGCACGTCGCCTCGTTGTACACTCAGTATCTCTTTATTGCTACGATCCTGTAGCAGCGCAGTGTCCACATGACTCTTTGTACCAATAATACCAACGTATGAATAGTTTGCCGTCGGAGGCGCAGCGACATTGAGTGGTGCGGCGTTTGAATAGAGCCTGCCGTCGACTGAGCGCACGATGATTTGCCGGGTCCCGGTGTTCGCAATCATCGCTGCTGGTACTGTTGCTGAAAGCTGTTGCGGACTGCGATATTTCGTGCCCAGGTCTCGCCCGTCGACATAGATGCGGAGTTCCGGCGAGAACTTATCCCCTGACACTTCCAATGTAAAATCGCCCGTGCCCGCAAAGACGTTAGCAGGAGAAACCATCGCGAGCAGCACAGGTGGTGTTGGGGTTGGGGTTGGTGTCGGCGTTGACGCTACCTTTACGGGAGGAGGTGGAGGCTCGTAGTAGGAGAAAATATTACGCTTGGCCTCGGGGACACCTGAAACCGGCTGCGGCATAGCAATTAAGCTTATCTCTTTAAGAACGGTCGGCGTCTGAGTCGGGTCGCTCTGCTCGGTTCTTGCTGTTTGATTAGCCTTTGGAGTCTTTGGCGAAGGAACAGGCACGTGCGAAGTACTCTTCGAACTGCCAAAGCCGATAAAGGTCCACCAAAGAAACAGAATTGCCACCAACCCCAGAAGAACGGCCCAAATCAGTTTTTTCCTTTCACCAGAATTGTTTAAGTCGGCAATCTGCATGTTCTTTAGTTCGGATCGACAGCTGCGCCGCCATTTTGAGCATTGTTTCGCTGAAAGTAAGTCGCCATATTCAACTGAAGACTGATAAGCGATCCGCGCGAGCCTGAGGCCGCATCGGCCGCCGCCGCTGCAGGTGTGTTGTTCTCGGTGGCCTTCTGCAATTCGACTTGATTAATGATGATGAACTGTCTTGCATTTTCAATGTCTCGAATGAAGTGACGAATGTTCTGATACTGTCCCTCAACCGTGACCGTTACTGCTATGCCGGGATAAACACTCTGCCATTTAGTGCTGGCCGACTTCGCAGCGTTCGTCCTGGCGCCAGCGGGTTCGAGGGGAATGTAACTCGGACCAGATGTGTTGCGCAGAAGGTTCTTCACAATCAAGCTATTCAGCTCGTCATACAGTCCCATTCGACCGACTTCCGGACGAACGAGACCATTGTTTTCAAATGCATTCAGGCTCTTCGCAATTACATCGACCGTTTTTTGAGTGCTGTTTCCCACATGAAGAATCTCCTGAGATTTGCGCAGGTCGAGTTGTAAGCGTGACCTTTCTGCTTGCGCCCCATCAAGCCGGGCACGCGCGGGTACAAGAAAGTAGAGATAGCTCAACAAGACCAGCAGCAGGATTAGACAGCTACCGGCCAAAGCTGCTACTTCGGCCAGTCCAAACATCTTGCTTCGGCGAGACGACCAAAAGCCACGCATCCGATCTTGAACCCGAGGGTTATTCACTTGTTGAGGAGCTGTCGGCGGTTGTTCGATCATCTTGGCTCCTCGCTTGAATTAGATTGATCCTGGACCGCGGCCAGGCTTTCGGATGAATGGCCGGCACGTGGCCTGTACACGACGAATAGCTCATATTCAGTGCCACTTTCGCCGCGACCCTTTTGAAGATTCTGCGAACGCAACTCAGCCTGGAAAATTCCGGCGCGATCCATCGAAGAGATCATTTCGGTAATCGTGGTGGGAGACTTAGCGAAAACTGCCAGATCCAATTGAGCAACCATCTGATCGCCTTGTGCCGCTACATCACGAATAGCAATGCGCGAGACTTTGACGCTGCCCGGCAATGATCCTTCCAAATCGGCCAGAAGTCTCGCCCAGGAAAATCGTTTGCGATCAACCAGCTCATGGGCAGCCTTCAGGGTCTGCAATTGCTCCGGAGTAAAGGAATTCCTGACGGCTTGGGCTTGCTTTAGAAGTGCTTCCTCCTGCTGCTTCAAGTTGTTTATGTCGACTTGGATGAGAGCAGCCTTGGAATTAGCTTCGGTCGTAAAGCGAACAACAACAAGAAGCGCTATCACGGACACGAAAAGGACAACACAGGTCAACACCCACGGCAAGACGCGATTGTTGAATGGCCTGCTAGCTAAGTTCAGATTTGTTTTCACTCGCTCGGATTCCTTCGGCCGGTCAACCTCTGACGGACTGGCGGGCTTTCAAACGAAGCATACACGTCTGGGCGAAACATTCGCAAATCAGGGAAGCCAATGCCGGCTTGAGCTAGCGGCGCTGGACGATTACACGCCTTAACCTTCAAGGTGTTGCAGAAAATGGTCGAATTTTTAGAACCCGGGCCAAGTATTCAGCCTTCACTCCGAGGACGGAGGGGCTTTTCTGTTGCAGCCAGCGACGGTCGGTAGGCGCAAATGAGATTGCGGCCGTTTCTTTTGGCACGATAGAGGGCCGAATCCGCGAGCTCTACAAGTTCAATTGGATCCTTTGCGTCATCCGGATAGGACGCCACCCCGACGCTGATCGTAAGGTGAAACTCTTCGCCCGCCGCGGGTGCTCCCTGACGGGCCACCAGGAAAGTGTGTTGCTCAACTGCCAGGCGGACCCGTTCGGCCGCGACCAGGCCCTGGGCATAATCCGCATCGAGCAGGAATGCGGCAAACTCTTCTCCTCCAAAACGAGATGCGACATCACCGGAACGCAGAGCTGCCTTAATTATGACTGCCAGTTCCTCGACCGCATGATTACCAACGAGGTGGCCATAAGTATCGTTGACATTCTTGAAATGGTCTATGTCCATCATCAGAACGCAGAAAGGGCTTGATTCATGTTCCGCACGCGCTGCTTCGCGCCGCAATTCGGAGAAAAAGGACTTACTTGTGAGGAGTCCGGTAAGGTCGTCGTGACCAATCAAGCGGTGAATCTGTTGTTGAAATTCCCGATCGATCTCATCCAGCATATCAAAGCGAAAGAGATGATCGCCGATAATGATCTTGTCGCCATGGCGCAAGAGAGCTTCAGTTACGGACTTGCCATTAACCAGTGTCCCGTTAGTTGAGCCGAGATCCGTAATTCTGGACACAATCTCACCCGAACTCTTATCAACTTCTACATTCATCCGAGCGTGCAGCCGCGATGCCTTGGAATCGTTCAGACGGACGTCCGCCTCCAGCGCTCGACCAAGGATAACTACATCTCGCTCAAGAGGAATCTGGGTACCAATTAGTTCTCCTTTCAGGGACACCAGAACTGGCCGCCTCTCCGTGCGCGAGAGATCCGTAATCTCAGAATCACTGCGCACCTGAGTCAGGGCCGTCTCGTCCTCATTCTTGCTGCTCGTCATTGCTTCAGTTAAATAGACTCTTTATTTCATAACTCGTAACTAATGCGACCGTCGTATCGTACAGCATACAGGCTCGTGCGCGCAGTTCGTCTCCATTCTGGCGCTTGCGGGAAGGGATGATATCGA
>Ga0137366_10001431_pt1 | contig 17698 bp, 19 predicted proteins | sample SagtaG_8_FD_104938 | JGI IMG/M metagenome (GOLD analysis project Ga0137366, IMG submission 104938) | Vadose zone soil microbial communities from Sagehorn Ranch, Mendocino, California, USA - Sage1_L_60_16 metaG | ecosystem: Environmental > Terrestrial > Soil > Vadose zone | place: USA...
GTGGATGAATCCTTCGCTCGACAGGGCGGCACCGCCGACGAGGGCGGTACCGAGAACTCCGATTCCGAGTTTGGCAAGAAGAATCATTTGGTTGCTCCTGCTGACACTCAGGGGCTAAAGCCCCGGTCGATTTTGCGATCTAACGCGGCGCTGAAGCGCCGCTCTTCCACGGTTGTCCATGCAGTCACGGCTCTCCACTCATTTGTCCGAGCTGTTGGAGTCAATCCAGATGCGAACGTTTTCGTCATGGCTAGTAACCGTCACCAGAGTTATGTCTCCGGCAGCGGCGAGTGCCCTGATCGCGGCTTCGATATCGAGCTCGTTGTCGCCAGTGTTGGTAATGAGCGCCTGAGCGACATCCCAAGGGACGGTCACATCGACATTTTCCTTGCTTCCTCTATCAATGACGTGGACAACCAGTTGGCCGTGTTCCTTCGCAACTCGGACATCGTTGCTGGGTTCCTGCACCGTGACAAACTCGCCTTCCGGCGCGGTCTTCAGAGCGTCGAGGATCACCTTCACGTTCACATTATCAGCGGTGAAGTTCCCAATACGAATTTTGCCATCGTGCAGCTCGCCATGATTGATGGCCGGAATTACTTTCTCGGCAAGAGAGAGTGGTACGTTGACGCGAACCAACTCGTGCGTAGTGGGATTACTGACCCGCACATGCAGATAGCGTTCCGCGGATGCGGCCCAAAGAGCCGATGCGGCCAGAAGCAGTGCGAGCAGCAGAAGAGTTCTTTTCATACGCGGTCCTCCTTTTTGCGGCCTAGAAGTCATTCCCCGGTGGACGCGGTACCCCATCCAAGTGGAGTTACGCACAGGACGATGGGAAAGTTCCCTGAGGGAACAAACGGATGAGTGCATCCGCCTCTACACAGTCTTTGGAACACCTGAGCGTGTGACTCACAGGTCTATCCGGACGGGGCGGGACGCCCGTCTCCCCACTTGTTTTGACAGAAGTTCGTGCTACTATCCCGGCAGTGGCCACGGTCAGAAACACCCCCAAACTTCCAGATCAGCGCGAGCGGCTAGTGTCGGCGGCGCCGGTTGAAGACGATTCGTCTTTTGAGCTGAAGTTGCGGCCGCAGCGGCTGGGCGAGTTCATCGGACAGTCCAAAGTCAAAGAAAACCTGGCAGTGGCGATTGAGGCTGCACGGTCGCGCGGTGAGGCACTGGATCATGTGCTGCTTTATGGACCACCGGGACTGGGCAAGACCACGCTAGCGACGATTATCGCGAATGAACTTGGAGCCGCGTTCCAGCAGACCTCGGGGCCGACGCTGCAGATTAAGGGCGATCTGACGGCCGTCCTTACCAACCTGCGCGACAAGCAAGTCTTATTCATTGACGAAGTCCACCGTTTGCAGCCGACGCTTGAGGAAATTCTGTATTCGGCTCTCGAGGACTACAAACTCGACATCCTGATCGGCCAGGGCCCGGCAGCACGCACCCACACGATGGAGGTGAAGCCATTTACGTTTGTCGGCGCTACGACGCGGGCCGGATTGCTTTCGGCGCCATTGCGCTCGCGTTTCGGTATCGTCTTGCGGCTGGAGTTTTATGGTCATGAAGATTTGCGGATCATCGTAGAACGTTCGGCGGAGATTCTTGGGGTTGAGATCAATCGCGAAGGGGCTATGGAAATCGCAAGCCGCTCGCGGGGGACTCCGAGAATCGTCAATCGCCTGTTACGACGTGTCCGGGACTACGCGCAGGTGCGAGGCGCAGGGAAGATTGATCTGCCCACAGCACAGGCCGCGCTGCAGATGTTGGAGGTGGATCGCTACGGTTTCGACGAAGTGGACCGGAAGCTGCTGCTGGCAATCATTGAGAAATATCAAGGCGGACCCGTTGGCGTGAACACATTGGCGGCTGCGCTGGCAGAAGAGCCGGACGCAATCGAAGAAATATACGAGCCCTTTCTGATTCAGATCGGGTTCCTAAATCGAACCCCGCGTGGGCGGGTGGCGACACAGCTGGCGTATGAGCACTTTGGGATCACTCCAAACCGAAGGCAGAGTTCGCTGTTTTAACTTGCATGAGCACTCCCGTCACATCAATGACCAGCGCAAGTAAGGTAGTAATTGCTTGCGTTGATGGCCAAAGACTCAAGGGGTTCGTCTTTAATTTTTCTCCGCTTCGCGACAGTTTCCGCCTGTTTCCCGAACCAAACGCGCGTCAAGATCTGGAAAGGACGTGCAGCTCCGCGACTTGAAGGCCATTTTCTTTGTTAAGGACTTCGGTGGTAACGCTGAGCGGCAGGACTCGCACCAGTTGAAAGATGGGACCCATGGCCGGAAGCTTGAGATCACCTTTGCCGATGGCGAGATGATCTGCGGAACGACCGAAGCCTACAACCCCAAGAAGACCGGTTTTTTCATGTTTCCTGCCGATCCGGACTCGAACAACAGCCGGATCTTTATCGTTAACGCGAGCGTTCGCCAGGTAAAAGCGCTCTGAGATCGGGATCCCCGTCTCGACGATAGAATAGTTAGCAAATGATTGCTCACCTGCGCGGCAAGCTGATCTCCCGGCATCCCAGCCTGGTCATCGTTGAGACTGCGGGCGTTGGCTATGATGTGACCATCTCCGTGCCAGCGTTTGCCGAACTGCCTCCTCTAGGCAGCGAAGTTGCTTTCCATATCCATACGCACGTGCGGGAAGATCAGATCGCGCTCTATGGCTTCTTGCGGCCCGAAGAAAAGCAGCTCTTCGAGAAGCTGATAACCGTGAGTGGGATCGGACCGAAACTCGCGATCACCATTCTGAGCGGCATGCCGGCAGACGAGATGGTGAGCTCTATTCGCGGCAATGATCTGGCCCGTCTGACCAAGATTCCTGGGATAGGCCGCAAGACCGCCGAGCGCATGGTGCTGGAACTCAGAGACAAGCTGCCGCCCGCGGGGGCTGAGGAAACGCGTGTAATTCCGTCGTTAAGCGCAACCCAAGAAGACGTACTTTCAGCGCTTCTGAATCTTGGCTACCAACGCGCCGCGGCAGAGAAAGCGCTGGGGACAGTGGAAAAGCACGCCTCATTCGACGCCATGTTCCGCGCGTCGCTGTCGGTCATGGCCAAGTAGGTTCTTCGAGTTCCCAAGTTTTCGGGCGACGCCCATGCCGCTCTTTTGTAATTCGCGGAACGATTTACACTTTCCTGCTCAACTCTTCCATCATGTAGGCGGCTTGTCGTAGCACTGCGACTTCTGATTGATGCAAAGCCGCCACTGCACGGGCCAACGATTCCACTCGACGCACGCGCGCCTGTTGCATAAGGCTGATTCCCTTTGGAGTTGGCCTTATTACAACTGCGCGACGATCATCCTTGTTTGTCGCCATGTGTGCTAACTTGGCGCGCACCAGAGCGGCGACGATCCGGCTCATGGTGGGCGGCTTCACCTGTTCGGATTGGGCTAACTCCGCGAGCGATTTCGGACCGGCGAACACAAGTACTGAGAGCGCGGAAAGCTGTGCGGGGCCGATGCCGCTTTCGCGATCGCGGATGCGCAGCCCACGCAGCAAGTGGATGGCAGCAGAGTGCATCCGGTCGGCGGCCTCGAATGCCTGCTGACTAAAGACGTTTGGCCTCGCTTGCATATATTAGTTAGCTATGCTAACTATATCACTAGAGACGTAACAAGCTACGTCTCGACAAAGCACGTTTCTGAAAGTGAGGCGAATCATGACAACTCCAGCCATGAACGGCACGGAAATCAAACAGATCGGCCAGATTGCGATCAACGTGCACGATACCAATCGCGCGGTCGAGTTCTATCGTGACATCCTCGGACTGAAACTGCTATTCAAGGCAGGGCATCTTGCGTTCTTCGATTGCGGTGGAGTTCGATTGATGTTGAGTCCGCCGGAGAAACCGGAGTTCGACCATCCTTCCTCGATTCTTTACTTCAAGGTGGACGATATTCAATCGTCCTACGCGCGGCTCGTGCAAACGAGCGTGAAGACTGAAGATCAGCCACACCTCGTCGCGCGAATGCCCGATCACGACCTGTGGCTGTCGGCCTTTCGCGACTCCGAGGGGAACCTGATGTGCCTGATGTCGGAAGTGCGGCACTAAGCCTCTACTTGCCGATGCAGAATCGGCTGAAGATCAGGTTGAGAATGTCGTCGTTGGTAGTTGCGCCGGTGATTTCATCCAGCGGGCGAAGCGCATTGAAAAGATCGAGCAAAAGCATTTCATGAGGGATCTTATTGTGGACGGCGGTTTCGGCATTGCCCAGGGCGGCGAGGGAATCGCGTACCAGTGCTTGGTGGCGGGCGTTGGTGAGGAACCCAGACTCGGCGGTGGAACCCGCGTCGCCGATCACGTGACGCAAAATTGCCGCACGGAGTTCCGTAATGCCTTCGCCAGTGAGGGCGGAGGTGCGAAGGCTTTCTATCTCCTCGCCGGCTGAAGCCCGCTCGGACTGGCCCGCTTCAGGCGCGGCCTGTTCGGCGGCAGCGAACTCATGCCCTTCCCGGCTTACAGAGCCCTTCATTTCGTAGGTGTGCGTGAGATCTGATTTGTTTTCAATCATGAGTGCTGATCGCTGCGCAACCTGTCGGAGCAATTCTTGATCTTCATCGCTGATCGGCTGGGATGCATCGAGGACGACCAGCACCAAGTCCGCGTCGGCCAGCGCCTCCATGGATTTCTGAATTCCAATGCTTTCGGCCTCGTCAAGAGCGCGGCGGATTCCGGCAGTATCCACGAGCTTGACTGGAATGCCACCAATGGAAACGGTTTCGGTGACCAGATCTCGCGTAGTGCCGGGAGTTGCAGTAACGATGGCGCGCTCGCGCTCAACCAGGTGATTGAACAAGCTTGATTTGCCAACGTTGGGACGGCCGACGATTGCAAGTGTAAGGCCCTCGTGCACGATCTTTCCATAATCAAATGATTGTGCGAGTTTGCTCAGAGGCCCACGAACCGCGGAGACGTGTTGCAAGATTTGCGCGGACGGGAGCACCGAAATGTCATCCTCAGCAAAGTCAATTCCGGCTTCGAGCAGGGCAATCAACTCCACGAGTTTCTGCTTGATAGGTTGCAAGCGTCGGGAAAGTGCACCTTCCAGTTGCTGGGCGGCAATCTTGGCCTGATAGAGCGTCTGCGATTCGATCAAATCGCGGACGGCTTCGGCCTGGGTAAGATCAATACGTCCATTGAGAAATGCGCGCATGGTGAACTCGCCGGGCTCGGCAAGACGTGCCCCGCTGGCAAGTGCGAGTTCCACAACGTGGCGGAGGATGACGGGAGACCCGTGGGCGGAGATCTCGACGATGTCGTCCGTCGTGTAGGAATGCGGCTTGGCAAAGTAGATGACGACAACTTCATCGATCCTCGCACTGTCTGGGGACGGGCACCCCCGCCCGTCCGGCTGAGTCGCAGCAGACCCAGCAAACATTGCAGGCTCTCTTGCTGGTAAGGCAAGAATGTCCGACTCCCATGGTTCGATGAGCTCTCCAAACACCGCCCGCCCGGGCTTAAGATCATGCTTCAGGCGTAGCATCGGCAGCGCGATCGGACGCGCTTCTGGACCGGCGAGACGCACCACGCCGATTCCCCCGCGTCCCGGAGGAGTGGCTATGGCGACAATTGTGTCGTCCAGGTTCAATAGATGGATTCTAGATCACTGAGAATCCAAGCCCCCGCCCAAGCGGAGCTTAGACGGGCACCCGCCGGAATTCACCGCCTCTAAAGTACAATCAGACCTTTGCTTATGACGGATGTGCGGCGTGGTCTGATCATCGTGAACACCGGCCCTGGCAAGGGCAAGACCTCTGCCGCGATGGGCACCGCATTGCGAGCGGTCGGAAACGGCATGCGTGTGCTGATGCTGCAGTTCATCAAAGGCTCGTGGCATTATGGCGAACTGGACGCGGTAAAGTTATTCGGTGACAAGTTCATCATGAAGCAGATGGGACGCGGCTTTGTGAAAGTTGGCGCGGAGAAGCCGGATCCAGAAGATGTGCGCATGGTAGAAGAAGCGTGGATAGAGGGTGCGCGCGCGATCCAGTCCGGCGAGTGGGACCTGGTGATTCTCGATGAGATCAATTATGCGATCAGCTACGGCATGCTTGATCCCGGCAAAGTTGTTGAAACGCTCAGGCAAAAGCCTGATATGGTGCATGTGATCTTGACGGGACGCAACGCGCATCCGACAATTGTCGAGCTTGCTGACACGGTCACCGAAATGCGGCAGGTGAAGCACGCGTACGAGAAGGGCGTGATGGCGCAGAGAGGGATTGAATACTGATCGGGTGATCTGACCATCGGGTGATCGGACGATTTAACTTCACCCGATGGCCCGATCGTCTGATCACCCGATGACTCCATGGCTTGGTTCAAGCGACAATCCGGCGATCTTGACGCTTCGGGCGAGAAGAAGATGCGCACCGAAGGCCTGTGGGTGAAGTGTGAAAGCTGCCGCCAGATCATCTGGAAGAAAGACCTCGAAGAAAATCTGAATGTTTGCCCGAAGTGCGGCAAGCACTTCCGCATTGACGCGCGTACGCGGCTTGCGAACCTGTTTGACGATGGCGAGTACGAGACCTTTAGCGACAATCTTACGTCCACCGACCCACTTAAGTTTGTGGACCTCAAGCCCTACTCGGAGCGACTGAAGAAGGCACAGGAAGAGACAGGCCTTACCGACGCTGTGATCAACGCTCGCGGCAACCTGAATGGGCGAGCGGTGATCGTGAGCGCGATGGAGTATGGATTCATTGGCGGCAGCATGGGCGCTGTGGTTGGTGAGGTCATTACCCGCGCTATAGAGGAAGCTCTCGAGAAGAATCAGCCGCTCATTATTATTTCAGCGTCAGGCGGCGCTCGCATGATGGAAGGTGTGCTAAGCCTGATGCAGCTGGCAAAAATCTCCGCTGCGTTAGCCAGGCTGGACGAAGCTCGCGTCCCTTATATTTCTGTTCTCACCGATCCCACAACTGGTGGCGTCACGGCATCGTTTGCAATGCTTGGTGACCTCAACATCGCAGAACCGGGAGCCCTGATTGGGTTTGCTGGGCCGCGCGTGATCGAGCAGACGATCCGCCAAAAACTTCCGCCTGGCTTCCAGCGCAGCGAGTTCCTGCTGGAGCACGGGATGCTGGATGCGGTGGTGCATCGCAAGGAGATAAAGGCCTACATTTCGCGTGCACTAGACTTTATGACACCAGCCGTGGACCAGGTGTCGGCGGCCAGCTAAAGCATCGTTGTGCGTCGTCCGTCGTCCGTTGAGCGACTTTCCACGTCTTAGCCAAAGCCCAAGTTTCGCCACCTAAACTGGTAATCTAGTGTTCTAGCGGACGCGCACGACGTGCGACGGACGTCTTTTCCATGCCTGCTTCCTACGAAACTGCCGTCGCCCGTATGTACGCGCTCGGACACGAACTGGCGCAGACACCGTCCCAGAAATTTGACTTGGCGCACATGCGCGTCCTGCTCGCGGCCCTGGAACACCCCGAGCGGCGCTTTCCAGCAGTCCTGATCGCTGGTACGAACGGCAAAGGCTCAACCGCAGCCACGCTGGCTTCGATCTTGCGGGCTTCAGGATTGCGCACCGGACTCTACACCTCGCCGCATTTGATACGGATCAATGAACGCATTCAGATAAACGGTGAGCAGATTTCCAACGACAAGTTTGCGCTACTACACGATGTTGTAGAACGCACAGCCGAGCGGTTGGTCGAAGATGGCGAGCTGCCATGGCATCCGAGCTTTTTCGAGATGCTGACGGCGATGGCGTTCGAATATTTTGCGACCGGCAAGGTTGAACTAGCTGTGTTGGAGGTTGGGATGGGTGGGCGGCTGGATGCTACCAATGTGGTTGAGCCACTGGTAAGCGTGATCACCGATATTTCGCTGGATCATCAGAAGTTTCTCGGCAATACTGTTGCCGAGATCGCGCGAGAGAAGGTTGGGATTATCAGGCCGAATGGCGTTGTGGTTACATTGCCGCAGAGTCCGCAAGCTAACAACATAATCGGGAACGCCATTCTTGCCAAAGATGCAAGAGCGATAAGTGCTGTGCCATATATGCCGCCGGTTTCGCCGAAGGCGGAGGGGTACTATCAGCGCTCGCAAAAGAATTTGACCGCTAAGGACGCGGAGAACGCAAAGACAGGCCCAAATGTAATGACGGCACGCTATTCCTTGCAGGTCATGGAAAAGCAGATTCAGGTCGAGACCCCTTTGGTTGGCCGACACCAGTTGCGAAATGTTGCGTTGGCGATTGCGACTGCCGAGGAACTTAGCAATCAAGGATTTGCCATCACACCGGAGTCCATCGAGCGCGGCGTTCGCGAAACGTGCTGGCTAGGAAGGTTCCAGGTAATTCCGCCTTCGCAAAGTTCCCCGGAATTCGTGCTGGACGTAGCGCACAATCCCGCAGGTGCATGGGCGCTCCGTTCGACACTATCGACCTGCTACGAGGACAGGCTCATCATTTTCGTGTTTGGTGCCATGCGCGACAAAGCGATCGGGGAGATTGCGGAAATCCTGTTTCCGTTGGCAGAGCGGGTGATCGCGACACGGGCTGACAATCCGCGGTCGGCAAGTCCCGAGGAGATCCGCAACGCCTCGGTGAGGGCACAGGCGGAGATTGTGCTGGTTGCGGATGTAGCTTCTGCTATCGAAAGAGCGCGTAAGTTGGCATTGTCGGACAGGAATGCGCGACCCACACAAACTGGACAGTCCGACGCGGTCGTCGTGATCACAGGTTCCATTTATGTAGTCGGGGAGGCAATGCGCACTCTGGGGGTTGGTGCCGATGGAAAATAGCACTGTGACCGAGACACCCCGAGAACCAAGCCGAGCCACAGCGCCCATCGAAACCAGAAACTACGGAATCCTCAGCCGGCTGCGCTCTTACTTCTTTTTCGACCCACTGATATGGGGCTATACGGTCGTTTTTGGCCTGGCTTCCATTCCCTTCGGCTTCTTCGACAAAAACGGCAGCAAACTACACGCGTTTGCCCGCGCCTGGTCGAAGACAATCATGAAGACAATTTTTTCTCCGATGCGCATCATTGGCCTCGAGAAAATTGATACGACGAAACCGCAAGTGTACGCTGTGAACCACGGCTCGGCGTTCGATATTCCGGTGCTGTATGCGTACCTGCCGTTTCAGTTCCGGATCGTGTTTAAAAAGGAGCTGCTGTCGTACCCGATTGTGGGCGGGCATTTGAAACGGTCAGGACAGGTGTGCGTGGACCAGCAGCATCCGGCACGTTCGGTGGCGAGTATCCGCTCAGCGTTCAAGACGCTGAAGGGAGGAATGCCGCTGGTGATTTTTCCGGAAGGCGGACGCACGTCGGATGGACGCATTCAACCGTTCTTGCCGGGCGCATTTTTCTTAGCGATTAAAGCGCAGGTGGATGTCGTCCCAATCGCGCTAGTGGGAACTTATGATCTCCTTCCGATGAACACCTATCACATTAAGCCGCGGTCTCTCGAGATGAGAGTTGGCCACCCTATTGCGACGGCGGGCCTGACATTGAGGGATTTGGAGCAGTTGTCGGCGAAGGTGCAGAAGGAAATGAAAGGCCTATATGAGGCGGGGTAGTTCCGAACTCGGGAATAGGGCCGGGCACTGAGCGCAGCCATAAATGGCCGCTCTTGCACAACAGACGCATTAATCCTTCCACAACAGACGCATAACAATCCATGGACCGGATTGAAGGTCTTGGATCGTTTTGTGCATAATCTTTCCCCGGAGATCGTATGAAGCCAGCCTTCTTGGTTACACTGTTTTGTTTGGTCACCGTCATGTTCGTCCAAGCGCAAGCCTCCCCTCCTCCGACACTTGGTGACGCCGAGGCATTCATGAAGAAGGCCGAGGCACGGCTGGCCGAATTGAGCGTCAAGGTCAATCAGGCAAATTGGGCTCACGCCAACTTTATTACCGACGACACTGAGGCGCTCGCCGCCGCGGTCAACGACGAAAACACCGCCGTAACGGCCGAACTTGTGGAGCAAGCCAAACGGTTCGACGGACTAAAGATGCCTGCCGATCTGGAGCGGAAATTTCTCTTATTGAAGCTTTTGCCCACGGCGCCCGGGCCGCACGATCCGGGGTTGCGGAAGGAGATGTCCGAAATTGCGGCATCGCTCGAGTCCGATTATGGCAAGGGGAAGTATTGCGACGCCGCCGGAAAGTGTCTCGACATCACGGCCATCGAAAAGATCATGGGCGAGAGCCGCGATCCCGACCAGCTAAAAGAACTCTGGACAGGATGGCATGCGGTCGGCGCTCCCATGCGCAAACGGTATGCGCGATTCGTCGGGCTTTCGAACCAAGGCGCCCGGGATTTGGGATTCAAAGATACCGGTGCATTGTGGCGCGCAGGATTTGATATGCCACCCGATCAATTCAGCGCCGAAGTGAACCGGCTGTGGGAGCAGGTGCGGCCGCTTTATCTGTCGCTGTATACGTTCGTCCGGGCGCGACTCTCGCAGAAATATGGGTCCCAGCTGGTGCCGCCCGACGGGCCGATTCCAGCGCACTTGCTGGGGAATCCCTGGGCGCAGACCTGGGGCAATGTTTTTCCGCTGCTCGGCTTGCCGGAGGACAGCCGCGGATACGACTTGAGCGAACTCTTGCGGGCGAAGAATCTCGACGCGCAAGGCATGGTGAAGTATGGCGAGAATTTCTACAAGTCGCTAGGATTCGAGCCGCTGCCAAAATCTTTTTGGGAGCGATCGCTGTTCGTGAAGCCAGCCGATCGTGACGTGGTCTGCCATGCCAGCGCGTGGGACATAGATAACAAAGACGACGTGCGCATCAAGATGTGCATCCAGATTCGCGATGAAGACTTTGTCACCATCCATCACGAACTCGGCCACAACTTTTATCAGCGCGCATACAAGAACCAGCCGTTCCTATTCGAGAACGGGGCCAACGATGGCTTCCACGAAGCGATTGGCGACACAATCGCGCTCGCTATTACGCCGGAGTATCTCGAGAAGATCGGCCTGCTCGACAAAGTGCCTCCGCCTGAAGCTGACATTCCGATTCTGCTGAAACAAGCGTTGGATCGCGTGGCATTCTTGCCGTTTGGCTTGCTGATTGATCAGTGGCGTTGGAAAGTCTTTTCTGGCGAGATCAAGCCCGAGGATTACAACAGAGCCTGGTGGGAGTTGCGGCTGAAATATCAGGGCGTGGTACCGCCGGTTGCGCGCAGCGAAGCAGACTTCGATCCTGGCGCAAAGTACCACGTAGCTGGGAACGTCCCCTATACTCGGTACTTCCTCGCTTACATCTACGAGTTCCAGTTCTATCGCGCCATGTGCCGCGAGTCGGGATTCACGGGCCCGCTCAACCGTTGTACGTTTTTTGGATCCAAAGAAGCTGGCGCCAAACTGAACAAGATGCTCGAAATGGGACAGAGCAAACCCTGGCCGGAAGCTATGGAAGCATTGACCGGGCAACGCCAGGCGGACGCGGGCGCGATCCTGGAATACTTTGCCGCGCTGAAGAAGTGGCTAGACGAGCAGAATAAGGGAGTGAAGGTGGGGTGGTAGGGAGTCGTACCGGTCCAGATGCTATCTCTCCTTTGCGCAAAATCAACTGGTAGCTTGTAGAATGCCGTGGATGACAGACCCAGTAAGGAGCCCACCTAAAGCATGAACAAGAACACGATCACAAGTCTGCGGATTCGAAATCTTCTGTCTTTCGGCGAGGATTCGCCGCCTATAACTCTCGGTGATCTGAATGTGTTAATTGGCCCAAACGGTTCCTGAAAATCTAACCTTATCGAGATTATCGGACTGCTTCGAAGCACGCCAAAGGACTTTGCGGCAGAGGTGGGTGATAGCGGGGGAGTCTCGGAGCTGCTGTGGAAGGGAAGATCCAAAGAAAAAACCAAGACTGCGACTATCGAAGCAATCGCCAGCCCTCCAGGTGTGAAACGTACGATTCTTTATCGACTTTCGTTTACCCGAGTAGGAGCCCAGCTAAGAATCGTAGATGAGCGGATAGAAAACGAGAAGCCTGACGAAGGCTACGACAGGCCGTACTTCTACTTCGACCATGGTGGTGGCTATCCTATCCTGTACTAAACGTCGCGGGGCATCAGCGTTCCCTTCGACACGAAGAGGTGGACCCGCAGAAATCAATTTTGTCTCAACGACAAGATCCCGATCAGTACCCAGAAGTCACATATCTTGGTAGGTTCTTCGCGAGTTTTCGTCTCTATCGTAATTGGGAGTTCGGACCAGAATCTGGCATTCGCGACCTATATGGTGCGGAGCTCAAGAATGATTTTCTCGAGGAGGACATAAGTAACCTAGGTTTAATGTTGAATCGGCTTCGAGCTGAGCCGCGATCCAAGGCAGAACTCCTTGATTATTTGAAGATGTTCTATGGAGGGGCGGACGACATCCTAACCCCATTGAGGAGGGCTTATAGATTTACGCGTCGAAGAAGAGAATGGCATCACTATCAACCCTAGTCTCGTCCGTGCCGCTTCAGTACATGCAGATCATCTTCTCACCGTATTGGAGAGAGAGGCCGGCGCCTGAGCATCTGTTTTGTCCGCTCATAAGGTTCTCCCGGAACCGCGTCGTGCACTTCTCTTTCTCCGGGTTTCAACCCATGATGACCTTAGCCGTTCTCCCAGCCAGCCGTACCAGCCGCCTGCAAATCGGCGAATGGAGAACAGTCCGGAAGGTCCGCGGTGAACCACGATCTCGCTCCCGACAGGCGACATGCGCTGCGTCAGAAAGTGAACACGCCTGCCTACGCCAGCTTCGACGGTGTCACCGGAGGCATGATCCTTGACTTGAGCGAAGAGGGCATGGCCATGCAGTCGCCGGCCCCGCTCGAGGCACACAGCATTCTTCCCTTGCATCTTTCACTGGGAGAGCCGACGGCATATCTTGAAACTACCGGCTACGTGGCCTGGGCGGACGCCCTGGGCCGGGCAGGTGTGCGTTTCTCCGAACTTCCCGACGAGGCACGCGGCCGCTTGCGAGACTGGCTGACGCTGAACGCGGGCACCCCAAGCTGGAAAGCGCCGCGATGGGTGGTGCGGGAGTCGGCCTTCCGCTCGAATGGTGGTAATGGACATTCTGCGGGTGTGGCCTTGAGTTTGGAGACAGAGCCGGAAGTTCCCAAGAAGCCTTCAGCCTCGACCACCGTGCAGTATGAGTTCCAATCCCTCGGCGGAGATCTGAATGCTGCGCTGAAGCTGATCGCGAGCCGCGCGTGCTCGATTACCCGAGGCACCGGCGCCGCAGTGGCGTTGGTGGGTGAGGATGGCATGACTTGCCGGGCCATCGCGGGATCCATTGCGCCTGAAGTTGGCGCGTCGGTCAATATGAGCTCTGGATTTACAGGAGAGTGTGTCAAATCTGGCCGGCCACTGCGCTGCGATGATTCGGAATCAGATTCTCGTGTAGATGCCGAGGTTTGCCGGAGGCTCGGCATCCGCTCAATTCTTGCTGCACCGGTGTGCTACGAACGAGATATCGTGGGACTTGTTGAAGTGTTTTGCAGCACGGCTTTTGCCTTCGATGACGGCGATCTTGCCGTGGTGGAGCGTTTGGCGCAGACGGTTGTTCTCACCCTCAGCCGCGCCGAAGTATTCCAGGAGAAATAGCGCTTTAGTTCATAGGATCCGCATAGCTCTCCCGCGTGAACCAAGACAAACAACCGAGAGGGAACCAGTCAATCTATGATTTGGCAGGTCGCGGCCACCATTTGGACAAAACGTGACCAATCCGAGATGAAAGCTTGCCGCCTCAGTTTGAGTGGAGGAGAAGACACGCTAAACCGCATGCCGATTTCTGAGTTTTACAAACCCCGCATCGGGAAATTCTTGTTGCTGGCAGCGATCTTTATTATCTCCGGCAGCATTTTCACGTTGCGCGGTCCAGTACGTGCATTTAGGCTTCCGATCTAAACGACCTGATCTCGCCATATACCCAAGCGACAGCTTGGGTCCACGGAGCTGATCCGTACAGTCCGCAATCGCTGTTTGCGTTTTGGCCAAGCGGCGCGCTGAGAGCGCGGCCCGCTGCTCAGGAATTTAACAACGGTTCCATTCTCACAGATCATGGAATTCCGACCGCCTACCCACTTACGTGCTTCGTCTTACTTGGCCCATTCACCGTCATTCCATGGCAGATCATCAAATTCATCTCGATAGCCTCTGCAGTTGGGCTTTTCTTCGTATCGGTCTGCGCGCTCATCTCCATTGCGAGACTGCAAGGCTGGTGCCGAAATATGTTTATTGCTGGTTCGCTTTTGCTTGCACCATTCCACACCGGCATCGCCGTATCAAACTTGGCGGTGGTTGCGACAGAACTCTGGATCTTGGCCTTCTGGGCCAATCGCAGGGGCAAAAACATTGCGAGTGGGCTGTTACTGGCGCTGTCCGTCGGCCCGAAGCCGCAGGTCGGCCTATGTTTTCTTTTGTACTTTCTCGCACGCAGAAAATGGCAGCCGGCAATCGCATCGGTCGCAGGGATCATGGCAATTGCATCCGTTGCGATAGGGCGGCTCAATATGGCGCATGTTCACTGGCTTGCGAATTATGAGCTGGACAATCGTGCCCTGGTCAGTTCAGGAATTTTGGGTGACTTCACTGAACGAAACCCTCTGCGGTTCGGATTGGTGAACCTGCATGTGGCACTTTATCCGTTCTTACGTGGTCGCGAAGCAACAGACATTGCGGCGCTCGTGCTGGGAACGGCCCTTGTCGTTGGGTGCTTGCTTCTGATCATTAGGACGCAGATGAAAGACGACCTGCTGTGCTTGAGTGCACTGGCGGTCTTGAGTCTGCTACCTGTTTATCACCGGTTTTACGATGCGGCGGTGCTGATCATTCCGTTGAGCTGGCTCATGACCCGCCTAAGCGCAGCCGCGACCATCAGAGTTGGGGTTGGACTTACCATGATCGCCGCCTTCCTTCTGCCCGGAGGAACGCTGTTGCAAACGCTGCAAGACAAGGGAGTGCTTTCATCTACGCTCAAGACGAATGATTGGTGGAAACTCCCTGATCATGGCCCACGCCGCCTGGGGTTTGCTGATTCTTGCAGTTATCCTTCTCTGCGAAATCTCGCGCAGCGCGAAGCTGGAGACAGCACACGTGAAAACGGAAGAGACGCCGGTACTCGTAACGATCACTCTGGCTTCAAGCCGCTGAACCCACCGGACTTGCGCCCCCGGCTAAAGCCAGCATTTTCTTTCCGTAGGGAATCAGATCGGCACGACTGAAGTCATGCCCCTCCCCGATTTTTACTTCACCTCCAATCGGCGGACCCTGTGCGTGAGGATATCCCACGGTCACGGCGGTTAGCCGGTTAGGGGAAACCCCTTTCCCGCATCTCACAACAAAGCAGGTCTGTCCGCGTAACTTTTTGCCACCGCCTGTGCATGTACCAATCAGAACGAGAAACTCCGAGAACGCAATGAAGGCACTTGAGCGTGAACCGGACGACCGGATGCTGATCGAAGCCGCGCAGCGGGAGCATTCGCACTTTGCCGAGTTGTACGAACAAAATTTCGACCGGGTGTATGCGTTCGTTGCGCGGCGTGCATCTGGGCGCGAAGAAGCGCAGGACCTAACCGCGGAGGTCTTTCATCAGGCACTCGCGTCGCTCGAAACTTTCAAGTGGCAAGGCGCGCCTTTCATTGCGTGGCTCTACGGAATCGCGGCCAACGTGCTGGCTAAGCACTGGCACAAACTCGGCCGCGATCCCGAACAGCTTGCGGAAGATTGGGAGCAGGGTGGCACAGATGAAATCGAGCGCAGAGCGATGTTGGCGGAGCTAGTCGAATCGTTGCTGCCAGACCAGCGAACCGTAATCGTTCGCCGCTTCATTGAGCAGAGAAGCATTCGAGAAGTGGCACAGGAACTCGGACGCACCGAGGGAGCGATCAAGCAACTTCAACTTCGTGCGCTCGAAAATCTCCGCGACAAGATGGAAAGGCGCATATGAACCGTCAAGACATGGCAGACGAACTCGACGGGCAAGTGGAAATGCTGCTGCGGTCCGAGGATTGTGCTGGCGCGGCATCAGATCCGCTGTTGAAGCTCGCAGCCGAGTTGTGCGTGCTACCGAATCCGGAGTTCAGGAGTCGGCTCAAGGATGGTTTGGTTGAAGGCTGGATTGCGAATTGCCCTGGTGCAGGCAGCCGAAATACCCACCCTTTAAAAAGCGCAAAGGGTGGGGCAACCTCCGGCGTGGTAGTGCAAAGAGAAGGCGTCGAGCGGGCACAAGCACTCGCAGGGATCGCACTGCTCACCGGTAAGCGCTCCGGACTGTTTCCGGCGGACCATCGCAGCTTCGTAGTGTCATTCGCCTCACATGCGGCGCTCATCGCACTGATTGCGTCGGGGATATTTGTTGTCCGGAACCCGGCTTTGAAGCCAACTTCTCTGACTTCCGAATTGACCTATCCGCTTGCTGGACACGGCGGAGGCGGATCGGGCGATCACAGTGCGGTTCAAGTCAGCAAAGGCACGCCACCGAAGTTCAGCGACCAGCAACTCACCCCGCCGGCCATTGTGGTGCGCAATCCCGAGCCGAAGCTGCCGGTTGAGGCTCACGTTCTCGGTCCGCCCGACATAAAGTTGCCGCAGTCGAACCACATCGGCGACCTGATTTCGTCCAATATCGTGATGCCCTCGAACGGAACAGGGGGAGGAGGAGGAGCAGCAGGAGACGGCTTTGGACCTGGACTCGGCAGCGGAAAGGGTCCGGGAGTCGGTCCGGGAAGTAATGGAGGTTATGGAGGCGGGCCATTTCGACCAAGCCCCAGCATCACGGCGCCGCGAGCAATCTACGATCCCGAACCGGAGTACTCAGACGAAGCGCGAAGGGTGAAACACCAGGGAGTGGTGGTACTTGCGCTGGTGGTTGATCCTCAAGGGCAGGCCCGCAACATTCGAGTCGCGCGCTCGCTGGGCATGGGGCTGGACGAAAAAGCCATCGACGCGGTAAGGAAGTGGCGGTTCGCTCCTGGCATTAAAGACGGCATCCCGGTCGCAGTGCAGGTGAACATTGAGGTGAATTTCAGGTTGTATTGAGCAATTCGGGAATAGCAAGAATTCGGCCAGTTCGGCTTGAGCGAAAGCTTGTGTCTCTTCTCGTTCCGCGAACCCAGAATCCACCCCAAAAAGCGCAGGATGATCGGGGCTGGCCCTGATCATCCTCATCCCTCCCGGTTAGAAGGGGTCTTACTGAGAGGAAGCATAACTCTCCTCGTGTTGCAGGGTCATATAACTTTGGTAAATAGTTGGTGAAATCTGGTTGACCCTTTGGGTGCGCTCCCGGACAATCCTCGCTGCTATATTTATGATTCGCGCTTTGACATCGTGTGGAGACAGCCGCCCTCGGCTGTCTCTCGGCCGCAGGCGGAGCGCTTTTATGCGCCAGCGTTTACGAACTGTCGAGCTGCACTCGACGGACAAGCCGGGGGCTGTCCCCACGCGTACTGAGAAAGGGAAAATGCCGCGCAAGCTCGACGAATCTCGGAACCTGCAACAGCGGGCGGAAACACTCATTCCCGGCGGAGTCAATTCGCCGGTGCGCGCATTCAAGGCGGTCGAGTGCGATCCGCCGTTCATGGTTCGCGGGCAGGGCTCACATATTTGGGATGCCGACGGGAATGAATATGTGGATTACGTCGGCTCCTGGGGACCGCTGATCCTGGGCCACGCAGACCCTGGGGTGCTCGACGCGATCCTCAAC